>Ga0302046_10001721_pt1 | contig 20487 bp, 17 predicted proteins | sample RVTome_11_FD_200261 | JGI IMG/M metagenome (GOLD analysis project Ga0302046, IMG submission 200261) | Soil microbial communities from uranium-contaminated site in the Upper Colorado River Basin, Wyoming, United States - RVT147D111 (version 2) ...
CCCGCCCCGGTCACGTCCGTCACCTGGTCGCTTCCGTAGATGGCAATGCGGCGGGTGGGACGCCGGTGCTCGAAGAGCGCCATGCCGTCGCTTCCGCGAGTCACGAGAAGGGAGCGCAGACGGAGCTTCTGGAGGAGCTTCCGGCCCGACTTTTCGAGCGTCGCCTCGTCGTGTCCGATGCGGACGCCGAGAGCCGCTTCGACCTCCGGCTCGTTCGGCGTCGCCGAAGTGAAGCCGGTGAAATCGCAGAGGGAGTGCCGCGAGTCGAGGACCGCCGTCTTCCGAAGGGATGCCGCGCGCCGCGCGAGAGAGTTCCCGAGCTCCGGGGTGACGAGGCCGTAGTCGTAGTCCGAGACCATGACGGCGCCCGCCTCCGGAAGAAGCTCCTTGATGGCCGCGTTGAGACGAAGGTCGATCTCCCGTTTCGCGGGAACGCGCGTCTTTCGGTCGATGCGAACCACCTGCTGCTTCGCCGAGTGCGGCCCTCCCGCGAGAATGCGGGTCTTCGTCGGTGTGGTGAAGCCGCGCACCGACTGGACGCCGGAGACGTCGACTTTCGCCTTCCGGAGCTCGGAAAGAAGCTCCCGGCCCGCGGCATCCTCCCCCACGATCCCGACGGCGAAGGCGCGGCCTCCGAGAGCGGCGATGTTGTTCACCGCGTTCGCCCCGCCACCGGGCACGATCCGGCTCTCGTCGTAGTCGAGGATCAAGACCGGAGCCTCGCGGCTCACCCGGGAGATCTGCCCGACGATGTACTCGTCGGCTACGAGGTCGACGACCGCGAGGACCTTCACCCGGGGGAAGGACTCGATGAGCGAGACCAGGCGCTCCCGGGTCGGCTCGGCCATCATCGGAGCTGGCCCCAGAAAATATCGCACACCGCCCGATGGAGGTTCGCAGCGACGAGGTCCGGCTGTCGCGGCCAGCTCCGCGCCTGATAGCCAAGGTTCCCCTCTCCATCCCCCGTCCGAACCAGCGCCGCTCGCGCGCCGACGCTCCAGGCCGTCTTCAGGTCGCTTTCGTTGTCGCCGACCATCCACGATCGCGAAAGATCGCAGCCGAGCTCCTTCGAAGCACGGAGGAGCATCCCCGGCTTGGGCTTCCGGCACTCGCATCCCTCGTCGGGCCGGTGGGGGCAGTAGTAGATCCCGTCGAGCGCGGTTCCGGCCGCTTCGAGAAGGCGCTGAAACTCCTCGTGGATCCCCCGCAGCATCTCTTCCGAGAAATATCCCCGACCGACTCCCGATTGGTTCGTGACCATGACCGCGAGGAACCCTTCGTCCCGAATCGTTCGGATCGCCTCCACCGTCCAGGGGAAGAGCCGGAACCGGCTCGGATGGCTCACGTAACCGACGCCCTGGTTCAGGGTGCCGTCGCGATCGAGAAATATCGCGGGCTTGCCGGTCACGAGAGACGTGCCTCGATGGGAACGAGCCCCATCGCCTCTTCGTAGACCCGTCCCACCCCGACTCTTTCCATGCAGCGATGGTCGATCGGGCAGTCGCGGTAGAGGCAGGGACTGCACTCGACGGGCTCGCGCACGAACTTTGCCCGGGGCCCGAGCGGGCCGGTCTCGCCGGGATCGGTCGGTCCGAAGATCGCGAGCGTCGGAACTCCGAGAGCGGCCGCGAGGTGCATCGGCCCGGAGTCATTCGAGAGGAAGAGCGAAAGCTCGGCGAGGACGCCGATGAGCTCGCCGAGCGAGGTCTTTCCCTGCAGCATGAGGGAAGGCGCGTCGAGGACCGCCTCGACTTCGCGCGCGAGAGCGCTCTCGGACGGCCCTCCGAGGATCACCACCCGCGCTCCCATCGAGGCCGCGAGCTTCTCCATCACCTCGCCGAACCGGCTCGCGCTCCAGATCTTCGCCCGGCTGTTGGTGGCGCCGGGGTGAACACCGACGAGGACCGTTTTCCCGTCCCATCCTTCCTCCTCGAGGAGCGCCCGGGCGCGGTTCCTATCGGACTCACTCGCCTTCAAGCTCACTTCCGGCGTCGAGGAGCGAAAACCGAGGCCGCTCATGAGCTCGAGGTAGTAGTACGCCTGATGCCGACCGAAGGGGCGCGGAGCCGGCGGCACTTTGCGCGTGAGAAGAAACCCTCGGCTCTCCGTGACGTACCCCCAGCGCTCGGGGATTCCCGCGAGGCGGGCGAACGCGGCGGCGCGGAAGGCGTTCGGAAGGAGCAGGCAGGCGTCGAAGCCCTCGGAGCGGATCCGCCGCGCGGCGGCTCGAAGGCCCGAGAGCCCGCGGTCGGACCCGCGAGGATCGTAGAGCAGAGTGGCGTCGACTTCGTCGACGCCTTCGTAGAGCTCGCCGAGCGACGGCCGGGCGAGGGCGACGATGCACGCCTCGGGGCGCTCGCGTCTCAACACCCGCACCGCGCCGAGAGACATCACGGCGTCGCCGATCCAGCTCGGAGCGAAGACCAGAATCGCCTCGCGGCTCACGTGAGAGCCGCCTCGATGCTTTCTGAGTCGGCCGTCTGGGCTTCCCGGGAACGAAACGAGGGTTCCTTCTCCTCAGGAGGCCTCGTGCGCCACCTCCGATGCATCCAGAGCCAGCAGTCCGGCGCGTTCCGGATGTGGCTCTCCTGAATGCTCGCGAGCTTCTGGGTGACGGCGGCGACGGCGGCGTCCCGGTCCAGGTTTCGACAGGGCTCGAGGTCGACGGCGCTCTCGTAGAGGGCGCGATATCGCCCTCCGGGAAGGGGATAACAAAACGCGGGAACGAGCGCCGCGCCGGTCTTCAGCGCGAACCAGCTCGCGACCGGGGTCGTCGCCGCTTTCCGGCCGAAGAAATCGACGAAGACCGCGTCCTTCCGGTGGACGTTCTGGTCGGTGACGATGGCGACGGTCTCGCCATCCCTCATCAGCGCCCGCATCTGGCCCAGGGCGCGATCCTTGTAGACCACCTCGTTGCCGGAGATTTTCCGGATCTCCTCGAGCCACCGGTTGAGATAGGGATTGTCCTGCTCCCGCGCCACCAGGTGGAGCTTTCCCAGACGGTAGCCATGGGCCACCGCGTGGAGCTCCCAGTTTCCGAAGTGAGCCGCGACCAGGATGACTCCTTTTCCGCGGCGCCGCGCTTCCTCGAGTCGTTCGATTCCCTCGAACTCGAACCGGGGATCGAGCTCGGCCCACGTGGGCCGGCCGAGGGTGATCATCTCGAAGAGCATGGCTCCGAAGTGCCGGAAGGCGCCCTCGGCAATCGCCCGCTTCTCCGCGGCGCTCTTTTCGTCGCCGAACGCCATGTCCACGTTCGCGAGCGTGATCTGCCGGTGGCGGGCGTCGAGGGCATAGACGAGACTCCCGAGAGAGCGCCCGATGGCGAGCCGCGCGGCATGGGGAAGAAGGCTCGCCGCGGCGCCTGCGGCGCGGGTGAAGAGATACTCGGCGTGGTGTTTCATCGACCCAAACACGAAAGAATAACACCGAAGCCGGGACGGGGAAAAAGAAGACTCACGACTGCGGCAGCCGTTCGAGAAGAGCCTCGAGCGATGGCCGGTCGAGGATCTCGGTCTCGATTCGAATGACGTAGAGGGGAATCGGACTCGGCGCGGACGCCATCTTCACCGCGTCCTTCCCCGTGGTGAGGAGGGCTACGGCCCCCTTCCGCTTCGCCTCTTCCGCGAGAGCTTTCAATTCGGCCGGGTCCCACCAGTGGTGATCGCGGCGGGCGGCGGTGAAGACGACTTTCGCCGGGATCGATTCCAGGATTCTCTCGGGCCGCGCCACCGCCAGGAGAACGCCGACGGGTCGGTCTCGGAAGCTCTCGGCTCCGACCGTCTCCGAGCCGTCCAGCCGAGCAAAGCCCGCCACGCGGTTTTGCGCGCGTAGGAAGGCCAGCTCGGGGCTCGCGCGGCTGACGAGTTCCCTCAGCTCCTCGCTCGGAGCGCCTTCACTCCATCGAGTCCAGACGACCGCGTGGGCGCGCGAGAGACTCTCGAGCGGCTCGCGAAGCCTCCCGCGCGGAAGGAGCCTGAGACTCGCAACCGGTTCGCGCGCGTCGAAGCACACCAGGTCGAGGTCGCGGCGGAGCCGCCGGTGCTGGAATCCGTCGTCGAGGAGGAGGACGTGTGGACCGAGCTTCTCGAGCAGCTCACGACCGACGGCGGCGCGGTCCGGCCCGACGGCGACGGCGAGCCCGGGTGTTCCGCGCGAGAGCTCGAGAGGCTCGTCGCCGGAGTCCTCAGCCGAAGCGAGAATGCGACTTCCATCGGAGACCAGAACGAACGTCGATCTCGATCGCCGGCCGTAGCCGCGGGACAGAACCGCCACCCGATGGCCCCGGCCGAGGAGCTCCCGCGCCAGAGCCGCGACGACGGGAGTCTTCCCGCTTCCGCCGACGGTGAGGTTCCCGACACTCACCACCGGCACGGGAAGCTTCGCCGACGCCCCCGGGTCCCTTTCGTAGCGCCGGTTCCGAAGGGAAACTCCGACTCCATAGAGCCACGAGAGCGGAGCGCCCAGAAGGCTCACGGCAGAATCTCCCTCATCGCCGAGACCGTGCGACTCGCCGCCCCTCGATTCTCGGCCACGACTGCCCGCGCTTTTTTCGAGAGCTCCTCGCATCGCTCGCGGCGGGCGAGGAGATCGCGAAGGACGCTCTCGAGCTCCGCCTCGTCTCTCACCTGGATTGCGGCCCCGGCCTCGAGGAAGATCCGCGCGATGTCGGCGAAGTTCTGCATGTGGGGGCCGAAGAGAACCGGCTTTCCCCGGGAAGCAGGCTCGATGATGTTGTGGCCGCCCCGGCTCGCGAGGCTTCCGCCGACGAAGGCGTAGTCCGCCTCGGCGTAGACCGAAGCGAGCTCTCCGAGCGTATCGAGAAGGAGCACGTCGGCGTCCCCGACGTCTTCGCTGCGGGAGCGCCTCGCGATCCGGAGACCGCGTGAGGACGCGAGCTCCCAAACCGCGTCGAACCGTGGCGCGTGCCGCGGGGCTACGACGAGGAAGAGATCGGGCTCCGAGATGCGGAGGCGCTCGAATACCGAAAAGACGATCCGCTCCTCGGGCTCGAGGGTGCTTCCCGCGACGAGAATGCGGCGACCCTCCGGCGTGACGCGCACCGCCGGTTTCGCGGCTCCCTCCGGGGCAGCATCGAACTTCAAGCTTCCGACGACGCGGAGGGACGAGGACGCGGCGCCCAGCGCTTCGATCCGACGGGCGTAGCTCTGGCTCTGCATGAGAAAGCGGTCAATCTCCTGTAGGTAGCGTTTCAAGAAGAACCGTATCCGGAGATAACCGGGAAACGACCGGTCGGAGATTCTTCCGTTCGCGAGGAGGGTGACGGCGCCCGCGCGGCGCGCCTCCCGAAGGAGGTTCGGCCAGATCTCGGTCTCGATGACGACGAGCGCCCTCGGCCGGACACGAGTTATCATCTTCCGCAAGGCGAACGGCAGATCGAAGGGACAGTAGAAGAGATCATCGATCTCCGAAAGCCGTTCCTCGGCGACTTTGCGCCCGGTGGGAGTCGTGACCGAGAGAGCGAGCCTCGTGCCGGGAAACGCCTCTCGCAGGTGCGGAACGAGGATGCCGGCCGCGATGACCTCGCCCACGGAGACCGCGTGGATCCAGATCGAGCGCTCGCCTCCGGGGTTGACCCTCGCTCCGCCGAAGCGCTCGAGAAGACTCGTCCCGAACTCCGGCTCCCGCAGGCTCCGGTAGAGGAAGTACGGCGCCGAAAGGACGAGGACGCACCCATAGAGGAGGCTGTACAGAAAGTACATGAGCCGCTGTTCGAGGAAGAATACTTGAAATCCCAAGAAGTCTGCGGCCATACCGACGAGTCTTGTGTCTCAGGTGCCTTGGCCACATTCAAGGAGGATTCCCGCCCCGACCGCGGCACCATCTCGCTGCCTTGACGCTCCCGACGACCGGGGCCTATACTCGGTCGCCGGCCCGCGTGTTTCCGCTTTCCTCGAAAGGGAGTCATCGATGGGAATCAAGGTTGGGATCAACGGATTCGGACGCATCGGACGAAACGTGTTTCGCGCGTCCATTCATGACGCGGAAATCGACATCGTCGCTGCGAACGACGTCACCGACGCCAGGACGCTGGCGCATCTGCTCAAGTACGACTCGGTCCTGGGCAACCTCAAGGAGGAGGTACGCGCCGAGGGAGATACCATCATCGCCGGCGAAGAGAGCTTCAAGGTCCTGAAAGAGAAGGACCCGGCGAACCTGCCCTGGAAGGCCCTCGGGGTCGACATCGTCATCGAGTCCACCGGGCTCTTCACCAAAAGGGACGATGCCGCCAAGCACCTTACCGCCGGCGCCAAGAAGGTCATCATCTCCGCTCCCGCCAAGGGCGAGGACATCACGCTGGTCATGGGCGTCAACGACGACAAGTACGACCCGGCGAAGCACCACGTCCTCTCGAACGCTTCCTGCACCACGAACTGCCTCGCCCCGATCGTCATGGTCCTGCACCAGGAGTTCGGGCTGAAGAAGGGCATCATGACCACGGTGCACTCCTACACCAACGACCAGAAGCTCCTGGATCTGCCCCACTCGGACCTGAGGCGGGCGAGGGCGGCGGCGCTCTCGATGATCCCCACCACCACCGGAGCCGCCCTCGCCGTCACCAAGGTGCTCCCCGAGCTCGAGGGACGACTCGACGGAATCTCGGTGCGGGTCCCGACGCCGAACGTCTCATTGACCGACTTGACCGCCTGGCTCGACAACAAGGTCACGGCGGCGGACGTGAACCGTGCTTTCGAGAACGCGGCCAACGGGAGCCTCAAGGGAATCCTCGCCGTCTCGCACGCGGAGCTGGTCTCCTGCGATTTCAGAGGCAATCCCCACTCCTCCATCGTCGACGCTCCGTTCACCAAGGTGGTGGACGGCGACGCGGTGAAGGTCCTCTCCTGGTACGACAACGAATGGGGCTTCTCCTGCCGGGTAATCGATCTCATCCATCGATTGGCGGACCGGGGCCTGTAGCGGAAGCAGGCGGAAGCGGAAAGTGGGTGTCGTAGCCTCGTCGCGATGCCGGACATCAACATCCTCTATATAGAGGACGACCCCGCGCAGCGGAGCACACTCGCGGCGAGCCTCAGAGAGAGAGGCTTCGGCGTGGTCGAAGCGGCTTCGGGCGACGAGGGCCTGAACCTCCTCTCCGACGACACCGGTGTGGTCCTCTGCGATCTCAACATGCCGGGGATGGACGGACTCGAGGTTCTCCGCCGGGTCCAGCGGCGTAATCCCGAGGTTCCCTTCATTCTCCTGACCGCCCATCCGTCGATTCCCATCGCGGTGCAGGCCATCGTCGAAGGCGCGCAGCGGTTCCTCATCAAGCCCGTGAGCCTGGACGAGATGGAGATCAGCGTCCATCAGGCGATCGAGTTCGCCCGGCTACAGCGCTGGCACCGCCAGGCCGAGGAGCAGCTCCTCCGTCTGGTGGAGGCGGTCCCCGTCCCCTACATCATCAGCCGGCTCCGGGACGGCAAGATCCTCTACGCCAACAAGCACATGGCGGAGCTCGTGGGCCTCACCCCCGACGAGATGAAGAACCACAACACCGTGGACTTCTACTACGACCCCGAAAAAAGGCTAGAAGTCCTGGAGCGGCTGAAGCGCGACGGATTCGTCACCGACATGGAAGTGAGGGTGAAGCGCGCGGACGGCTCACCGATGTGGATGGTGTTCTCTCTCGCAAGCTCCGAGATGGCGGGAGAGAAGGTCGTCCTCGGGGGCTTGCTCGACATCACCCGCCGAAAAGACGTCGAGGACCAGCTTCATCTCTATCAAGAGATATTCAAGCACTCGGTCGACGGCATCATGGTGATCGACAAGGAGGGGCGCATCCTCGAGCGGAATCCGTCGCACGAGAGACGCACCGGCTTCACCGACGAGGACTTGAAGGGCAAGACGTTGTTCGACTTGCTCACGCCCGAGAAGGCCGCCGAGGTGCGCGCGGCGATGGAGAGAGAAGGAGGCTTCACCGGCGAGCTCGAGAGCGTCTCCAAGGACGGCGAGCGGATCCCGGTCCTGGTGAGCGTCTTCCCCATCCACGACAAGCTGGGGAAGCTCGACCTCTTCGTGAGCATGGGACGCGACATCACCGCGATCAAGAGAGCCTTGACCGACCTCGCCGATACCAATCGCGAGCTGAGGCAGACCCAGGCCCAACTGGTCCAATCGGAGAAGATGGCTTCTCTCGGCGGGCTGGTCGCGGGCATCGCGCACGAGATCAACACCCCGGTCGGCGCCATGACCAGCATGCACGACACCCTCATGCGGGCGATCGCGAAGCTGAAAGAGCATCTGAAGGAAACGAGCCCCGAGGCTTTCGAAACCGATGAGAGACTGAAGTCTCTCTTCGCGATGATCGACGAGTCGAACCAGGTCATCCGATCGGGCTCCTCGCGGGTGGCGGAGATCGTAAGGCGACTTCGGAGCTTCGCGCGGCTCGACGAAGCGGAGTTGAAGAAGGTAGACGTCCACGAAGGGCTCGAGGACACGCTCACCCTGGTGCACCACGAGATCAAGCACAACATCCAGATCGTGCGCGACTACGGAAAGCTGCCCCCGATGTCGGTCTACCCCAGCCGGTTGAACCAGGTGTTCCTGAACCTCATCAACAACGCCCGCCAGGCGATCCACGACAAGGGCACCATCACCATCAGGACCTGGGTCGAGGACAAGACGGCCGCCATCGCGATTTCCGATGACGGCATCGGGATTCCCGAGCAGAACCTATCCCGAGTCTTCGATCCCGGCTTCACCACCAAGGGAGTCGGCATCGGTACGGGCCTCGGTCTCTCCATCTGCTACCAGATCATCAAGGACCATCGCGGCCGGATCGACCTCGAGAGCGAGGTGGGGAAGGGCGCGACTTTCACCATACGGATACCCACCAACCTGGACGAAATCCTCGGCGTTTCCTGATACAATTAATAAAACCCCAATTTTGCGGTCGGTTTTTGCGCTCAGCTTGGTGCCCTGGGCGCGATCGACCTATCGAGTCTGCGCAAGCGAACCGATAAGAATGAGGAACTGATGCCCACGAGGAACCCGATTCCCCTCGAAGGGGTGTTGAACTGCTGGAACGACCCGTACGATCTTCCCGACCTCCTTCTGGCCGTCAGCCGCTCGGGCAAGACGGGGCGGCTCTCGTTCTCGAATCCCGAGGCTGACAAGACGATTTACGTGAAGGACGGCAAGATCGTCTTCGCAGAGTCGTCGTCCGAGGATGACGGCCTGGGCCACTACCTCCTGCGCAATGGGAAGGTCTCCCTCGAGGATTACACACGCGTTTCGAAGATGGTCTCTCCGGGAAAGCGACTAGGCGCGCTCCTCGTGGCCGAGGGGGTGCTCGAGCCGAAAGACCTCGTTCCCGCGGTGGTGGGTCAGGTGCGGGCGATCATCCTGGGACTGTTTCGGCGCACGGAGTCCTGGTACGGGTTCAAGGAAGAGGAGCTGTCGCGCAAGGAGTCGATAACGCTCGACATGCCCGTCGCGCAGCTCGTTCTCGACGGCCTGCAGCTGGTCGACAGCTGGCGGCGGATCTCGAAGGGCGTCGGGCCTCTCGATTCGTTGTACCAGGTCGCTGGGGCCACCGAGGTCGAGTGGTCCCGTCTCAAGCTCGAATCGGGACCGACCGAGATTCTGGCGCTGCTCGGCCAGCCCATGCGCGTAATCGACGTATGCGCCCAGGCGACGGTCGACGACTTCGACGTTTGCCGCTACCTGTGGGCTTTCAAGTCGCTCGAATGGATTGAGCCCGCGGCGATCCCGATGGATGTGGCGGCCGACCTCGCGGAACCCGAGGACATGGCGGAGATGGCCGAGATGGCCGCCCCGATGGCTCCGGTCGCGCCCACCCCGGTCCCCCCCCCGGCACCGGTTCCGGACCTCGCCGCTACGGTCATGAACCGGGAGCCGGCGGCTCTCCCGCAGCGGCTCGTGGAAACGCAGGTTTCCGCGATTCAAGTTCCGGAGCCCGAAGTCCCCCGAGCGCCACAGCCACCCGCTCAGCCGCAGCGCCCCATACCCGCGGATCTTCACCACACGCAACTGGCGGTGGAGATACCCGCGGCACCGCCCCCGAGCCTGGCGACGACCCGACCGGAAATCGCGCCAGCCCCGAAACCGGTTACCGACGCGCTCCAGCACACCCAGCTCTACCTCGACGCGCCAGCGGAGCAGACCGCGCCCGCGCCCTCGACCACCGGCGAGATGATGGAAGCGATCCTCGACGGGACCGGCGACGCGCCGAGCGCGGCGTTTCAAATCGACGAGCCCGCAATTCCCGAGATGCCCGAGGTTCGCGAAGCGCCCTCCAACAGCTCCACCCAGTTCTTCGCTGCGGCGAGCGCTCTCGCACCTCCCGAGCCTCCCCAGCCACTCGAGCCAGTCGCGCCAATCGAGCCCCTCGCGCCAATCGAAGATGATTTCTTCCATGGCGCGCCCGGATTCGCCTCGTTGTCGCTCGACTCCGTGGCTTCTTCTCCGGCGGAGCTCCCCCTGGCGCTGCCGGAGGAACAGGGCGCGCCTGCCTTCTCGAGCTTCGCGGAGGTTGCGCCGCCTTCAGCCCCCGAAGAGGAGATGCCGCTCATCGAGGCCATGGTGGTGGAAGAGGTGGAGCCCCTTGCTCCCGCGCTCGTCGACACCCAGCCCAGTATCCCGGCGGGCGCGGCGAGCCCGAGCGGATTGGAGTTCTTCGCGATGAACGACCCCTTCCGAGCCGCCGACGTGGTCGCGCCCCCACCGACTCCCTTCGCGACCGACGACCCTCTCCAGTACGCGGAGACGTCCGTGGCGGCGTCGCTTCCGAGTCGGCCGAGGACCGAGGAGCTCGACCTGGACATCGGCCATTTCTTCAGCGACGAAGACAAGTAATCTCCTTTTCCCCTCCTGGGCTATTTCATGTCACGGCAGTTCCGTAGAAAGATTGAGGCCAGCCGCTCCGTCAACCTTTGAGGGTCAGCGGAATCCCGGCGACCAGCAGCACCACCCTCGAGGCCTCGCGCGCGAGGATCTGGTTCGCGTGCCCCTGAAGATCCCGGAACTCCCGCGCGAGCGGAGTCTCGGGAACGACGCCTTCGCCGACTTCGTTCGACACGGCGACTGCCTGCCTCTCTCGCAGGATCGCCGCGAGGGCCTCGACCTCGCCGAGGATCGTCTTCTCGCGCGAGGCAGGCTCGAGCGCGCGGTGCTCATAGAGCAGATTCGAGATCCAGAGGGTGACGCAGTCGACGAGAACGAGGGTCTCGGCCGAGCGAACGGCCGCGACCACGTCGAGAGGGGCCTCCAGAGTCGTCCAGTGCCGCGGGCGATCCGCCCGATGGCGCGCGATTCGCGCGGCCATCTCCGGATCCTCGGCGGGTGAGACCGGGGCCGCGGTCGCGACGAAGAGCACCGGTCCTCCGGCCGCGGCGGCGAGGGACTGGGCGTAACGGCTCTTGCCGCTTCGCGCTCCACCGAGAACGAGAGTCAGCACAGGACCACCAGAACCGAGGCCTCCGCGAGCTCCACATTCGCGCCGAGGACGTCTCCGGTCATGCCGCCGAGGCGTCTTCGCGCGATTGTGCCCACCAGAAGGCTCACGAGGAGGGCGGCGGCCCAGGAAAAAAGGGCGAGCTTCCACGGGAAGTAGAGGGAGATCGCCGCGGCGAGTGCGGTCGATCCCAGGAGCTCGAAAAGGCCCGCGCCCCTTGTCATCGCGGCGCCGAGGCCGTCGCTTTCACGCGCGTACGGCAGGAAGAACCCGACGGGAACGGCCGTCCATCGAGCGAGCGCGGGCGCGAGCACGAGAGCTTCCGCGGAGGCAAGCGCGTCGACGGAGGCGATCTTCACCGCGAGGACCAGCACCAGGGCGATGACGCCAAAGGCGCCGACGGCGGGATCCCGCATGATGCGGAGCGCGTCTTCACGAGTCGAGCCGCCTCCGAGGCCGTCGGCGAAATCGGCGAGCCCATCGAGGTGGAGCCCGCGAGTGACCCACGCCGAGACGGCGACTACCAGAACTGCGGTGAGCAAGGAAGGCAGGTGCGGTCTCAGAAGCCGGAAGGCGCCGAGCTGGACGAGTCCGATCGCGGCGCCGATCAGGGGGAAAAAGAGCGCCGCGCGTCCGACTTCGGAAGCGTTGAAACTTCTGTCAATGGGCCAAACGGGAACCCGCGTCAAGAAGGCGAGCGCCGCGAGGAGCCGGGTCATGCCTTGCCGGAGACGCCGGCGTCTTTGAACGTCGCCATGTCGTTGTGAGCGGCGACGGCGGCGCCGAGAACCGGCATCGCGAGAGCGGCCCCGGTGCCCTCGCCCAGGCGGAGACCGAGGTCGAGGAGTGGCTCGGCGCCGAGAAAGTCGAGGAGCGCTCGATGGCCGGGCTCGGTCGAAAGATGCGAGAAGAAAGCGTAGTCCTTCACCCCGGGCTCGAGCTTCGCGGCGATGGCGAAAGCCGCGGAAGCGATCAATCCGTCGACGACCACCGCGAGCCGCTGAGAGGCCGCCTCCAGCGAGAGCCCGGCGAGGGCCGCGATCTCGAGCCCGCCCACCGAGCGGAGCACCTCGAGGGGCTCGCTAGGCGAGAGCCGGTGCAGGGTGAGAGCGCGTTCGATGACTTCGATCTTGCGCCGCCGCCCCGCCTCGTCGAGACCGGTTCCGGGACCGGTCACCCGAGACGGCGGAAGCCCGGTCAGGGCGGCGGCGATGGCGCTCGCCGCGGTGGTGTTTCCAATTCCCATCTCGCCGAGGCCGAGCAGAGCAACCCCTTCCGCCCGGGCTCGTCTGGCCTCCGCTCGACCTCGCTCGAGAGCGTCTTGCATCTCCTCCTCGGTCATCGCCGGCTCGCGCGCGAAGTTCCGGGTGCCCGGGGAGACTCCCACGTCGACAACGACGACTTCCGCCTGCGCCGCGCGAGCGAGCGCATTGATGGCGGCGCCTCCTCGGGCGATGTTCTTCACCATCTGCGCCGTCACTTCCGCGGGATAGGGGCTGACGCCCTCGGCGGTCACTCCGTGATTCGCCGCGAAGACCACCACCCGGCGCGCGAAGGAAGTCGGCCGGTCCTGCCTCTGGATCGCCGCGAGACGAACGGCGATCGACTCGAGCTTCCCGAGGCTTCCCGGCGGCTTGGTCAGCTCGCGCTCTCGGGCGCGAGCGCGGGCGGCGAACTCCTCGTCCGGAGGCTCGATCGGGCTCGACATGCTCACCAGGCTCACCAGGCGCGCGACCAGCTCGGCCCGCCCTTGTCGCCGTCGCGGAGCCGGGAATCGACTCCCGCTTCCTTTTCTACGTAGCGGCCGAAGAGCCACAGGAGATCGGAGAGCCGGTTCACGTAGGCGAGGACGAGAGGATCCACTCTTTCGCCTTCCTGCAGGAGCCGTACGATGACCCGCTCCGCCCGGCGGCAGACCGTGCGAGCGACGTCGTAGGCGGCGGAGACCGTGTTCTCGCCGGGAAGGGCCCAGTCGCCGAGGATGCCGTCCAACGCCTCGATCTCGTTCACCTGCTTCGTGAGGGAGTCGACCATCTCCTGGGTGAGCCCGCCCGGAGCGCCGCCGAGACACCCGCTCAGGGTAAAGAGCTCCTTCTGGATCGTCTTCGTCGCTTCGCGGATCTTCGCGTTCGCACAGATCGATCGCGCGAAGCCGAGGACCGATCCCAGCTCGTCGATCGTCCCGTAAGCCTCTACCCGGAGATCGCCTTTCGAGACTCTCTTCCCGCCAATGAGGCCAGTCTCGCCGGTATCCCCTGTTTTCGTGGATATACTCATCGTCACTCTCCCTCAGATAGCGGCGTAACGCGTCTTGCGTGCAAGGAGCACCAGAAACAGCGGCCCTCCCACGAGCGCGGTGATCGCGCCCACCGGAAGCTCGCTCGCTCCGAGAAGCGTCCGGGCGAGGGTGTCGGCGGCCACGAGAAAACCCGCCCCCAGAAGCATCGAGCATGGAATCACGATCCGCAAATCCTCTCCGAACACGAGCCGCACGGTGTGGGGGACGATGAGGCCGACGAACCCGATGGGCCCTGCCACCGCGACCGCCACTCCCACGACGAGAGAGGACGCCGCGTAGACCGTCCTCTCGACTTTGCGCACGTCGACTCCGAGCGCCGACGCGGCCTCTTCGTCCATCGCGACGAGATGCAGATCGCGCGTGGAGTAGAGGAGCAGCAGGATACCCGGAAGGATGAAGAGCGCCATCCGCCAGACGAGATCCACTCCCACGACGTCGAGGGTTCCGACCATCCACCGCAGAATCTGGAGCGCCCGGGTGTAGTCGGTGACGAACTGGATCATGAGGACACCCGCACCGGCGATCAGGTTCAGGACGACCCCGGAGAGGAGAAGGGCGCCCGGAAGAAACACCGGCCCGGAGGACGCGAGCCGGTAGACGATGGCGACGAACAGAGCGGAGCCGGCGAACGCCGTCAAGAAAACGAGAGGCACCCCCCCGAGGCTCGCGCCGAAACCGAGCGCGATGGCGACGCTCGCGCCGAGAGCCCCGCCCCCGGAGACCCCGAGGGTGAAGGGCTCGGCGAGCGGATTGCGGAAGAGAGCCTGGAGCGCCGCCCCCACCACGGAAAGCGATGCTCCCACGATCATCGCGAGGAGCACCCGCGGGATCCGGAGTCGAAAGAAGATCGTGCGCGCGGTCTCGTTCGTCTGGAGCTCTTGCCAGGTGATGGCCTGGTATCCCGTCGAGAGGGCGACGGCGACGATGACCGCGAGGAGCCCGGAAAGACCGACCAGGGCGAACGCGAGACGCCTCGAAGGCGAGCTTGCGTCGCTCATCACCATTCCGACCACACGAACGTGCGTCCCTCGATGCGGCCGGTCCGCACCCGCGTGTCGTCGAAGGCACTCGCGAGAACCTCTTCCCGGAGGACTTCGGAAGGCGGTCCCTGGGCGACGATTCTTCCCTCGCGCATGGCGAAGAGGACGTCGAAGCTCGAATCGAGCATCTGAAGATCGTGGGTGACGACGAGGGCGGTCAAGCCCCGCTCTTCCCGAAGACGGCGGAGAGCGCTTCCGAGCTGCGCCCGGTGCTTGAGGTCGAGGGACGCCGCGGGCTCGTCGAGGAGGAGGATACCGGCGCTTTGCGCGAGGGCGCGGGCGACGGACACCATCTGCTGCTCGCCCCCCGAGAGCTCGGTCACCGGGCGCGGAGCGAGGTGAGCGGCGCCGATGTCCTCGAGCGCCCGCATGGCGATCGCTCGATCGGCCTCGTTCTCGAAGCGGAAGCGCGAGCCGTAGGGAGTCCTGCCCGTGAGAACCACCTCGAGCGCGGTGAAGGGGAAAACGGTCCTCTGCTGCTGCGGAACGTAGGCGATGAGAGTCGCCCGCTCCCGCCGTGGAATCGCGTCGAGAGCGCGGCCCTGGTACAGGATACGTCCCTTCGTCGGAGAGAGTATTCCCGCGAGAAGGCGAAGAAGCGTCGATTTCCCGCAGCCGTTCGGGCCGATGAGACCGGCGAACGTCCCACGGGCGAGGGACAGGGAGAGGTCATGGAGGACGGCCAGATTCCCGTAGGAGAACGAAAGCCCCTCGCCCGTGAGGATGGTCATTTCGGCATCGCGTCCGGGTGAAGGCGCCGGGCCATCTCCCGGGCCGTCTGGACCGCGAACTGCGAGGGATGCACGAGCCTTTTATCGGTGAGAGGGTAAATCCTTCCGTCCTTCACCGCCTGGATCTCGATCGTCCGCCAGACGGCGGTGGGGTCTTCCGCGAGCTCGCTCATGCCGGGGACCGCCACGGGAGCGTTCAACGCCTGCACCATGTCGAACACCACCTCGGGATCGAAGACCACGAGGGCTTCGGCGCTGATCTGGGTGTAGTTATGGGGCGCTTCCGGAGTGATCGGATTGCCCCCGGCGATCTCGACGAGCGTCGAGAGGTAGCTCCCCCGGGTCGCGATATAGACGTCCCGGAGCGTCCCCGGAAGACGATCCACGACCACCAGAGTCCTGGGTCGAGGGCGCCCTCGAACCGCGGCCTCGATCGCGGAGAGATCCGAGCGCATCGAGTCTCCCAGGCGCTTCGCCCCCTCCGGACTTCCGACGGCGCGGCCGATGGCATCGATCGCTTCGTAGATGTCCTCGAGAGACTGGCTTCCCACGACGAGGGTCTCGACCCCGAGGGCATGAAGCCTTCCTTCGACCAGCGGCGCCTGGGCGTCGGAAAGGATGACCAGGTCGGGGTCGAGGACCAGAACCTGCTCGAGGTTGGTGTTGGTCCAACCGCCCACGCGGGGAAGCTTCGCAACCTCCGGCGGGTACTCGCAGTACGTCGAGACTGCGACCACTCGATCGAAGGCGCCGATCCCGTGAAGGATCTCGGTCGCGTTCGGTGAGAGCGAGACGATGCGCTCGACGGCGAAGAGCAGGGCGACGAAGTTCAGCATCGATCAGAACTCGTAGGCGACGCCGGCGAGAGCGTAGCGTCCCGGGGTTCGGAAGCCGCTCGCGTGGATCGTCTCATCCAGGAGGTTTTCGATCTTCCCGAAAAGGCGCAGCCCGGCGGGAAGACGGTAGCTCGCCACCAGGTCCGCCTTGACGTAGCCGTCGAAGCGGTAGATCCGGCTCTGGAACGTCGAGAGATCGAAGACCGGGGCGAGGTAGCTCGAGGTGGCCAGGAGGTCGAAGGCGAGAGAGAAGCTCGCGCCAAAACTCTTCGCCGCCACGAGGGTGAGCTGGTGCCTCGGGATTGCGAACGCCTGCTCCTGGTCGGGCGAGACGCCCCGAGGGGGCTCCGCGTCGGTGAAGGTGTAGGAAGTCTTGAGGTCGAGACCCTGTCGCGGCGCCAGGGACAGAGCGAGCTCGATTCCCTGGGTCACTCCGCCGTCGGTCGAGAGGTACCCGCCGAAGCGGCCGAAGGGATCGGTCGAGGGATCGATGGCGCCGGAGAAGTCGAAGACGATGATCTCGGAGAGCCGCGTGCGGAAGTAAGTCGCCTCCATCCTCGCCCGATCGGAGAACGCGATCTGCTCGACCCCGAGGTCGAAAGTGACGGTGCGCTCGGGAGAGAGCCGGGGATCGCCGTAGACCGAGTAGCCGAAGGTCGAAAACGACGCTCCGAAGCGCTCGAAGAGCGAGGGCGCGCGATAGCCGCTTCCCACGTGGGTCCGAAGCCGGGTACCGGTCGAGGGGAAGGCGTAGGCGGCGGAGAGATCGAAGGTGAGCGCATCGTCCGGCGCCGCGAAATCCAAACCTTGATAGGGCGACCCCTCCTCGGGCTCGAATCGAGGCTCGTCGAGAGAGAAGAACTGCGCCCGGGCGGACCCGGAGAACGAGAGGGCGCCGTCGAGGAGCGACAACTGATCTTGAACGTAGAGAGTGTGACTCGATTGCGAGACATCGGTCCTCGAGCCCTCTTGAGATGGGTCCGGAATGCTGCGGTTCTCGAAAGACTCGCGCTCGAGCTCGTAGCCGGCGTGAAGGACCTGGCGGTCACCCCACTCGTAGTCGCCGCGGGCGGCGAAGGTGTGGATGCCGCCGTCGTAGACGTCGGCCGAGGGAACCGACGGCTCGAACGGCGAGACACCGAGCGGTCCTTCGTCGAAGCGCCTGGTGGTGATGAGACCGTGATACCGAAGGCTGTAGGAGAACGCGGTGCTCGGCTTCTGTTCGTAGGTGAGAAGACTCGAATAGAAGCTTCCCTCGCGGCGGTTATCGGGATCGTTGGCCGAAGGGACGTAATTCACGTCCGGGATCGCCGCGATCTCCCCCTCGGGAAGAGCGCCCAGCGTCACCGGACTCTCGTTCAGGGCGAGCTCCGCATCGGATCCGTAGAAACGGAACGAGAGGCTCGAGTACGGCGTCATCTGTAGAAGCGCCCGTCCCTGGAAGCTCGTGTTGCGCGACTCGTCGTCGCCGTCGACGCCTTCGGAAACGTTCACGTGGGACGCTCCCACGCTATAGAGGAAGCGACCGCCGACGCCTCCGGCGGTCGTAGCCCCCGCGCGAAAGAAGCCGAGGCCGCCTCCTTCGACGAGGAGGTTTCCCCTCGGCTCACCGCCTCCGGAGGCAGTGACGATATTGATGACGCCGCCCCCGGCGTTCGTCCCGTGCAGGGACGAGCCCGAGCCCCTCAGGATCTCGATACGGTCGAGGTCCGGGGCGACGAGGTTCTCGATGTACGACGAGGCATCGCCCTGGGGCGCCGAGGGATCGCGCAGGCGCGCGCCATCGATGAGGATCGCCGTGTCCTCGGTCCTCAGGCCACGAATCTTGAGCGAGGTGAACGAGCCCGGCCCGCCGAGCTGCTCCATGCGGACTCCGGGGATCGTCCGGATCGCTTCGGGGACGAAGTACTCGTCCCGCGCCTCCATTTCGTCGGCATCGATGACGCTCTGCGTCTTGGTGCTGTGGGAGAGCCGCTGCGCCCGGTCGGCGCCGGTCACCACGACCGACTCCGAGAGCGCGGCGAGCTCGAGACGGATCTCGATCTCGGTGGGCTCGCTCCCGTCGACGCGCACCGGCGCGACGCGGGTGGCGAACCCCGGCGCCGAGGCCGACGCGAGATAGCTTCCGGGGGCGAGCGCTTCGAAACGAAACGAGCCGACGTCCGAGGCGACGACCGAAGTCGTCCAGGAGACATCGCCCCTCGTGAGCTGGATGCGGGCGCCGGGAACCGAAGCGTACTGCGGGTCGAGAACGCGAACCGTCAGATCGCCCGCGAGGGCGGATGATGCGAAGCAGAGAAACACCATGGACAACAGACGACGACGCACGGGGGACCTCCCTGCCACTCCCATCTGGCAGAACGGGACCGACGGAGCGTGAGGTCTCGGGGTGGGATGCCTCGAAACCGGACTCTTCCCATCGAAGAGCTCTCCGACTTCTCGGCTCGGGCAGGTTTCCTGACTTTCGGATGAAGCGCTTTCGCCCGCCTTCCCCCCGGCCGCGAGCCGGGAGTGGCTGCCATTCATTCCCGCCTTCGCCCCTTCAGGGGCTACGGCGAGGGCCTGGGCTATAGCTCTCCGATTACAGTGGCGTGGGCCGTTGGGGTCTTACACCCCATTCCCTTTTACCCGCCCATCGGGCACCCGAGCCTGTCCACTAACGAGGGGGATTCTAGTCCATCCGACGGGACCGCGGCAACTGGGCTATAATCACGACTTTGTCGCAGGAACGGTTTTCATGAAGAAGCTGGGCGTTTCCGATCTCGATGTCAAGGGACGGCGGGTGTTCGTCCGGGTGGACTTCAACGTGCCCCTCGAGAACGGCGCCGTGGGCGACGACACCCGGATCCGGGAAACGCTCCCGACTCTCCGGCTCCTCACCGAGCGAGGGGCCAAGCTCGTGGTCGCCTCCCATCTCGGCCGTCCCAAAGGAAAGCCAAAACCCGAATTCAGCCTCGCCCCCGTGGCGGAACGCCTCTCCTCGCTCCTCGGACGAGCGGTGAAGTTCGTAGGCGAGGTCGCGGGACCCTCGGTCGACGAGGCCTTGGGAAAGCTGGTAGAGGGCGACCTGCTGCTCCTCGAGAACCTTCGCTTCGATCCCGGTGAAGAGGCGAACGACCCGGTCTTCGCGAAGAAGCTCGCCTCGACCGCGGAGCTCTACGTCGACGACGCTTTCGGCGCCGCCCATCGAGCCCACGCCTCGACCGAAGGCATGGTGAAGTATTTTCGACTGGCAGCAGCGGGGCTTCTGATGGAAAAGGAGCTTCACTACCTCGGGATGGCGCTCTCCTCCCCTCCCCGGCCGTTCGTCGGCCTTCTCGGGGGCGCCAAGGTCTCGGACAAGATCGACGTCGTGCGTTCGCTCCTTTCGAAAGTCGACCGGCTCCTCATCGGCGGCGGCATGGCGTACACCTTCCTTCGAGCGAAGGGTCTTCCCACCGGGAAATCGCTCGTCGAGGAGGACAAGGTCGAGCTCGCGCGCGAGCTTCTCTCCGAGGGAGGAGCGAAGCTCGGACTCCCCCAGGACCACGTGGTTGCGTCTCGATTCGAGGCTTCCGCCGAGACTCGGACCCTTCCCATCGGAGAAATCCCCGACGGCTGGATGGGACTCGACATCGGTCCGGCGACCGTCGCCGCCTACGGCGAGGACGTCAAGAAGGCGAAGCTCGTCGTCTGGAACGGCCCGATGGGAGTCTTCGAGATGGAGCCCTTCGCGCACGGAACGGTGAAGCTCGCGGAGATCGTAGCTTCGAGCGACGCGACCAGCATCGTCGGCGGCGGCGACTCGGTTGCGGCGGTGCACCGCGCAGGCGTCGCGGACCGGATCACCCACATCTCGACCGGCGGAGGAGCGTCCCTCGAGTTCCTCGCGGGAGAGAAGCTGCCGGGAGTCGAGGTCCTGACCGATGCGTAGACCGCTCATCGCCGGCAACTGGAAGATGCACCTGAGGCTCGGCGAAGCCTCGGAGCTCACCCGCCGGGTCGTCGACGGCTGCCGCAGCTTCGACGACCTCGACGTCGTGCTGATGCCCCCGTTCACCGCGCTCACCACCGTCGCCTCCGCCATCGCGGGAAGCCCGATCCGCCTCGGCGCCCAGGACCTCCACTGGGAGGAGAAGGGTGCTTTCACGGGAGAGATTTCTCC
>Ga0302046_10001722_pt1 | contig 20480 bp, 15 predicted proteins | sample RVTome_11_FD_200261 | JGI IMG/M metagenome (GOLD analysis project Ga0302046, IMG submission 200261) | Soil microbial communities from uranium-contaminated site in the Upper Colorado River Basin, Wyoming, United States - RVT147D111 (version 2) ...
GGGGATGAGCAGCCCGGTGTTCCTCCGACGCACCCGCGAGGATCGCGAGCGAGACGAGCAGGATCGGCTCGCGCCGGCGGCCACGACCGCGACGGCCTCGAAGGGCCGCGAGCACGACGAGGAGCCCGACCCGTACCGGACGGTGTTCGAGCGGGATCGCGACCGGATCCTGCATGCCAAGGCGTTCCGGCGGCTCAAGCACAAGACCCAGGTGTTCATCAACCCGGATGGCGACCACTTCGTGACGCGCCTGACGCACACCCTCCAGGTCGCCCAGGTCGGTCGCGCGCTGGCCCGTGCCTTGGGCCTCAACGAGACGTTGACCGAGGCGATCTGCCTCGCCCACGACATCGGCCACTCGCCGTTCGGCCACACCGGCGAGGAGGCGTTGACGCCCTACGCGAAGCAGCTGGGGTCACCCGCGGGGGAGTGGCTGCACTCCATCCAGTCGGTTCGCGTCGTCCGCAAGCTCGAGCCACTCAACCTGACCCACGAGGTCCGCGACGGGCTGCGCGCCCATTCGTGGAGGATCGACCCGCCCCCCGAGACTCCTGAGGGCGACTGCTGCCGCTACGCCGACCGGATCGCGTACCTCGCCCACGACGCACTCGACGCGATGCGGGCCGGGGTCATCGAACGTGACCACCTGCCTTCAACCTGCATCGAGGTGTTCGGCGAGCCGGGTCGGGAATGGATCCACACCATGATCACGGCCGTCATCGAGGAGTCCGTGGCCGCCGGGACGGTGAACATGCACCCGACGGTCCTCGACGCCATGCACGAGCTGCGTGACTTCATGTTCGAGCACGTCTACCTGCGGCCGGAGGCCCGCGAGCAGGGCGCCAAGGCCATCACGGTCATCCGCGACCTGGTCGACTGGTTCTCGGAGCAGCCCGAGCAGATCCCCGACGGCTATGCGGATGCGGCCGACGAGCCGCTCCAGCAGGCGGTCGATCACGTCGCGGGGATGAGCGACGCGTACGCGCTGCGCACCCACGACGAGCTGTTCCGCCCGGCAGGCACCGGCTGACGACGTTGCCGCGTCCGGCTACTCGTCGTCGCTCGTCGACGCCGACGCCAGGTAGCGCTGCTTGATGGTGTCGACCATGTCGGCGTTCGCGAGCGTGGTCACATCGCCGAGCTCGTGGTCCTCGGCGATGTCGCGCAGCAGGCGGCGCATGATCTTGCCGGAGCGGGTCTTGGGCAGGTCGTCGGTGAACAGCAGGCTCGCGGGCTTGGCAATGGGCGAGATCACGTGCGCGACATGTTCGCGCAGGGCCCTGGCCAGCGCCTCGTCGGTCTTGACGCCATTGCGCACGGAGACGAACGCCGCGACCGCCTGGCCGGTGACGGCGTCGGCACGTCCGACGACGGCCGCTTCGGCGACGGCCTCGTGTGAGACCAGGGCCGACTCGATCTCGGTCGTCGACAGGCGATGGCCGGAGACGTTCATCACGTCGTCGACACGGCCGAGCAGCCAGAAGTAGCCGTCGGCGTCACGCTTGGCGCCGTCGCCGGCGAGGTAGCGGCCCTCGAACCGGGACCAGTAGGTCTGCTCGTAGCGCTCAGGGTCGCCGTAGAGGCCACGCAGCATGGCGGGCCATGGCCGGTCCAGCGTGAGGTAGCCGCCGCCGGGGACCCCGACCTGGTGCCCGGCGTCGTCGACGATCGAGGCCGTGATGCCGGGCAGCGGGAAGGTCGCCGAGCCCGGCTTGGTGGTGGTGGCGCCCGGGAGCGGCGAGATCATGATCGCGCCGGTCTCGGTCTGCCACCACGTGTCCACGATTGGGCAGCGGCCGCCGCCGATGGTCTGGTGGTACCAGATCCATGCCTCCGGGTTGATCGGCTCGCCGACGGTCCCCAGCAGCCGCAGCGACGACAGGTCGTGCTTGTCCGGGTGCTCGTCTCCCCATTTCATGAAGGCGCGGATGGCCGTGGGCGCCGTGTACAGCTGGGTGACCCCGTACTCCTCGATGATCGACCACAGCCGGTCCTCGGCGGGGAAGTTCGGGGCACCCTCGTAGATGACCGAGGTGGCGCGGTTGGCCAGCGGCCCGTAGACGATGTAGCTGTGGCCGGTGACCCACCCGACGTCGGCGGCACACCAGTAGACGTCGTCGTCGGGCTTGAGATCGAACACGTACCGGTGGCTGAAGGTGACCTGGGTCAGGTAGCCGCCGGTGGTGTGCATGATGCCCTTGGGCTTGCCGGTCGTCCCCGACGTGTACAGCAGGTAGAGCAGGTCCTCGCTGTCCATGTGCTCGGGCTCGCACGTCGGATCCGCCGTGGCGACCACGTCGTGCCACCAGACGTCACGGCCCTCCTGCATCGACACCTCGGAATCGGTGCGGTCGACAACCAGGACGTGCTCGATCGACTCGGCGCCATCGACCGCCTCGTCGGCGTTTGCCTTGAGGGGAAACACCTCGCCGCGCCGCCACGCGCCGTCGGCCGTGACGAGCAGCTTGCACTGGGCGTCGTCGATTCGGTCGCGCAGCGCCTGCGCGCTGAACCCGGCGAAAACGACCGAGTGGGCGGCCCCGATGCGAGCGCAGGCGAGCATCGTGACAGCGATCTCGGGGATCATCGGCAGGTAGATCGCGACGCGGTCGCCGCGTTGGACCCCGAGCGCCTTCATGGCGTTGGCGGCCCGCTGGACCTCGTCGAACAGGTCGGCGTAGGTGATGGTCCTCTTGTCGCCGGGCTCTCCCACCCAGTGGTAGGCCACTTGGTCGCCGTGTCCCGCGGCCACGTGCCGGTCCAGGCAGTTGTACGAGACGTTGAGCGTGCCGCCGATGAACCACTTGGCCCAGGGCCGGTCCCACTCGAGGATCGTGTCCCACTCCTGGAACCAGTCCAGCTGGAGGGCCTGTCGCGCCCAGAATCCCTCGACGTCCTCGTTCGCCTCGTCGTACAGGCTCGTGTCGGTCACGAGGGCGTCCTTGGCGAAGTGCTCCGGCGGCGGGAACGTGCGGGACTCGCTGAGCAGGTCTTCGATGGCGTCGGCCACGTCGTCGGCTCCTGTGATCGCGGGGACCCGACGCTAGTTGAGGATGGTTGGCGGTCGGTAGGGAGCAGCCGAGGGTGCCGCCGACGCCCGTTGTGGCAACCTCGTCGGCAGCCGCACTCGTCAGGAGGGCATGGCCACCCCGATCGACCTCGACGCCTACGAGGACGAGTACGGCCCGGACGAGCCCGGGTCGCGTCGCGGGCGTCGCCTGAGCCAGGCAGCCCGGGAGCGGATCGACGCCGTCGAGGACACGGCACGGGTCACCTCGACGCACCGAGGCGAGGTCGAGATCGTCCGTGAGGACGGCGTGATCGTGCCGGCGGTCTACGGGGGATCGATGCGCGGCGAACGCGTGGTCGTCGGCGACGTGGTCCGGGTGGAGTACGGCGAGGACGGGGACCATGGCCGGATCGTGGCGCGGCTGCCCCGCAGGACGTGGCTGTCCCGCGCCGACGACGACGGTGGCGAGTCGCGGCTGGTGGTCGCCAACGTGGACCGGGTGCTGGTCGTCGCGGCGGCCGACAAGGTCCGCGCGGGCCTGCGTCTGCTCGATCGGGTGCTCGTTTCGGCGAGCATTGGCGGCGTGCCCGTGGGCATGATCGTGAACAAGATGGACCTCGTCGACGCTGGTGTGGTGGATGCCGCCCTGGCGGGCCACGCCCGGTTCCTCGACCCGGTGCTGCCGGTTGCCGCCAAGCCCGGCACCGGGGTCGAGGCGGTCCGCGGCGTGCTGTCCCACGGCTGGACGGTCCTGGTCGGCCATTCCGGAGTTGGCAAGTCGACCCTGTTCAACGCCCTGCTGCCCGGAGTCGAGCGCCGGGTCGGCGAGGTTGGCCGTCACGGTGGCCGCCACACGACCGTGCGGGCCATGGCCCACCCGATCGGGGAGGGCTGGCTGGCCGACACGCCCGGCATCCGGTCGTGGGGGATCAGCGACGTGACGCCCGACGAGCTCGCCGCCCACTGGCCCGGGCTCGGTGCCGCGACCTGCGAGGTGGACAACTGCACCCATACGGGTGAGGCCGGCTGCCGCGCCGTGGACGCCATCGGCGAGGCCCGGCACGAGCGGTACCGGCAGGTGCACGCCGGGCTGACGGGCCAGGCCGAGGGCTAGCCTCGATCGTCGGCCAGCAAGCGGGGGAGCGTGTCCACGACCGACGACGTCGCCAAGCTCGTGCGCCGGAGCGTCAAGAAGCGCAACCTCCGCTCGGAGGGGCGCCTGGTCGAGCGCGAGGACTGGGCCGAGTCGACGGGTGGTGTTGCGCCGCGGCTGCTGCCCAACGAGCGCATCGGGGCCGGCATCTCCCGGGTGGGGCGCTTCGCGACCATCGATCCCTTGAAGACCCCGAGGCTCCCGACTCGCTGGCAGTTCGCCGGGTTCGGGTTCTTCGCCGTGCTCGTTGGGACGACCGGCTGGATCAGCTGGCGGCGTCACGGTGGCCTGCCGGACCCGTGGGATGACAACCCGTTTGGCCTTGACGAGCTCGACCTGGACGAGACTTCGGTCGACGCGGACACACGGCCCGCGTTTCGAACGCGGATCAACGACGCGATGGACGTCTGGGACGAGTGACCCGGGGCGAAGGCTCTACGCTCTCGCCGCCACGGCGGGGTAGCCAAGTGGTAAGGCAAGGGACTGCAAATCCCTCATTCGCCGGTTCGAGTCCGGTCCCCGCCTCCAGCTCTAGGCCGCCAGCTCGCCCGATGCTCGCGGTTTTGGGCTCTAGCTACGGTGCCCGCAGTGGGTCGTGTAAGCCACGCGTGTAAGCCACCAAGTCTTCCGCCGCAGCCCAACGGTCCGCGCACCCAACCGACCACACCGCCGAGAGACCCGCACCACTGCTACATACAGGGGCAGCGGTTGCGCGAAACCGCAGGGAGCGATGAAGCGTCGGGAGTACGTCGACAAGGGAATTGAGGGCCTCCTCGCTCTCCTTGAGGAGGAGCACGCGGTCGTCGCTTTCGAGGTCGAGGCCAAGTTGTCGGAAGACGCGCACCCCTCCGTGGGAATCAGAATCGACCCCCACCACCTGACGACCGTCAAGCGAGAGCTGCTCGATGGCGACGTCATCATGGAGGTCAAGGCTGTGGCCAAGGGCGGCCGTCCCGTGACCTGCATCACTCTCGCGGACGACACTGGCCGCAAGCGCAAGATCGAGGACGCAGCCGCCCGCAAACGCGCGCTGTACGGTCGCTACCTGGCTTGGGCGATGGGGACTAAGGCGCGCCCCGCGCTCCTCGGTAACGCCGGTGAGGACGTCGCGCATGCCTCGCTGGACGGAGCCGCCGGCGCGGGCTACAGGCTCATCGAACGGTCCAACCGGGGGATCGAGCGCCTCCTCGGAGGCAAGGTCCCGCACGGCCCGCTCGATGATGCTGCATTCCTGACGACGTGGACGGACCTCGGGGAACCGGACAACCAAGCTGTCGTCCTCATTGAGGTCAAGAACATCCGTGAGTGGATCTATCCGACGGCGCGCGAGTTGCATCAGCTCCTCACGAAGGCCGCCGCCGTCCAGGCTGCTCACCCTGACGTGTCCCTCCTTCCGATACTCATCTGCCGCCGTGCTCACAAGACGACGTTCTACATGGCGCAGGACTTGGGCTTCCTCGTCTACCAAGCCGAGCGCCAGTTCCTCCCCGAGCACTCAACCCTCGATAGGGACGAGCGCGGCAACCAAGCGCTTCTTGCCGAGGTCCGCAGCGAACTCGGATTCAAGGACCTCGTAGTTGCCACAGGGCCCGACCCAGCGATGGAACGCTTCTTCAGCAGGACGCCGCACAAGGTCCTCCCGGGGTACCCCGACCGCTGGCGCTCGTTTGGGGCGGGGTTCTACGAGCACTACCGCGAGATTCGAGGCGCCGTCGATCCGAGCTATCGCGCCGCCATGGGTGCTGCCCTACGAGCGGCGGTCAAAGCCGCCGGAGGCAAGGCCACATGGTGAGGAACAACATGCTCGACCGTTCCTAGGATAGCCCGCCCGCGCCTCTGCCGCCGCCTCGATGCCGGCACGGGCCGCTGTGAGATCAGTGTGCCCGTACTGGTCAACCGTGATTCGGATTGTCGAGTGCCCCGCGATCCGCGAGACGACCGCCATCGGCACGCCAGCGGTAAGCAGCGACGTGACCGCGGAGTGTCGAAGGTCATGGATGCGGAATCCCTCGGGAAGCTTCGCTTCGTGGCGGAGTCGCGTCCACCAGACGTTGTAGACCAGGTGTTTGCGGACCGGGTCGCCCTCATCGGTCGTGACCACGAGCCCGGACTCGTTCCAGACCTCAGCGGCGAGGCACCGGTGGGCCTGGACGCGACGGTGCTCACGAAGCAGTGCCAGCGTGTCTTCAGGCAGGGGCAGCGTTCGCCGTGAGTTGGCGGACTTGGGCGGACCGAAGGTCAGCTCACCCTGATACTCGATGGCCTGCTGCGCACCGTCAGCGTGCCGCCTTCGAGGTCCACGTCTGTCCGGCGCAGCCCGAGGATTTCTCCGAAGCGGAGCCCGAGGTGGCCAGCCAAGAACACCACAGGTGCGAAGGCGTGGCCCCGGACAGGCTCGACCAGGGACGCCAGTCGCTCAGGTGAGAGGACGGGACGTTCTTGTCGGTCTTGACGTGGGGCCCTCACGCGGGCGCAGGGGTTCGACGCTGCTGTTCGCGCTCGCGGCCGGCACCGAGCCGGTGCCGCGCCCGGCGATCACCGCGGGCCCGTTCGCGCACCTCACCAAGCACGTGCTCGGGCGAGTCAACCGGGCGCGCGGCGACGCGATCAGGGCCCAGCTGCTGGCAAACCTGGGCCCGGTGCTGGTGCCCGCCCCGACGCCACGACGGACGCGGCCCGAGGACGAGACGGTGGGCGGCACCTGCTTCGCCTGCGGTCTTGGCTCGATCGAGGTCAGCGCGGCCGACGCGGAGGGCCTGACCCCAGCCGTGCTCGCTCGGCGCTGGGCCCCGGTCGGCATCCCGCAGGGCGCCTCGCTGCTGGGCGCTCCGGCCTCGCCCCACACCGTCCGTGCGGTGCTCTGCCCAGCCGGACGGTTTCCAGGTCGCCTCGCACGACCTCTCCAAGCTGTTGTGGGGAGCACGCGTCCTGCACGCCCGGCGGCGCGGTCACGCCCCACCCGAGCCCAACGGGGCGCCGTGGGAGCACCTGGCGGGCGTCACGACCGCTCTCGACTGGGGGGCGGCCATGAGCACGAGCAACGGCCAGCGGGCCGACTCCGAGGACGGCATCGTGGTCGACCTGAACGCCGTACGCGCCGCCCGGGCACGGACTCGCTTCCGCGAAGCGTCCTACAAGATCAGCCGCGGCCCCTGCCCCTGCACCTCCGACGACCTGCTCGACGCGGCCAGCCGAGGACGGCTCGAGGTCCTCGCGGCGGCGCTGAAGATCTATGGCCCGTGCGCCGAGCCAGCGCGCCACGGGCGAGCCGACGGGTCATCGCAGCAATGCAGGCGCGCTCCAAGACCGTGCCCCTCGTGGCCTCTGCCGCTCCGGGTATGCGGTTGGGAAATCTGCCGGCGCAGCGCGATCGGTTCTGAGGGCGACATCAGGAGGGCGCATAGCCCCCGTCGCCGAAGAGCGCCGCCCTAGGGTTGCGATGGCAGCGGGAGCCCGGAGTCGACGTGGGCAAGACCTTCCAGATGACGGTGGGGGATACGACCGTCAGCTACCTACCGATGACGGGGAGGAGATCGAGATCGCAGATGCGAGACACCGTCTGGCATGCGGTGACGGAGGCGTTCAACGGAAGCCATGAGTACAGGCTCCCAGTAGCTGGCGTTTCGGCACGATTCCTACGCAAGCATGGCCTTCAGGCCCGCACTGACTCTGGACGGGTCTTGGTTGTCCGCCCGCAATCCATGAGAGGCAACGATGGTTCGTCGGCCACGCCTCGGTTCTACTCCACTCTTGATCGCCCAGCGGCTGCCATCAACGTCGACCACGTTCGGGCAGAGCTCGAAGCCGCTCGAAGCGCCCATGCCCAAGCTAAGAACGAGGCGGCTGCGCTTGCCCGGCAAGGAGGCGGAGCCCCGCCCAATCTTGGCCACGTCCTTCGTCAAGCTGGGAAGGCTGCTCTCCAGTCGTTCGCGGCTCTGGTCGTGCTTGCTGGGATTCAAGCGTTGGGCTGGCTCTTTGGCGGCGGGAGCAGGGAGATCGTGGCGCTCCCGCTCCGCTTCCTTGGATTCTTTGCGTTCATAGGGGTGTTGTTCGGGGGTGTCAAGGCGGTTGTCCGGGCATTGCACGAGCCCTATGAAGACGCTCGTCACCTGCGCGACGCCCAATCGTTCGCGCAGGCGAGACTGCTGGCGGCAGAGTCCGAGCTTGGACAGGCGCGGCGCTCCTGGGAAAGGCTCGCTGCGCGGTTGGGTGGTTTGGACCCTGAGCCTGACGCCATGCCGATTCGGAATCCACACGATGCGGAGATCGCCGCCGCCAAGTGGATGAGGTGGATGGGGTTTCTTGACGCGGAGCCGATGCCCATAGGTCCAGATGGCGGTATCGACGTGGATTCCAAACTGGCCGTCGGGCAAGTCAAGGCCCGGCTGACCCCGACCTCTCGACCGGAGGTTCAACAGCATTACGGCGTGGCGCAAGCCGAGGGCAAGGAGCCACTCTTCTTTGCACTTGATCGGTACACGGTTGAGGCGTTCGAGTTCGCTAACCAGGTCGGCATGGCGCTCTTTTCGTTCGATCTGGAAGGCAGACCATCGGCAGTCAATGAGGCCGCCCGGATTCTCCGGCAAGGATTGCGCCATGAGGAACTCACGTCCGAGTACCTCGAGTGGCCGTCATAGCCTGCTATGGGTGACTCTCCAAGAGTGATCCTTGGCGAGCCGCTCGTAGTCCTCCCACGTGGCTATCTACTCGCTGAAGGAAACCGTCCACGGACCATCAGCAATAATCTCTAGACCGAAGAGCCCGTCTGTCGGCACTCGGATTGTCCCCGAGTAGCTTCCTATCTCGTTGACCAAGTTGCTAGTCAGCAGTCCGTTCACGATGAAGTTGCTCTCGCTGTCGTGCGTCAACGTCATCCGCGAGAAGACGGTCACGGGTTCGACGTCGTCAGTGTCAATAGGAAAGACAATGATGGAGTCCCCAACCCCTTCGTAGCGATAGGCCAAGTCCCCATCCGAGATGAGCAGGAGGTTGACGGCCCCAAGGAACCATTACCATTCCCCATCGGCTCTCACATTGACTCCAACAACCTCCGCATCGTCCGAATAGGCGAGAACCGCTCCCTCGTAGGTTCCGATCTCGTTGATCACGGCGTCCGTGCTCCCGTCATCAAAGACGGCCTCAGCGATGAAGTTGCTGCTTCCTTCGTGGCGAACGAGTAGGACAGCGGCACCGAGCGGTGAGTCGAAATCAACGATGTCATCGCAGCGGCGTCGAAAGCCTTCGATGAAGCCTGGGTGGTTTCCGTCCTCCTCGCCGAAGGTTCCCCACTTCACCCCACTGGCGTCGGCGACGACAGGTCCAGGGACGATCACAAGGGGAGCTACGAAGGGCTTTCCGACCTCCACCTCTACCACGGAGTCTGAATCGACCTCGCGGCCAGCGGGCGGGTCTTGGCCAAGAACGATCCCCGCCTCAGATGCATCGGCTGAGTCGACCATTTCGGTCCGCATCCGCAGCCCGAGTCCCTCCAGCTCCGCCAAGGCATCGCTGCGTTCAAGCCCCACGACGTCCGGCACGCTCACGACGGCTGGACTGACTGTCTGACACCGCCGATGTTGTCTGTGACTCCCCGGCCGTGCCGTCGCCGGTGCAGCCGGTGGCCGCGATGAATGCCAAGATGATGGTGGTGTGAGCGATCACTGAAAACTGACATTCACGATCATTGAAAACCGACATGGGTGTCGGGGTCTTCTGGCCGGCATCCACCACCGATCGGGTGGGTCCTTGCGTGTGGCGGGCGAGTATCGCTGCGGTCAAGGAGCCGCTCGTCATGATGAACCAGGAGAAGTACGTGAAGGTGCGAGACCTGCATGCACAGGGTTGGACGATCAGCGAGATCGCAGAGGAGACGGGCTGGCACCGGACCACGATCAGCAAGTACTTGAAGGAAGGTCTGCCCGCTGCGGCGCGGCCGACCGAGTCGACGGTGATGACCGAGCAGTGGCGCGCGAGGATCGGCGCGATGCTCGAGAAGTGGCCGCGGCTGCAGGCGGTGTCGGTGCACAACAAGCTGCGGGCGTTGGGGTTCACCGGTTCGTATCCGACCGTGGTCCGCGCCGTCAGAGATGTTCGTGGCCCGCGGTTCCGGGCAGCGGACCAGGTGTCGGTCCCGATCTACACCGACCCGGGTGAGGAGGCCCAGTTCGACTTCTGCGAGCTGGATGACTGGGCCGATCGGTTCGGCTGGAAGGCGGGGCTGGTCTGTTTCGGGATGATCCTGTCGTGGTCACGCTGGCGGATCTGGTGGTTCACCAGCTCGCAGGACCGCGAGCACACCTTCGAAGGGATGGTCCGGTTTTTCGAGGGCGCGGGCGGGGTGCCGATGTCGTGCCGCACCGACCGGATGGGGGCTCTCGGGCGTTCGCAGGGACGCCGGTTCGAGCTGTTCGCGCCGTCGATCGGGTTCGCGGCGCATCACGGCACCACGATCGCGTCGTGTCAGGCCAGAGACGCGAAACGCAAGGGCAAGATCGAACGGCCCTTCAGCTCGTTGCAGGCCACGTTCCTGCCCGAGATCGAAGCCGACGGCATCCCCGTGGATCTGGCCGATCTGAACCGGCGTGCCGCCGTGTGGCTCGACCGTCGGGTCCACCAGATCGAGTCGCGAACAACAGGCGAGAAGCCGGCGGCACGACTCGCGGTCGAGCGCGAGTTCCTGAGTCCGTTGCCGATCGTCCGGTTCGACACCGACTACGTCGAGGTCCGTCGCGTGCACAACGTGTTGCCGTTCGTGTCGATCGACGCGAACCGCTACTCGGTCCCACCGGACGCGTTGGGCCACAAGGTCGAGATCCGACGTGCCGTCGATGCTGACCTCGTCCAGATCCGTCTCGCGGGACGGCTGATCGCGACACATCGTCTGGTCGGCGGCCGCCGGGTTGATGTATGGAACCCGCAGCATCGCCGGGATGCGGAAGCGGCCGCGTTGGGGTGGCATCACGACCGTCCACCGTTGCAGCTGATCGAACCCCGCGAGCACGACGAGCACATCGACCGGCTTTACCTGCACGGCGACTACGACGTCGACCCCGTCGACCTTGAGCGGCGCTACCCGCTCGGCCTGGACGCTGAGGATGCCGGATGAGTGTCTACGAACAGATCAAAGCCGATCTGGGCTACCTCAAGCTTGATGCTGCCGCCGACGTGTTCGCGATGCTGGCCGAGCAGGCCAAAACCGAACAGTGGTCACACATCGAGTTCCTCGCCCAGCTCGTCGCTCGCCAGGCCACGGCCGATCGTGACCGTCGGCTGGCCGCCCGGCTGCGTTACGCGAAGTTCCCGTTCCGGCGGACCATCGAGGACTTCGACTACGAGTTCCAGCCGACCGTTGACCGCAAGCTCGTCGAGGATCTAGCCACTCTGCGGTTCATTGACGAGAACCGTCCCATCCTGTTTCTGGGGCAGCCCGGCTGCGGCAAGACCCATCTGGCCGTGGCCCTCGCGACCCTGGCCGTCGAGGCCGGCTACCGCGGCTACTTCACCACCGCCGACCATCTCTGCCGGACTCTGGTCCGCGCGTCGATCGAGGGCAACCTGGCCACGAAGATGAAGACGTTCACCGCGCCCACCGTGCTCGTGATCGATGACGTCGGTCTTCTCCCGATCGGCGGGACCGAAGCCGCCGCGGTGTTCTTCCAAGTCGTCAACACCCGCTACGAGAAAGGCCACCCGACCCTGGTCACCACCAACCGGGGTCTGCCCGACTGGGGCACGATCTTCGGCGACGCCGTTGTCGCCGCCGCGGTTCTCGACAGGCTGATGCACAACGCGATCGTGTTCAACATCAAGGGCCCGTCCTGGCGGCTACGCGAGCACAACGGCCTGCAGATCGCCGCCACCGACCCCGCCCGAGGAGCAGCCACCTAACCTCAACCACGGTCGACCAGAACACCGGCGCCATGTCGGTATTCGATGATCCTCGATGACGGCTATCTCTGATCGCTCACAACGGTGTGTCGTGCTGTCCCGTCCCGTGTCGCTTGGTCCGAGGGCAAATGCGTTCTCATTGACTTTGACGATCGTGCGGAGGTCGCTCGCGGCGCTTCGGGTGCCAACCAGTTCAAGTGCCGATGTCACGATTCGGAGACGTGGACTGCAATTCCCTATGTGAAGGGACAGAAGGACAGGTCATGCTCGAGTACGGCGGCAACACATATCCAGCGACAATCACGGTGGCCCAGGCCAGTGAGCTCACGGGCATCAGCGTGCGCGCGATGTACCGCGCGGTCGAGGCCGGCCACATCCCCCACATCCGCCTCGGCCAACGCATCCTGATCCAGACCGCCAGGCTGTTCGAGATGCTCGGGCTCAACCCACTCTCGGGCGGTTGAGCTGAGCGCTACGTGCGGAACCGTTCTGGGGACGGCGATCGGCCCGCGCATGGCGAACTCAGTGTCCGGGCTGCAGCTTGCTACCGAGGGCTTCCGTGCTCGCGCCCCCGCCACAGTACGTCACTCCTGAACGAAGGGTGCCGTGGCTCTTGGCCCGAGACTCACAGGAATCGCTTGATACGCGAAACCGTTCCTTCATCTAGGTGCGTCCGGCCCGCCGCGGCGTCCCAGATTGCTTCAAGAAGCAACTCCCCACGCGAATCGGACTCGAAGGCGCCGAAGTCGATGCTGTTGATCGCCAAGACGAGCCTCGACCATAGCTGAAGGGACTCCGGGCCCTTAGCCCAACTGGCGATTAGTCCGTACGCAAAATCTTCAAGCGGCGGGCTCACGTAAGGGGCATGAGCGTCTTCGTCTGTTGAGACACCGGCGACGTCAATGCTAATTCGCACGCCGGATCGGCCGAGGGCATTCATGTCAATCTGGCCGCGAACCAAGTCGGTAAGCGGCTCCGACGATGGCCGGGGCGGGGCCACTATGGCGCCTTGATGTCGTAGTGCACGAGAACCCCTGCGGCGTCATATGCCATCTGCACAACGCTCTTGTCACCACTTGGTCGAATGATGCTTTCAATCACCTGATAACCGTCGCGTCCCTGTCGAATCACACGGACGACGATGTTCTGCCCGTATCGCCCTATGTCGTAGATCGAGCTCGTCGTACCGCGGCTAATGGCGCGAAGGGCGGCGCTCAATTGGGCTTGGCTGACTCGCAACGCATCCAGCGCCTCTCGCGCCGCAGGCTTGGTGCCGAGGTTCGTCAGGCCTTGGAACGGTTGAGCTCCGGGGTTTCCCAACGGGCCGATGGCGGTCTGCCGGCTGAGCAGACTCTGGATCCGCGGGCCGAGAGCCGCACCGCCGCTTCCAGCAATGTATGCGCCACCTGCCACTAGGAGACCCAATCCGCCGACAACGGCTGTGACGGCGATGATCGTGTCGTGGTTTCGGCATATGACTTCGAGCCAGCTGGGCCGACCTGGCGGGCAGGTCACGTACTGGTAGTGCTTCATGCACTGCCCGTTGTGCCAGACGATCTCGTAGCGGCCGTCAGGCGTCACCGGTGGCCAGCATGCGGCACCTTCCGCTCGAGTCGCGGGTGGTTCAAGACAAGTGCGCGTGCCGTCATACGTGATCATGCGGCCGCCGATGCTGCGGCACGCGCTTTCGATTTCGGCGAGCGTTGGCCCTGTCGGCTGGGAGTTGATGAGGAGGTCAAACTTGTCCCAGGCAGGGTGGTTGAACGTGCCGTCGCTGGGCCGGAGCCCGAGGGGATCGGTGTACTGGATCGGGTTGTTGTTGGCGTAGTGGTAGGGGTTGGCCACGACCGGGGTGCCGTCAACGCCGTCGAGGGGATCTGTGCTCGTGAACGTCCGCAGGCTTGGGCTCAGGTCGCGGGCTCGGAGGTACAGGTGTTGGCCAACGTGCAACTCGCCGCGGTAGCCGAGTGCGATCTCGACGGGGGCGTCGGCGGGTTCACCGAAGGGGTCGGTAGCTCCCGTCACAAGCGACGAGTGGGCCTGTGCCCCCGTGAGGGTTGCCCGGGGGTCGCGGGTGGGTTCGTCGATACCGGCCGCCGATTGGATGCCGACGACGCCAGCGGGGCCGTTGGTCACGGCGATGTCGCCGCCGTCCGCAGCGACGGGGCGCGAGACGGGTCCGTTGACGTCCCACCACAGCACCGACTGCTGGGACCACTTCCCGACGATGCCTGACAGCTGGCCGAGACCGCCGTAGTCGCGCACCAGGGTGTCGGTTCCCGTGTCCTGGCGGACCAGTTGTCCGGCGAGGTCGTAGCCGAGCTCGCCCTCGATGGAGTTGATGCGCCGCCCGCCCGCGTCGTGAGCAACGGTCGTGCGCACGCCGGCGGCTGTCGAGGCGAACAGCTGGTCGGCGGCGTCATACTCGTGGCTGGTCACCACGCCGTCACGGGTCTCTTGGGCAAGTCGTCCAAGCTCATCCCACGTCCACGTGTAATCGACGCCGCCGGGGCCGGCGTTGGCGGCCGTGACGAGCTGGTCGGCGGCGTCGTAGCTGTAGGTCGTGGTCGAGCCACCGATGGTCTCGGTGGTGAGGCGACCGAGCCCGTCGTAGCCCAAGCTGGTTGCGCCAGTCGTGGGGTCTGTGTAGGTGGCGAGGAGACCGGTGGTTGGGCTGTAGTCCCAGGAGCGGACGTCGGTGGACGGCAGGGTCTCGCTCAGCAGCCGTCCATCGTCGTCCCAGCTGTAGCCGGTTGTGCCGAAGCCGGTCTGGGTCATGGACGTGAGCCGGCCTGCGAGGTCGTAGGCGTTGGTCGTGACGCGTCCGGCCGGGTCGGTGATGTCGGTGATGCGGCCGGCGTCGTCGTAGCCGTACTGGAAGGTCCCGATGTTGGGCTGGTCGATGGAGGCGAGCCGTCCGCGAGTGTCGTAGCCCAGGTCCGTTGCGCCGTCTGGGCCGGCGGTCTGGGTGAGTCGGCCGTCGTCGTCGTAGGCGTAGGTGCGCTCGAAGGGTTGGGCGGGGTCATACGGCCCCAGCGCCCAGCGGATGGAGGCGTCGAAGAGCTGCCAGCCTTCTTCGGTGAAGTCGTTGGGCCCTTCGGTTACCCACCAGCCCCCGACCCGGCGGCCGGCCGCTTCGTCACCACCAGCGAGCAGGTCACCCTCGGCGGCTGCCAACAGCAGCGGCTGTCCAAACAGGGGCGGAAGCGGCGGGATCCAGATCGTGTTGCCGCTGCGGGCGATGGAGCGCACCTCGCCCGCCGGCGTTCCTCGAACCAGCCCGCGAGGTTCGCTGTAGACCGTGACTCGACTGGACACGTCTGTTGCGAGGTAGTCCTCGGGGTCGGTGATCACGAGGTCGGTCTGGTTGTTGACCTGCCCGAAGTTGCCGGCGGCCACCAGGCCCAGGTCGTCGAACAGTTCCCCGTCCCAAGCGACGATGGGAGTGGACAGGCCGTGAAGGTCCACGGTCAACTGGCTGGGTGCGACGCTCATCGACACCAGCAGCAGGTCGCTGGCCGCAGCGTCGATGCCGGTGAGGTTGCTGTCGTCGGTCACCGCGACGTTGTGGCCCTGGTCGGCGAGATGGTCCCGGATCGTGAGATCCCCGCTGGCAGGGTTGGCCCCGTCCCCGACGACCAGCAGGATGTCCTTGTCGGAGGTCGGGTCCCAGTCGAGCAGGCTGGGCCGCCCGAGCAGCCACCGGATCGCTGCTGCGAACTGCTGCTTGCCGTACTGGCTGAGCCGCGCTGGGCCGTTGTAGGTCCCGCCGCGCCGGAGCCGGTTCGCCGTCTGCAAGCAGGGCCCCTTGTTCGGCGGCCAGCAGGGCAGGCAGTCCGGAGCCGTCGGCGAGCATGCCGACCGCCTCGACGTCTCCGGCAGGGTTGCCCCACGCGATCTCGGACCCGAGATCCAGCACCCGCTGCTGACCCCTGCGGTTGGCGGCCAGCGGGTGATCTGGGTCGGTGAGCTGCAGGTCGCTGGCCTGCCAAACGGCACCCGCATCGCCAGGGGAGGCGACCAGCCCGTAATCATGGAACTGGTGGAATTGCCAAGTGACTATGGGGATGTTCGCGTCGGCGAAATCCGTGGCGAGGTTGGAGGGCACCACAGTGGAGGACATTGCGATTAGGTCGCGTCCCACCCCGGACTCTTCCGTGACGTCCTCGTCATCGATCAGGGTGACAGCGGCGCCGGCCGCTTCGAGCAGATCATTCGCGGCTTGGTCGGTTGTGGCGGGACTCGTGGCGTCACCGACGATGAACAGCACGTCCGCCGGCTCCCAGTCGTAGGAGCGTCCCACGAGCTGGCCGGCGGCGTCGTAGCTGCGGGTCTCGCGGCGTCCGGACGGATCAGTGACCGTGTCGAGTCGCCCCAGCGGGTCGTAGGCGTAGTCGGTCTGACGCCCGAGCGCGTCGACCTGGGCGGTCGTGCGGCCCGCGAGGTCGTAGATCCAGATCTCGACGTTGCCGAGCGCATCGGTCCGGGAGGTGCGGTTGCGGTCCGGGTCGTAGGTGTAGGTGGTCGTGTTGTCGTTTTCGTCGGTGACCGTCGCCAGGTTGCCCAGCGGGTCGTAGTCGAACGAGGTGACGTGCCCGAGCGCGTCGGTGACTGTGGTGCGCCGGCCGAGCAGGTCGTAGCCGAACTCGGTCCTGCCCGAGGCCGGCAGCGTCTGGGCAACAAGCCAGCCGTTGGCGTCGTGGTCGTAGTCGGTGACGTGGCCCTCAGGTGAGGTGACCGTGTCGAGGAACCCACGCGCGTCGTAGGTCCGGGTCGTCACGCCTCCCTCCGGGCCGGTGACCGTCGCGAGGCGGCCCGCAGCGTCGTAGCTGTGGCTGGTGACGCCGCCCTCGGCGTCGCTGATAGTCGCCAGCCGACCGGCCGCGGTGTAGGTGCGGGCCTCGACCACCACGCCAGCCACGGTCGTCTCGAGCAAGTTGCCGGCGGAGTCGTAGCTGTGCTCGGTGCGGATGCCTTCTGGGGTGACGGTCGCGGTCAGCCGTCCGGCCTCGTCGTACTCGGAGCTCGTGGTTCGGGCCAACTCGTCGGTCGTGGCGGTTACGCGCCCCTGCGCGTCGACGGTGCGGCTGGCCTCGTCGCCGAGGTGGTTGGTGGTCGAGACCTGGTTGCCGTTGGCGTCGTAGCCGTAGCTGGTGGTCGCTCCGGTCGGATCTTCGACCGAGGTCAGCCGTCCCAGCCCGTCGTAGGTGTAACTGGTCACCCCGCCACCTGGCGAGGTCTCGGTTGCCACGTCCCCGTAGGCGGTGTAGGAGCGGACGGTCTCGCCCAGATTGGCGTCAATGGTCTTGATCAGCTGCCCCGCGGCGTCGTAGGTGTGGCTGGTGACGTTGCCCTCCGGATCGGTGATCGAGGTCAGCAGCCCACGGGCGTCGTAGGTGTAGCTGGTGCCGGTCGTGGGCAGGCTCGGCAGCGACTCGAACGTGACCCTGCCGGCCTGGTCGTACTCGAAGTGGCGGGTCACCTGCTGCGGGTCGGTGATCGAGGTCCGGCGGCCAGCCGCGTCGTAGGCGTAGCTGGTCGTGTTGCCTGCCCCGTCGGTCACCGAGGTCAGGTTCCGGGCAGCGTCATAGGCGTAGGTCGTGGTGACCCCATCCGGGTCCGTGACCGCAGTGACCAGCCCATCGGCGCTGACGATCGTGGTGGTCTGGTTGTTCTGGTCGGTCACCGTCGCCGGGATACGCGAATCACCGGCGTAGGTCATCGTCGTGGTGCCCAAGAGCTCGTCAGAGACGGATGTGGGACGGTTCTCGGCGTCGTAGGTCGCCGACCATGTCGCCGTCCCGCCGCCGGACGTCTCGTGGGTGCTCGAGAGCAGGTTGCCGTTCGTGTCCCGGACCTGCGTGAGCGAAAAGCCACGCCGATCCTGCGCCGACGTCAGGTAGCCGTCGGCGTCGTATGCCCGTGTGGCTGCCGCTCCCAGGACATCCTGGACGCTGGTCAGGTGCCCCTCGTCGTCATGTACGTAGATCGTCGACTGGCCCGTGTCTCGATCGGTGACGGTCGTGGTCAGCAAGGTCGCGTCATATGCAAAGGACACGTCCGAGCCGCTGGACTCCTGCTGGCGTCCGACACGGCCCCAGATGTCGTACTTGTTGGTCACGGTTGCCACGCCATCGCCGTCGATGATCTGTGCGAGCAACCCGTTGAGGCTGTAGCTGTAGGTCTCCTCGCGGCCGTCGGCCCACACGACTCCGTCGAGCAGACCGTGGGAGCTGGCGCCCAAGTAGTCGATCACGTCGCCCCAACTGGTGGTGGCGCGCAGAACCACCCCCGGTTCGGGATTGTGGTCGAATGTAAGGCTGTAACCGGTGCTGGTGGACGCAGTCGTCGGCGCACCCGCGCTGTCACGAACAATCGTCAGACTCTCGCCCGTCCATGACGTGACCTCGACAAGTCTTCCGGCGGTGTCGAAGTCCCAGGTCCAGCCATCGTCGAATACCAACGAGTGTGGCTCGCTACCGCCACCGGTCAGCTCGGCCCGCAGCTGCTCAGGGGCCGGGCCGGATGGGTCGAACCGGACACGCCGGCCGTCGGCCATCAGGACTTCGACGATCCCTCCGGCATCCTCGAGCTGCACGTCCAGCAGCGTCGTGAACCCCAGGCCCAGCAGGCCATGCTCGGTCTCACGGGAGTTGTAGGTGCGCTCCAACACCATCGGCAGCAGTCCGGGGCCCTCCAGATCGGCCCAGGAATTGGTGAAGTTGCCTATCGAGGTCTCGACCGGATCCTCCGCGCTGCCAGCGGATGGCTGCGGAATCCCCAGTCGATCCCCAACCGGACGAACCCAGAAGCCGGTCGGCGTTGGCCCGACGTGGTGGACAAACACGTCGTCGGTGCTGTTGTCATCGCCCACCACCAGATTCGACGCGCGCGAGTCGAAGGCGACAAAGCGGCCGTCACCAGACACTGACGGGGTCCCCGAATTGAGGTTGCCCGGCTTGCCCACAGGGCCCATCGACACCCCGCCGGTCACCCGCGTTTCGCGGTCATGAACGAAGATGTCGTTCTGGCCATTGGTGTCGCCCGCCACGAGGTCCGATGCAAATGAGCGAAAGGCGACGAAGCGGCCATCAGCAGATAGTGATGGCCACGTCGAGAGCTCGCTGGCCTCATTGCCCATCGAGTCCACCGATACCCGCTCGGTTTCACCCGTCGCGCGGTCATGGACGAACACGTCGATTCGGCCGTTCGTGTCGTCCACCACCAGATTCGACGCGGACGAGTGAAAGGCGACCAGTTGGCCGTCAGCAGAAATCGAGGCGCCAGTCGACCCGAATCCATTGGCCTGAACGCCAGCAGAATCGACCGACACCCGCTCGGTCAGTCCGGTGACCCGATCATGAACAAAGACGTCGGTCCTGCCGTTGGTATCGCCCGCAACCAGATTCGAGGCGAACGACCAGAAGGCGACGAACCGGCCGTCGCCCGAGATCGACCTTCCATCCGGGAATGACAACTCGGAGACGCTGTCGGCCTGGTTCCCCGACGAGTCCACCGACACTCGCTCGGTTTCCCCTGTCGCGCGATCATGCACGAACACATCGTTCCAGCCGTTCGTGTCAAAGGCGACAAGATTCGACGACTCAGACTCGAAAGCAACAAGCTGGCCGTCAGCGGAAATCGACGCATCGCCAGAGCTGTTATCGCCCTGATTGCCTGAGGAGCTCACCGAGATCCGCTCGGTTTGCCCCGTCAACCGATCGTGAACAAAGACGTCGCGTCGGCTATTGGTGTCGCCCGCGACGAGATTCGTTGATGCTGAGTCGAAGGCGACGAACCGGCCGTCTGCGGATATCGATGGCCTCTCCGAGAAGCTATTGCCTTGGTTGCCCGACGAATCCACCGACACCCGCTCGGTCTGTCCCGTCACTCGATCATGAACGAAGACGTCCGTCACGCCGTTCGTGTCGGCCGAGACGAGATTCGAGGCGAACGAATGAAAGGCAACAAACCGGCCATCCCCCGAAACCGACGGACTCTCGGTGGAATCGTTGGCTTCGTTGCCTGTCGAGTCGACCGATAGTCGCCCGGTGTCCCCTGGCAACAGTTCCACCGGTGTGCCGGTCTGGGCCAGGACAGCCGCAACCACATCGTCGAATGGGGTGACGCCCACGAGGACGAGACTGACCACGAGAACGACCGTGAACACGCGACGAGCAACGGCCACCGGCGGATCCGGTGCGATCCGAGACGTCGCCAACCACGCTGATGTCATCCCGGCCCCTTCTGCCGTCACCCGTGCCCGCTGGTCCGGACCATAGACAACCGATACCCAGATCTGGATGACCATCCTGGCCAATGTCCACTTTCGGTCACAAGTGACTAGTCCCCGCGGCGATGGCGTTGCCAGACACGAAGAGAGCAGCCGGGAGCAGGCACGGCTGTCATGCCCCGATGTGACGCCACTCG
>Ga0302046_10001723_pt1 | contig 20477 bp, 23 predicted proteins | sample RVTome_11_FD_200261 | JGI IMG/M metagenome (GOLD analysis project Ga0302046, IMG submission 200261) | Soil microbial communities from uranium-contaminated site in the Upper Colorado River Basin, Wyoming, United States - RVT147D111 (version 2) ...
CAGAAGGGGATCGCCTCGAGCGCCTGGGATCCCGGGCCGTACTCGGAGCTCGAGAGCCAGCTCGCCGCCTTCGACCGGCAGTATTTGCGGGCCCTCGAGCCCGGCGCCCCGGCCGCGGTCCGCCGCCCGGCCTGAGCCTTGCGCGCCTCCCGGCACCGGCGTCGCGGTTAGACTGCGGGTTGACCGGATGATCCCATGCCTGCTCGACAACCGCCGCGCCTGGAGCGGATCGCGCTGTTTGCGGGCCTCCCGGAGGAGACCCTGGTGGCGCTCGAGCAGCAGGTTCGCGAGGTCACGTTCCCGGCCGGCGCGCAAGTGGTCTCGGCCGAGCAGCCGGGCGAGGCGGTCTACTTCGTCGTCGCGGGCAAGGTCCGCGTCTATCTCGAGCAGTCCGACGGCTCGGCGGTGACCTTCGCCTTCCTCGGCCCCGGAGACCTGTTCGGGGAGATGAGCCTGGTCGACGAGACCCTGCGCTCGGCGAGCGCCGTGACGGTGGAGAAGTCGACCCTGCTGTGGATGGACCGCCCCACCTTCCAGCGCTGCCTGCGCGAGCTGCCGGGGGTTGCCCTCAACCTCGTCCGCGAGCTGAGCGCCCGGCTGCGCAAGGCCAACGAGCAGATCCAGGCGCTCGCCACCCTCGACGTCGCCGGCCGGGTGGTCCGTCAGCTCCTGGTCCTGGCCGACCAGTACGGCGAGTCGGACGAGGCCGGCCGCCGCCGCATCCCGCTGCCGCTGACCCAGAGCGACATCGCCGACATGGTCGCCGCCACCCGCGAGCGGGTCAACCGGGTGATGGTGTCGCTGGTGCAGGACGGCGCGCTGCGGGTCGAGATCGACCACCACATCACGCTGCTCGACGAGGAGTCGCTCGCCCGCCACCTCGGCTGACCGCTCTCTTCCGCCTCTCTCCCGCTGTGAAGCGGTTCACAGGCGGTTTGTGAACGTAGTGACTGCATACCGGCGCCGCCGGGCGTAGCGTGATGCCCTCTCCATTGTCATGGGTGCCGACCGCCGGACCGAGAGGAGGTCTCCGATGACGCGTATCCACGATCGGCTCACCACCAGCGCCGTGCTGTGCCTCGCCGGTCTCGTCTCGAGCGTTCTCGGTCTCGCCGCCTGCAGCGAAAGCGGCGGCGGCTCGAATCCCACCGCCCCGCCACCGCCTCCCGCCGCCGCGGGGTCCGCGAGCGTCTCCGGCCAGGTCACCGGGGTGAGCGGCGCCGCGGCGGGCACCGTGGGCGCCGCCGGGATAGGGGTGACGGTGCGCATCCAGGGGACCTCGCTGTCCACGGCAACCGACGCCGCAGGGCGTTTCGACCTCGGCGGGGTGCCGGGGGGCGACCAGGTGGTGCTCTTCGAGACCGCCGCCACCACCGCCCCGCTGCCGATCCACGGCATCGAGACCGGGGAGCTGATCGAGCTCGTGGTCGCGCTCGACGGATCGACCGTCCAGGTGCAGTCGATGAGCCGCTCCAAGGGCGGAGAGGACCCGCCGGAGCTGTCGCTGGAGTTGCAGCCGGACACCTGGAACACCAACTGGGCCCACAGCTCGGGGACGGTGTCGGCGCTGATCCGCGGCGAGGGCTTCGAGGACGTCGACCTCGACTCGATCGTCCTGGTCGGCACCGACCCGGAGGCCGAGCCCCTGGCGCCGACCCGGGTCGACCGGCAGGGCAACCACGTTCGCGCCTTCTTCGCGCAGTCGGAGTCGTTCGCCACCCTCGACGACCCCCAGCCGGGCGAGACCCACACCGTGACCATCGAGTTGACGGTCGAGGGCGAGCCCTTGGTCCTGACCGACGACGCGCGGATCGTGGGTCCGGGCGAGCCGAGCGGCGACGCGTCGATCGACCTCGAGAAGGCCACCGAGGGCCAGGACGCCGATCGCCCGCCGGGCCCGAGCATCCCGGTCGGCGACCCGGTGAGCTGGACCTACGTGGTGACCAACACCGGTGAGGTGCCGCTCACCGAGGTGACGGTCACCGACGACCAGGGAGTCGACGTCGACTGCCCGGCGGACGCGCTCGAGCCCGGCGAGTCGATGACCTGCACCGGCTCGGGGGTGGCCGAAGAGGGCCAGTACCGCAACGTCGGCACCGCCGTAGGGGTCACGCCCGACGGCGACGACGGCGAGGACGAGGACCCCAGCCACTACTTCGGCGAGGAGGAGGAGGAGCCGGAGCCGGTGGACCTGACGGTCGAGATGCAGCCCGCTTCCTGGAACACCAACTGGACCCGCAGCGCGGGGACGGTGTCGGCGTTCATCCGCGGCAGCGGCTTCGCGAGCATCGACCTCGACTCGATCGTCCTGATCGGCACCGACCCCGGGGCCGACCCGCTGGCGCCGACCCGGGTGGACCGGCAGGGCAACCACGTCCGTGCCTTCTTCGCCCAGTCGGAGGCGATCGCCGTCCTCGAGACCCCGCAGCCGGGCGAGGTCCACACGCTGACCGTCGAGCTGACGGTCGCGGGCGAGCCGGTCAGCCTGAGCACCGACGTGCGGGTGGTCGGTCCGCCGGTCTGAGAGCCTTGAGGCCGGCGGGGCGAGACCGCCCGGCCGGGTCTCTCACCGGGCTCCTCGTGCCGGCGGTCGTGCTAACCTGGGAAGCCTCTACTGAAGGAGGGTTGGTGCGCGCGGGGCCGCCCCGGTCCCCGCGCGCCGGCGCTCCGAGGAGGCGAGCACGATGAACCGACCGATCCCCCGGTGCCGTTTTCCGCGCTCCCTCCGGCTGCCGTGCGTGGTCGCCGGAGTCCTGCTGCTGCTGCCCGCGGTCGCCGCCGCGGGCGGTGCGCCGCAGACCGTCCCGCTGGTGGTCGAGGGCGACAGCGTCCCCGGCGTCGGCCTGGTGACGTTGATCAACAACATCGCGGTCAACGGCGCCGGCGACTGGCTGGTCGAGGCCGACACCGACGCCGCCGCCGACTTCGACGTCATCCTGCTGCGCAACGGCGTCCTCGAGCTGCGCGAGGGCGATGCGCCGGCGGCGTTCCCGGCCGGCGCGACCCTGAGCAGCTTCGACTCGGTGACCCTCAACGACTCCGGCCAGTCGGGGTTCAACTTCTTCCTCGACGGCCCGCCGACCAACCAGGACAGCTCGGTCGACGCCTATCTCGACACCTCCGGCTCGATCGCCGCCGAGATGGTCGAGGTGATCCAGGAGAGCGAGGAGGTCCCCGACCTCTCGCCGGGCACGCCGTTGATCGGCATCTTCGACGTCAAGATCAACGATCTCGGCCAGCTCCTGGTGACCGCGAGCGTCGACGACCCGGCGATCCCGACCACGGTCGACCGCGCCCTCTACGTCTGGACCACCGACCCCGACACCGGCGGCATCGTCTCGAGCACCCTGATCGGCGCCGAGGGCGACGTCCTGCCCGGGCAGGCGGTGGCGCTGTCGGACTTCGGCACCGGGCCGCACGAGACCGCGATCAGCCCCGCGGGCGCCGTGATGTTCGCGGTCGACATCCCCGGCGGTCTCGACGCGATCTACGGCTGGGAGAGCGGCAGCTTCACCGAGCTGGCGCAGGAGGGCGACGCGTCGCCGGTCGCCGGACGCAACTGGGCCAGCCTGACCAGCATTTCGCTCGACGTCAACCTCGGCCACTACGTCTTCCGGGGCACCCTCGACGGCGACACCGCGACCGACTCGGTGCTGATCCACAACGGCGCCGCGTTCATCCAGGAGGGCGACAGCCTGCCGGCGATCGGCGGCGCCTTCACCTTCACCAGCTTCGGCACCGGCCCGCTCGAGGTCAGCGACTCCGGCGACGTCCTCTGGTACGGCGACTGGAACGACCCGGACACCGACGTCGACACCGGCCTGTTCCTCAACGACACCCTGCTGGTCCAGGAGGGCGTGACCACGGTGCCCGGACTCGGAGTGATCGACACCCTGCGTGGCGTCGAGGACGGCTACCACATGAGCGACGACGGCACCCACGTCATCTTCGAGGCGGTCCTCGTGAGCGGCCTCGACGGCGCCTTCCTGATCGACACCGGCCGGATCTTCGCCGACGGCTTCGAGTCCGGCGACACCGCCGCCTGGACGCTGACCGTCGGCAAGTCGCCGTAGGGCGCGGTCAACGCAGCAGCGGCCAGACCACCCCGGCCAGGAACGGCCGGTGAAACAGCAGCGGCAGCGGCAGGGCGAGCCAGAACAGGGTCCACAGCCGGCCCCGCCAGGCAGGCGTGGAGAGCGGGCGGCCGGCGTGTTGCCGGCGGCGCTCGAGGTTCATCAGCGCGGCGTGGACGGCGAAGTAGGCGAGCGGCAGGCCGTAGCCGGCGCCGACCGGCACGCTGATCGCCGCCTCGTGGAGGAGCCCGGAGACTAGGAACGCCGCGGTCAGCGCCGGCGCGGTCCCCCAGCGCGAGCGCAGCGGCCGGTAGACACCGAGCGCGGTCATCTCCGAGAACGCGAGGTTCCACCGGCGCCCCCAGAACTCGGTCAGGCTGGTCGCGCGCAGCGGCGCGCGGAACAGCGGCCGGGCGTCGACCCCGGCGATCCGCCAGGCGCCGGCGGCCAGGTGGAAGAGCCCGAAGTGGAGGATCAGCGACAGGCCGGGCAGGACCAGGACGGTCGCCAGCAGGAGCGGGCCGCCGGCGGCGGTGACCGCGCGGGCGGCGGCGACCAGTACGCCGCCCGCCGCCAGCGCCGCCAGCCCGCGGCCGAAGAGCGCCCCGGCGCCGCGCAGCGGCTCCGGGCGGCGACGCGCGAACAGGTCCGGCCGCATGCCCGGCCAGAGCGCGGCGAAGCCGAGCCAGGCGGCGGGGCCGAGCCGCGCGCCGCCGGCGGCCCGGCTCTCGACCGCCACCACCGCCTTCAAGCCGTAGAGCAGGGCGCCCATGATCGCCAGCATGCGGAAGCCGGCCGGCTGGTCCGCGGTCAGCCGCTCGGCCGCGGCCGCCGCGGCGAGGGCGAGCCCCCAGGCCGCCGCGCGCGCCGCGCCGAGCCGGCGGATCCGGCTCACCGCGAAGCCGAGCGCCAGGGTCGCGGCGAGCCACGCCGCGCCGAGCGCGACGACCGCCGGGCCGGTGGGGAGGTAGACGCTCAACCGCCTGCCGCGCCGCCGCAGAACCAGGCCGCGGCGCCGTAAACCAGGGTCAGGGCGACGAAGAGGGCGACCAGCGCCGCCTCGGCCAGCCGGTCGCGCAGGCTCGACGGGACGTGGGCGCGGCGGAACCAGACGAACTGGATGACCAGCCGCGCGCCCCAGTAGACGGCGATGAAGGAGCAGACGCCGGTGGCGAGCGGCGAGCCGTCGAGGAGCAGGCCGGGGCGGAGCGTCGAGAGCAGGCCGAAGGCGACGTGGAAGCCGAGGATGTAGGCGGCGTAGGTCCAGAACACCCGGCGGGTGAGCGGGCTCAGCCGGGCGGTCTCCTCTCGCCAGCCGAGGACGCGCGGGATCGCCAGGCTGGCCGCGGCGAGGGCGAGCTGCCCGGCGCCGGCGGCGACGACCAGCGGCCGAAAGAGTTCGATGTCCGTGGCGGGCCTCCGCGGCTGATGATAGCGCCGTCTCCTTCTTCCCTTGTTTCTGCCATCGGCTCGTTTGCGCACTCGATCGGGGCCGCCATCGTACGTCGCCGGCGACCGCGCGCTGGCGAGCGCCGCGAGGAGATCTCTTCGCCATCTGCAGCCCTCCATCGTATGCGCTAGACTCGAAGCGATCGCCAATTGGAGGACCTGACATGCTACGAACGAGCCATCCAGCCCCCCGCCTCGGACCGCTCGGGATCGTCGCGCTGGCGGCGGTCGCGGGTGCATCGCTCGGCCCGACGGCGTGGGCCGACACCGCCTGCTACGACGTCTCGTGCGCGACCGCCTGCTCGCCCGCGCCGGCCGCGATCTCGACCCTGGTGCCGGCCAGCGAGTTCCCGGCCGGCGCCTCGACGCCGATCGCCTTCGTCGATCCCGGCGACGGCCGCGGCCGCTTCCTGATCGCCACCCAGGAGGGGGCGATCCTGGTCTGGGACGGCGCCACCGACACGATCCTGCCGACCATGTTCCTCGACCTGCGCGACGACACCGGTGGCCCGGTGCTGGCGGGCGGCGAGCGCGGGCTCCTGGCGCTGGCGGTCGATCCCGACTATCAGCAGACCGGCCGCTTCTACGTCTTCTACACCCGGCGCGACACCGGCGGGGGCACGGTCGGCGACCTCGTCGTCGCGCGCTACCTGCGCTCGGCCGCCGACAAGGACGTCGCCGACCCTGGCTCGGCGACCACCATCCTGGTCGTCGAGCACTCCTCGGCGGGCAACCACAACGGCGGCCAGCTCGCGTTCGGGCCCGACGGCTTCCTCTACTGGTCGACCGGCGACGGCGGCGGCGGCTGCGATGGCAACCAGGGGGCCAACGGCGACGGCCAGCGCACTGACACCCTGCTCGGCAAGATCCTGCGTCTCGACGTGCACGACGTCGATCCCGCCGCCGGGCCGCCCGACGACTGCGGCGTCGGCCCGAGCAACTACGAGGTGCCCTCGAGCAACCCGTTCTTCGGCCAGGAGCCGGCGTGCGACGAGGTCTGGGCGCTCGGCCTGCGCAACCCGTTCCGGTTCACCTTCGACCGCGACACCGGCGACCTCTACGTCGGCGACGTCGGCCAGATGAAGTGGGAGGAGATCAACATCCAGCGCGCGGCGACCGCGGCGCCGGTCAACTGGGGCTGGGTCTGCCGCGAGGGCTGCGAGACCGCCGGCAACGACGAGTCGAACTGCTCGACCGCCGGCTGCCCGGTCGACCCCGGCACCATCTGCGAGTTCCCGCGCGCGGCCGGCCACTGGGACCCGATCCTCTGCCACCACAACGGCGGCTGGACCTCGATCATGGGCGGCTACCGCTACCGCGGCGACTTCGTCCCCTCGCTCGCCGGCGACTACTTCTACAGCGACGCCGGCTGCGGCCAGGTCTGGAAGACCGACACCCTCGACCCGGCGAACCCGGCCGCGATCACCTCCTCGTGCTGGGCCAGCGGCTTCGGCGGCACCTTCGGGTTCGCCGAGGACAGCCTCGGCGAGCTGTACGTCATCCTGGGATTCGGCAGCCGGATCGACTGCATCCACGACGGCGAGGGCTGCTTCTGGGCCGCCTGGGGGATCTTCTCCGACGGCTTCGAGTCGGGCGACGTCGCGCGCTGGAGCAGCGCGGCGCCGTAGCGGACGGACGGTTCGCGGGCAGGGTCCAGGGCGCGCGCCGGTGGCGCGGGCGGTAGCAACCCGCAGCTCCTCGTGCCCCGCGGGGATCGGGACCCGGCGGCGCGGCGTGGATCATCCCGCTGAGCCAGTAGTTGGGCAGACTATTGATTGACTATGTCGCGGACGGGGCTAATCCGCATGGCTGATCCCACACAGAGGCAGCACTTCGGCTGCAAGGATTGCTGGCCAGCCAACGCAGACGCTGCGTGGACGGCGCGCAACAGCCTAAGTCATTCGGAAGAGCTGATCGACGAGTCGCACTTCCACGTCATGATCCTCGCCTGCCCTCAATGCAATCAACGGTTCGTCTCGGTTTTTACTGAGACGATCGATTGGACAGGCGGCGATGATCCTCAGTATTGGACGCTCCTGCCTATTACAGGGCCGGAAGCCGACAGTTTGGTGCAGCAACGGGATTCGCTGAGCGAAACAAAACTCAACGCGCTGGGTGAGGGAAGGCGCTCCCTATGGCGTAATCACCCTAAGGCCGTGCCGGCACGAGTTCTCTGGGGGACTGGCATCCTTGTCGGCCCACACGACTGAGCACTCAGCCGTGTGGGCCAACTTACCGCAGGTTGGCCTCGGTGCCGACTCGGAGGGCGCCGAGCGCCGCGGGGATCGGATCGGGCGCCCGTACCACCCGCGGCGTCAGCGCGACGACCACGGCGCGGTCGCCGCCGGCGGTCGCTCCGGGCGTCGGGGCAGCCGGCCCCGGGGCCGCAGGCCCCGTGGGATCGGCGCCTCCGGCGAAGCCGAGGCCAGTGACCAGGTAGGTTTCCCCGCTCGCCAGCCGGACGCTCGAGGAGAGTTCGCCGACGACCAGCTCGGGCGAGGATTGGTCCGTGCGGCGGGTGCGGGCGCTTTCGAGTCGGCGGAAGGCGACCTCGAAGTCGAGCGTGAGCTCGGCGTTTCCGCCGGTCACTGGATGGATGCGCGCGCCGAGCTCAATCTCGAACTCACGGCGGAGAGCGGCGTCGCCCCCGGGAAGGCCGTTCAATTCGAACTCCGCCGAGCTGTCGCCGATCATGCTGAGCCGCGGTCGCGCCAGGGCCGTGGCCGCGGTCCTGCTTTCGAACTCCGCCAGCTCGCCGGGCGCAAGGCGGTGGGAGGGCCCGCCCGCGGGCCGCTCCTTCCGGGCGGTGCGGGGTCCGCCGCCGCCGAGCCACGCGGCGAGCGCGGCCCGGTCGACCTCGAGCACCTCGACCGCCACCTCCACCTCACCCGGCCGCCGGTCCGCGATGTCGACCAGTCGCTCGACGATCGGCATCTTGGCGGCGTTGTCGCGGAGGGTCAGGGTGTAGCGGTCCTCGTCGACCGCCAGGAGGCTCGATCCGGCGATCTTGCGCAGCAGGCTCACCACCTCCCGCGGATCGGCGTCGTCGAGGTTGAACGTCCGTACGATCAGCTCCTCGTAGGTGCGGCGGTTCTGCACCGTGTCGGCGGCGACCACGATCGTGCGCTCGTCGAGCGGCTTGTAGAAGGTCCCGGTAGCGGTCGCCACGCGGTCCAGCGCGGTGAGCGCGTCCACGCCGTCGAGCCGCAGCGAGAGCTTGGTGGGTGCGAGATGGGGGTCGAAGACCACGATGAGACCGAACTCCTCGAGGATCGTGCGGTAGACCTCGCGCACCGGCGTCGGTTCGGGGAAGGCGAAGTCGCGGGTTCCGGCGGCCGGCTGGAGAGCCGGTGCCGGCGAGCCCTCCACCGGCGCCGCGGCAGCGGCGGCGGGCGCCGCGAGGCCGAGGACGAGCAGCGCGGCGGCGGCTCGGACGGCGGTGGAGGAGCGGGGGAGCGTCGTACGGCGGGAGCGAGGAGCGATCGCGGGCATGGGCGCCTCCTTGCGAGGTTGGTGAGTGTCGAACCTGCCCGGTGTACGCGCGTCGTACCGGAGGCGTCACAGCGGACGATCGAGCACTGAGGCTCCAGGGCGGCTTCCTGCCGGCACCGAGCGGCACGAGTGCTGAACCGGTTCTGGGGGCCTGGTGCGACGAGAGCCGGCGGCCGCCCGGGATCGCCCTTGGGCCCGCCCGCTACCGCACCAGCGGCCGGTACTTGATCCGGTGCGGCTGGTCGGCCTCGGCGCCCAGGCGCCGGCGGCGGTCGGCCTCGTAGTCCTGGTAGTTGCCCTCGAACCAGATCACCCGGCTGTCGCCCTCGAAGGCGAGGACGTGGGTGGCGATACGGTCGAGGAACCAACGGTCGTGGCTGATCACCACCGCGCTGCCGCCGAAGCCGAGCAGCGCCTCCTCGAGCGCGCGCAGGGTGTCGACATCGAGGTCGTTGGTCGGCTCGTCGAGCAGCAGCAGGTTGCCGCCGCTCTTGAGGAGCTTGGCGAGGTGCAGGCGGTTGCGCTCGCCGCCGGAGAGATTGCCGGCCTTTTTCTGCTGGTCGGGCCCGCGGAAGCCGAACGAGCCGGCGTAGGCGCGCGAGGCCACCTCGCGGCGGCCGAGCTTGATCGTCTCCTTGCCGCCGTCCGAGATCTCCTGCCACACGGTCTGGTCGCCCTCGAGCCCGGCGCGGCTCTGGTCGACATAGGCGAGGACCACCGTGTCGCCGACCCGCAGCGAGCCGCCGTCCGGCTCCTCCTCGCCGACGATCATCCGGAACAGCGTCGTCTTGCCGGCGCCGTTGGGGCCGATCATGCCGACGATGCCGCCCGGCGGCAGCAGGAAGTCGACGCCCTCCATCAGCAGGCGGTCGCCGTAGCCCTTGCTCAGCCCGCGCGCCTCGACCACCACGTCGCCGAGCCGCGGCCCGGGCGGGATCGTGATCTCGGCCGGCCCGCCGCGCCGCTCGGCGGCCTGGTCCTCGGCGAGCAGGCTCTCGTACTGCGTGATCCGCGCCTTGCCCTTGGCCTGGCGGGCGCGCGGCGTCATCTGCAGCCACTCGAGTTCTCTTTGGAGCGTGCGCCGTCGCGCCGAGGCCTCCTTCTCCTCCTGCCCGAGCCGCGCCTCCTTCTGCGCCAGCCACGACGAGTAGTTGCCCTGCCACGGGATGCCGGCGCCGCGGTCGAGCTCGAGGATCCAGCCGGCGACGTTGTCGAGGAAGTAGCGGTCGTGGGTGACCGCGACCACCGTGCCCTGGTAGTCGCGCAGGTGGCGCTCGAGCCAGGCGACCGACTCGGCGTCGAGGTGGTTGGTCGGCTCGTCGAGCAGCAGCAGGTCGGGCTGGCGCAGCAGGACCCGGCAGAGCGCCACCCGCCGCACCTCGCCGCCCGAGAGCACGTCGGCCGAAGCCTCCGGCGGCGGCAGCCGCAGCGCCTCCATCGCCAGCTCGAGCCGGCTGTCCAGCTCCCAGGCGCCGGCGGCCTCGATCGCGTCCTGGAGCTTTCCCTGCTCGTCGAGCACCTTCTCCATCTCCTCGGGCGACATCTCCTCGCCGAGCCGCATCGACAGCTCGTCGAAGCGGGTGAGGAGGGCGCGGGTCGGCGCCACCGCTTCTTCCACGCACTCGCGCACCGTCGCACCGGCGGGGAGCTTGGGCTCCTGGGGCAGGAAGCCGACCGTCAACCCCTCGGCGAGAAACGCCTCTCCGCCGAAGTCGGAGTCCTCGCCGGCCATGATCCGCAGGAGAGTCGACTTGCCGGCGCCGTTGGCCCCGAGCACGCCGATCTTGGCGCCGTAGTAGAACGAGAGCCAGATGCCGCGCAGGATCTCCTTGCCCTGGGGGGTGACCTTGCGCAGGTCTTTCATGGTGTAGATGAAGGGGGGGGCCATGGTGGGGTAGACCTCCGGGGGGCCCCGGCCGGTGGGGGAGAACTGGATCTCAGTCGCCCCGTCCGTGCCGGCGCAGCCAATAGTCGCGGAAGGAGCGCAGCCGCGGGAGCGACTCGCGATCCTTCACGCGGCCGCTCGCCTCCTTGCTAGCGATGATGTCGTCGGGGTGGCAGACGGCGAAGCCTTCCACCTCGACGCGCCGCCGCCAGGCGTCGGCGAACCGCTCGATGCCGTCCGGTGCGAAGACGAGGTCGAGGTCGAAGGGCCCGTTCTTGAGCTGGACGAAGTCCTTCCCCCGCTCGATCTGTGCCGCCTCCTCGTCCTCGAGATTGAAGCCCAGCTCGCGTAGCGCGGCGACGATGGCGCGGCCGTTCTCGGGAGTCTTCTCGACGAACAGGTCCGCGTCCTGCGTCGTGTCGGGGAAGCCGAGCAGGATCGCGCCTGACTTGCCGATGAAGAGGTACCGCACGCCGTGGCGGCCGAAGGCGTCGCGGATCTCCTCGGCCTGCCGGTACTCAAACGCGCCCATAGCCGAGCCAGTCCGGCAGGTTCTCCTCGCACCAGCGGCGGTAGTCGGCGGTGGTGTCGAAGGCGCGGAACGGCTCGTCGTCGAGCACCGGCTTGTAGGTCTTGATGAAGGCGTAGCGGAAGCGGGTCGGCAGCGGCCGGCGGGCGGCGGCCTCGAACTCGGCGAGCCACTCGGCCGGGACGTCGTCCGGTTCGGTCACGGCGCCGGCGTTCCGAGGGGTCTCCGCGTTCATGGCTGGCGATTATAGGGCCGGCCGGCCCTCGGCGAACCGGCGTGCCTCTGGTGCGCAGGGCGGGCGCCGAGGAAGGCGCTCGTCGGCCGTCAGCGGCGAAAACCGAGGGCGAAGAGCAGCGCCGCCCGAATCTCCTCCATCCGTGCGGCGGGGAGCACGGCGATCAGCGCACCGAGGCGGCCGCGGGAGACGGTCTGGAGATGGTCGAGGTTGACGGCGCAGTCGCGGTCCATGCCGTCGTCCCGGGTCAGGACCACCTCGGTCGGGATGTCGCGGATCGTGGTCGTGATCGGCGCCACGGTGACCTCGCCCAGGAACTCGAGTGCCGAGTCCCGAGTGAGGATCAGCACGGGCCGGCGCTTGTCCGGTCGGGGGAATCGGTACCAGCGGATCTCGCCCCGCTCCATCAGTCGGGCCAGACCTGTTCATCCTCCCAGCCGGCGAGCTCGTCCGGAGCGACGGGATGGCGCTCGTAGCCGCGCCGATGGCGCGCCTCGAGTGCCGCCTCCCGCCTCCTCTCGAGCGCGGTCCGGAGGGCGTCCCGCGTGAACGCCGAGCGATTCGTCCCCAGCTCCTCGACGGCGCGATCCACCTCGTCGAGGAGCCCTTCGTCCAGCGTCATCTGCACCGTTCTCATCGCAGGTCTCCAGTGGCCATGTCGATGAGTATAGCTAGAATTCTCCACATCCGTCCAGCGGCCGCCCGAACCCTGTCGCTCGCTCTCCTCGGCGCCACGTGGAGCTGCGAGCCCACGCCTCCGGTCCGGTTGCCGGCAATGGACTCATCCTAAACGGGACGATTGGAATCAGCGCGTGGCTGGCAGACCTTCGATGCCCTCCGAGCTGTACGCCGACAAGGTGTACCGCTACAGCGTGGACCTCGACCATGCGTTGCCGATGCTAGGATCTGGTCGGAGGTGCTCACGATGAGGATTCCCATCGAGCTTCCGGACCCCCAGGCCGACAAGCTCCGCGGAGCGGCGCAGAGGTTGGGAGTGAGGCCGGAGGATCTGGCGACGGCCGCCGTACTCGACCTGCTCAACCGTGAGGTCGGCGACTTCGACTCGGCCGCGAGGTATGTGCTCCAGAAGAACCGAGCGCTTTACCAACGCTTTGCCTGATGCGCTTCCTCGGTGGGATTCACGCTGGTGCAGAAGCAAAACACGGATGGTTGGGACTGGACAGGATGGATAGCTGAAGGACTGGTATGTCGAAAAGCCAGTAGTTAGGTGCCGCTAGTGAAAATCAAACCTATTTCCGCGGATCGTGCCGTGGTTCTCAAGAACAACACCTGCCCTTACTGTGGTGTGGAACTCGGCGCGACAGACTCGACTCGTGAACACCTGGTCGGGAGGCGGTTTGTCCCCAAGGGTAAGCTCCACCAGAGTTGGAACCTCATCTTGCGCGCGTGTAAGCGCTGCAACAACCGGAAGTCCGAGCTCGAGGATGACCTCTCGGCGCTGACGATGCAGCCAGACGTAGTGGGAAGGTATGCTCAAGATGACCCGGACCTTAGGCGCGAGGCGGAGCGGAAAGGATCAAGGAGTATTAGCCGGCGTACTCGAAAGCCAATCGGTAATAGCGCCGAATCGCTTACGCTCCGGGGTTCGCCAATGCCTGGCTTGACGATGGAAGTCACGCTCGTTGGTCCGCCGCGGGCTGAGCCAGAGCGAGTCTTTGAACTAGCGCGGTTGCAGCTGTCAGGTCTTTTCTACTGGATCACCTTTGATCGTGCTCTGCGTCGGGGAGGGTTCTGGCTCGGTGGTTTCTTTCCGCTGCAGTTCTCTTCCCGCGGCGATTGGGGCAACAAGCTCAACCGAGCCTTCATGACCGCGGCCTTTGCGTGGCACGACCGGCTGCTCGTGGGCACCACTGGAGGGTTCTTCAAGGCGGCGATCAAACGGCACCCTGCTGCTGTCTGTTGGTCCTGGGCTCTGGAGTGGAATCGTAGCCTTCGCGTCATCGGCTTTTTTGGTGAGGAAGGAGATGTTCGGAGCGTGGCCGGCGAGCTTCCTTCGCTGGAACACCAAGTACTTCAAGGTAACGAAGGCATTCTGCGACTACGCACGGAGACGGCTCTTGCCGATACGGACGACGTTCTCTTTTCCTTTGCTCGAGACGCCGAGACGACGATTGCGCAGGCGTAAAACGCCGCTGCGAACTGGGAAACCGTTGGGCGGCATTGGAGATCCCCCCAATGACCGGAAGCTTTAGAAATATTGAGAGATTTCCGAAGTCGATGAGTATCGACATTCCGCTCGATGCTGACGGCTATCTCGGCCGCGAGTGCCCTCAGAAGGACTGCGAGGGTTACTTCAAGATTCGTCCCACTACGTCCAAGCGCGCTGAAGGAGGGAGTCTCCACTGCGCCTACTGCGGCCACTGCGGCCGGATGGATTCGTTTTGGTCCAAGGCACAGATCGAGTACGCGAAGTCGATCGCGCTCAGAATGTTCACAGACGCGTTGCACAAGGACCTAAAGTCGTTCGAGTTCGAGCACAAGCCGCAGGGCCTCCTTGGCATAGGCATCAGCCTGAAGGTTGAGCCGCATAGGCCAGTACTCATTCGCCACTACCAGGAAGAGTCACTAGAAACGGCTGTTGCCTGCGAGAACTGCGGCCTCGAGTATTCAGTCTTCGGCGGCTTCGCGTTCTGTCCAGACTGCGGCAGTCACAATTCGACGGCGATCTTAAAGGCCAGCATGGTACTGGTTGCGAAGCAGGTTGCCCTTGCAAAGACCCTTGATGACAACGCACTGGTCGCTCATCTCATCGAGGACGCTCTTGAGAATTGCGTATCGAGCTTCGATGGCTTTGGACGCGAGCTCGCGCGACTCCATTCTGGGCAGTCTTCAGACCCAGAGAAGGCGAAGTGCATGTCATTTCAAAACCTGGAGCGAGCTGCCCGCTCCGTTTCGACGCTCTTCGGCGTCGATCTCAAGTCCGGTCTCCGAAGTGCTGATTGGCAGACCACTCATATCGCTTTCATGAGGCGCCATTTGATCGCACACAAGTCGGGTGTGATCGACCAGCAATACCTCAAGGCAACTGGAGAGTCAGCCAGTTTGCTCGGGCGGCGAGTTCGGATAGACGCGGCGCAAGTCGATCGAGGTGCTCTCTAAGTCGATTCTCGATCTCGGCACGTTTCTCGCTGAGAGCCTCTGAAGGCACTTTCCAGCTATTCTACAGTGCGGCCGGAAGCATTCGCTTCACCGGGTCGCGCCAACGACATTTGGCCGGGTCACAAGGTCGTCGAAGCTTACCTTCAGGCACGTCGTCCGTGAAGTTGTTGCGCTAGGTTTCTGAAGCAGAAGCCCTCGGTGGCTCCAAAGGCGGTGCCTCGCAGGCGGGAACTCGCTGATCGTGGAAGGCCGAGGGAGCGGGCCCGTCGGCCGCTCCCTCGGATAGTCAGGGCGTCAAAGCGCCTGGATCGTGAGCCTGCCGGCCTCAACTTCGACTTCGTACTCCCGGCCGAGATCAAAGCCGGCGGCCTCGAGCCACCGCCCGCTCATCCGAGTTCGGGGAGGCTACGGCCGTCGCACCAGCGGCTGGTCACGGTGCCCAGCCGCACGCCCCGCTGCCGGGCTCGCTTCCGGCGTTGGAGCCTGCTCTCGCGCAGGGCCTCGGAGGCGAGCGCCTCGGCGATTTCCGAGGTGCAGCGCGTCTTGCTGTAGGCGGGCTTGCCGTTCGAGCGTTCGGATTCCTCCAGGGCTTTCTTGCCCTCGGCGGTGAGGCGACAGACGAAACGCTCGTCGATGGGGCCGGAGGGTTCTGGCAGGCTGGTAGAGTCGTTGCTGCGTCCGCACGAATCGCACGAATCCCCGGACGGCCCGTGAGGCTCCGACCGGCTCGGGGCCTACTCCTCGGGTTCGAGGGCCGCCGGCACCAGTCGCAGCCGCGCGCCCGGGATGCGGCTGGCGAAGAACCCCTCGCCGTCGGCCTCCAGGCGCACGTAGGCGCCCTTCTCGAGGCGGAACGCTGACGCCTCCCGGCCGTCCGGCCAAACGTAGAAGTACTCCTCGACCCCGCAGAGCTGGTAGGCGAGGAACTTCGCTCCCCGGGGCGCGCGGTCGCGCTCGGCCGTCTCCTCGCCCAGGATCTCGATCACCAGCTCGGGGGTGCGGGTGACGGTGTTGCCGCCGGCCAGCAACTCCTCCTCGGTGACGCAGTGGAGAGCGAGGATCGACGAGACGCTTCAACGCCTCGACGCGGATGGCTGTGCGGTAGCATGAGCCGTCGGGGTGGACTTCCAGCCCCTCCGGAGACCTCGCGATGGCCTTTGCCGCGACCGCCTATCATCACATCGTCCTTGACGCGCAGGGTGTGCCCGTCGTCCAGGGTGCCAACACCAAGGTGGTCGAGGTCGTCCTCCATGCGCGCAGTTCCGGCCTCACCCCCGAGCAACTCGCCGGGGAGCTGCCACATCTGAGCCCGGCGCAGATCCACTCGGCCATGGCGTATTACTGGGACCACCGGGAGGCCCTCGACGCCGATATCGAGGCGCGGCGGGAGTTCGCCGAGCGGATGCGTCGCGAGATGGGCCAGCCCGCGTTCGCCGAGCGCCTGGCGCGCGAGCGCGGGCGCGGCTGAATGGCGATCCGGCTGTACATGAACCACCAACGTGCGGGGTGCCGTGACCAGAGGGTTGCGGCGCCTCGACCTGGACGTTCTGACCGCTTACGAGGACGGGTCGCACGGCCTCGACGACCCGCCGCTGCTCGACCGCGCCGGCGCTCTGGGGCGCGTCCTGTTCAGCAACGACGACGACCTTCTCCGGGAGGCCGTGCGGCGGCAGAGGTCCGGGGAGCCGTTCCAAGGGCTCATCTATGTGCACCAGGACCGCTTGACCATCGGCGAGACGATCGAGGAACTCGAGCTCGTCGCCCAGGCCTCCCGGTTGGAGGAGTTCGAGAACCGGATCGTCTACCTGCCCCTCGGGTAGGGACCGCACCCGCCGCCCCGCTGGCTTGCAGGCAGTTCGGGCCTCGACCCGTCCGAGCACACGGCCGATGGCGCCCCCACTACTCCTTCGCGGCCTACTCCTCGGGTTCGAGGGCCGCCGGCACCAGCCGGAGCCGCGCGCCCAGGACGCGGCTCGGGAAGAACCCCTCGCCGTCGGCCTCCAGGGGCACGTAGGCGCCCTTCTCGAGGCGGAACCCTGACGCCTCCCGGCCGTCCGGCCAGGCGTAGAAGTACTCCTCGATCCCGCAGAGCCGGTAGGCGAGGAACTTCGCTCCCCGGGGCGCGCGGTCGCGCTCGGCCGTCTCCTCGCCCAGGATCTCGATCACCAACTCGGGGGTGCGGGTGACGGTGTCGCCGCCGGCCAGCAACTCCTCTCGGCTGGTGCAGTGGACCGCGAGATCGGGGAACGCCACCGTCTGCGGCGGTCTGGCGAGACGGTGGCGGGTGTCCGCGGCGAGACACCAACCGCGACTCCCCAGCACCGGGTGGAGCAGGGCTGTCAGATCCGAGGTGGCGAGCCCGGAGGAGAGACCGATCGGAGACATGGCGAGCACCCAGCCCGCGATCAGCTCCATCGGGTGGTCGGGCTCTTGCGGCAAGCGCTCGAAATCGGCGGCCTGGACCGGTCCCCGGCGCTCCGGATGGACGCCGAGGTCGGCCTCGGCCGGCAGCGCGGGTTCCGCCAGAGTGGTTTCGGCGACGGCCATCGTGGGTTCCTCCCGGGCATGCTAGCAGCCTCGATCGACGAGGCTCTTTAACGCCTTGTTTATGCCTCGTCAACATAGGCAGACCCAGCCTCGTGTACTCTAATTGGGTGGAATGGATGACCAATCGGAGGTAGCCCCGTCCGCGTGGGCTCGACACAGAGATGTCCCACGATCTAGCCCATCGGGTCGCCTCCCTCCGAATCACTCCGCCGACCCTCGTCCTCGTCTCGGAGCTCGACGAGTTCAAGGGCGCGTGGCAGGCGATCGGGCGGATCGCGCCGGATCGTCTGTCGAGCCTACGCCGGGTGGCGACGATCGAGATCGTGGGCTCCTCGACCCGGATCGAGGGGGCTCGGCTCTCGGATCGCGAGGTCGAGCGGCTGCTGGCGCGCGTGGATGCCCGGTCGCTGGCGACCCGGGACGAGCAGGCGGTGGCGGGCTACGCCGCGGTCATGGAGACCGTCTTCGAGCACTGGGCGGAGATCGCGCCGACCGAGCACCTCATCCGGCAGCTCCACCGGGATCTGTTGCAGTTCACCGAGGAGGCCGAGCGGCACCGGGGCGAGTACAAGACGCTGCCCAACCACGTGGAGGCGTTCGGTCCGGACGGTAAGCGGCTCGGGATCGTGTTCGCGACCGCCTCGCCGTTCGAGACGCCCGGCCGCATGGCCGACCTGGTGGGCTGGACGCTCGAGCGCGAGCGGGTGGGCGACCTCCACCCGCTCCTGGTGATCGCCGTCTTCGTCGTCGTGTTCCTGGCCATCCATCCGTTTCAGGACGGCAACGGACGCCTGTCGCGGATCCTCACGACTCTGCTGCTGCTGCGTGCGGGGTATGCCTACGTGCCGTTCGGCTCGATCGAGACGATCGTCGAGGAGACCAAGGACTCCTGGTACGGGTTGGTCTGACGCGATCCCGGCTCACTCGATGAGCCATCTGACGCCGTGCTTCTCGAGGTCGGCGGTGAGGCCTCGCCGTCACGCCTGCTCGCTCTGATCGAGGAGCCGGCCGGATCTCAGTGCCGCGAGGCCCTATCGAGCGTCCTCGGGCGGCGGGGCGGTGTCCGGCGCGCCGTGAAGGAAGCGCAACAGGTCCTCCGGCTTCGCTCCGGCGGCGCGACGCCGCAGGAACTCGCCGGCGGTCTCCAGGGTGCCGACCTTCTCGGCGACGGCGGCCGCGATGAACTGATTGAGGGAGACCCCGTCCTCCTTGGCCAGGCGCGCCGCCGCGGCCTTGACCGAGCTCGGCAGCTTCAGCGGATACGTGCTCTTGCTCATGGCTCGATCTCCTGCAGACACTGCTGCGGTGTGAGCACCCGCAACTCGAATCGCTTTGCCGCGGGTGCGAAGTGACGGGTGTTGTGGGTCACCAGAGCGTCCGCCCGCCCGTTGACCGCGGCTTCCAGGACCAGCTCGTCGGCAGGGTCCCTGAGCTGGGGACGCCACCGGAAATAGACCTCGACCGGTTCGGCCGCGCTCGCCAGCGCCGCGAGCAGACGCTCGACGTCCTCCTCGCTCAACCCGGTCGCCAGGCGATGCTCGGGCCTCAGCAGCACATCCTCATACTCCAGGAGAAGAGCCGTCGTCACCAGGGGGCGGACGAGGCCGCGAGCGACGCGCTCCAAGAGGCGGTTGCTCGCGCCGCGACGACTGCGAAAGGCCGCCACCACGATGGACGTGTCCAGCACGGCCCTGTACACATTGCATAGGATATCACATATCTGGAGATATTAGGTCGATCTGAGGACGCTCGACGCCTCCGGATCAGCGGTCGGCGGTCTTGTGCTGTACATAGATCTTCGATAGGCTGCACAGATGGTTAAGCGCACGACGATCGAGATCGATCTGGAGCTGCTCGACCGGGCCAAGGCAGCGCTCGGCGAGCCGACGACGCGGGGCACGGTCGAGGAGGCCCTTCGTCGCGCCGCCGAGAGCGCCGAGTCGGAGCGGGCACGGCGAGCCGCGAAGCAGAGCCGCTACTTCCAGGCCCTCGGCTCGCGGGTGGACCTCGACGTGCTCGCGTCGGAGCGGATGTGGCGCTGAGGGGTTGGCTGGTCGACAAGAGCGCCGCCGCGCGCAGCGGCGACGAGCGGGTCGCCGCGCAGCTCTCCGAGCTCGCGGGATCGCTCCATGTATGTCCGGTCGGGCAGCTCGAGCAGCTCTACTCCGCGCGCTCCGCCTCGGACTACGACGCGCTCGACGCCGACCTCCGGGACGCGTTCACCGTGGTCGCCGCCCCGCCGGACGTCTTCGATCGGGCTCTCGACCTGCAGCGGGACCTGGCCCACCACCACGGCATGTGGCACCGCACGCCGATCCCGGACCTGCTCGTCGCCTCTACGGCTCTCCATCACGGCCTCGGCATCCTCCACGTCGACCGTGACTTCGACCGCATCGCCGAGGTCCGCCCGCTCGTCGTTCGCCGGCTGGGCTGACCGCCTCGCAACCGGACCGCGGGTGCGCCCCTACCGGGTCGGCAGCCCGACTGAGTCCGCGGCCCCGCTTTCGGTTCACCCGAGGGGGAGCAGCTCCCGGACGCTGCCCGGGTAGCGGTCGGCCCAGCTCCGGAGCCGGCCGGGGTCGAGCTGCTCCCAGTTCCACTCGTCGGTGGCGGGCCGGCGGCCGTTTCTCAGCTCCAGGTAGAGGGTGTCGAGCACCGCCTTCTCGGGCTCGGCGCGGGGGACGCCGCGGGTGAGGGTGTAGCCGAAGAAGAGCTCCGGCTTGATCTGGTGGTAGTGGATCTCCCCCAGGCCGGTTGCGAAGCGCTTGGTCTTGTTGGTGCTGACGCAGGTCAGCACGTGGGGGGCTTGCTCGGCGATGCCGTCTGCGAACAGTGCCGAGGCGAGGGAGATGTAGCACGGAGGGTAGAGGACGGCCGCCACGTCTTCGAGGGAGGGCGGCCCGTCCGGGCGCAGCAGGTTGGCGTAGAGCGCCTTGCCCAGCCGTGCGAGCCAGCCGCGCTCGACCAGCCGCCGGGCGGCTTGCCGGGCCGCCGGCTCGGAGTGGCCGGCGAGCCGCGCCAGCTCGCCCAGGCGATAGACGGCCTTGCCGGAGCGGAGCGCGGCCACCCAGTCCGATTGCCGGAACGTCCGGGGCGGTGCCGCGTCCCGGCGCTCGACGCCACGGCTCACGCCAGGCCCACGGCCCG
>Ga0302046_10001724_pt1 | contig 20473 bp, 18 predicted proteins | sample RVTome_11_FD_200261 | JGI IMG/M metagenome (GOLD analysis project Ga0302046, IMG submission 200261) | Soil microbial communities from uranium-contaminated site in the Upper Colorado River Basin, Wyoming, United States - RVT147D111 (version 2) ...
AGTGGAGCGCGTGTCCAAGGAGCTGGGCCTGTTCCGGACGGACGATACGCCCGACCCCGCGTTCAGCTCGACCCTGGAGCTGGACATGTCGACCGTGGAGCCCAGCCTCGCCGGTCCGAAGCGCCCGCAGGACCGCATTCGGATGGTCGACATGCGGGCCGCGTTCCAACGCGATCTTCCGGGTCTGGTGCCCGCCGGATTCAGCCTCCCCTCTCGAGAGGAGGCCGAGGGCGAGGGCGAGGAGCGGCCCGGGGAGAGCTGGGCCGGCGAGGGCGGAAACGAGCCGGTCAGGGTCGCGGGCAAGCTCGAGGTGGCCAAGGGTCGGGCCGTTACCGTGCAGCACGACGGGGTCGGCGTGGAGATTCGTGACGGCACGATCGTCATCGCCGCGATCACCTCGTGCACGAACACGTCGAACCCGTCGGTCATGGTCGGCGCGGGCCTGCTCGCCAAGAAGGCGGTCGAGCGGGGACTCGAGGTACCGAGCTGGGTGAAGACCAGCCTCGCGCCCGGCTCGAAGGTGGTGACCGACTACCTGACGAGCGCCGGGCTCCTCGAGCCCCTCGGCAAGCTCAACTTCCAGGTGGTGGGCTACGGCTGCACGACCTGCATCGGCAACTCCGGGCCCCTGTCCCAGAGCATCCACGAGGCGGTTGTCGAACACGGCCTCGTGGTGACCTCGGTCCTCTCGGGGAACCGCAACTTCGAGGCCCGCATCCACCCGCTCGTGCGCGCCAACTACCTGGCCTCGCCCATGCTGGTGGTGGCCTACGCGCTCGCGGGGCGGGTGGACATCGACATGTACAATGAGCCCCTCGGCCGTGACCGTGAGGGCAAGCCGGTCTTCCTCACCGACGTGTGGCCGTCCCAGGCCGAGATCCGCGAGACGGTCGACTCCGCGCTCGAGCCCCGGATGTTCGAGCAGCGCTACGGGGAGGTGTTCGAGGGCGACGACAACTGGCGCGCGCTGCTCCTGCCGGAGGAGAGCAGCCTGTACGCCTGGGACGCCACGTCCACCTACGTGCAGCGCCCTCCCTTCTTCGACGGCATGACCACCGTGGTTCCGCCCGTGTCCGACATCCTCGGAGCGCGCGTGCTGGCGCTGCTCGGACAGTCGGTGACGACCGACCACATCTCGCCGGCCGGAGCGATCCCGAAATCCGAGCCCGCGGGCATGTACCTCCGCGGGCGCGGCGTCGAGGTCAAGGACTTCAACACGTTCGGGTCGCGCCGCGGGAACCACGAGGTGATGATGCGCGGAACGTTCGGCAACGTGCGCATGCGGAACCTGCTCCTGGAAGGCAAGGAGGGCGGATATACCGTCCATTTTCCGACCGGAGAGGAGATCGCGATCTTCGAGGCCTCCAGGCGATACCAGGGCGCGGGTACACCTTTGCTCGTGGTCGCCGGGCGCGAGTACGGCGCCGGCAGCTCGCGCGATTGGGCGGCCAAGGGCACGGTGCTGCTCGGTGTCCGCGCCGTGCTCGCGGAGAGCTTCGAGCGGATCCACCGGAGCAACCTGGTCGGGATGGGCGTCCTGCCGCTCGAGTTCGTCGACGGCCAGACACCGCGCAACCTGGGCCTTTCCGGCCGTGAGACGTACGACGTCACCGGCATCGCCGACGGCCTCGAGCCGGGATGCACGGTCGATCTCCGAGCCGTGGCGGACGACGGGTCGGAGACCACGTTCCGAGCGCGTGTCCGGCTCGACTCGGACGTGGACGTGGAGTACTACCTGAACGGCGGCATTCTGCAGACCGTGCTACGGAGGATGGCCCGCGGCGAGATGTAGGCACGGGCGCCGGCGCGGGCGATGGGCCGGCTAGTCCTCGAAGGGCTCGGCGCGTAGCGACGCGGGTGGGCTCAGCACCTCGTGCAGGATGATCGCTCGGCGGAGCGCGTGGGTGTCGCCTCCGAGCTGCGCGCGCGCGGCCCTGACGTCCGCGCTGACCACCACCTCGCGGGCGGGCACCTCGTCCTGCGCCGAGCGTGTCCGCTCCGACGGGTCGGTGCCGTACTGCGTGTGCGTCAGGTGGATCGGATGGACCTCCGGCGCCGGTCGCGCGGGCACCGGGAGCGACGGGAAGCGTGCCGAGGGTGCGGCCGGCTCCTTGCGCGCGGGAGCGGGCTTCGCGGCTCGTGGCGGCCTCGCCGGCGGCGTCTTCGAGGTCCGCGCCGGTGCGCGGCTCGGGCGGGGCCGCCCCTGAGCCTGGCCGGCCTCCTTGGCGCCCGCCGATCCACGCGCCAGGCCGGCGATCTCCTCCCAGAGGTCGGACGGGATCATGCCCGCCGAGGAGGGCGGGGATTCCAGGCCACCACCCGCCGTGTCCGAGCCCGAGGTCGCGAGGTCGTCGTAGGTGACCACCTCCTCTTCCAACCACTCGGCGTCGTACGTCGGCTCGGTGTCGTACGTCGGCTTGGCGTCGTACGTCGGCTCGGCGTCGTACGTGGTTACGGGCTCGGACGCGGTCATGGGCTCGTAGGTGGGCATGGGCTGGTACGCCGGCGCCTCCTTGCGTGGCGGCGCGGTCCGGCGCTGGGCACCGCGATCGACAGGCGACCGTCCGGGTGTCGGTGGCGCCGACTTGCCGGCACGCTTCGCCTTCCGGCTCCGGGCGATCGAGTCGATGACCGACAGGAGGATGATGATGCCGAAGAAGATCAGCTCTTCCATGGCGGCCGTGTCATGCGACGGGGTTGTTGTTGGACGGCTCATCCGGCCCGGCGATGGCGTTGCGCATCTCCGTGTCGGCCTGGATGTTCCGATAGCGGACGTAGTCCATCACCCCGAGGTTGCCGCTCCGGAACGCGTCGGCGATCGCCAGCGGCACCTGCGCCTCGGCGCGTACGACCTCGGCCCTCATCTCCTCGACGCGGGCCCGCATCTCCTGCTCGTGCGCGACGGCCATGGCCCTCCGCTCCTCGGCGCGGGCCTGCGCGACGCGCTTGTCGGCCTCGGCCTGATCCGTCTGGAGCTCGGCGCCGATGTTCTTGCCGACGTCGACGTCGGCGATGTCGATCGAGAGGATCTCGAAGGCGGTGCCCGAGTCGAGGCCCTTGTGGAGGACGCCCTTGGAGATCGCATCCGGGTTCTCGAGCACCGCCTTGTGCGAGGCCGCCGAGCCGATGGTGGACACGATGCCCTCGCCCACCCGGGCCAGGATGGTTTCCTCGCCCGCGCCGCCGACCAGCCGGTTGATGTTGGCGCGGACCGTCACGCGCGCGAGCGTGATGAGCTGAATGCCGTCCTTTGCCATGGCGGCGACCCGCGGCGTGTTGATGACCTTGGGGTTCACCGAGACCTGGACCGCCTCGAAGACGTCCCGGCCAGCCAGGTCGATCGCCGCCGCCTGGTTGAAGGACAGCTCGATGTTCGCCTTGTCCGCGCTGATGAGCGCACCGATGACGCGGTCCACCCGACCGCCCGCGAGGTAGTGCGCCTCGAGCTGGTTGATGTCGAGGTCGAGCCCGGCCTTGGTGGCGTTGATGAGCGGCCGCACGACCGCGGGGGGCGAGACCTTCCGCAGCCTCATACCGATGAGCGTGCCGATGCCCACCTGCACACCCGCGGACAGCGCTTCCACCCAGAGGCGCACCGGAATGGCCCAGAAGATGAGGAGCACGAGGAGGACCGCGCCGATCAGCAGGAACGCGTTGATGGCGAGTATCGGGTCTTGCATGTCTACCCCTCGGATATGAGGTGGATGGGCGCGACGCCGCCTAGGAAGGCTGCGGAGCGTCCGGGGACACTGGTCGCACGACGTGCCGGTAGCCCTCGGCGTTGATGATGCGGATGGGCGTGCCTTCGGTGATCCACTCCGACTCGGAGACGACGTCGATCCGCTCCTCGCCGAAGAGCCCGGTTCCGGATGGCCGCAGGTCCGTGATCGCTTTGCCCGTCATGCCGACGAGGTCCTTGCGGGAGATCGCGGACTGGTACCCGATCGCACGGTCCGTGCGGTTGAGCAGGAAGATCCCGCTCCTGGCGAGCCGAGAGCTTCCGGGCAGCGTTCGGATCATGACCCAGGCCGAGATCGCGACCAGCAGCATGGTGGTGCTGAGCACCATGCCGGCACGAGCGAAGTCGGGCGCCGTCGGGAGCCCGCCCAGCAGGCTCATGAACAGGCCCGCGAGGACGCCCACGCCCCCGAGCAGGCCGAAGAGGCCAAAGCCCGGAATCAGGAAGACCTCGACCCCCACCAGCACCAGGCCGATCCCGAAGATCAGCAGGTCTTCGAGCCCGGCGAGCCCCACGATCAGGTGCGAGCCGAAGAACAGCGAGAGCGAGATGAGGCCGGCGGCGCCGGCGAGCCCGAAGGAGGGCGTCTTGATCTCGACGACCAGCCCGAGGAAGCCTAGCGTGAGCAGGAACGGCGCCACGACCGGATTGGAGAAGAACCTCACCACCCCCTCGGCCCAGTTGGTCTCGGCCGCGACCACGGTCGCGCCGCTCAGGTCGAGCTCGGCGAGCAGCGCGGAGAGGTCGTCGACCTCGGTGGCGTACCCGATCCGGACCGCCTCCTCGGTGGTCAGCGTCAGCAGCTTGCCCGCGTCGACGAGCCCGTCGATGGCCACGTCCTCGTCGACCATGGCTTCGGCCACCGCGGGGTCGAGGCCCCTGGCCTCGGCGAGCGCGCGCATCTCGCTGCGCATGGCGGACACGATCTTCTCGGGCGCCTTCTGGCCGGAGCCGTCCACCGGCGTCACCGCGCCGATCACCGAGCCGGGACGCATGTAGATGTGACGCGAGGAGAGCGCGATCAGGGCACCCGCCGAGAACGCCCGCCGGTTGACCAGCGTGTACACGGGCACGGTGGCGTCGCTCAGCGCGTCCGAAATGCGCTCCGCCGCGTCGACCCGGCCACCCGGCGTGTCCATGTCCAGCACGACGGCGTCCATGCCGGCCGCGGCCGCCTCCTCGAGGCTCCGCTCGATGAACGGCGCGATGCCGAGCTCGATCACACCCGTCACGGGGACCCTGAGCACGGTGGCGGGAGTCTGCGCGAGCGCGGGAAGCGCCACCAAGGCGAGGATGGCCGGAGCGGCCGCGAGGACGGCTGACGAGCGGCTCATAGATGCTCTCTCCGTGGGATGTCCATCAACTACAAGGTACGTTCCGCCGGCCGTGGCACAACGACGAGACGAGGCGGCCCGGCCCGCTTTCAGTACGGATCTGACGGGGAAAGCCTTCCGGTTGGCGCGCCGCGGGCGCGGAACTCCCCACGCGCGGCGTGTATACGGCTCGGCCCGGGAAGTGCCGGAAAATCACCCGATTCCAAAGGGAAAGCAGATGTCCGACACGGTTTTGGTCCGTTACGAGGTCGAGGACAAAGTAGCGGTGCTCACGCTCGACGATCCGCCGGCCAACACCTACACCCACGAGATGATGCGCCAGCTGGACGCGGCCATCGTCAGGGCGCGCTTCGACAAGGCCGTGGAGGTGATCGTCCTCACCGGCGCCGGCGAGAAATTCTTCTGCTCGGGCGCCAACATCCAGATGCTCTCCGAGTCGGACCCGCACTTCAAGTACTGCTTCTGCTTGCACGCCAACGAGACGCTCAATCGCTTGGAGCACACGCCGAAGCTCGTGATCGGCGCGCTGAACGGACACACGGTCGGCGGCGGGTTGGAGATCGCCATGGCGGCCGACATCCGCGTCGCCCGGCGGGACGCCGGCAAGGTCGGGCTGCCGGAGGTGAACCTGGGCGTGCTGCCGGGCACTGGCGGGACGCAGCGCCTCGTGCGGATCGTCGGCAAGGCCAAGGCGATCGAGCTGATGGCCAGCGGGCAGGTCTTCGGCTTCGACGAGGCCGAGCGGCTCGGACTCGTGAACCAGGTCATCGACGCGGACGACGCCGGCGACTTCCGCGCCAAGGCGGTGGCGTACGCGCGAGGATTCACCACGCCCGGCAAAGCGACCATGGCGGTCGGGCTCATCAAGCGCTCGGTTCAGACCGGCTCGGAAATGCCGTTCGAGCTCGCTTTGGCGCTCGAGCGGGAGCTCCAGGCGCAGCTGTTCGCGAGCGGCGATGCCAAGGAAGGGCTGAACGCGTACGTCGAGAAGCGCACGCCCGAGTTCCAGGGCCGCTGAGCCCCCGCTCCGGCGACAGGCGATGAGCGACCACGTGCGCAATCGGCTCTGGATCGGGAACGCTTGGGCCGACGCGGAGGGCGGCGCGACGTTCCCGTCCCGCAACCCGGCCACCGGCGAGGTCATCACGGACGTCGCCTCCGCGCAGGCGGCCGACGTGGACCGCGCGGTGGACGCCGCCCGCGCCGCTGCGGCCTCCCCCGCTTGGCGGGACATGGACCCCCACCGGCGCTCGGTGCTGCTCTGGAAGCTCGCCGACGCCCTCGAGGCCGACGCGGACGGTTTGGCGACGCTCGAGACCCGCGACAACGGCAAGCCCTACTTCGAGTCCCGTCAGGTGGACCTGCCGAGCGTGGTGGAGAACTTCCGCTACTTCGCGGGGATGGCCGACAAGGTCCACGGTGCCACCATCCCCGTGTCCGGGCCGTTCCTGAACTACACGCTGCGCGAGCCCGTCGGCGTGGTGGGGTGCATCACGCCGTGGAACTTTCCGCTGTCCCTGGCCGCCTGGAAGGTGGCGCCCGCGCTGGCGTGCGGAAACGCGGTCGTGCTCAAGCCCGCGGAGCAGACGCCGCTCACCGCCCTCAGGCTGGGCGAGCTGGCCGCGGAGGTCGGCTTTCCCGAGGGCGTCCTGAACGTCGTGCCCGGGCTCGGCGAGACCGCCGGAGCGGCCCTCGTGCGCCATCCCGGCGTGGACGCCGTCGCGTTCACAGGCTCCACCGAGGTCGGCAAGATCGTCATGCGAGAGGCGGCCGAGACGCTGAAGAAGGTATCGCTCGAGCTGGGCGGAAAGTCGCCCAACATCGTCTTCGCGGACGCGGATCTGAAGAGCGCGGTACGCGGTGCCACGACGGGCATCTTCTATGGCAAGGGCGAGGTGTGCGCCGCCGGGTCCAGGGTGCTGGTGGAGGAGGCCGTGTACGACGAGTTCGTCGGGGCGCTCGCCGAGCGGGCCGGCCAGATGACGGTCGGCGATCCCATGGACAAGCAGACGCGCCTCGGCGCCATCGTGAGCGAGGAACAGCTCGACCGGGTGATCGGCTACGTCGAGTCCGGCAAAGCCGACGGCGCGCGGCTCGTCACCGGGGGGGAGCGCACCACGGTGGGCGGCCGGGGCAACTTCGTGACGGCCACGGTGTTCGCGGACGTCGAGCCCCACATGAGGATCGCGCAGGAGGAGATCTTCGGGCCGGTGGCCGCGGTGATTCCGTTCGCGGACATGGAGGACGCGGTCGCCAAGGCCAACCAGACCATCTACGGGCTCGCGGCGGGCATCTGGACGCGCGACATCGGCAGGGCGCACGGCCTGGCCCGCCGCATCCAGGCGGGCACGATCTGGATCAACACGTACAACCGGTACGACTCGGGCTCGCCCTTCGGCGGGTACAAGCAGAGCGGGTTCGGACGCGACCTCGGGTACGAGGCGGCGCTCGAGAAGTACACCCAGGTGAAGAGCGTCTGGGTGGCCCTGGACCGTTAGAAGAGCTCGCTTCGAGCTCCGCGAGCAAGGAGCCGGCCGCACATGCGCGAGGCATGGATCATCGACGGCGTGCGGACGCCCATCGGGCGCCACGGAGGCGCGCTCGCGCCCGTGCGACCCGACGACCTGGCGTCGGTCGTCATCCGCGCGCTCGTCGAGCGCACGGGCATCGACCCCGCGGGGATCGACGACGTGCTGCTCGGCTGCACGAACCAGGCAGGCGAGGACAACCGCAACGTGGCGCGCATGGCGCTCCTGCGTGCCGGTCTACCCGTAACGGTCCCCGGCCAGACCGTGAACCGGCTGTGCGGCTCGGGCATGCAGGCCGTGCTGGGCGCCTACCATGCGATCCGCGCCGGCGAGGGTGACGTCTTCGTCGCGGGCGGCGTGGAGAGCATGAGCCGCGCCCCCTACGTGATGCTCAAGCCCACCACGGCCTACGCCCGCGGTGACCCGGAGGTTGCGGACACCGTCCTGGGCTGGCGGTTTCCGAACCCGGCCTTCCATCCGGAGTGGACGATCGGGCTCGGCGAGACGGCGGAGGTCGTCGCCCGCGAGTTCTGCGTGAGCCGGGAGGCGCAGGACGCCTTCGCGGTCGAGAGCCAGCGGCGCGCGGCCGCCGCCGTCGCCGGTGGCCGCTTCGCAGCGGAGATCGTGCCGGTCGAGGTGCCCGCGCGCGGCTCCCGGACGCGCTCGGTGGACGCGGACGAGCACCCCCGGCCGGACACCACGACGGAATCGCTCGCGCGCCTGCGGCCGGTCTTCAGGGAGGACGGGACCGTGACGGCCGGCAACTCGTCCGGCATCAACGACGGCGCCGCCGCGCTCCTGGTGGTCTCGGACGAACGGGCTCGCTCGCTCGGGCTCGAGCGGCTGGCCCGCATGGCGGGGGGCGGCGTGGCGGGCGTCGAGCCGCAGCGTATGGGCATCGGCCCCGTGCCGGCGACCGAGCGCGCGCTGGGTCGCGCCGGGTGGGCCGTGGAGGACCTGGACCTGGTCGAGCTCAACGAGGCGTTCGCCGCGCAGGCGCTCCCGTGCATCGAGCGGCTCGGGCTCGATCCCGAGAGGGTCAACGTCAACGGCGGGGCGATCGCGCTCGGTCACCCCGTCGGCTGCTCCGGCGCCCGCATCGTCGTGACGCTCGTGCACGAGATGGCGCGCCGGGACGCGGGCCGGGGTCTGGCGACCATGTGCATCGGCGTGGGCCAGGGCATCTCGAGCCTGCTGGAGCGTTCGTGAGGCCCCCTGGAGGCGGGGCGGCGGTCGAGATCCGAGCCGTCGCCGTCCTGGGCGCCGGCACCATGGGCCACGGGATCGCCCAGGTCGCGGCAGCCGGCGGCTGCGAGGTGCGCCTCTACGACGTCGACAACGCGGCGGCGGCCGCCGGCCTCGACCGGATTCGGGAGAACCTCGACCAGGGCATCGCCCGCGGGAAGGTCACGGAGGACGAGCGCGAGCGGACACTGGCCCGGATCCGTCCCACGGGCTCCCTCCCCGACGCCGTGCGCGACGCCGATCTCGTGATCGAGGCGGCGCCCGAGTCGATCGATCTCAAGGCGAGGATCTTCGCGGATGTGGACGCGTCGGCGCGGGACGACGCGATCCTCGCCACCAACACGTCCTCCCTCTCGATCGCGCGCATCGCCGATTCGGTGCGCGAGCCCGGCCGCTTCATCGGGCTCCACTTCTTCAATCCCGTCCACATCATGAAGCTGGTCGAGGTCGTGTGCGGACCCCAGACGGCGGAGCGCACGCGCGAGACGGCCGTCGCGTTCGTGGAGCGGCTGGGCAAGGAGGCCGTCGTGGTGAACGACGCCCCGGGCTTCGCGTCATCGCGGCTCGGCGTCGCGCTCGGCATGGAAGCCATCCGCATGGTCGAGCAGGGCGTGGCGAGCCCGGAAGCGATCGACAAGGCCATGGAGCTGGGCTATCGGCACCCCATGGGTCCCCTCCGGCTGACCGACCTGGTGGGGCTGGACGTGCGCCTGGGCATCGCCGAGTACCTGCACGAGGCCCTGGGCTCGGAGGCCTTCGCGCCGCCCGAGCTCCTGCGCCGCATGGTCGCCGAGGGCAAGCTGGGCCGGAAGAGCGGACGCGGGTTCTACGACTGGAAGGACGGCTGAGGCGGCATGGGCGACGGCCCGGAGCGCGCACGCGCCGTCCTGGTGGAGAAGCGGGGCGACCACGTCGCGCTGATCACGCTCAACCGTCCCGACAAGCTCAACGCGCTGAACGCCGAGGTGCGAGGTCTCCTGCTGGAGGCGTTCGACGCGCTCGAGCGCGACGAGGACGTCCGCGCGGTCGTGTTGCACGGCGCGGGCGAGAAGGCGTTCGTGGCCGGCGCGGACATCAACGAGTTCGCGGCCCGCACGCCCCAGGAGCAGCGCGCAGTGTACGAAGGGAGGCGGATCTACGAGGCGGTCGCGGATTTCCCGAAGCCGGTCCTGGCGGCCCTTCACGGCTTCTGCATCGGCGGCGGCTGTGAGCTCGCCCTGGCCTGTGACGTGCGCGTAGCCGACCGCAGCGCGCGCATCAGCCAAGCCGAGATCAGAATCGGGCTGATGCCGGGCGGCGGAGGCACCCAGCGGCTGACCCGACTGGTGGGGCGTGGCTGGGCCACGATCCTCTCGCTCACGGGGGACTTCGTGGACGCGGAGGAGGCGCACCGGATCGGGCTCGTGGACGTGCTCGTGGAAGAGGGCCGGCACCTCGAACGTGCGCTCGAGCTCGCCGGCCGCATGACGCGCTGGAGTCCGGTGGCGCTCCGCCTGGCCAAGGCCGCCATCCGCGCCGCGCAGGAGCTGCCTATGTCCGAGGGACTCGCGTTCGAGCGGGAGGGCTTCCTCGAGGCGTTCGCCTCGGCGGACGGTCGGGAGGGCGTGCGCGCGTTCGTGGAGAAGCGGAAGCCGGAGCTCACGGGCGAATAGGCCGGCCCCGTGCGCGGCTACCCGTGCGCGGCTACCGGGCGGGCGCTAGGATGCCCCCGACCGCACCCAGTCATGGAGGGCAACATGCGCAGGGTCCCCTATGCGGTGCCGCGCTCCCGCCGGGCGTCCGTCTCAGCTGGCCGGGTCGCGTCCCGCGCTTCGACCGCCTGCGGTACCGCGGCGGACATGCTCGCGCTCGCAGCCGCGCAGGCAGTCGCGCTCGCAGTCGCGCTCGTGGCCATGGCGGCGTCCGGCGTCGCGGCCCAGGAGCGGCACCTCGAGATCCTCCGCGGCAAGCTTCAGGCCGAGCTCGAGGCGATCGTCCAGTCATACGAGGGCGTGGCGGGCATCCACGTCGTCGATCTCACCAGCGGGGACCGGTTCCGCGTGCAGGACGACCTGGTCTTCCCGCAGGCGAGCGCCATCAAGGTTCCGATCCTGCTCGAGCTGTTCCGGCGCTCGGAGACGGAGCCGGGCCTGCTGGCCAAGCGGGTCGAGCTTACGGACGAGGTCCGCACGGGCGGCAGTGGTGTCCTTCGGCTCCTGACGGACGGCGGCTCGGCGCTGTCGCTCGAGGACTACGCGATCTACATGATCGTGTACTCGGACAACACCGCCACGAACGTCCTGATCGACGAGCTCGGCATGGACGCGGTCAACGTGCTGTCCGCCTCCATCGGCGCCACCGCGACCAAGCTGCAGCGCAAGATGATCCGTCCGGAGGAGTCCGCTCGCGGCAACGAGAACCTGTCGACGCCCCGGGACGCGGCGCTGGTGATGGAGCGCATCGCCTCGTGTGACCTGCCGATGAGCGAGGCCGCGTGCGGTCGCGTGCGAGAGATCCTCGAGATCCCGAAGGGCGGCCCCGTGCGGGGGCCGGTCCCCTCGAGCATCCCTATTGCGTTCAAACCCGGCGGCATCACGGGCGTGGCGACCGTGTGGGCGCTCGTCGACGTGCCGGACCGGCCCTACGTGATCTCGGTGATGTCGAACTACGGCGGCAACGGGGGCGCCGTCATCGAGGCCGCGTCGGCCGCGGCGTACGACTACTTCTCGCGGCTGTCCGGCGTCACGGGTCATGGCACGCGCGTGCCGCTCGACGTGAAGCGACGCATCAGCGGCGACCGGTGAGGGCGTCCGCCTTCCGCCGGGGCGCCGCGTGAGCCTCCGAACCGCGTGAGCCTCCGAGCCGCCCGGGCGCTCACGGTCGGGTATTTCGTCCTGGCGCTGATCTTCGTCACATGGCCGGGCTTGGTGCCGTTCGCGCGCATCCGGCCCCTCGTGTTGGGGCTCCCTTTCTCGATGGCCTGGATCGCGTCGTGGGTCGCCGGGAGCGCGGTGGTGCTGTACCTCCTGGACCGGGTCGAAGGCCGCCACCGGGCGCGGCCTCCCGGCCGGCGCGCGGAAGGCGACCCCGGCGCCGGCCCACGCGGCGAGGCCGGACGGGCCCGCCTCGAGGAGCGCGACTGATGGAGCGCTGGGTCGTGGTCACCGTGGTCATCGCGGCGTACCTCGCGCTGACGCTCACCATCGGCCTGCTCGCGGGCCGTCGCCCAACGCACAGCGTGGCGGGCTACGTCGCGGCGGACCGCAGCTTCGGCCTGGTGGTGATGTACTTTGTGACCGGGGCCACGGTCTTCAGCGCGTTCGCCTTCCTGGGCGGCCCCGGATGGGCGTACTCCCGTGGCGGCGCCGCCTTCTACATCCTGGCGTACGGAGCCCTCGGCATGGCCCCGTTCTACTGGATGGGGCCGCGCGCCGCCGCGCTCGGGCGGCGCTTCGGATACGTCACGCAGGCGCAGCTCGTCGTCGGCCGCTTCCCGTCGCGCGGCCTGTCCGCGCTCATCGCGGTCCTGAGCCTCATCGCGTTCGTACCCTACATCACGCTCCAGATGCGCGGCGCCGGCATCGTCATCGAGGCGGTCACCGACGGAAACGTTCCGCTCTGGCTCGGCGCGTTGATCTCCTACGGCATCGTGATCGTGTACGTGCTCGCCGCCGGCGCCATGGCGGTCGGTTGGACGAACGTGTTCCAGGGCGTGCTGATGGTGGTGATCGCCTGGTCGCTGGGCCTGTACCTGCCATATCGACTCTACGGCGGCGTCGACGAGATGTTCGAGCGCATCGCGGACGCCCGGCCGGACCTGCTGACACCCCCGGGGCTCACCGCAGCCGGGGAGCCATGGAGCTGGGGCGCGTACTCGACGTTCGTCCTGGTGAGCGTGGTGGGGCTGATGATGTGGCCGCACCTCTTCATGAAGGCGTTCACCGCGCGGGACGACGACACGATGCGCCGCACGGTCATCCTGTTCCCGACGTTCCAGCTCTTCCTGATTCCCGTATTCCTGATCGGCTTCGCGGGCGTGCTCTTCCCCGGACGGCCCCCCTCGGCGGACTTCATCCTGCCGTTCATGATCCTGGAGACGGACCTGCCCGCGATCATCGTCGGGCTCTTCTGCGCAGGCGCGCTGTCGGCGACGATGTCCACGGGCGATGCCCTCCTGCACGCCTCCGCGTCCGTGTTCGTGGAGGACGGCGTCACGAAGTTCGTGGAGATGGACGACCGGGCTCAGCGACTGCTGATGCGGGTCATCGTGCTGCTGACCGGCGCGGTGGCGTACTACTTCGCGCTGGACCCGGGCTCCTCGCTGGTCCTCCTGCTCGCCTCGGCGTACGGGATCGTCTCCCAGCTCGCTCCACCCGTGGTGGCCGCCATGTACTGGAAGCGGGCCACCACCTCCGGCGTCGTCGCGGGGCTCGTTTGGGGCTCCGGCACCGCGATGTTCTTCTACTTCAACCCGGAGCTCCGGCCGCTGGACATGCACGAGGGCATTCTCGGGCTGCTCGTGCACGTGCCGGTGCTCGTGCTGACGAGCTTGCTGACGCAGCCCCAGGACGAGGACCACCTCGGGGGGTTCTTCTCCTGAGCGAGGAGCGCCTCGCCGCGCTGCGGGAGCGCATCGAGGAGCTCGACCGCGAGCTCGTCGAGCTCATCGGCAGGCGGTGCGATCTCGTGCTCGAGATCGGGCGTGCCAAGGAGGCGCTCGGCCTGCCGGTGCTGGACCCGCCTCAGGAGGCCAGGGTCGTGAGGCGGGCCGCGGCGATCGCGCGCGAGGTGGGGGTGGACGAGGAGATGACCCGCGACGTCGTGTGGCGCATCATCGCGGCCGCTCGCGACGCCCAGGAGGGGCGGACGCGTTGGGGGCCACCGCAGTCGGCCGAGGCGCCGCCTGCTCCCGGCGATCGCCCGGCGGCTCTGGACGACGTTTCGGCGGACGGGGACGACCGTTCGGCGGACCGGAACGACCCTTAGGCGGCCCCGCACCCGAGCCGGGCGATCTCAGTCGTCGGCTTGCGCCGTGAGCTGTGCCCCGCCCGCGAGCGACGCCATGACCGCGGCGGACCCGCCGACCGGCACACGGACGGCGTAGATCTCGTCCGGCGGCGTGATGCCGCGGACGAGGTGGGGGTTCAGGTCGCGCAGGATGGACGGCTCGACGCCCAGGCCGGCGGCGATCCGCGAGAGCTCGGTTCCGCCGGGGACGAAGATGCGGTCGTAGGCGTACGGCTCGGCGGCGGCGGCGCGCGCCTGCTCGGCCGAGGCCGGGCGCGCATCCCGCTGGTCCGCTTCGTAGGCGAGGATGGTCAACGCCACCAGGCGGGGCACGTACTCCCGGGTCTCCCTGGGCAGGTGCTCCAGGATCTCCCAGTAGAGATCCTCCTCACCCGTACGCCCGTCCGCGTGCCTGTTGAGGATACGCTCGACCCTGCCGGGTCCGGCGTTGTACGCCGCGGCGGCCAGGTACCAGGAGCCGAAGCGCGTGTAGAGCCAATCCAGGTAGTCGAGCGCCGCGTCGGTCGCGCGTATCGGGTCGCGGCGCTCGTCGACGTACTCGTCGATCCTCAGCCCGTACTGGACCGCCGTCGGGCTCATGAACTGCCAGATACCGACGGCGGAAACGCGGGACACCGCCCAGGGATACAGGCTGGACTCGATCATCGCCAGGTAGAGCAGCTCCTCCGGCATGCCCCGCGCGCGCAGCTTCTCCTGGATCAGGCCGCCGAACGCGCCGCGGCGGGCCATGAGGGCGTCGAACTCGTGCTCGTGTGTCGTCCGGTAGCGCTCCACCCAGCGCTCCACGCGCGGATGGACGTGCAGGGGAAGGCCGGAGCTCAGCGCCGGTAGGGACGGCACTCCGGGGTCGGTCGGCGCACGATCGCGGTCCCTGAGCTCCACCCCGGCCAGGAGCGGAACGAGCAAAAGGGGAGCGAGCCACCACAGCCGCTCGGTCAGGTTCGTCGCCGGCGCGGGGAGCGGGCCGGATCTATCACCTCGGGCCGGTTGCCCGTCGACGTCGTTGGCAGACATCGCCCACCTCCTTCAATCGTCCTGCCCCCTGACCTCCTAGTACGTTTTTACGGATCTCCAGGTTCATCCGGCGGTCGCGATCCCTCGGAGTGCGTCGCCTTGGAGCCGTGGGGGGCGGGCCCTACGTGAAGAGGCCTCCGGGCCGCGGGGGCCCGGTCGGACCTACGGAAGTGCTTGTTTGGAACGCCTACTCGTTGGGGTAGACCGAAACCACGTTGCGAGCGCGCATACGCTCGAACCTCACCACGCCGTCGATGAGCGAGAACAGCGTATCGTCCCGGCCGCGACCGACGTTGCGGCCCGGATGGAAGCGCGTTCCGCGCTGCCGGACCACGATGCCGCCGGCGCGAACCGGCTGGCCGCCGAAGCGCTTCACGCCGAGCCGGTTCGGGTTGCTGTCACGCCCGTTGCGGCTGGAGCCTACGCCTTTCTTGTGAGCCATGAGGCGGTACCTCGCTTCCTGATCGAAATGGCCGCCGCGGAACGGCCCGTGAGCCCGTCGCGGAGCGGCCCGTGAGCCCGTCGCCGGCCTCAGGCCAACGCGACCTTCTCCACCTTGATCTCCGTGAAGTCCTGCCGGTGACCCTGCTTCTTGCGGTAGCCCTTGCGGCGCTTCCGCTTGAACACGATCACCTTCCTGCCGCGACCGTGGCGTACGACCTCGGCAGTCACCGAGGCGCCCTTCACGGTGGGCGTGCCGACGTGGACGTTGTCCTTGTCGTCGGCGGCGAGCAGAACGTCTTCGAACGTCACCGAGTCGCCCGGCTCGAGCTCCAGGGTGGGAACCCTGATGCGTACGCCCGGCTCAGCACGGAACTGCTTGCCGCCAGTCTGGAAAACCGCGTACATAGTGCGTTTGCGCGCTGCTTCGGGGGTCGGGTATTCAGCCTGGCAATATCGCGGCGCATTTGGAGGCGGTCAACCATGCCCCCGCCTTTCCGGTCCGCGACCCCTCCGGCCGCTGTCGTGGAGCGAGGCCAGCCCCTTCAGGCTGCCACATACTTGTCCGTGACGTCGGTCTCGGCGGGCCCCGACAGCAGCCTGAACTCGTCCAGCCGCATGAGCGGATCGTCGCGCATGAGGAGGTCCAGGCGCGTGCCCCTCCTGAGGCGCTGGAGCAGCCCTGGCTCCTCCTCGATGACCCTCAGCGCGACTTCGGGGTGCACCCGCACCACGATGCGCTTCTCCTCCTTGGAGGCCGCCGCCCTGCGCAGGCTGCGCTCGATGCGGCGCACGACGGTCGCGGGCGTGTAGACCCGACCCATCCCACCGCACGCGGTGCACACGTCGGTGAGCGAGTTGAACAGTGAGGGACGCACGCGCTGACGCGTCATCTCGACGAGACCGAGCGTCGAGACCTCGAACGCCTTGGTGCGCGCGCGATCGCGCCCGAGGTGCATGCGCAGCTCACGGAGCACCTTGTCGCGGTTGTCCTGCGATTCCATGTCGATGAAGTCGACGACGATGATCCCGCCGACGTCCCGGAGGCGGAGCTGTTTGCAGATCTCCCGCGCCGCGTCGAGGTTCGTCTTCAGGATGGTCTGCTCGGGATCTTTCTTCCCCTTCCCGGTGAAGCGCCCCGTGTTCACGTCGATCGACACGAGCGCCTCGGTCGGCTCGATCACGATGTGGCCGCCCGACTTGAGCCCGACCGTCCTCCTGAACGCCTTCTGGACCTCCTCCTCGACCCCGTACTGGTCGAAGAGCGGCTGCGCGCCCTCGTGGAAATGCACGCGGTCCAGCAGGTCGGGGTCGACGCCCTTCACGTAATCGACGACCTCGTCGAAGATCTCCTTGGAGTCGATGCGGACCGCCTCGAACTTGTCGCTGAACAGGTCGCGGATGACGCCGCTGATGAGCTTCGCCTCCCGGTGGACTGGTACGGGCGCCTCCAGCGACTGCGATCGCTCGCGGATGTCCTCCCAACGTTCGTGCAGCCGCTCGAACTCCTTCTGGAGGGTCTTCTTGGTGACCTCCTCCCCGACCGTGCGGACGATCAGTCCGCCGCTGTTGGGCGGCAGCACCTCCTGGGCCATGCGGCGCAGCTTGGCTCGCTGCTCGCGTCCCTCGATCTTCCTGCTGATACCGACGCGCGAAGCGTAGGGCATGTAGACGAGAAACCGCCCGGGCAGCGAGATCTGGGCCGTGAGACGCGGGCCTTTGGTGCCGATGGCCTCCTTGGTGGCCTGCACGAGGATCTGCTGCCCCTTCTGGACGTGGTCCTGGATGGGCGGGAGCTTGGTGGTCCTCCTTCGCCGTCGCCCGCGGCCGTTGCCCTCGCGGCGGTCGCGGCCGTTGCGCTCCTCGCGATCCGGCGCGTCGGATTCGTCGGCGCCGCCCTCGTCGTCGTCGGCATCCTCGCCGTCGTAGTTGAGGTCGGACACGTGCAGGAAGCCCGCCTTTCCGGTGCCGATGTCGACGAACGCGGCCTGTATGCCGGGCAGCACCGCCTCGACACGCCCGAGAAAGATGTCCCCGACCAGCCGATCCGTATCCGGCCGATCGAACATGATCTCCACGAGCTGATTGTCTTCCAGCAACGCCACCCACGACTCCTGCGGCGTGGCGCTCACGAGGATCTCTCTCCTCAAGTCCTTGTCTCCGATTGTCGGGTCGGCTCGCCCGCCCCGGACCGCGCCGCGCGTGCCCCCGATCTGCGCACCACCAGCCGTGGCTGCAGCAGGTCGGGCGACCACCGGACTCGCGGTCTCTCGGGTGCGGTCACCTCGCGCGTCGGGAGAAGTCGGGACGCACGCCGCCGACCGCGACGAGCCGACGTTTCTTCTAGAATGCAGATGCGCCCGCCGGCTCCGCTGCCGCCGCGGGCATGCCCTCCATGGACGGATCGGCCATCAGATCGGCGAGCACGTGGCGCGCGATGACCAGCCGTTGGATCTCGTTGGTTCCCTCGCCGATCTCGCAGACCTTCGCGTCCCGCATCATCCGCTCGACGGGATAGTCGCTCGTGTAGCCGGCTCCGCCCATCACCTGGATCGCGTCCAGCGTGGCCCGCATCGCCAGCTCCGAGCAGAAGAGCTTGGCCATGGCGGCCTCCTTGGCGTAGGGCGCCCCACGCTCCTTCAGCCAGGCGGCGTGATAGGTGAGGTGCTTACCGGCCTCTATTTGGGTGGCGATGTCCGCGAGCCGGAACTGGACCTGCTGAAAGTCCCATACCCTCCGGCCGAACTGCTCGCGCCGGTTGACGTAGCGGACGGCGATCTCGAACGCACCCTCCGCCAGGCCGAGGGACAACGCCGCGATGCCGATGCGGCCCGCGTCCAACGTCTTCATGAAGTTGACGAAGCCCTGACCCTCGACCCCGAGCCGCTGATCGTCCGGAACGAACGCGTCGTTCAGGTGCAGCTCACGTGTGTCGGACGCCCGCCAACCCATCTTGTCTTCCCTTTCACCCGCGGTGACGCCCTCGCTGAAGGGGAGGTCCTCGCGATGCCCGATGCCGACGGCCTCCGCCCGCTCGCGGTCCGACGTGGGCTTGCAGACGATGAAGCTCGTGATGCCGTGCGGCCCCTCACCCGCATCCGTGACCGCCGTGACGACGAAGACCTCTCCGACGCCCGCGTTGGTGATGAAGATCTTGGAGCCGGTCAGCCGGTAGCCACCCGGCTCGCGCCTCGCCCGGGTGCGGGTCCCCGAGGCATCGGACCCGGCGCCGGGCTCGGTCAGTCCGAAGCCACCCAGGACCTCGCCCGCCGCCAGGCGCGGAACGAAGCGACGCTTCTGCTCCTCCGTGCCGAAGGAGAGGATCGGCGATGTGCCAAGCGTGGTATGGGCCGACACGGTGATCGCGTGGCTCGCGTCGAACTTGGCGAGCTCCTGCACCACCAGGATGTAGCTCGTGTAGTCGAGCCCCATCCCACCCAGCTCCTTGGGGACGGGGACGCCCATGAGCCCCATCTCGGCCATCAGCCTCACGTTCTCCCACGGGAACGCCCCGGTCTCGTCGAGCTCGCGCGCCACGGGCTCGATGGCCTCGCGCGCGAACCGATTCACCCGCTCGCGGAGGCGGCGGTGCTCCTCGGTGAGGTATCGATACATGTGGATGGGGTTCTCGTTTACGCACGGGCCGCCGCACAGCGGTCGCAGCTTCCGCAACCGCCCGGTGCCCTCTCGCCAAAATAACCCAGAAGCGCCCGACGCCGGCACCCGCGGCTGCCGGCGTAGCGCAGAACGGCCGCCACTTTGCCACGAGCAAGGCGCCGGAGCCTGGCCGCGACCGACAGATCGACGCGGTCGCGGACGCCCGCTCGGTGGCATAAAGACCCTGCACCCTCCCCATCGGTTCCCGCGTCCTCCAGCCGCCGCAGAGCGCCGAGCCGCTCCAAAGCCGCCAGCGGGCCCACCTCGGGCCACCCTCCCGCCCCGACGCCGAGCGCACGGCAAAGCTCCGGATCCACGAAGGATACGACACCGGCACCGTCCCGCTTTCGCCTCAGCCGTCGGTGCACGCGCCGCAGAAGCCGGACGGGGGGATGCGTCCGGTCGATGAAGCGGAGCGCCAGGCGAGCGTCCGACGGCGCGTGGAACGCCACGCAGCTCGAGGGCGCTCCGTCCCGGCCCGCGCGGCCGGCCTCCTGGTAGTAAGCCTCCAGCGTGCCCGGAAGCTGGACGTGCGCGACCAACCGCACGTCCGCCTTGTCGATGCCCATGCCGAACGCGTTGGTCGCCACCACGACCCGGCACTCGTCGTTCATGAACGCCGCCTGGACGCGGGAGCGCTCCTCTCCCGGCAGGCCGGCGTGATAGGCCTCGGTGCGCAGCCCCCAGCCCGCGAGGCTGTCCCGGACGGCCTCGACCGAGCGCCGCGTGGGCGCGTACACGATCGAGCACCCGCCTTGGCGCCTGAGCACCCGATACACGCGTGCGGCCCGCTCGCGTGGCGCTCCACCGGGAAGCACCGACCACGAGAGGTTGGGTCGGTCGAAGGACTTCACGACCACGAGCGGGTCGGAGAGCGACAGGCTCCGCATGATGTCGGTGCGAACCGCGGGCGTGGCCGTGGCCGTGAGGGCGAGCACCGGACAGGATAGGAACCCCCGCAGCATGCCGATCCTGCGGTAGGCGGGCCGGAAATCATGACCCCACTGGGAGATGCAGTGCGCCTCGTCCACGGCCAGGAAGCGGACGTCCACGCCCTTCAGGAACTCCCGGAAGGCCAGGAGGTCCAGCCGCTCGGGCGAAACGAAGAGGAGATCGAGCTCGCCGGCCGTGGCGGCGGCGAGGGCGCGGCTTCGCTCCTCCGCGCTCTGGGTAGCGCTCAGGTGGGCGGCGCGCAGGCCGATGGCCCGGGCACGGCCGACCTGGTCCTCCATGAGCGATACCAGCGGCGTGACCACGAGGCTCAGCCCCTCGAGCGCGAGCGCCGGGACCTGGTAGCAGACGCTCTTCCCGCCGCCGGTGGGCAGCACCCCCAACGCGTCACGGCCGGCGAGCACCGCCCGGACCAGCTCCTCCTGGCCGGGGCGAAAGCCGGGATAGCCGAGGTGACGCCGGAGCAGGCTGACGGGGTCTTGCGGCACGGCGCACGTTCGGCACGGCGGGTGGGCACGGGGATGGCGCGCTGGGCACGGCGCTCGGTCCGGCGGCCG
>Ga0302046_10001726_pt1 | contig 20470 bp, 18 predicted proteins | sample RVTome_11_FD_200261 | JGI IMG/M metagenome (GOLD analysis project Ga0302046, IMG submission 200261) | Soil microbial communities from uranium-contaminated site in the Upper Colorado River Basin, Wyoming, United States - RVT147D111 (version 2) ...
CCGGTCGGCGACGAGCGCGCCGAGCAGCAGCGGCAGGTAGAGGAGCGAGGCCAGGAACAGCGTCCTGGCGCTGGCCACCGAGCGCTCGCGCGCGAAGGTGGCCGAGAGCGCGATGAACGTGCCGCCGAGCAGCGTGGCCACGACGCTGTAGGCGAGCCCGCCCAGTCCGACGGCGGTGGGCATCAGGCTGACGGGCCACAGCGTGGCGGCGTAGACGAGCGCCTGCTGTCCGGTTCGCCGCCCGTCCGGCTCCATCACCGGCAGCAGCGGAATGCTCGCGGCGCGGTAGTCGTCGCGATAGAGCCAGGCGAGCGCGAGGAAGTGCGGCATCTGCCAGCAGAAGACGATGCCGAAGAGCACGGCCGCAGGCAGGGTGACGCTTCCCGTGGCGGCGGCCCAGCCGATCACCGGCGGCAGCGCCCCCGGCACGGCGCCGACGAGCGTGGCGAGCGACGTGCGCGTCTTGAGCGGCGTGTACACCAGCACGTAGCTGACCAGCGTGACGCCGGCCACGACGGCCGCCATGGGCGTCGTCCGCAGCGCGAGCTCGGCGAGGCCGACGCCCGACAGCAGCACGCCGAACCACGCGCCCTGCCGGATCCCGATCCGGCCCTTCGGCACGGGCCGCTCCTGCGTGCGCCGCATGCGCCGGTCCGTGTCGTGCTCCCACACCTGGTTGAGCGCCGCCGCCCCGCCGGCGACGAGCGCCGTGCCGAGCAGCGTGTGCGCCAGGAGCAGGCCGGGAACGCCGCCCGGCGCGGCCAGGTAGAGCCCCGCCACCGTGGTGACGAGCACCAGCAGGTTCAGGCGTGGCTTGGTGAGCGCGACCAGCACCAGGGCGCGCTCGACGAGTCCGGCCCGCCGCGCGTCTCCGGCCGCCCCCAGGTGCGCCGCCACGACGTGCGCGCCCGGCTTCATGCGCGGGCCCCCGCTTCGGGCGCGTACGCCGCGTCGGTGCGGCCGGCGCCGGCCGCGTCCAGTCCGGCCGCCTCCGGGAACGTCCCGCGGAAGACACGCAACGCGATGACCACCGACGTCACGAGCACGGTGGCGCCGGTGACCACGTGCAGGGAGTTGATGATGTAGTGCTTCCCGCTCAGCACGGTGTACGCGCCGAGGGTGACCTGCGCGGCCACCAGGACGAGCAGCAGCACCGCCGGGCGGCGCAGCTCCCGCCGTGCGCGGTGATGGGCGAGCACGTGGCCGCCGAGCGCCAGTGCCGTCAGCGACACCAGGAGCGCGCCGACGCGGTGCGCGAAGTGGACGGCGATGCCCGCGTCCCACTGCGGGGGCAGGAGCGCCCCGAACGCCAGCGGGAAATCGGGAATCGCCAGGCCGGCCCCGGTGTGGCGCATCACGGCGCCGACGACGATCTGCGTGTAGACGAGCGCCACCAGGCCGCCTGCCAGCCGCCGCATGATCGCGTCGTTGCTGGCCGGCGCGCTGGTCCCGTACGCATCCGCCCAGCCCCGCGAGGTGACGAGCGCGATCGAGACGGTCAGGCAGAAGACGATCTGCGCCAGGCTCGCATGGGCCACCGACACCGGGGTCGGCAGGAACCAGAGCACGGTGATGCCGCCGAGCACGCCCTGCGCGACGACCGCCGCGAGCGCGACGTACCCGAGCCGCCGGACCCAGGCGCGAGGCTCGGCCAGACGAAGCCAGACGGCCTGGACGAGAATCAGGAACCCCACCGTGCTCGCGATGAGGCGATGGGTGTGCTCGAAGCGGATCCCGCCCACCATCTTGTCGAGCGGAAACGAGAACATGAACCAGCCGTAGGTGTTCGGCCAGTCGGGCACCGACAGCCCGGACCCCGTGCTGGTCACGAGGCCGCCGGCGAAGATGAGGACGGCGGTGGCTGTCGCCACGAGGATGGCGTACCGGTGCAGCATCGCCCTACATCGTGAAGGTGAAGGACGTCTCGATCTCCGCGGTTGGCTCGATCGTCACCGTCCGCGTCAGCGGCCCGAGCTCTTCGTGCCACGCCTCGATGGTGTACGTGCCCGGCGGAAGCCCGTCGATCGCGAACGTGCCGTCCGCGGCCGTCGTAGCGTGGAACGGATGATCGAGCACGCCGACCCAGGCATGCATCCAGTCGTGGACGTCGCACTGGAAGGGCACCATCACCTCGGGCGTCGTGAACACGTGCGTGTGCCGCATCCCCTGCAGCCCCTGTCCGCGATTGAACTCGCGGTTCAGCTCCGGAGCCGCGTGCACGTTGTGGAGCGTGTCGTCGCTGTTGAAGATGTCGAGCGCCTGGCCCGCCTGGATGCCGAAGACCCGAGGCACGTACGTGCAGCCGCGCTGATCGAGCACCACCGGCTCGGTCGGGATCGGGAAGTGGAGATCGCCGAGCCCGTCCTTCACGAAGATGAAGACGTTCTGCAGAGCGCCGGAGCGGCTCACCATGTACGTCTCGGTGCGCGCCTCGCCGAGCTCCTCGCAGTACGGGTCCGCCCGCCGGTTGATGACCTCGGCGGCCGGCGGCGTGCCCTCGAGCGTCACACGCCCGATCACGCGACCGGCAGCGGCGGCATCGACAGGACTGTCGATGGGGGCCGGTGGCGCAGCCGCGTCCTCCGTTCCGCCGCCGCAGCCGGCGGCGACGAGCGCGAGAGTCGCGGCCAGCGCGGCCCCGCACGCGCGAGCGGCGATGGACCGATCCCGCAGCGCCACGGCCCTCACTGGCCGCCCGCGTCGGTGATCTTGCGCTGCACGCGATCCTGGAACCACTGCGTGCTCCACCAGTCCACCGGCGTCACCTGCTGCCCCCCGACGAGCATCGTGAAGTGGAGGTGGTCCCCGCCGGCCAGGCCGGTCATGCCGCTCCGGCCGAGCTGTCCGCCCTTCTCCACGCGGTCGCCGACGCCGACTTCGATCGACGACAGATGCGCGTAGAGGGACTGCACGCCGAGGCCGTGATCGACGATCACGCAGTTGCCGTAGATGCCCAGATCGCCGGCGTGGATGACCACGCCGGCCTGCGACGCCACGATCGGCACGTTGGCCGTCACGGCGAGGTCGAAGCCCAGGTGGACCTGCCGGTCGACCTCCTCGCCCTGGTACAGGTACGTGCGCGTGTCGGCGAACCGCGCCTCCACCTGCGAGTTGCCGAGCTGCTGGAACGGCCCGCGGAAGAGCATCTCCGGGGCCGTCTGCGCCGCCAGGCCGGAGATGAAGTCGTTGTTGTTCCGGCGCATGGTGCCGTTGACGTAGAGGAAGCCCTCGAGCGGGTCGTCGGTGGGAATCGGCTCGGACGGCGAGCTGGCGGCGATGGCCGGCACGACGCGCTCGATGAACCGGTCGTCGATCGTGATGCGGCTCCGGTTGTACGGCACCTCGATGACGCGGTGGTCCAGCGGGGCCAGCGTCTCGTTGCCCGCCGGGTCGCGCGCGAAGAGCTGGATGGGCGTCTTCAGATCCTGCGCGAAGACCAGCGCGAAGAACGCCACCCGCAGGGCCGGGTCCGAGGTGATCCCCGCCCCGCTCGCCGGGAAGCCGGGGTAGTCGATGTCGCCCACGCGGACACCAGACACGGCGTCCTCGGGTGTCGCGCGGTAGACGACGAACTCGCTGCCACCGTGATTGATGAAGTGGAAGCTCGAGACCACCGAGAGCCGCGGCGGCGTGAGGCGCACCTGGACGTCCTGCTCGACCGTGGTCGACGCCTGGCGGATGCCGTAGACGACGGGGCGCGTGGCGCGCACGACGATGCGTGCGGGCCCCTCTTCCAGCTCGGGAAGATCGCGCTGGCCGATCTGGCGGATCACGTAGATGCGCTCGGCCGAGTCCTGCCGCACCGTGGCCTCACCCTGACCTTCCAGGGCGAACACCTCGAAGCGCTGGTCACCCTGCTCGACGGCCACGTCCACGCTGCTGAACTCGCCGCCGGGCGCTTCCACCATCAGCTCGAGTGTCGTGGACAGGCCGATGTAGCCCCCTGGCTCGCGAATCTCGACCGTGGGACCGGGCTGGCGGCCGGCCCACCACCAGGCGCCTCCGGCCACGACGAGGGCGAGGACGACGAGGGCGACGAGAAACCGCATGAAGGCGCGCATACAGGGATCATAGCGCGCCGGAGGCCCGGCCCGGCGAGGCCCCGGGGCGCAGCCGCGGGCGTGATCTATTGCCGGCCCGTCGTGAACTTCTCGTTTTCGTTGCAGACGAACTCGATGAGCTCGGTGTCCACCAGCAGCCTCTGGTTCACGCGGACCGTCCAGGGACGCGTGTAGGCCTTCGGGTCGTCGATCGTGACGTCGATCTCGAGCCGGCCGAAGCTCGGCCGGCGGAACCGCTCGATGATCCGCCCCTCCGAGGTCAGCGGCGCGCCGTTGACGTCGAGCCAGCCGAGGTCGCGGAAGTGCGTGGTCTCGACGACCAGCGTGTCTTCCTCCCACCAGCCGCGCGAGTAGCCGTACCACCACGGCTGCGGGTTGTTGTCGGGCGCCGGACGTCCGTCGAGGAAGATCTGCCGCAGCCCCGAGTTGGCCTCGTAGACGATCACGATGAGCTCGTCGTTATGGATGATCTTGCGTGGCTGCGAGTGCGTGTGGAGCTGCATGTGGCCGAGCGGCAGGCACGCGGCGTCCGGATTGTCCTCGCTGTCGCGCGCCATCCGCTCGGCGCGCAGCTCGCGGGCCCACGGCTGGAAGGGGAGGCCTTCCGGGATGCCGGCTTCGATGTTCCAGAACGTGGCCTCGGGCGGCGTGCCCGGCGGCGAGGGCGGCGGTCCGCCGCGGAAGCCCAGCACGCCGGCGTAGTTCCAGATCCCGGACAGGTCGGGCCTGCCGTCGGCCCTGCGCGGGGCTGACGCCGTCAGGTCGGCCGTGCCATCAGCACTTCGCGGCACTCCCCTGGACGGATACGAGGGCCACTGGGCGAGCAGCGAGGGGGCGAGCACGAGCACGAATACGAGCGCACTGGCCGGAACCCGCACATTCAGCCTCCCTGATGAGGTCGCCGCCGTCGCGGTGCGGTCCTCATTGTAGGGTCAGGAGGCGGCATCGTGTACCGTGGGCGCATGGCTCTGAAGCTCGTCGTTCTCCTCGGCTCGGTGCGGTCGGACCGGCAGGGCATCAAGGCGGCGCGCTTCGTGGAGCGGTCCTTCCGCGACCGTGGTCACACGGTTACGCTGGTCGACCCGGCCGCGCTCGGGCTCCCGCTGCTCGACCGCATGTACAAGGAGTACGAGCGCGGGACGGCGCCCCCCGTGCTGGAGGAGCTGGCCGCGCTCTACCGCTCCGCAGACGCCTTCATCGTCGTCAGCGCGGAGTACAACCACAGCATCCCACCGGCTCTGAGCAACCTGCTCGACCATTTTCTCGAGGAGTACTTCTTTCGCCCTTCGGCCATCGTCTGCTACTCGGCTGGCGCCTTCGGGGGCGTCCGCGCCGCAATGCAGTTGCGCGCGATGCTGTGCGAACTGGGCATGCCGAGCATCTCGAGCCTGCTGCCCATCCCGACGATCGGCGAGGCGTTCGACGAGGACGGCACGCCACGCGAGCCGGCCCTGGTCTCGCGCTTCGCGCGCTTTGCCGGCGAGCTCGAGTGGTACGCGTCGGCGCTCAGGGACGCGCGGCGGACAGGCGTGCCGTACTGAGCCGGCGGCGGCCGGTCGTGCCTCGCCGGGTGGCGACGGCCACGCTCCGGCCGGGCGTTTCCCCTGCCGGGGGGGCGGCCGGAACCTGCAGGTCGCCGGTCGTGGCGAGCACGTCGAGCACGCGCCGGTAGAAGCGGCGGTACCCGGGGGTCGTGCGGGCCGGCTCGACCATCAGCGCGGCCGCCATGGCCTGGCGCAGCCGGGGTACCGGGACGCTGGCCGTTACCTTCAGAAAGTGCTGCAGAGTCATCGTGTCCTGTGCGGTAGTAATCCGTTAGACGACGGATCGGAGTCGGTGGTTGCACGAATGCGCCGACCCTCCTCTAGGAACACGTTGGAGGCTGCGAAGGGGTTAACGGCGGCCTCCTGGAATGGAGCCATGACCAAGCCTGCCACCCGGGAGTACATTCTCGGCCGGTCTCCGGAGGAATATGCTCGCCTGACGCTGCAGGCCCGTATCCTTCGCCCCTATACCGAACGGTTGAGGATTCCTAAGGAGAAAGGGCTTGTCGCGGCGATACCGCAGAGCTAGAATGCCGGCCTTCTTACGCCCCGAAGTCTGCGTCCTTCATCTCGCCTCGCCTGCTCGCACTGGTTTCTCGTCGTTCGCCGTCACGTCGTGCGGAATCGTCCGTACTGGATGCCGAAGGAGGGAGCGCCATGAGAGAACACTGGGCAGGGAGGTTTGGCTGGCTGCCGTTCGTGCTCGTCGCCTTGCTGGGAGCACCGACGGTGGCTCACGGGCAAGCACTTGGCGCGGTTGCCGGCGTCGTCAGGGACGCCTCGGGAGGAGTCCTGCCCGGCGTCACCGTCGAGGCGGCGAGTCCGGCTCTCATCGAGAAGGTCCGCACGGCGATCACCGACGGCAGCGGACAGTTCACCATCGTGAGCCTCCCGCCCGGGACGTACAGCGTCACCTTCACGCTGCCTGGCTTCTCCACGGTGACTCGCGAGGGGATCGAGATGTCGGTCAACTTCACCGCGTCGCTCGACATCACGATGCGCGTTGGCGCGATCGAGGAAACCATCACGGTGACCGGCGAGTCGCCCGTCGTCGACGTCCAGTCGGCCGCGCAGCGGACGGCGCTGCGTGCCGAGGAGTTCAAGGAGCTCCCGTCGGGCGGCTCGTGGATTCAGGTAGCGGCGCTCGTGCCCGCCGTCATGGCGTCGAACCGCGACGTCGGTGGGGTACTGGGCGACCAGACCGGCGCGCAGGTGTCCGCGCACGGCCAGCGGCCCGGCGACGGCGTGTCGATGATCGACGGGTTGCGCATCGGCAACATGTACATCGACTCGAACCTGACCAACATGAGCCTGTCACCGCTGCTGTTCGACGAGGTGAACGTCTCGCTGGCGGGGCAGAGCGGTGAGGCGGGAACCAACGGCGTGCTGATGAACGCCATCCCGAGGTCCGGCGGCAACACGTTCGGTGGCTCGCTGCTGGCCAACGGCTCCGGCCCGTCCCTGCAGAGCAGCAACATCACGCCGCGGCTCAACTCGAGAGGCGTCGAGGACTCCTCGACGACGCTGAAGAAGCTGTACGACGTCAACGGGGCGTTCGGGGGTCCGGTCGCGCGCGATCGACTCTGGTTCTACTACACCTCGCGCTACTTCACGAACGAGTACTACCTCGCCGGCGCCTTCTATCCTGTCGATCCGACGGCCGTCGTGCGCGTGGAGGACACGAGCCGCCAGCAGTATGCCGGCACCTGGACGGTGGACAACAACATCCGCATGACGTGGGCGCCGGGCGCGAAGCACAAGATCTCAGGCTGGTACGCCTACCAGCGCAAGGACGACCCCTACTGGCTGGCGCAGATCTTCTTCTCCTCGCCCGAGGCGACGCAGATCACCCGGTGGCACACACAGCTCAGCACGGTCTCCTGGACGTACACGGCGACGAACCGACTGCTGTTCGAGGCGGGGATCGCGCCCGGGGCGAGCCCGGACACGATCAACCAGCGCCCCGACCAGATCGGGGGCATCGGCATCCGGGAGCTCGGGGGCGCGATCGCGGAGCCGATGTTCTTCGGGTACCGCTCGTCGCTCTTCATCGACCGGGACGACCGGCTTCCCTCACAGAGCTACCGGGGCTCGATGAGCTACGTGACGGGAAGCCACAACCTGAAGGTCGGGATGTCGCTGCAGCAGGGGCACTTCACCCGGTACGACACTAACCACGACGCGGGAGACATGTACTTCTGGACGGTCGACTACCAGCCGCTGTTCGTGACGATCCGGTCGCCGCTCTCGGGCTGGACCAGCCGGCTGAACTACAACCTCGGCCTGTACGCGCAGGATCAATGGACAGTGGATCGCCTGACGGTGGGGATGGGCATCCGGTTCGACTTCCAGAACGAGTCGGCGGACGCCTTCACCGCGACGCCGCACCGCTGGCTGCCGAATCGGAACACCTTCTATCCCGAGGTGAAGAACGTCCCGAACTGGAAGGACGTGAACCCGCGTGTCAGCGTGGCGTACGACCTGTTCGGCGACGGCAAGACGGCGCTGAAGGCGAGCGCGAGTCGCGGCGTCGAGCAGGACTCGATCGGCTACGCATCGGCCAACAATCCGGCCAACACGGTCGTCACCGAGGTCAACCGCTTCTGGTTCGACGACGGCGACTTCGTGCCGGAGTGTGACCTGACGAACCCTGCCCTGAACCTCGAGTGCGGCGGCTGGTTGAATCAGAACTTCGGCAACGCGACACCCAGCACGACCTACAACCCCGACATCCTCAACGGTTGGGGCGTGCGGCCCTGGAACTGGGAGTTCTCGGTCGGCGTCCAGCAGGAACTGTTCCCGCGCGTGTCACTCAGCCTCTCGTATTTCCGGCGCATCGAGGGGAACTTCCACGTGACCGACAACACGCTCCTCGATCCGTCGGACTACGACGAGTACAGCGCCAGCGTTCCCGTGGACAGCCGTCTGCCGAACTCCGGTGGCACGATCGGCGGCCTCTACGATCTCGATCCCGCCAAGCAGGGACTGTCCGACAACCTGGTGACGCTGGCCTCCGACTACGGGAAGCAGCAGGAACACTGGAACGGATTCGACGCGGTGGTCAACGCGCGATTGCGCAATGGCCTCACCGTGCAGGGAGGCGTCAGCGCGGGCAAGACGCTCTCGGACGACTGCGACGTCGTCACGAGGATCGACAATCCCAGCCAGCTCTACTGCCATACGGTCACGCCGATGCTGGCGCAGTACAAGGGGTTCGCCTCGTACGAGCTTCCCTGGTACGGCGTCCGTGTCAGCGGGACGCTGCAGAGCCTGTCGGGACCCGAGGTGCAGGCGAATTTTTCCTGTACGAATGCGACCAACTGCTGGCAGACGACCACGACGCTGGGACGACCCTTCGCGGCGGGCAACACCACGATCAACCTCGTCGAGCCCGGAACGGTGTACGGCGATCGGCTCAACCAGATCGATCTGCGGTTCACCAAGATCCTGCGCTTCACGGGAGGCGCGCTCGACCTGAGCATGGATCTGTACAACGCCTTCAACTCGGATGCGATCCTCGGGCAGCAGAACACCTACGGAGTGGCGTGGCAGGACGCGAATACCGTCATCCAGCCGCGCTTCGTCAAGTTCCAGGCGAGGTTCGATTTCTGATTCGAGAAGGGGCGGAGGGTATCCTCCGCCCCTCGCCCGCCGGGCCCGGCGCCACGCGCGAGGGCTTGACTCCCTGCTGAATCTACTGTATCCATACTATGGATACAGTATGCCCTTCTTCTCCCGAAGCGCCTTCAACTGGTTGAACGGGCTGGAGCTGGACGTCCGCCTCGGACTGCGCATGCTGCGGAAGTCCTGGGGGCTGACGCTGGTCGGCGGCCTGGCGATGACCGTCACGATCGGCCTGGGCGCGTCGATGCACTCGGTCGGGAACACGCTGTCCGGCACCGCGCTGCCCTTCGAGGGTGGGGACCGCGTGATCGCGATCCAGCCCTGGAACGCCCTGCAGCAGAACGCGCGCGGCGCGACGCCCGACGAGCTCGAACGGTGGAGAGCGCTCGACACCGTCGAGAGTATCGGGGCCTTCCGCAGAACGACGTCCGACACGATGACCCCGGCGGGTCCCGTCGGGTCGCAGCGCGTGGCGGAAATGACGGCCTCGGGCTTCGCGCTGACCGGCGTGCAGCCGCTCGTCGGGCGGACGTTCACCGCCGAGGACGAGAGGGCTGGCGCTGCTCTGGTGGCCGTGATCGGCGCCGGGTTGTGGCGATCCGGTCTTGCGTCGGACCCGGCGGTCGTCGGTCGGAGCGTCCACCTCGACGGCATGCCGTACACCGTCGTGGGAGTGATGCCGGAGGGATTCGGATTTCCGGTGAACGAGCGAATCTGGATCCCGCTGCGGGACGATCCGTTGGACACACGTCCGCTGACCGTGTTCGGGCGCCTGGCGCCGGGAGTGACGCTCGAGCAGGCAACCACCGAAGCCGAGGTCACGCGCACGCCGCAAAGCGCCGCGGCGGATGCCAGGGCGCGATTCGCTCCGCGGGTGGTGCCGTACGTGGCCGCCGTCATGGGGCCGCTCGAGGGTAACTGGGTCGGCGGGCTGATCCTGCTGGTGGCGGCGCTGCTGCTGGTGCCGCCGGCGGCCAACATCGCGGTCTTGGTCTACACGCGCACGGCCATCCGCCGTCCGGAGTTCGTGGCGCGCCACGCGCTCGGCGCCAGCCGTGGGCGCATCGTCGGTCAGGTCTTCGTCGAACTGCTCGTCCTGATGGCCGTGGCCGGCGCCGGCGGGATCCTTCTCGCGCAGGCGTTCGCCTGGAGGCTGGCGGGAATCGTGATGCCCGGGACGAACCTGGGCAATCTCCCGTTCTGGATGGAGCCCGGCCTCGCACCAGAGACGCTGGTCGTCGTTGCGGGCCTGGCGGTCCTCGCCGCCCTGATCGCGGGCGGCATGCCGGCGTTCCAGGCAACCGGATGGTGGCGGCGCTCCGGGCTCCTTGCCTCGATGAACCAGCGGGGCGGGGCGGCGACCCTGGGAACGGGATGGAGCGCTCGGCTCGCGCTCCAGGTCGCCCTTGCTCTGGCCGTCATCCCATCGGCGCTGGAAGTCGGATGGCCCATGTTGCGGACTGTTGTCACCGGCCCCGGCATTGCCCTCGACGAGTTCGTGACCGGTTCGCTCTCGGTGGACGGTTCCTCCTCCCCGGACGGCCTGCTCGTCGACGAGCTGATCGAGCGGCTTCGCGCCGAGCCGGGCGTGACTGGTGTGACGGTCTCCGAATCGGTCCTCCTGCAGGAAGCGTGGGCCGACCTCGAGGTGGAAGGCGAGGGCGATCCCGACGATCCGTGGCAGGTCCGGACGAACCGGGTGGACGGCGCGTTCTTCGAGATCTTCGAGGCGGCGTTGCTGGCGGGCCGCGGCTTCGACGAACCGGGGGTCGCCCCCGACGCGGCCGTCGTCGTCAACCGGAGGTTCGCACGAGAAGTCCTCGGCGACGCCGGCGTCCTGGGGCGCCGCATCCGGTACGCATCGGACCCGGCCTGGTACGAGATCGTGACCTTCTGCGCGATCTTCATGATCGCCGTCGGGCTGGCGGCCGTCGCCGGCCCGGCGCGCCGGCTGCTGCGCATCGATCCGGCCGAGGCGTTGAGGGAAGAGTAGGCGAGGGCGAGAACGGCCAGGTATGCTGCTCAACCTTTCCCAGCGCTCCGACCAGACGCTCCAGGAGCAGATCATCGGTCAGATCCGCACACGGATCCTCCGCGGCGAGCTGAAGCCGGACGAGCCGCTCGCGTCGATCCGCGAGCTCTCCCGCACGCTCGAAGTGGCCGTGAACACCGTCCAGCGCGCCTACGAGCACCTCCTTCATGAAGGACTCGTCTACGCGCGACAGGGGAAGGGCTTCTTCGTGGCTCCGCTCGAGGCCGACGATCGGGTCCGTATCGCCCGGGAGCGCTTCACCGACGCCCTGCGAACGCTGGTGGCAGAGACGCGCCGCGAGGGACTCCTCGACGAGAAGGAGATGAGGCAGATCTTCGGCCGGCTGCAGCGCGACACCGAGGGCAGCGATGCTTGAGATCACCAACCTGTGCAAGCGGTACGACCGGTTTGCGCTCGGCCCGATCGACCTGCGGCTGGAGCCGGGAACCGTTCACGGACTGATCGGTCCGAACGGCGCGGGGAAGACGACGCTGTTTCGTCTGGTGATGGGCACCGTGCGTCGCGACCAGGGACTGATCACGGTGGGGGGACGGCGGGCCCAGGCGGCCTCCGGCGACTGGAAGCAGCGGATCGGGTACGTGGGGGACTACACGCCGCTCTTCGAGCACTGGAGCGGCGCGCGGAACCTCGATGCGTTCGCAGCGTTCTACGACTCGTGGTCCGACGAGGTCGCGCAGTCGCTGGCGTCGCGGCTCGAGCTGGACCTGAGCCAGACGGTCCGCGCCTACTCCACCGGCCAGCGCACGAAGCTGGCCATCGTCCGGGCCCTGGCGCATCACCCGAACCTGCTCCTGCTGGACGAGCCGGCGAGCGGACTGGACCCCGTGGCCCGCGAGACGTTCCTGGAGATCCTGTTCGAGCAGATGGGGAACGAGGAGCTGACCGTGCTCTACGCCACCCATCATGTGTCGGAGATCGAGCGCATGGTCGATCGGCTGGTCCTGATCCGTGGCGGCCGCATCCTGGCGCACGAGTCCGTGGACGCGCTCGTCGAGAACTGGCGCCGGATCACGTTCCGGACGAACCGGCCCATCGGCGATGTCCCGCACCAGGTGTCCGGGGTCCGCGAGGGAGACGACCACCAGGTCACGACGAGCAGCTTTCAGAGCGCGGTGTGGTACCTGGAATCGCAGGGCGTCGAGCGCATCGAGACCAGCAGGCTCACCACGGAGCAGATCTGCGTCCAGGTGCTCCGGCACGGGGTGGCAAGGAGGAAGGGCCATGATTAGCCGGCTGGTGCGCATGCAGCTCCGGAGCCGGCTGCACGAGCTGGTCCTGTCGGGCGGAACGATGCTCGTCCTGCTCGTGCTCTTCGTGTACGTCATGTGGACGCTGGCTGTCCGACTGGCGCCCGCATCGGACGGTCGGGTCGATCTGCTCGTGCTGTCGGCAGGTGTGTCCTCGGTGCTGCTCGCCGTCGCGGTGTTCCGGCGGCACGCCCGCGAGAAGCGGACACGGCTCTTGGCGGAGCTGCCGGTATCGACGCTGCAGGTGTCGGTTGCGAGCTGGTACGTCCGGTTGCTGGGTCTGTGGATACCGGTCCTCGCGTATGCCGTCGTGCTTGCCCGCGTCGCCGACCTGAGGTTCGCGACGCTCGTGTCGGTCGTCCTGGCCACCTACCTGGGCGCCACGACGCTGGTCGCCGCGATGTCCGTGGCGCTGACCATCCCGCATCTGCCGCTCCGGCTGTCGGCCTGGGTGAGGGGGATCTACCTCGCTGCCGTGCTCGTCGCGGTCGTCATCTGGGTCGTCTGGAGCGCGTTCGTGTTCGTTCCGGCCGCGGAGGTCGTAGAGGTCGCGGGCATGGGTGCTCGAGGCGTCGCAGGCGTGGGTGCTCCGGGCCTGGTCGCGAGCCTTCTGGTCTCCGCCGTCGGGCTCGTCCTCCTCGACGTCTGGCTGAGGGGCCGTGCGGACGACTATCTCGGTTGAGCTCGGACCCGCACAGCGCGGGAGGCGCTGCACGGTCCGTCTATCGGGTCTGACCGGGTGGGAGGGCCCACGCGATGACGTAGTCGCCCTTCGGGGATCCGAGCGCGTCGTGTCCGCCGGCCGCCACGACGATGTACTGGCGACCGTCGGGACGCAGCTTGTAGGAGATCGGTCCGCCATGCACGCCGGCGGGGAGCTCGATCCTGCCGATGCGCTCGCCCGTCGTGGCGTCGTGGATACGCAGCACGGGCCACGACGTGGCTCCATGGAACACCAGCCCACCCGCGGTCGCGAGCGGTGGCCCGTAGCTCGAGTTTCCGAAATCTCCCGGACCCGTGCTCGTCGACACCGACCACGCGATCTCGCCCTTGTCGACATCCACCGCGACGAGGTGACCCCACGGCGGGCGGTTGCACGGCAGGCCATCGTGCCCGAACAGCTCGTACCCGCCCGCGAGGCGGTAGCGCTCCCCGGTGAACCAGCCGGTGAGCCAGTTGCGGGCAAGGCGGATCTCGAGCGCCAGGTTGTTCACGGGCACGAAGAGCATTCGCCGCACGGGGTCGAACGCGCCTCCCGACCAGTTGGCGCCGCCGCCGGTTGCCGGGTGCACCAGCGTGCCCTGCAGGCTCGGCGGCGTGTAGATGCCCTCGTTTCGTATAGAAGTCCGGGCTTGCCGAGCTCACCGGCAGGAACACGAGCCCGCGCTCCAGATCGGCGGCAATCGTGGACCAGACATTCGCGGCCCCGGCGCGGGCGGTTCCGGTCTCCCAGGTCTCGGAGCCCGGGTCACCCTCCGCGGGGACGGTGCGAAACGTCCAGCGGAGCTCGCCGGTGCGTGCGTCGAAGGCGCGCACGATCCCGTGTGGCGCCTTCGGGCGGTCGATGTCGGCGACCGACGAGCCGACGATGATCACGTCGTCGACCACCGTGCCGGGAGACGTGAGGCTGAACTGACGCTTGTCGACGAGCGGCTCGACGCCTTCGTGCAGATGGACGTCCTCGAACCCCTGGCAGCGCTCGCCGGTACGGGCGTCCAGCGCGATCGGTACGCCGGCCAGCGCATCTTCGTCGTCAGAAGGGAGGGCTACGTCTGCCTGGTGCCGTTCGTCGAAGACGAGCACATCGTCTTCCTCAAGACCATCATCCCGAGCCGGAAGGGCCACGAAGGGACCTGGAAGCGATTCAGAAGCGCGCGCTGGCGGAAGGCCTGCCGTACCAGACGCTGATCTCGAGCCTGCTTCACAAGTACGCGTCCGGCCGGTTCAAGGAGCTGTGACCCCGAAGGCAGCTCACCCCACGCGACTCACTCCACGCGGAGCGCCTCCACGGGGCTCACGGCAGCCGCCCGCCGCGCCGGCAGCCAGCAGGCCAGCAGCGCGAGGGCGAAGGTCGCGATCGTCGCCGATGCCAGGACGCCGGGATCGCTTGCACCGACACCGAAGAGGATCGACTCCAGGAGACGGCCGCCGGCGAGCGCCGCGGCCAGTCCGATGGCCGTACCCGCCAACGTCACCACGGCCCCTTGCCGGGTGATGAGGCTGGCGACGCCGCCTGGCTCCGCCCCGAGCGCCAGACGCACGCCGATCTCCCCGGTCCGCTGCCGGACGATGTACGCGATGACCGCGTAAATGCCCACCAGCCCCAGCAGCAGTCCAACGACGGCGGCAATCGTGACGAGCGTCATGGTGAAGGCCAGCGGGGCGGAGGCGCGATCCAGCCGATCCTCGAGCGTGCTCACGACGGCGATGGCGAGGTTCGGATCGACCTCGTCGACGGCGCGCCGGATCGACGGCATCAGCCCTGCGGGCAGCGTCGTCGCGCGGACCACGTAGTTCATCGCCGAGGCCGTCGGGCCGATGTACTCCCACGAGGGCGCGCGGAACCGACCGGTCATCGACACTGGCATGTAGAGCTGCGGGATGCGGTCGGGCTCGCCGAGCGCCCGCGTCGGCGTGCTCGCCACGACGCCGACGATCTCCAGCCAGGTCCAGCGGGGCGCCTCGCCCGGTTGCGCCGGGGGGAGGCTCCAGCTCACGCGGTGCCCGATCGGGTCCTCGTTCGGAAACACGAGATCCGCGAACGCCTCGTCCACGACGACGACCGGTTCGCGACGCTCGACGTCGCCGCGGTCGATTGTCCGGCCTCTGATCAGCCGGATGCCCATGGCCTCGAAGTACCCGCCCGCCACCGCTCGGTACGAGGCCGTACTCTCGAAGGAGGACGACGCGGGATCCTGCTCGCTGGCGCCGAGCGCGCGGCCCTCGATCACGATGCCGTTGCCGAAGCACGGGCCCGAGAGCGGCAGGCACGTGGAGGCGGACGCGGCCGTTATACCCGGCAACGCGGCGACCCGGTCGAGGATTGCCTGATGCGCGGCGACCGCGCGATCACGGTCGGGGTAGTCACGCTCCGGCAGCCCCATGACGAACGTCAGCGTGGAGGTGGCGTCGAATCCGGGATCGATCGCGCGCAGGTTGCCGACGCTGCGGACCATCAGGCCCGCCGAACTGACGAGCACCAGCGCCAGCGCCACCTGCGCGCCCATCAGCAGGTGCCGGGCGCGGTGGCGGCTCCGGCTCGCCGTGGTCCGGCGGCCGGCCTCGTGGAGCGCCGCGGCGGCCGTTCGCGCGGCGCCGGCGAGCGGCATCGAGCCGAACACCAGGGCGGTCACGAGGCTCAGCAGCAACGTGAAGGCCACGACGACGGCATCGATCCGGACTTCGTCGAGGCGCGGGAGGTTGACCGGCGCCGTGGAGACGAGTACACCCACGGCGCCCCAGGCGAACACGAGGCCCAGGACGGCCGCGGCCAACGACAGCAGCACGCTCTCGGTCAGGAACAGTCGCGCCAGCGCGCCGCCCCCTGCCCCGAGCGCCCTGCGAACGGCGACCTCGCGCTGCCGGCCCTCGGCCCGGACCAGGAACAGGTTGGCGACGTTGGCGGCAGCCACCAGCAGCACGAGACCGACCGCCGCGAGCAACAGCCACAGCGTGCCGGCGACGTCTCCGATGGTCACCTCCTGCAGGGACGTGGCCGTCGATCTCGTTCCGAAGCCCGCGCCCGTCGCGCCGAGCAGAGGGTCGTCGGGAAACGCCTGCGGCAGGTCGTCGATCAGACCGTCGATCTCGGCGCGCACGTCGGCAATCGTCGCGCCGTCACGCAGTCGAGCCACGCCGCGGTGCGTCCAGATCCCCAGGCCCTCCGCGGGCGAGATCCGCTCCGGCAGCCAGACATCGACGTCGGACTCCGGAAACGCGTAGCCCGGGGGCATCACGCCCACGACGTCGGTCGGGACGCCGTCGATGGTCACCGCCCGGCCAAGGATGCCCGGGTCGCCGTCGTACCGCCGCGCCCACAGGCGATGCGAGATGACGCCGACGGGCGGGGCGCCGGGCGTGCCTTCCTCCTCGGTGAACCAGCGGCCGACCTCGGGCGCGACACCGAGGACCGAGGCCAGCGACGTCGTGGTCCGCGTCACCCTGAGGCGCTCGGGGCCCTCGTCGCCGGTGAGGGTCGCGCTGACCGTCACGTAGATCGCCAGGCTCTCGAGGGTCCGGGCCCGGTCCGCGTAGTAGCGATACAGGCCGCGCTTCATGCCGATGCCGGACGGCACGTTGATGAGCGACGATCCGTGGTTCACGTCGATCAGGCGGGCCGAGTCGCGGTACGGCAGCGGATTGAGGGCGACGCGGTACACGACCGTGAAGATGGCGGCGTTGGCGCCGATCGCGAGGGCCAGTGTGCCCACCGCCGCGAGCGTGAATCCCGGCGTCCGGACGAGCCGGCGCGCCGCGTGTCGCAGCTCCCGCGCGATCGGCTCGAGCCGGCTGCCGCGCAGGTCGTGCCCCTGATCCTTGAGCCTGGCGAGGCCGCCGAACTGGCGCCGGGCCGCCAGTCGCGCGTCGGCCTCGGGCATGCCGGCCCGCATGTGCTCGCGCGTGAGCGACTCGAGATGGAACTCCATCTCGTCGTGGATGTCCTGGTCGCGGGACTGCCAGGCGACGAGATCTCTCAGGCGCTGCCTGAGACGGGTCAGCGGCTGCGGCATGTCAGGCTCCCTGTTCGAGCGCGCGCAGCACGCGCACGACGGCCCCCGAGAGACGCTCCCACCCCGCCAGCTCGGCCTGGGCCTCGCGGCGGCCCTTCCGCGTCAGGGAGTAGAACTTGGCCCGCCGGTTGAGCTCCGTGACGCGCCATTCGGACTGGATCAGCCCCTGGCGCTCCAGCCGGTAGAGCGCCGGATAGAGCGACCCCTCCTCGATGCGCAGCACGTCGTCGGAGAGCGCGTGGATGCGGGCGGTGATGCCGTAGCCGTGGTTGGGGCCGTGGCCCAGAATCTGGAGCACGAGCAGGTCGAGCGTGCCCTGCAGGAGGGCGGTCTGTCTGATGGCCATCTTCCCTAGATCATCTGAGTGAGTGGCCAGTAGAGCACAGGCTCACTTAGAGCGTCAAGGGAAGGAACGAGCACGGCGCCGTTGTTCAGGACTTGGCAGTAGAATCGGCGCGACCGTGGCATGGTCCCCAGGCAGCAGAATCGGTTCCTACCAGATTACCGGCCAGCTCGGGCAGGGTGGCATGGGTGAGGTCTACCGGGCCCACGACACGAAGCTCGACCGCGATGTCGCCATCAAGGTCCTGCCCGCCGAGTTCGCGGCAAGCCACGATCGCGTCGCGCGCTTCGAGCGCGAGGCCAGGACGCTCGCGTCGCTGAACCACCCGAACATCGGCGCGATTCACGGTCTGGAGGATTCCGGCGGGACGAAGGCCCTCGTCCTGGAGTTGGTCGAGGGGCCCACGCTGGCGGATCGAATCGGTCAGGGCGCCGTTCCTCTCGACCAGGCGCTCTCGATTGCCCGGCAAATCACCGATGCGCTGGAGGCGGCCCACGAGACGGGCGTCATCCACCGGGATCTGAAGCCGGCCAACATCAAGCTGCGTCCGGACGGCACGGTGAAGGTGCTGGACTTCGGCCTGGCGAAGGCATACGAGGCGGCGGGGAGTCGGGACCAGACGCTCTCGCCCACGCTGACCAGTCCGGCGCAGACGATGCAGGGGGTGATCCTCGGCACGGCCGCCTACATGAGCCCCGAGCAGGCCGGCGGGGAGGAGGTCGATCAGCGCAGCGACATCTGGGCGTTCGGCGTGGTGCTGCACGAGATGCTGACCGGCCGGCGGCTCTTCGACGGGAGCTCGGTGGCGCACGTTCTGGCCAGGGTCCTCGAGCGGGAGCTGGACTTCGCAGCGCTTCCGGCAGCGACGCCGCCGTCCATCCGCCGGTTGCTGCGACGCTGTCTCGAGCGGGATCGCAGGAAGCGGTTACACCACATCGCCGACGCGCGCGTCGAGATCGACGAGGCGCTGTCGGGCACTCCGGGCGAGGCGGCCACGACCCTCGCCGCCGGCGCGTCCGGGCGCGGCATCGGGACGTTCGCGTGGCCAGTCGGTGCGCTGGTCGTGGGGGCCGTGATCTCGGGGGCCGCTGTGTGGAGCATGACGCGGCCGGAGCCCCCGATGCTCGCGCAATTCGAGATTACGACGCCCGAACAGGCGCGGCCCGGGTCGCCGATCATGGACGACGTGGCGATCTCCCCGGACGGGCAGGTCATCGTGTACGCCTCCGGCACGGCGCCGGGGGGCACGGGACTCTACCTCCGGCAGGTGGATCAGCTCGCGGTGACGGCCCTGCGAGGCGCCGAGATCGCGGCGACCAACCCGTTCTTCTCCCCCGATGCGCGGCAGGTCGGGTTCGTGGACGTGCCCGCGCGGGCGCTGAAGGCCGTCTCCGTGCTTGGCGGCCCGGCCTCGACTCTTGCGTCGCTGTCCGACACCGGGGCGCCACTCGGGGCCGACTGGGGACCGGATGGGAGCGTCGTCATCGGCTCGCCAGGCGGCCTCTGGATGGTTCCCGCCACCGGTGGCAGCCCGGAACGGCTGACCACGAGGGACCAGAGTAGCGAACTGGCGCACGCGTGGCCCGACGTGCTGCCGGACGGGAACGGCGTGCTCTTCACGAGTGTCACCGGAACCACGGACAGCTCCGTCATCGCCGTTCTCTCCCTGGAGTCCGGCGAGATCACGCAGCTCGTGTCCGGCGGCAGCCATCCGCGGTACGTGCCACCTGGATTCATCGTGTACGGCTCGGGTGGCTCGCTGCGAGCGGTGCGCTTCGATCCCGACCGGTTGACGGTGAGGAGCGGTCCTGTACCGGTCCTGGAGGGTGTCGCCACAGAGAACCAGGGTGCCGGCGTCATGTTTGCTCTCGCCGACAACGGCTCGCTCGTCTACAGGACTGGGGCGAGTGCGTCCGGCCAGTCCACCCTGGTGTGGGTCGATCGAGACGGAATCGAGGAGCCCTTCGGCCTTGCGCCGCGCGACTACTTTCAGGTGTTCGTGTCGCCGGACGGCAGCCGGGTGGCCGCTGCCATGGGGGGCCAGGCGGGTGGGGGCGGGCTCTGGGTCACCGACATCGACCGTCCCGTGCTCACGCCGATCCCCACGGGCGAGATCACGCCGTTCGGGCAGCTCTGGACGACCGACAGCCGGCGGCTGGTATTCGGCACGGTTCGAACGACGCCAGCCGGCGTGTTCCGGGCGCTGGCCGATGGAACCGGACAGGTCGAACGGCTCACCACCGTGGAGGACAGCGCCTGGGTCTCCGTGGAGGGGCGGACGCCGGACGGAGGGGCGGTGGTCTTCACCCACCCGGCGCAGGGCGGCACACGGATCGGCATGCTCGCGATGGGCGAGGGCGGTGGCGAGCGCGAGTGGCAGCCGCTCATCGAGCGGGCCGGAGGCGCCTCCATGTTGTCGGTGGCGCCGCAGGGAGACTGGATCGCCTATCAGTCCCTCGCCACCGGGCAGTACGGCGTCTACATCGAGCGCTTTCCGGAGTCCGGCGATCGCAGGCAGATTTCCGACGAGCGGGGCGGATGGGCGCGGCTGTGGTCGGTCGATGGCTCCGAGCTCTACTATCGCCGGCTGGGCGACGGGGCGATGATGGCCGTTTCGATCCAGACCTCCCCCACGGTCACTATCGAGCCGCCTCGCGTGCTCTTCGAGAGCCAGGGCTACATTCCGCTGGGGACGCCCGCGCCAGGGCAGGGCGCCGCCCGGCAGTGGGACCTCGGTCCCGAGGTCGCTTCCTGATGCTGAAGGACGCCACGGGCGTCAATGCCCAGGCGCCGCGGATCATCCTGGCGCAGCACTGGATCGAGGAGCTGAAACGCCTCGTCCCTGCCGACTGACAGCCGACGTCAGGG
>Ga0302046_10001727_pt1 | contig 20462 bp, 15 predicted proteins | sample RVTome_11_FD_200261 | JGI IMG/M metagenome (GOLD analysis project Ga0302046, IMG submission 200261) | Soil microbial communities from uranium-contaminated site in the Upper Colorado River Basin, Wyoming, United States - RVT147D111 (version 2) ...
GCCTTCGACGCCTCCGCCGCGGGCTCGAAACGGGTGGCCAGGAAACGGGTTGCCAGGAAAATAGAGTCATCGCGCAGGGTGGGGAATTTGGAAGTCTCGACGAGCATGATGGGCATGAGGTTGGGACGGACGTATCGACGGAAGTACGAGGTGACGAAGTCCCTTTGCTCGGCGGTCAATTGTTTGTCGTTGATGACAAGAACCTTGTGGTTGGCCAACTCCTTCAGTAGCCGTTCGTAGATGGAATCGAAGCGCTTGTACTGAGAAAGGGAGATGTCCTGTATCGTCTGCAGGACTTTTCTGGGATCTTGCCCGATGATCTTCTTCGCGTTCTTTCCGAGCTTGGCGAGTCTGCGGAGCGTAGCCACCCGGACCCGAAAGAATTCGTCCATGTTCGCGGAGAAGATGCCGAGAAACTTCAAGCGGTCCAGTGCGGCAACGCCGGGATCGGACGCTTCTTGCAGCACGCGATCGTTGAACGATAACCAACTGATTTCCTTGTTGGTAAAACTTGCTTTCATCGTCGTTTCTTGACAGGGAGCGCGGCTTGAAGCCCAACTGGGTTCATGGGCGGATCCGGAGAAGGAAAATGCGGCTGCATTTTGACGCAATCGTAGCGGGGTGTCAAGGAATGACCGCCCAAGAAAAACGAGAAACGCTTGACGGGAACCGACCGCGGCGTACTCTTGTGTGAGAGGAGTGGCCCCGGAGGGTGCGCTGCGGTAAAATGTCATCCACCTATTCTCGAACCCGATTGAAAAGTGACAAGAAGGTCGACAAGAGCCGGGAGTGTAGAATCGTTCGCGCTCTCTCCCGGAAGAGTGATCGCGCGCAAATACGAGGTGATTTCTCTCCTGGGCTCCGGTTGGGAGGGAGAAGTCTACAAGATACGCGAGAAGAGTACCGGGATCGAGCGCGCTGCGAAGCTTTTCTTTCCGCAGCGAAACGTTCGCAACCGGACCTCGATTTTCTACGCTCGCAAGCTTCACAAACTGCGTCATTGTCCCATCGTCATTCAGTACTACACCGAAGAATCCATCCAATACCGCGGAGGGTCGATCACGGTCCTGGTGTCGGAATACGTGGAGGGTGAACTGCTGCGCGATTTCCTGAAGCGACAACGTGGGAAGCGAATCAGCCCGTTCCAGGCGTTGCACCTACTGCACGCCCTCGTGGTGGGAATGGAGTCCGTACATCGTTTGCGCGAGTACCACGGAGATCTCCACCCCGAGAACATCATCGTCAGCCGCTATGGTCTCGACTTCGATCTGAAGCTGCTGGATCTGTTCCATTGGACGACCCCGAAACGGGAAAATATCCAGGACGACATCTGTGACCTGGTGCGAATCTTTTACGACGCGACTGGAGGGGCAACTCATTACGCGAGTCAGCCCGACGAAGTGAAGGACATCTGCTGCGGGTTGAAACGCGGTTTGATCCTGGACCGGTTTCCCACGGTCGTTCATCTTCGGCAGCATCTCGAAACTATGGAATGGAAGTAACGGAGCTTCTCTCGCAGGACAGTACGCGGCTCTTCGTCGACCAGGACATGGTCGAGGGCGCGCTGTTCCGAATCGGCCCGGGTTTCGCCGCCGTCTATTCGTCTCGGTGCCCCGGGAAGGAAACCGTGAACGAGGATGCGGCGGCACTCATTCCGTGTGGCGACAAGGCCTGCGTGTTGGTCGTGGCGGACGGCGTCGGCGGGGCCCGAGCAGGCGGGGAGGCCTCGAGTCGGGCGGTCAAGGCCTTGAGGAAAGCCATCGACAAGGGACTCTTCGAGGGAGGCGCTCTGCGGGGAGCGATCCTGGATGGCTTCGAGGCAGCCAATCGAACGGTATTGGACTTGGGTCTCGGTGCGGCAACCACACTAACGGTCGTAGAGATCGAGGGGGCTCGAATGCGCCCCTACCATGTCGGTGATTCGCCGGTCCTCGTTCTTGGCCAGAAAGGGAAGATCAAACTGCAGAGCATCTCGCACTCTCCGGTCGGCTACGGCCTGGAGGGAGGCTTTATTGACGAAAAGGAGGCTCTCCACCACGACCAACGGCATCTGGTGTCGAATGTCATCGGAACGGAGGACATGCGGATCGAGGTCGGTCCCGCTCGGAGCCTCGCCGCCAGAGACACGGTACTGATGTCGAGCGACGGACTGGTCGACAATCTTCGGACGCAGGAGATCGTCGATTGCGTTCGGAAGGGGCCACTCGAGATGGCGGCGAACCTTCTTGCCGGTCAGGCGACGGCGCGAATGCGCGGCCGCGAGGGAGACGCCCCGTCGAAACCCGATGACCTCACGTTCATCCTCTTCCGTTTGCACGAACGGGGTCGACGCGTTGGTTAGTTTTTGAGTAGGATCGAAGTCATTCCGCTAGTCTTCCGAGTACGGCGGGTGGAACGGTCTCAGTCATTCTGAGGAGGTGTTGGAATGTCGCGCGACAAGTGGATTCTGACGGGATTGATCGCGGTCTTGGTCGCTTTTGGAGGAGGCTACCTCGCTTCATGGCTGCCCGCCCGTCAGACCATCAGCGAGCTGGAAGCATCGGTGGAGGCGGCGGAAGCCGAGAGTGAACAGACGAAGGCGGAGCTACAGCGAGCCCAGCTGGAAGTCAGCCTGGCGACTCTCCTGGGACAGCTGGGCCAGGTCTACGTCGATATCAACGCGAACAACTTCGGGATGGCCGCGGAGAAAGTCACTCCTTTCTTCAATGGCTTATCGGCGCTCCTCGAATCGGACCCCGCTCTCAGCGAGCCACGGCTGCAGGCTTTGCGGGGGATCTCGTCGCGCCGCGACGAGATCGTGACCGACCTCGCTCAGGCCAATCCGCAGGTTCGACAAAAAGTCGGCGAGATGTTCTCCCGCCTGCGCGCTCAGCTCGGTAACTAGCTTGGTGCCGCTTGCGCGCCAGAGCGAATAAGATGGACTGGGCGAGGGCTCGGGTCAGTCTTTCCATCCTAGTAGCGATCCTCGTGATCTCGTGTCTGGCCTCACCTGCGTCGCCCGGTCCACCGACCAGCGACTATTGGGTGTACGTGGTTTGCGAGTCGGCAGACCTGGTGCAGCGCGTGCGCTTTGGACCGGACGGGGCGCGAGTCGATCGCGAGGTCGAGGTCGGCCGGATGCCCGTAGACATCGATGGACCGCACGGGGTCGATGTGTCGGCGGACCAACGCTTCTACTATGTGAGTCTCGCCCACGGTCGGCCGTTCGGATCGCTCCTGAAATACCGCACCGATGACGACTCGGTGGTGGGCGGGGTCGATCTGGGCATGTTCCCCGCGACGTTACAAGTATCCCGGGACGGCAATTTCGTCTTTGCCGTCAATTTCAATCTGCACGGAGACATGGTGCCGTCATCCGTTTCCGTGGTGGCGACGGACGAAATGGTCGAAGTCGCGCGCATACCGACGTGCACGATGCCTCACGGCTCTCGCATCAACCCGCAGGGTACGAGGCACTATTCGGCGTGCATGATGGATGACATCTTGGTGGAAATCGATACGGCTGCCTTCGAGGTCTCCCGCACCCTGCTCGTCGCCCAGACAGCCGAGAATGCAGCCGGGGAGTCACGTTCACACGAGCACGGGGCCGGCCTTCCCACTTGTTCTCCAACTTGGGCGGAGCCGTCGACCGACGGCGCGCTCGTTTACGTGGCGTGCAACCGGTCCGACGAGATTGTTGAAATCGAGACCGGCTCATGGCGCATCCGCCGTCGCCTTCCCGCCGGAGAGGGGGTCTACAATTTGGCGACGGCGGGGGACCGCCTCCTGTTGGCGACGAACAAGCGTGGGCAGTCGGTCTCCGTGTTCGAGCTGCCCACCGGTAAGGAGTTGGCTCGTATCCCCACGCGCCGTCGGGTCGTTCACGGCGTGGCGGTAACGCCCGACGACCGCTATGCCTTCGTCTCGGTCGAAGGTGTGGGGACGGAACCGGGAACCGTGGAAGTCATCGATCTCGAGACGTTCGAAACCGCAGCCACGGTCGACGTTGGCGCCCAGGCTGCGGGGATCGCCTTCTGGAAGACGTCCGAGCATTAGTTGCATCAGTGCCGCGGGGCCCCACCGCCGTCTGGCCAACCCCGGTTAGGCAACTACGCAATTTGACGGCCGACAGATGCCGCGTTTTCGTCGGGTCGTTGCTCAGTGCGAGCTCACTCTTCGTTCGCTCGCTGTCCTCCGCTCGCAAGCTCGCTGCGGACGGCGGCGGGCCGGGCTCGCTCCGCTCGCGTTAATCTTGGTGCCGCGGGGCCCGCCGTCTGGCGAGCTCCAGTCAAGCAACCACGCAATTTGACGGCCAGCAAGTGGGTGCGGACCCGCCTGACGAGCTCCAGTCCAGCAACCACCTAGTTTGGCGGCCGAACAAGGGACTACGCGTCGGGGCCGGGCTCCCGGCTAATCTCACTGCGGGCCTCACTCTTCGTTCGGCCCTCAGTCAAGGCGCCCTCACTCCTCGTTCGGGCGCTTGGCCGCTCCGCCGACTTCGCGGCTACGCGGGGGCTGAAGGCTCCTCCTCCGCTCGACAGGCGTCTTCTTTTAGTGGCACGGGGACCCCACCCCCGTGTGTCTCGCTTCGCGACTCGCCTTTGGCTCGCGCTTCGCTCGGGCTGAAGGCTCTGCGGCCGGCGGTCGCGCAGGCTAGCGCGTTTTCACCAGCCTGCTGGCCTCGATTTCAATAGCCAGGCGCGGTCGCGGTTCCTTTCTTGCGGGCCTTCCCCAGCTTCAGTATCCAGAGCCCGGAGTTCATGTCGTTGAAGAAGATGAGATCATCCTGCGGCTGGGCACCCCAGGTGAAGGGCATGTTGGGCCGGAACCCCTGCGGGTCTCCGGTCCAGAAGCGCGCAATCTCGCGTCCCTGACGGTAGAGATCGCCGCGCAACTCTCCCGACACGTCGATCACCCGGGCGCCACCGTTGTAGTAACCCATATATAAGATGTCGTCCTCGACCCAGACGTTGTGCGCGCCAGCTTCCGGCACACCGTACTCCGCCACCTTCGTCGGATTCCCGAGATCCGAGACATCCACCACCGAAACAATACCGCGTACGGCAATCCGATCCGTCGACCGGATGTCGAACTCGGCCGGGAAGACTTCATCACCCAAGAATACGTAGTTCTCGTAACGAAACACGGCATGAGCACCGGCAAGCCAGCCGTCACCGTAGAGGTTGTGATAATCGAAGCGTAGCTGGCTCACGAATTGCGGGCTCTCGGGGGAGCCTCTCTTGATTCCGTTCCCCACGTCGAGAATCACCAATCCGTCCCGCCAGTAGGCGAGGTAGGCGAGTCCGTCCTTGACGTAGACGTCATGGAGAGACCTTCCCGAGGAGAGCTCCCCGCCCGAAGTTTCCGAGGTGATCGTCTTGGCGGTGGCGCTTTCGACCTCCCATCGAGCGACTTCGCGCGGCGCTCGGATGTCCTGGAAGTCGATGACTCGCAGGGAGCCGGTGGCGTCATCGGTGAGATAGACGTAGTGGCCATCGAGGAACGCGCTATGTACGCCGCCCGTCACCGTTTCCGTGTACTCCGACACGATGGTGGGGTGCGCGGGATCGGACGTGTCGAGAAAGACAATCCCGTTCCTGCGGCTGGAGGCGCCTTCGCGCGTCAGAACCCCGGTCTTGCCGTCCGCGGTGACGCTCACGTCATTGATGAGGCGCGCGTCGAAAGTGATCTTGTCGGTTTGGATCGGCTGGGAGGGATTCGAGATGTCGTAGACCTCGATCCGGTCGCCGATGGAGGACAGATAGGCATACTTTCCAAAGATCCACTGCTCTGCGATCTGGACTCCGGTGGTCGGTACGCGGCCTATGACAACCAGCTCCCGCTCCGCGTTGCGTGCCGCAACCACGACGGATGCAGAGGCGATTTCCTTGCCGCTCACCGCGATCACGGAGTAGGCCCCGGGCTGGTCCGCGACGAATACGCCGTCCGCCCCGATGGAAGCCCCCGAGCCGCTCACCGCCCAGCGAACCGCGGAAGGATCCACTCGCGAGCCTTCCCGATTCCTGGCGGAAGCGGCGAAGCGGATGACATCGCCGGTGCGAACGTTGGACGAGGTGGGAGCGATGGAGAGAGAGGCGACCGCGTTTTCGATGATGTCCACCTCCATCCGAGCGCTCGCGCCCTCGGCGCTTGCGACCAGGCGCGCCCGACCGGGAGAGACGGCGGTCAGGATGCCTCCCTCGTCGATGGTCGCGACGGACGGCGTGTCGCTGGTCCAGGTGAGCGTCGCGTCTTCTCGCGGATCGCGGCGGGAATCTCGCGCGGTGGCGGTTAGCTTCACCAGGCCACCGACCACCACCGGTCCGCCGAGAGGTACAATCTCGATGGTTTCGATAGGCGACGGCTTGACGTAGACCGTCGCGTATCCGGTCTTGCCTTGGATGACCGCCCCCACGCGCACCTTCCCGGCGCGATGAAGTGTCAGCGTGCCGTGCTCGATGGCACCGAGATCCCACGGGGCGGCGAACCAAGTGCTCGGTTCCAAGTCCATGAGAGCCCCGCTCTTGTCCCGTGCCAGGGCATGGAACCTGATTTCTTCTCCGACCTCGGCTTCCACTTCGAAGGGGCTGATCTCGACGGTCGCGACGGTGGGACCGGCGCTCACGGACTGCCGTGGTCCGGCAGCGCGCGCGGCGGGCATTGTTGAGATGAAGAGGATGGTGAGTGCACCCGTCAAGAAGATTGCCGGGAATCGGAACGGCGAAGAATCTACCGGATAGCCTTTCATGGATCCTCCCGAAAATCGTGGCCGACCGGATCGGTCGTCGAGGCTGCCGGAGCATTCTTCCACCGAGAGGGTGTCGTTGTCGAGAGCACGCCGTCGCGCGGCGGCAAGCGTGGACATCAAAGGATGACTCCAAATAGTAGGAACATAAGGAAGCTTAGGACCGCCACCATCAAGGCGTAGGGAAGCTGCGTTCTCACGTGGTCGATGTGATCGGAGCCGGCCGCCATGGAGCTGATGATGGTCGTGTCCGAGATGGGTGAGCAATGGTCTCCAAAAACGCCGCCGCTCAGGACCGCGGCAACGGCCAAGGGAACGTGTAGCCCCAACAGATCTGCCAGGGGGACGGCGATAGGCGACATGATGGCGAAAGTTCCCCAAGACGTGCCGGTAGAGAAAGCGATGAAACCCGACAGCAGGAACAGAACCGCGGGCACCACGGCCGGGCTCAGGATGCCCTCCGCCACGCCAGCCACGTAGCGACCGGTACCGAGCTCGAGACAGGTCGCGCCCAAGGCGAAGGCGAACATCATGAGGAGGGCAAGGGGCATCAGACCTCCTACACCCTTCAGGAAGAGCTCCGTCAGCTCTCCGAACCCAAAGAGGCGTTGCCACCAATACATCGAACCGGCGATGGCGATCGCGCTCAGCACGGCCCACAGCACCGCGGTCGCTCCACTGCCGGCCATGAGATTCCCTTCGCCGGTGATCCAGAGGCCGACCGGCATCATCACCACCATGACTCCGAGCGGAACGAGCATGTTGAGCGCGCGAGGCGTGAGACCTGGTTTGGGCGGGAGGCTCAGGACTTCGGTGGAGACGAGCGGCGCGGCACCGTCGCGGATGACCTTTCCCGTTTCGCGAGCGCGGCGTTCCGCCTCCGCCATCGGACCCCAGTCCGAGCCCGAGATCGCGACGTAGACGACATAGCCCACGGCCAGGAGGGAATAGAAGTTGAGCGGGATTGCCAAGAGGAGCACGTTCACCGGGCTCGCCACGTTCTGGCTCGCGAGCAGAGCGATGACGTAAGCACCCCAGCCGTTCATGGGAATCAGCATACAGATCGGCGCCGAGGTCGAATCACACACGTAGGCGAGCTTCTCTCGTGAAAGCCTGAAGCGATCGAACAGAGGGCGGGCGATGGCTCCAGTAACCAGACAGGTGATGTTGGACTCGACGAAGATGCAACAACCGATCGCCGTCGCGAGACGCTGCGCGCCTCTTGCGGATCCCACGTAGCCACGCTCGGTGATCCAGTCGATGAATCCGGCCACGCCTCCCGAACGCTGCGTCAAGGCGAGGAGCGCCCCGACCGCAGCACTGAAGGCAATCACCTTCGTATTGTCCTCGCTCTTGAAGACGTCGATACAGGCCTGGATGGCATCGCGCAGGCCGGTGATCGCATTGCCGGCATCGATGACCGTCCATCCCAACCAAATCCCCGCGAAGAGCGACGGATAGACTTGCTTCGTCCACAGAGCCATGAGGATGGCGACCAAGGGAGGGAGAAGACTCGTCCAGCTCGGATCTTCCATGGCGCATCGGACGATATTTCGTCGTGGGGTGCTTTGCAAGGCGGGATTTCTGCTTGAGCGCGCCGTCCCGTAATTGATACACTCCCGAGTTACTTGCCGACGCGGAACGAGGCGAGGTTCAGGCTTGTTCGATCACGCATCACGCCATGTCGCCCTCCTGTGTTCGCTCGTGCTCGTTCTTTCGTTCGACTCCTTGGCGATGGGGCAGACCGGCCGCATCGACGGCGAGGTCCTGAGCTCCGCGGGCGATCCCCTTCCCAGTGTCACGATCACGCTCTACGCGTCCGGTAACGTCACGACCCGGGTCGCCGTTTCCGACGAATCGGGGCGGTTCGAGTTTGCCGAGCTCCCTCCGGCCATCTACACCCCCGTCGCCGTCCTGCCGGGCTTCGAGCACTTCATTCACTCGCCGATCCGACTCGGGGAGGGGGAGACCGTGAGTATCCACATCAATCTGCGGCTGGCCTATTCCGAGGTCGTCAGCATCGAGGAGCTGGCGCTCACCCAGAGCAACGAGCCGATCACGGAGCAGAAATTCAGTAGCAACATTCTCGAGGTCTTGCCTCTTCCCAGTGACCGGTTTCAAGAGGCCATGCCGTTGTTACCGGGCGTCGTCCGTGGGCCGGGCGGAAGAATCAACTTCAACGGTACTCGCTCGGCTCAGAGCATGCTGTTGGTGAACGGTTCGAACGCGACCGACCCCCTGACCGGGGAGTTCGCTTTCGAGCTCCCTCTGAGAGCAGTCGACACCGTGGAGGTCCATTCCATCCCCTACTCGGCGGAGTTCGGAAATGTCACCGCGGCGGTGGCCAACGTCGTGACGCGGGCGGGCGGAGACCAGTGGGAAGTCGATTTCGGTAGCTTGCTGCCGAGTCTCAAGTGGCGCGACGGCAAGATCCAAGGGATCGGGTCGGCAACACCGAGGGTCCAGGTTGGTGGTCCTCTTCTCGAGGACAAGCTCGGGATCTCCCAGGCGGTGGACTATCGATTCGTCCGCTCGCGCGTCTATGAAGACGTCGTCGGAGAGGACGAGGAGGTCGTCGAGAACTTCGACAGCTTCACTCAGCTCGACTGGCAGGTCAACGATGTGCATTCCGTCACCGCCACCTTCTCTTACTTTCCCGTCGAGATCGACAACTGGGGGCTGAGTGTTCTGCAACCCGAGTCGGCAACACCGGAGTTTCATAGCTCGGGATGGAACGTCGCGGTTGCCGAACGCGCCGTCACGAGCTCCAATACGGCGTGGGAAACGCTGGTCGCGTTCAAACGTTACGATGTCCGGGTCACCCCGGCGGGTGAAGGCTCTTCCATCCTCGGCCCCGACGGCCTCCGCGCCAACTACTTCAATGAGATCGATCGCGAGAGCGCGTGGCTGGAGCTGAAGAGCTCCTTCACGCGCTTCTTCGCCAGCCGGTTCGGGGAGCACGTCCTCAAGGTCGGCGGCCATTTCTCTCACGCCACATTCGATGGAATCGACGAGAGTGGCGTCATCGAGACTCGCGGGCCGGATGGCGCGCTGCTACGGAGAACCGAGTTCCTGGGAAGCCCGGAGGTCGGCGCCTCGGATTGGGTCTTGGCGGGTTTCTTGCAAGACGAGTGGCGGCCCACATCGCAGCTCGGTCTCGACGTCGGGGTGCGCTACGACTACGAGCGCATTACGGGCAAGCAGCACCTCTCGCCCCGCTTGGCCATGGCTTTTTCACCCTGGGAGAACGGGGGCACGATCCTCAAAGGCGGTTGGGGTGCCTTTTATGACCACGTCTTTCTGCACGCGGGCGATTTCGATTCGCTTCAAACCAGAATGGAGACCGAGTTCGCAGCGGACGGCGGGCCAACCGGTCCTCCCCTGGTTTTCCGAAACATCATCGATCCGGAGGGACTGGACGTTCCCCGTACCAGAATCTGGAACGCCGAGCTCAATCAAGCCCTCGGGGAAGACTGGTTGGTGCGCGTCAAGTATCAGGAACGTCGGGGAGGACGTGAGCTGGTCGTCGATCGACTGGAGGACGCTCCAGCCGGTCCAACCCTCCTGCTGTCTTCGAGTGGGAGCTCGAGCGCACGTGAGTTCGACGTCACGATGCGAAGGGCTCTCCCCTCGGACGGAAACCTCTTCTTCTCCTACGTCAAGTCTCGCGCGTCGGGTCATCTGAACGACTTCGTGACCTTGTACGGAGATCGACGGCGTCCGATTCTGATCGAGGACGAAGGCTCGCTGCAGCCCTTCGATGTGCCCCATCGGTTCCTTGCGTGGGGCACCATTAATTTGCCTCACGGCATCACCATCGCGCCCGGCGTCGAATGGCGTTCCGGATTCCCGTATACGGTGTTTACCGAAGACTATGAAGTAGTCGGCGAGAGAAATCGTGGCGGCCGATTCCCGACGTTTTTCTCGACAGACCTCTCCGTCATAAAGGCGCTCACGTTGAAGGGGAAGTCCTTTCGAGTTGGCTTTCAGATATTCAACCTGACCGACCACTACAATCCCCGGGACGTCTATGGGAATCAGGCGAGCGCCAACTTCGGCGAGTTCGCCGATAGCGTCGATTTTTCGATAAGGGCAAGACTGGGATTCGATTTCTGAGGGCTCACTCTCACCCCCCCACGGGCCTTCGGGGGCCACGCTTGGCGTGCGAGGTGCGGTGTGCGACATTGTAATTCGTGGACCTGATCGAAGCTTGGAAGACCGTCTCCAAACCCGTCGTGGGAATGCTGCACCTGCGGCCTCTGCCCGGCTCCCCCCGGCACGACCTCGATCTGGAATCCGTTCGCACCGCGCTCTGGCGGGATGCGGAGGCTTTGGTCGAGGCCGGCGTGAACGGTCTCATGCTGGAGAACTTCGGAGACCGTCCCTTCTTTCCTCGCGACGTTCCACCTTGGACTACGGCCCATATGACCGCCTTGGCCGGCGAGGTTCGACGTCGATTCGGCGTCCCATTGGGGATCAACGTGCTGCGGAACGACGGCCGTGCGGCATTGTCGGTGGCACACGCGGTGGAAGCGGATTTCATTCGGGTGAACGTTCTTCTGGGAGCTCGTCTGACCGACCAAGGCATCGTTGAAGGAATCGCTCACGAGCTCATGCGCGATCGCGTTATTCTAGGAGCCGACCGGATAAGAGTCCTCGCCGATGTGAACGTGAAGCATTCGGCACCGCTCGCCCCCGTTTCGCTGGAAGACGACGTGGCCGATCTCATCGAACGTGGCGGTGCCGATGCTCTGGTCGTTTCCGGTGCCGCGACCGGCAAGCGCACCGACGTCGAGGAGCTGCGGCGAGTGAAGGCGGTGTCTGCCAAGACGCCGGTCTTCGTCGGAAGTGGCGTCGATCTCGACTCGGTGGGCGCGTACCTGCCGCTCGCCGATGGTTTCATCGTAGGAAGCTACTTCAAGGTCGACGGAGTCGTTCACCAGCCCGTCGACGTCAGGCGCGTCCGCGAGCTGATGAAGAGAATTCGTTAACCCCGATCCGACATTCTCGATCGTGACCTCGATCGTTAGAGCTCGAGAACGCAGTCTGTCAGAGCGGAAGTCCCCGTGATTGCCAACCCCACGTTCGGTTAAGTTCGCGAACAGAGCTTTGAGCTCGGATCCGACGCTCGCGGCGAGCTGTTTCGGCGACCCGTCCCGGACCGGACCGGGTCGGGATCCCCGGCGAGTTTTATGTCGGATCGGGGTTAACTGTTCTGCTTCTGTTCCCGCCTCCCGCCGACGGGAACCGCCCCCGCTCCTTGGTGAGACTGAATCCGTATGCTATAGTAAGAATCTAACCCATCAACAAACCGAACAACCGAAACGATCATTTCCTCGCCACGCGTGGTGTGGAGGTTCGCGGATGCCGTACTTCGATATCGACCCGCTCCTCGAGACGATGCTGGATACAGCTCCCGCCGTGTCCGATCTCAATCTCTCTGTGGGCAAACCCCCCCAGGTGGAAGTCGACGGACAACTTCGGGGCGTCCCTTATGCCTCGGTCGATCGTCTAATGCCTTACCACACCGAGCTGGTCGCCATGCGGCTGCTCCGTGGCAAGAAGGACTTGGCCGACAAGCTGGTCAGCACCGGCTCGGCAGATCTCTCTTATTCGCTTCCTCGTCGCACGCGATTTCGAGTGAACATTTTTTCCCAGCGTGGGACTTACTCCATCGTCTTGCGCGTCATCCCCAACAAGATCCCGACGGTGGAGGAGCTCGGCATTCCCAAGCAGCTCGAAGAGATCACCCGTGAACGGAACGGCATCGTTCTCGTCACCGGGCCGACCGGTTCCGGCAAATCCACGACCCTCGCCGCGCTCATCAACAAGATGAACCACGAGAAAGCAATCCATATCGTGACCATCGAGGATCCCATCGAGTACCTCTACCTGAACGAAGTGGCCACCATCAATCAGCGGGAGATTGGGACGGATACGGAGAACTTCGCGTTCGCTCTGCGAGCCGCCCTGCGCCAGGCGCCGAAAGTCATCCTGGTCGGCGAGATGCGAGACGTGGAGACCATCTCGACCGCTCTCGAGGCCTCGGAGACGGGACACCTGGTCTTGTCGACGCTCCATACCATCGATGCCGCGAAAACCATCGATCGCATCGTCGGCGTCTTTCCGAAGGACGAGGAAAGACAGATCCGCACCCGCTTCGCGCAGTCGTTCAAGTGGATCGTCAGCCAAAAGCTCATTCCCAAAAAGGGCGGGGGCAGACGCGCGATATGCGAGATCCTTCGCGCCAACTCGCGCACCCGAGAGTACATCCAGCAGGGCGAGCGCGAGGGCAAGAGCTTGACGGACGCGATGACGGACGGAGCGTTGGATGGTATGCAGACCTTCGACGGGGAGCTCGAACGGTTTGTGGAGGAAGGTGCCCTCGATGCCGAGGAGGCGTTGACCTACGCCACGAACCCGACGAATCTCCGGCTGCGGCTTGCGAGCCACGCCCACGCGTCCGAGGCGGGTGAGGCGGAAGCTTCGCAGGATGCGGCGGCGGTTGGCTCCGGCTCCGATATGGGCGACATGATCGAGAGGTGAGCGTGCAGACCAACTGTCCTCAGTGCTCCCAGAAGCTGGTCGTCGAGGACGACAAAATTCCCACCGGTCCGTTCATGCTTCGCTGCCCGAAATGCCAGGCCACGCTCAAGCTGCCCGGAAAGGGTGGGGCGGTCGCTCCTCCGCCGTCCGTGCCGCAGGCGGACGTGGGATCGCCGGCCGGGTCTGCTCGGAAAGCCGCTCCGTCGCAACCCAAGTTGCCCGAGCCCGCTCCGACGGTGCCCCCGCCGGCCGTGCCTACCACGCGTTCCGAGGAACCGAAGGAAGGCGGCAGCGGTCGGGCGTTGGTTGCCCTCGGCAGCGAGGCCGATCCAGCGGTTCAAAGTGCCGTAGGCACTTTGCTCCAGAGAAGCGGTTATGGAATCGACGCCGCCACAGAGGCGCAACAGGGTGTTCAGCTCCTAGAGCGAAAACGCTACGCCCTCGTGGTGACGACCCCGAACGGTGGCTCGGGGCAGGACAAGATCAGCCTTCACAAACGCGTCGTCGCCTTGGCTCCCGAGATTCGACGGAGCTTGTTCTTGGTGCTCCTCGGCAACGAGTTCAGCTCGGGCGACGGGACCCAAGCGTTCTCGGCCATGGCGGATCTGGTTCTCAATCCCAAGGACGTGGGAGGCTCCGAAGATCTCCTACGCAGCACGCTCGCCGAACGGAACCGAATCTACCAGTCATTTCTGGACGCCCAGGCTCGATTGGACCGCCGCAAGTACTAGCCCCGATCCGACATTCTCGATCGCGACTCCAGTCGTGAAACCGAGAGAACGCACTGGGTTAGGGTCGAAGTCCACGTGTTTGCCAACCACACGTTCCGTAAGTCTGCGAACACAGCATCGAACTCGGATGCGATGCTCCCGGCGAGTGGTTTCGGCGATTCCCGACGAGTTTTTTGTCGGATGGGGCTAGTGGTGTGTATTAGTTCCGTGGGGGCCCCACCGCCGCCTGACCAACTCGCGTCGAAGCGACCACCTAGTTTGACGGCTCAACAAGCAACCGCAGATCCGCCTGGCTAGCTCCAGTCGAGGCAACCACCTGATTTGGCGGCCAACACGCCGCCCAATCCCCGCTTTCAACCTGGCTCTCGGGTCCTTACAATCACCCCCAGCAGGCTGACGAAAAACGAGCCAGCCTGCGCGACCGGAGGGAGCCCGGCCCCGGAGGGGCCGATGAAAGGGCCGAGCCGTGGGGGTGGGGCCCCACGGCACTGGTGCACACTAATGCCAGCCTCGCGTTCGGCCCGCGACTACCCATGAAGATTCATCTCGTCGACGGAACCTACGAGCTCTTTCGGGCTTACTACGGTGCTCCCAGTGCGCTCGACCCCAAGGGCCGGGAGGTGGGCGCCACGCGGGGGCTGTTGCGAAGTCTGTTGTCTCTCCTTCGCCAGGACGATGTCACGCACGTCGCCTGCGCCTTCGATCACGTCATCGAATCGTTCCGCAACGAGCTCTTCGCGGGCTACAAGACCGGCGAGGGGATCGAGCCGGCGCTCCTGGCGCAATTCGAGCTGGCCGAGAGATCGGCGGCAGCGCTCGGGATCGTCGTGTGGCCCATGGTGAAGTTCGAGGCCGATGACGCCTTGGCGACGGCAGCGGCACGTTGGCGGGATTCCAGCGGTGTGGAACAAATCGTCATCTGCTCGCCCGACAAGGATCTAGCGCAGTGCGTCTGGGGGCGGCGGGTCGTGTGCTACGACCGGCGTCGGCAGAAGCTACTCGATGAGGCAGGCGTCGTGGAGAAGTTCGGCGTGTCGCCGGAGTCCATGCCGGACTGGCTGGGCCTCGTGGGAGACGCGGCCGACGGCATCCCGGGCATTCCCGGATGGGGTCCGAAATCCTCGGCCCTCTTGTTGGCCCGCTATCGCCACATCGAGAACATCCCGGAAGAGGCCATCCTGTGGGAGGTGAAGGTTCAAGGGGCCAAGCGCCTGGCCGCCAGTCTCCGCCGCCACCGCGAAGAGGCTAGGCTCTATCGGCTCCTCGCCACTCTGCGGACGGACGTGCCGCTGGCCGAGGAGCTCGAAGGCCTTCACTGGAAGGGTGCTCGCCGAGAGCAATTGGAGGCGCTCTGCAAGGAGCTCGGTGACAAGAACCTCCGCGATCAAGTTCATGGTTGGCTGGACTGAGCTTCGGCCCGCTGCCCTTCACTCGGTGACGGCGGGTGCGCAGAGCCGTTCCAGCCTTCCGGGGTCGCCCTGCAGCGCGATCCGCTGCATGTAACGATGAAGACTCCGTGGTCCACCCAGCTCCTCGCCACCGCCGGCCCGGCCCGGCCCGCCATGGATGAGGTGAGGCATCACCACACCGTGGCCCGTCGATTCCGGCGCGGCCTTGGCGTTCATCACCATCAACCGACCGTGGTAGGGCGCCAGACCGAACGCCATCTCGCGAATAAAGCTCTCGTCTTCGCTGTAAACGGTTGCTACCAAGCTGCCCCCGCCGCGCCTAACCAAACGGAGAGCTTGCTCCACGTCTCGGTACCCCAGGATCGTCGCCACCGGACCGAAGATCTCGATCTCGTGAATGGAACGCGACTCCTCGACGTTCGTCGCGCGCAAAAGGATAGGCTCCATGAAGAATCCCCGCTCGGTGCCCTTGCCCTCGAACCGCGTCCGTTGGGGGTCACCGAAAACCACTTCGGTTTCTCGACTGAGCTCCTCGATGCCACGGCGGGCGGATTCGAGGGCCGCTCGATCCACGAGTGGTCCCATGTTGACCCCTTCCAACTCGGGATCGCCGACGCGGACGGTCTTCAGCTTCTCGAGCAAGGCATCGATGACGGCCTGTTCTTTGTCTTCCGGCACGAGAACGCGTCGGATGGCCGTACACTTTTGTCCCGCCTTGATGGTCATTTCTTTGAAGACTTCCTCGGTGAAGTGTTCCAGATCGGGCGAGCCCGGTGCGACGTCGGGACCGAGAACGATCCCATTCAGCGAATCGGCTTCGATGTTTACCCGGACGGCGTTCCGCACCACATTGGCATGGGAGCGGATCTTCTCCCCGGTGGAGGCGGAGCCGGTAAAGGAAATGACGTCTTGGCAGGTCAGGTGGTCGAACAAATCGCCGACCGATCCGCAGATGAGCTGCAGCGTTCCCTCTGGCATCACTCCCGACTCGATCAGGATCTCGACCATATGGAACGTGAGCAAGGACGTCGGGGTCGCCGGTTTCACGATGGAGGGCATACCGGCGAGTATCGACGGCGCAAGCTTCTCCAGCATGCCCCAGGCGGGAAAGTTATAGGCGTTCACCTGAACTGCGACACCTTCGAGAGGCACGTAGATGTGCCGGCCGACGAAATTGCCCGCCTTCGACAACGGGATCGCGTCACCGTCGGTGAGAAACGTACTGGCGGGCAGTTTCTTGGTTCCCAGGCTTCCGAAGAATCCGAGAGTTCCAATACCTCCCTCGATATCCAGAGTCGCATCGTGACGGGTGGCGCCGTAAGACGATGCGATCCGATGAAACTCGTCGACGTGGCCGTTCAAGGTGGCGGCCATCGTCTTGAGGAGCGCGGCTCGTTCCGGAAAGGTCATCGCGCGGAGTCTAGGTCCACCCTTCTTCCGGCCCCATTCGAGCATCCCGGCGAAATCGAGGCCCTGACTGCCGCAGATTGCGATCCTCTCGCCGCTCACGGCGTGGTGGAGCACACGCTCCTCTCCCTCACCTGATTTCCACTGACCGCAGGCGTAGTTCCTCAGCGTGATCATGGCACCAGTCCTTTCGCTTCGGCTGGGTCGAGCCACCGAGCGTCCATGCGATTATACCGAAGCGAGACGTCGTTCCGGGCTCGAAGCGCTTTGTCTGGCTATAATTGCTGCGGATGAATCGCCTTGCGGTAAGTATCGTTCTCGAGCCGAACGACGGGTCCAACGAAGTTCTGTTGGTCGACCGAAGCCCGAAACTGGCTTTCTTCGGCGGCTACCAGGCCTTTCCGGGTGGCACGTTGGAGCCGGAAGACGCGCTGGTCCCCGTCGAGAACTCCGGAACCGAGCTGGGCGAAGACTATTCGACTTTTGTTGCGGCCGCGGCGCGGGAGCTCTTCGAAGAGACGGGAGTGTGGTTGGGTCGCGGAGACGAGGTTTCTCGGGGCTCGCTCGAGGAGCGCCGGCGCCAGATGCTCGTGGGTAAGGCGGCGTTTCACGAGATTCTGAAGGAAAGAGGACAGTCGATCGACGCTCGTGATTTCATGCCGCTCTGCCGCATCACGACACCGCCCTTTACGCCGCGACGCTACGACACGTGGTTCTTCCGTTGTCGGGTGCCGGCCGGAGAAGAGGTGGCGATTGTTCCTGGGGAGCTCGTGGGCGGGGGATTCGCCAGCCCGAAAGACGCGCTGAAGCGGTGGAAGAAAGGCGAGGTGCTGATCGTGCCGCCGGTCGTCATTCTCCTGGGTGGACTGGCCGAGATGGATCGCGATGCGTTCGTTGATTGGACCCGTCAGTTCACGGACTCCTACGTTAGTGAAAAGCTTCACCGTGTGTATTTCACTCCGGGCATCCTCTTGGCGGCACTTCGAACCCCGACGCGGCCTCCCGCCACGCACACCAACACGTACCTCGTTGGCGAGGAGACCGTTTACATCGTGGATCCGGGGCCGGTGGACCCCGTGGAGCAGGAAAAACTGTGGAGCCTACTCGATGAGTTCGTCGCCGAAGATCGATCTCTGAGGGGGATCCTGGTGACCCACTACCACCCCGATCACGTGGGGGCGCTCGCCGAGTGTCAACGACGCTACGAGGTGACCGTTCGCGCTCATCGAGAGACGATGGCAAGGTTCGAGGGCATCGATTTCGGAGATCCCTTGGAGCACGGTGACGAGCTCGATCTGGGGAGCTCGCCCGACGGGCGCACGGGCTGGAGGCTTCACACCTACCACGTGCCCGGCCACGCGCCCGGCCATCTAGCCTTCCGGGAGAGCCGTTATCAGGCGCTCATCGTCGGGGATCTCGTCTCCACGTTATCCTCCATTCTGATCGATCCGCGGGACGGCCATCTGGCCACGTATCTGGAGTCTTTGAGACTCCTCGAAACCCTGGCCCGAGGAACCGTCTATCCCGGGCATGGGCCGCCCGCGCGGGAAGGGAAGAGAGTCATTCAGGCGGCGCTCCGCCACCGCGAGGATCGAGAAAATCAGCTCCTTGTCGCGCTGTCCCCCGAGCCCCAGTCGGTCGAGGCGCTCGTCAGCAAGATCTACCAGGATGTGGACCAGAGCATGTGGGAGCTCGCGGGTCGTTCTTTGACATCGGGGCTCATCAAACTTCAGGAGGAAGGGCGGGCGGAAGAAGTAAACGGAGACTACCGATTGGCTCGGTAGGGTAGAGTGTATGCCGAGATGAGAGACCGCTCGAGAGAAGTCGTGATTACCGGTGCGGGCGTGTGTTGTCACATGGGGGACGATTTGCCCGCCATCGAGGCGGCGCTCAGAGCCGGACGGGCGACGCCGTTTCAACGTTGGCAGCCGGCCGTCAATTATGGTGCTCGCTGCCAGCTCATCGGCCTCTATCCGAACGACCTGTTACCCGACTCGCTCGGTCTCAGCAAGCAGCAGGCTCGATTCATGGGGAGGGCGGCGCTCATGGCCTACCGCGCCGCCCGGCGAGCGCTCGATCAGTCGGGGCTCGATCCGCGAGAGATTGCGGTCGTGGTCGGTAGCGGCACGGGTGACGTCGATGCCCACGTCGAGGTTCACACCAAGCTTGCCCAGACGAAGAACGCGAAGAAGATATCCCCGACCATCATCCCGCGACTCATGGCATCCACGGTCTCCGCCAACTTGGCCACGATTCTCGGCACGACCGGGCCTTCCTTTACCGCCACCGCGGCCTGCGCTGGAGGTGCTTACAACGTTCTCCTGGCCGCCGAGCTCATCGAGCATGGTCGCGTCGACGGAGCCGTTGCCGGTGGCGTCGAGGTGGCCGACATTCATTTTTTCTCCGGGTTCGACTCGATGCGAGCCTACAACGGCCAGGACAACGATCACCCCGAAAGGGCCTCGCGCCCCTATGCGGCGGATCGGGCGGGCTTCATCTTCTCCGAGGGCGCAGGCTTGGTCGTGCTCGAGACCCGTGACTCCGCGCTACGACGAGGCGCCGAGATCCTCGGTGTCCTGCGTGGCTACGGCATGTCGTCGGACGGCTCGCGGGAAATGGTGGCTCCCGCGACCGAAGGGGCGGTGCTAGCCATGCAGCGAGCGCTCGCGCACGCCGGCGTTGACCCCGATGAGATCGATTACGTCAACACACACGCGACGTCTACACCGCTGGGGGATATTTCCGAAGTGCGAGCACTCCGCCAGGTTCTCAAGGGTCGGCACGTGCCCTATTCCTCCACGAAGGGCTACACGGGACACCCCGTTTCGGCCGCCGGGACCATCGAGGCGATCTTCACGCTCGCGATGCTTCGCGGCGGATGGATCGCGCCGTCGGTGAACGCCGAGCCGCTCGATCCCGAGCTCGAAGACTATCCTCCTGTCCTTGCCCCGACCTCCATGGCGCTTCGTCTGGCTCTGTCCAACTCCTTCGGGTTCGGAGGGACTAATGCCACGCTTGTTCTCGGCGCGCCCTGAGCGGCTTGCGGTCTGCTCTATGCTTTCAGCTTCTTGATCATCGCGATCTGGCCGGCGTGGTACAAGCAGTGCTGCACGGCCCCCTGCAGCATCACATAGAAGGAGTGCTCGCGTCCGGGAACGGTGCTGTCTAGGCGAGACTCCGGAAAGCTCCTCAGTGCCTCCTGCAGTCGTTTTTCCGTAGCAAAGAGATTCTCGACGTCTTTCTGCCACTGCGCCTCGTCGAGCTCGTCGACCGGCGGCCAGTCTTCCTCGGTTGTGGCCTCCGGAACCGGTGTTTCCGCGAGCCTCTGTCGACAGATGTCGGTCCAGGCCGTGATGTGCAGCACGAGCTCGCGTATCGAATGCCCGGTGGAGATGCGCGACGAGGCGGCTGCCGAGGTCACCCCGTCCAACACTTCTCGGACGGATGGTCCGTGCCAGGCGTTTCCGTAGAAGGCCCTCTTCAGCTGATCTCGGATCCTTTCCACTTCGTTCATGGCTTCCTCTCCTCGAGTGCACTGTGCAACCCGTTCGAATTGAAGAACGTACGGGCGCATGCTACACTAATGGCAATTCCCAGAAAAACGGAGTTTGAATCATGAAACGGGTTCTCGCCGGAGCCTGCTGG
>Ga0302046_10001728_pt1 | contig 20458 bp, 20 predicted proteins | sample RVTome_11_FD_200261 | JGI IMG/M metagenome (GOLD analysis project Ga0302046, IMG submission 200261) | Soil microbial communities from uranium-contaminated site in the Upper Colorado River Basin, Wyoming, United States - RVT147D111 (version 2) ...
CACTCCTTACTCCTCACTGTACTCTCAGCTCACCGGTGAGAAACGGATTGGTGCGCCGCTCGACGCCGATCGACGTTTCGGGACCGTGACCGGGGTAGACGATGGTCTCGTCCGGGAGCGAGAGGAGCTTCTCCCGGATGCACCGGAGCAGCGTCTCGGCGTTGCCGCCTGGCAGATCCGTCCGCCCGATCGATCCTGCGAACAGCGCGTCACCCACGATCGCGATGCCGTAGCCCACGAACGCCACGCCGCCGGGGCTGTGTCCGGGCACGTGGCGCACCTCGAAGGTCAGGCCGCCAACGGTGACCTCGTCACCGTCCGCGAGCTCGTGATCGGGCGGCGGCGGGCCCTCGGCGCGCACGCCGAGCCAGCTGCCCTGCTGGGCCAGCCCCTCGTACAGCGGCCGGTCGGACGGATGCAGATAGACCGGCACCCCCTTCGCCTCGACGACGTGGCGGACGCCGAGGATATGATCGAGATGGGCGTGCGTGAGCCAGACGGCGTGGAGGCTGAGGCGTTCGTGCGCGAGCCGCCGGAGGAACGACTCCGCTTCCTCTCCCGGGTCGATGATGACCGCGTCGCGCGTTTCGGGATCCGCCAGGAGGTAGCAATTCTCCTGAAAGACCCCGTTGGTGAGACAGATGACCTCAGGTCGAGGCAAGGGCTTCCTGCTGCTGATCCTTTCGTTCCGCCAGGTATTTCTCGACGGCGATGGCCGCGGTGGTGGCGTCGCCCACCGCGGTCGTGATCTGCCGGGTGAGCTGAACGCGGAGATCTCCCGCCGCGAACAGCCCGGGAATGGACGTCATCATGTGCGCGTCGGTGATCAGATACCCGGCGGCGTCGTGATCGGCGTGACCCTCGATGAGCCCCGAGTTGGGCAGGAAGCCGATGAAGATGAAGACACCGCCGACCTCGAGCGTCGAGATCTCGCCGCTGACGGCGTCCTTCAGCCGGAGGCTGGTCACCCCTTTCGCCTCACCTTCGACTTCCTCGACGACCTTGTTCCAGACCGGCTCGATCTTGGGGTTGCCCAACGCCCGTCGCTGGATGATGGGCGACGCGCGGAACGCGTCCCGGCGGTGCACGATGTAGACCTTCTTCGCGTACCGCGTGAGATAGTCCGCTTCCTCGACCGCGGCATCACCGCCGCCCACCACCGCCAGCACCTCGTTCTTGAAGAACGCGCCGTCGCACACCGCACAATACGACACACCGCGGCCGGCGTACTCCTTTTCGCCGGGGACGCCGAGCTTTTTCGGCGTGCCGCCCGCCGTCAGAATCACCGCGGGGGCCCGGTACGTCTTCCCGAGCTGCGTCCGGACGTCGAACTCACCGTCATCGCGCTTGGCGATCGCCTCGACCGTATCGGTCACGACCGCGGCGCCGAACTTCTTGGCGTGGTTGGTCATCTTCTCTGCCAGGTCGCGCCCGAGGATGCTCTCGAAGCCGATGTAGTCCTCGATCAGCTCCGTGTTGAGCAACTCGCCGCCGGGCAGCCCCCGCTCGAGGACCAGGGTGTCGAGCATGCCGCGGCCCGCGTACATCGCCGCACACAGCCCCGCGGGGCCCGCACCGACCACGATGACGTCGTACCGCGTCTTCTTGTCGGTCTTGTGGTCGCGCTTCTCGTTGTCCGTCACACGCACCTCAACTGCAGCGTCGGTGGCGGCCCGTCGCCGCGGAGCGCCCCCTCCAGGCCGCGCCGGAACGCCACGGTTTCGAACTCGACGGCGGGATGCTGAGGCCCCGCCAGCTTGTGTAGTCCCGCCCCTCCAACGACGTCGACCCCGTGCCGGTTCCCCCGCTCACGGTGCAACAAGGCCGCGGCCGCCTGAATCAGCCCCTGGAGCACCGCCGCCTCGTCCTCGTCGGGCACGGCGCGCCAGATGCGCTCCAGCTCCTCGTGCGCCTCCCAAAAGGCACCGGCGTTGAACATCGCCACCGCGCGCTCCGCGTGGGTGCGGCGGTCGATGGCTTCCGGACGATAGCGGCGGGAGGAGCGTTTGGGGGGCTTCACCCTTCCCCCGGCTCGTTCGCCCGCCGATCCTGAGCTAGCCGCTCGATCTCCGCCAGCCACTCCGCCGGCACATTCATGCCCCCGAGCGGCGCACGCACTTCGTCGCGCTCGGCGCCGCCGTGCCAGTCCGAGCCGCCGGTCACGAGCAGACCCAGCTCGCGGGCCCGTGTCTGGATGCGCCCGGCGGTCGCGGCGTCGTGCGATGGGTGCAGCACCTCGACGCCGTCCACGCCGCCGCGCTGCAGCCGCGCCAGCGTGCCCCGCGTGGCGCGCTCGCCGAGGTGCGCCGCCGACGTGACCCCGCCGGCGTCGCGCACCAGCGCCGTGACGTGCGCAATCTGTGGGAGCTTCTTGGGCACGAACGCCGCCTTCCGCCGCCCGAGGTACCGCTCGAACGCCGCAGCCACGTCGGGCACGATCCCGCGAGCCACCAGCGCGCGCGCCACGTGCGGACGTCCCAAGGCGCCCCCGTTCGCCTCGGCGAGGACATCGTCGAGCGCAACATCGACGCCCTGCCCGTGCAGCCGTTCGACCATGCGCGCCCCCCGGTCGGCGCGTGCCGCTCGCTGCTCGTGGAGGAAGGTGTTGACGGCGGGCGAGTCCACGGGGAGGAAATACGCCAGCAGGTGGAGCTCCCCCCACGGGGCGGCGACGCTGAACTCGCAGCCCGTGACGACCCGGATGCCGAGGCCCGTTGCGGCGGCGCAGGCCTCGGGAAGCCCGTCGATGGTGTCATGGTCCGTGAGCGCGACCGCCGCCAGCCCCGCCGCCGCCGCGTCGCGCACGACGTCCGCCGGCGCCAGACGCCCGTCCGACGCGGTCGAGTGCACGTGCAGGTCGACGATCGTCACCGTCAGCGGACGGCGCGGTCGTAGCACGTCTCGGGACTCGTGCCCGCCGGCTGGGATTGGCGGAACAGCTCGAGCAGGCGGGCCTCGGACAGCTCGGTGAGCGCCTGGTCCCGCCGGCGCGCGCCGAGCGGGGAGAAGCGGGTGACGCGGCGCACGCGGTCGGGCCCGGTCCCCTTCTCGAACACCAACCCGAACTCGTCGCGGTCGTACACGGTCACGCGCCCGGATGGGTACACCTTCCAGGTCTCACCGTCGACGTCGAAGGTGCGCCGCGCCATCTAGACCGCGCCCTCGGCAAACGTCTCCAGCTCCCGCTTCACGTCGGACATGAAACGGTCGGCGTCCGCGCCGTCCACGACCCGGTGATCGTACGACAGGGAGAGCATCCCCATCGTCCGGATGGCGATCACGTCCTGGCCGTCGTCGAGCGTCAGCACCTTGGGCCGCTTCTCGATGCTCCCCACGCCGAGGATCGCCACCTGCGGCTGGTTGATGATCGGCGCGCCGATGTAGGAGCCGAACACGCCCGGGTTGGTGATGGTGAACGTCCCCTGTTGGACCTCGTCGGGGCTGAGCCGCTTGCTGCGCGCGCGCTCCGCCAGGTCCGCCATCTTTTTCGAGATGCCCAGGAGCGACAGCTCGTCGACCCGCTTGATCACCGGAACGATGAGCCCCCAGTCCAGCGCGACCGCGATGCCGATGTTGATGGGCGCCCGATAGATGACGGTATCGCCGCTCACCGACGCATTCACGATGGGATGCCGGCGCAGCTGGTCGGCGATCACCTTCGTGATGAACGCCATGAAGGTGAGCTTGGCGCCGCGCTCCTCGTATTCCCGCTTCTTGGCCCGGCGCAGCCCGGCGATCGTCGTGTAGTCGACCTCGTAGTAGCTCGTGACGTGCGCTGCGATGCGCCGAGAGAGCACCATGTGGTCCGCGGTGAGCTTGCGGATCCGGCTCATCGGCTCCACGCGGTCTCCCGGCCACGGCTCTACCGTGGGGTGTTGCACGCCGCCGCCGGCGGGCGCCGCGGCGGGCGCGGGCGCCGGGCCGGACGGCGCCGCCGCCGGCGCCTGGGGAGCCCCCGTCTCGATGAAGGACAGAATGTCCTTCTTGGTCACCCGCCCAGCGTAGCCGCTGCCCGGGATCTGGGAGATGTCTACCTGATGCTCGGCCGCGATCTTTCGCACCAGCGGCGTGGAGCGGCGGCGGAGGCGCTCTTCGGCGGTTTCGTCGACTGCCCGTCCATCCCCACCACCGCCGCCGGCGGCAGGGGCGGCAGAGGCGGCAGGGGCGGCAGGCTGTTGTTGAGCTGCTGGGCGTTGGGCCGGCTCTTCCTGGGCGGCGGCCTCCTTCTTGGCGGCCGCCTCTTTCTCCCCTGCCGCCCCTGCCGCTCCTGCCGCGGCCGTTCCCGCCGCCCCCTTCTCCGTCTCGATCACCGCCACCACAGTCTGGACGTCCACCGTCTTCCCCTCCTCGACCTTGATCTCGGCCAGGACGCCGGCGGCTGGCGCCGGGATCTCGGCGTCGACCTTGTCGGTCGAGATCTCGAGGATCGGCTCGTCGCGCTTGACGTCGTCCCCCACCTTCTTGAGCCAGCGGGAAACGGTCCCCTCGGCGATCGATTCGCCCATCTGCGGCATGATGACGTCCACTCGTGCCATCAGTGTTCTCCTCGCTCCGACCCCACGGGAGGTGCGGAGCGTTTGATCACTCGATGCGTGAATTGGGATATGCCGGACCGGCCGGAAAGCGCCACCGTACGGGTATGCTGCGATTCGACAACGGGCCGGCGAAGACCAAGTGGTGTCACGTCGTGTGGCCCACCTATAAACGCCGCGAACTCTTCAAGATACCCGCAACCGCCCGATTCTGCGAGCGCAGGCTGCGCGACCGCTGCACGGGGCGCGGGTGGCACATGGACACCGCATTCCTCGACGACACCCAGGTCCACGTTCTGCTCCGCGCGCCCGCGCGGCTGTCGCGGCGGGCCGTCACCAGGATCCTGCAACGCACGGCTGGCCGGGCGCTGCGGCAGACGGGCGCGGTGCCGCGCTGGGACCACCGGCTGTGGGACCGCTGGATCTGGTGCTCAGTGCTGTCCAGCGCGCCCGCCGTGGAGGCCGTACGCAAATGGCTGATGGGGAAACGCGGGGAGCTGCCGTGGGGGATTGCCACCCCCCTGCTTCATCCCACCGGCGGAGGCGACGGGGAAGTCCTCAGTAGCGGAGAAGCCATCGTGCCGCCTTGACCACGTCATCGGTCTGGGGCAGCACGAAGTCCTCGAGGGTGGGCGCGTAGGGCAGCGGCGTGTCGTGGGCGGTCACCCGGAGCACCGGGCCGTCGAGCCACTCGAACGCCCGCTCGTTGATGCGCGAGGTGATCTCGCCGGCCAGACCGCCGGTGCGGGTATCCTCGTGCACCACGAGCACCTTGTTCGTCTTCCTGACCGACCGGAGCACCGCCTCGTCGTCCATCGGGAGGAGTGTCCGGAGGTCGAGGACCTCCACGGATGCGCCGTCCTCCTCGGCAATCCGCTCCGCGGCCTCGAGCGCCTTCCATACCATGGCGGACCACGTGACGATGGTGAGATCGGTTCCCTCGCGGGCCAGGCGTGCCTCGCCGATCGGCGTAAGGATCTCCTCTCCCTCCGGGAGATCCTCCTTGATCCTCCGGTAGAGGAACTTGTGCTCGAAGTAGATCACCGGATCCTCGTCGCGGATGGCCGCTTTGATGAGCCCCTTGGCGTCGCGCGCGGTGGCGGGGCACACCAGCTTCAGTCCGGGCGTGTGAAAGAACGCGGCCTCCGGCATCTGCGAGTGGAACGGGCCGCCGCGCACCGACCCTCCGGAGGGCCCGCGCACGACGATCGGCGTGGACAACCCCGCGCGGTACCGCGCCGTCGCGACGTAGTTGGTGAGGATGTCGTACGCACACGAGATGAAGTCGATGAACTGCATCTCGGCCACGGGCCGCATGCCCATGTGGGCGGCGCCGGCGGCCGCCCCCACGATCGCCGCCTCGCTGATGGGCGTGTCGATCACGCGCTGCTCGCCGAAGCGGTCGATAAAGCCGTCCGTGACCTTGAACGCCCCGCCGTAGCGGCCGATGTCCTCGCCGAGGATGAACACCCGCTCGTCGCGCTCCATCTCCTCCCACAGACCCTGGCGCAGGGCTTCCAGATAGGTCACCTCAGCCATCGAGCCTCCGGTACCACAACCTCTGGGCCGCCGCCGGGTGGGCGTAGACGCCGGTGAGCGCAGTCGCGCCGTCCGGCAACGGGTCGTGTTCGCATTCCTCTACGGCGGCGTCCAGCTCCTGGGTCACGCGCCGGTCCATCGCCGCGAGCCGCGCCGCCTCCACCCACCCCTCCTCGGTCAGGCGCCGTACGTACCGGTCGATCGGATCGTTCCGCTCCCATTGGGCGATCTCGTCCTTGGCCTGGTACCGCTGATCGTCGTGCTCGGCGTGCCCCTTTCGGCGGTACGTCACCACCTCGATGAGCGAGACACCCTCGCCATGGCGCGCGCGGCTCACCGCGTCGCGCGCGGCCTCATAGACGGCGAACACGTCGTTGCCGTCCACGGTCAGGCCCGGAATGCCGTACGCGTGCGCCTTGTCGGCCAGGCGACGCACCGCCGTCTGCCGCGACGTCGGCGTCGAGTACGCGTAGCCGTTGTGCTCCACCATCACCACCAGCGGTAGCCGCTGCACCGCGGCGAAGTTGATGCCCTCGTGGAACGCGCCGGTGCTCGTCGCCCCGTCGCCGATGTAGACGAGGCCCACCCGGCGCTCCGCGCGCATCTTGAACGTCAGCGCGATACCGGCCATCACCGGCACCATGTCGCCGAGATGCGAGATCTGTCCCAGATACCCGAGCGTGAGGTCGTTGAAATGCACGTTCATCTCGCGCCCCGCGGTGGGGCTCGACGCCTTGGCCATGTACTGGCGCAGGATCTCCACCGGCCGCGCCCCGCGGACGAGCATCGACCCCAGGTTTCGGATCAGCGGCGAGAGGATGTCGCCGGCCTGGAGGACGTACGCACTCGCCACGCTCTCCCCCTCCTGCCCAAGCGACCGGTACAACCCCCCGATCACCTTCCCCTGACGGTACAGATTGACCAGCCGCTCCTCGAGCGCCCGCGTGAGCCGCAGCCAGTAGTAGAGGTCCAGCAGCCGGTCACGCGTGAGGTCCGCGGGGATGGCGCCGGTCGTCTGGGCGTCCGTGCCCACCGTTACTGCTCCACCGCGGCGCCGTACCCCGCCGCTTCGATGGCGGCGATCAGCGTCGCGACCTCGACTCGCGAATCGCCGTCGACCTCGACACGGCCGGTGGCGAGGTCGACCGACGCACCGTACACGCCCGGAACCGCATTGATGGCCTTCTCGACCGTCGCGCGACAATGGCTGCAGGTCATGCCGGTGACGTTCAGGGTGAGCGAGGGCATTGGTGGAACCGGCGTATGGCGTATGGCAAATGGCGTATAGAGCCGCACGGGGCAAGGGGCTCGGGTTCTTGCCGTCGTAATCCCCGAAGACCTAAGACCTAAGTCCTAAGACACAAAACCAATCCAAACCCTGCAACGTCAGTACGCTCCCCTCACGATGTGCCCTTCGTGCGCCCGCGCGTGCGCCACCGCCAGAAACCGCTTGGCGAGCTTGTCCGCCTCGCTCTCCCCCACCTGATCCGTCGCCACCTGCACGAGGGTGTAGTGCCCGCCTTCGGCCCGCACCGAGACGGTGACCGCCCCGGGCGTTCCGCCGTACGTGCGCCACCCTTCCCCCGCGCTCGTCCGCTCGAGCCGCCCGTCGAAAAACCGGTCGGCGGCGGCGAGCACGTCGTCGATCGGGAGCGAGGTGCGATGGAAGTACTTCATGCTCGGCTCACGTCGCTTCGGCGACCGTCATGGATGGGGTGAAACGGCGCAGGCGGAGGCTGTTGCCGACCACGCTCAGGCTCGACAGCGCCATCGCGGCGCTCGCCACGATCGGACTCAACAGGAGGCCGGTGAATGGATACAACACGCCCGCGGCCAGGGGTATCCCCAGGACGTTGTAGAAGAAGGCGAAGAAGAGATTCCCGCGGATGGTGCGCATGGTGCGCCGGGACAGCTCGAACGCCGTGACGACGGCGCCGAGGTCGCCGCGGATCAGCGTGATGTCCGAGGCCTCGACGGCCACGTCGGTTCCGGTGCCGATGGCGAAGCCCACGTCGGCCTGGGCGAGGGCGGGCGCGTCGTTGATGCCATCGCCCACCATGGCGACCCGCCGCCCATCCTGCTGCAGGCGGCGGATCTCGTCCGCCTTGTCGCGCGGCGCCACCTCGGCGAGCACCCGCCCGATCCCCACCTCCCGAGCCACGAGATTGGCCGTGGTCTTGTTGTCCCCGCTGAGCAGGACGATGGCGAGCCCCTGCGCCACGAGCCGCTCGATGGTCCGCTTGGCTTCGGACTTCACGAGGTCGCTCACGATCACGAGGCCCTGCACCTTGTCGTTCACGACCACGACGACGGGCGTGCGCCCGGCGAGGATGTGACGCTCGGCGTCCTCCGCCAGCTCGCCCAGGTCGATGCTCCGCTCCTCGGCGTGGCGGACGCTGATGACCTCGACCAGGAACTTGCCGACGATCCCGCGGGCGCCGCGGCCCTCCATGGCCACGAACCGCTCCACCGGCGCCAGCTCCACGTGTTTGGCGCGGGCCGCGTCCACCACGGCCCGGGCCAGCGGGTGCTCCGAGCGCGCCTCGACCGAGGCCGCGAGGCGCAACAGCTCGCCCGGACTCACCTTGCTGCCGTCCGAGCGCGTGGCGCCCACCACGTACGCAACCGACGGCGCCCCGCGCGTGATGGTGCCGGTCTTGTCGAACACGACCGTGTCGATGCGCTGCACCGCCTCCAGCGCCTCACCGCCGCGGATCAGCACGCCGTGCTCGGCCCCCTTGCCGGTCCCCACCAGGATGGCGGTGGGTGTGGCGAGTCCGAGCGCGCACGGGCAGGCGATCACGAGCACGGTCACCAACGCCACGGTCGCGAAGACCAGCGCCGGCGGCGGCCCGACGACGAACCAGACGACGAACGCCGCGATCGCTACCGCGATCACGATGGGGACGAACACACCGGCCACGGCATCGGCCAGCCGCTGCACCGGCGCCTTGCTGCCCTGCGCCTCCTCCACCAACCGGACGATCTGGGCGAGCGTCGTGTTCCGGCCCACCGCCGTCGCCTCGAACACGAAGGAGCCGGTGGTGTTCACCGTCCCGCCGTAGACGCCATCGCCCGCGGCCTTGGCGACGGGCATCGGCTCGCCGGTGAGCATCGCCTCGTCCACGCTCGATTCGCCCTGCGTCACCACGCCGTCCACCGCGAGCGTCTCGCCGGGCCGCACCACGACCTTGTCGCCCAGCTGGACCTCCTCGATGGGAACGTCCCGCTCGTCGCCGCCCCACTGCACGCGGGCCGTCTTGGGACGGAGCGACACGAGACGCTCGATGGCGCGGCTCGTCTGCCCCTTGGCGCGCGCCTCGAGCAGGCGGCCGAGCAGGATCAGCGCGATGATGGCGTTGGCGGCCTCGAAGTACACGTCGGCCGGCAGGCCCGCGCGCTGGAACACCCACGGAACGACGGTGGCCACGGTCGAGTAAGCGAACGCCGCCCCGGTCCCCGCGGCGATGAGCGTGTTCATGTCCGCGGTGCGGTGCTGGAGGCCGCGCCATGCGCCGACGAAGAACTGACGTCCGCTCCACAGCAACACCGGCAGCGACACCGCGAGAAGGCCGAGCTTCAGCAGCGCCGGATCCGTGGCGGCGAGGTCGTACAGCGTGGGGAGCCAACGCGCCAGGAGATCATTGAGCGGCGCGAGGAGCCGCGCCACGACGTCGTCGTGCTTGGCCCCTTCCGCCATCATGAGCGGCATCGAGCCGATCATGGTCACGACGGTGGCCGCGGCCGCGACGGCGAACCGCCACGCGAGCCGCCGCATCTCGCCGCGGCGCCGCACGCGTTCCCGCTCGACGGGATCCTCGGTGGGCACGGGCTCCGTCACGGTGAATCCCGCATCCCGCACGGCGTCTTCCAGCTCACGAGCGGTGACGAGACCGGGAACGTACTCGACGCGCACGCGCTCGCTCGCTTGATTCGCCACCACGGAGAGGACCCCAGGCAACGCGGCAAGCGCTCCCTCGAGGCGGCCCACGCCGGTCGCATAGTGCAGGCCGTCGACGCCGAAGCGCACCTCGGCCTTGGCGCAGTCGTAGCCCGCCTCCCGGACCGCCTTGACCAGGTCGGCGACGCGCGTCGAGCGCTCGTCGAGCACCACGGTCGCCTTCCCGGTGGCGAAGTTGACGGCGGCGTCGCGCACGCCGGGCTCGCGCGCGAGGCGTTTCTGGACCGTGGCCGCGCAGGCGCCGCAGGTCATGCCTTCCACCGGGAGGGTGACCCGGGCGTCAGCCATGCGTGGCGTGTCCCTTCCCGAGGTTGGCCCGCGCGCCGTCCCGACCCACCTGCGCCACCACGCGCCCCTTCATCACGCCGAGGCCGCAGGTGAACGGGTAGTCGCCGGGACTTGTGGGCGTGAACTGCACGGCGGTGGTCTCGAAGGGGGGTAGCGGCTCGTTGATCCCGAAGTCGTCCAACACGACGCGGGAGGAGCACTCGGCGGTCTCGTCGCGATAGAACAGGAGGCGGACCGGGCGGCCGGCCTCAACGAGGATGGCATCGGGGTCGAACCCACCTCGCACCGTCACCCGTACCTCTTGCACGCCGCCCTTTGCGGGTCGGCGTGCCGGCGTCCCGCGGCGCGGCCCCAGGAAGAACCACAGCTCTCCCGCGATCAGGGCCGCGCCGAGGACGATGACTACGCCATCAACGACATTCACACCGTCTGATAGTCGTAGTACTCGATGCCGAGGTGGGTGATCTGCTCCTCACCCATGAGCCACCGCAGCGTGTTCTTCAACTTGGTGTGCTGGATGAAGAGGTCATGCTCGGGGATGAGTTCCGGCGCGGCCATCGGGCTCTTGAAGTAGAAGGAGAGCCACTCCTGGATTCCCGCCATGCCCGCCCGCTGGCCCAGATCGAGCAGCAGGGCCAGGTCGTGCACCAGGGGGGCCGCGAGGATCGAGTCACGGCACAGGAAGTTGACCTTGATCTGCATCGGGTAGCCGAGCCACCCGAAGATGTCGATGTTGTCCCACCCCTCTTTGTTGTCACCGCGGGGCGGGTAATAGTTGATCCGCACCTTGTGATACACGTTGCCGTACAGATCGGGATACGTGCCGGGCTGGAGGATGTGCTCGAGCACGCCGAGCTTCGACTCCTCCTTGGTCTTGAACGACTCCGGATCGTCGAGCACTTCGCCGTCGCGGTTGCCCAGGATGTTCGTGGAGTACCAGCCGGACAGGCCGAGCATCCGCGCCTTCAGCATCGGCGAGATGACGGTCTTGACCATGGTCTGACCGGTCTTGAAGTCCTTGCCGCAGAGCGCGACTTCCTTGTCGAGGGCGAGCTGCTGCAGCGCGGGAATGTCGACCGTCAGATTCGGCGCCCCGTTGGCGAACGGCACTCCCTCCATGATGCTGGCCCAGGCGTAGAGCATCGACGGCGCGACACAGGGGTCGTTCTCATCCATCGCCTTTTCGAACGCCTGGAGCGACTCGTGGGCGGGGCCGCGCGGCATGAAGACCTCGGTCGACGCGCACCAGATGGTTACCAGCCGGTCGCACCCGTGCGCGTCCCTGAAGCCCCGGATGTCCTCCCGCAGCTGCTCCGCCAATTCGCGCTTGCTGCCGCCCGACTTCACGTTCGTCCCGTTGAGCCGCTTGACGTAGTGCCGGTCGAACACGGCAGGCATCGGCTTCAACGCCTTGAGAAACGGCGCGATCGGCTCCAGGTCGGCGTGCTCCAGCACGCCGGCGAGCTTCGCCGACGTGTACCCGTCGTCCGGAATCGGGTCCCACGCGCCGAACACCAGATCGTCGAGCGCGGCCAGCGGGACGAAGTCCCGGATCCGGGGCGCCCGCTGCTCGGTCCGCTTGCCGAGCCGAATGGTGCCCATTTCCGTGAGGGAGCCGATGGGCTTGGACCGGCCCCGCCGCACACTCTCCACACCGGCCACGTACGTCGTGGCCACCGCCCCCAGTCCAACCAGGAGGACGCCGAGCTTGCCCTCGGCGGGGCGGATGGTTCGCTGATTGCCGTCAGTCACCGCCACGTCCTTTCCTCGATGAGCTGGCCAGGGCCGGCTCCACCCACCGCGTCTGCGTCGTGCGCCGGGGAGCCGTGGCCGTGGCCCGGTAGACGTGCCTGATCCGCTGGACAACCGTCAGTAGCGCCACCAGCGCCAGCACCGCCACCACGCCGAGCAGGAGGAACCCGCGCGGGCCCGCCCCAAACAGCAGCGTGGGGGCGCCCAGCAACAGGATCCGCTCGGCGCGCTGCGCGATCCCCACCTTGCACTCGAGGCCGAGCCCCTCGGCGCGCGCCCGCGCATAGGAGACCATGAGCCCTCCCGCGAGCGCGATGACGCTCACCGCCACGGCCGCGGTGCGCCACTCGGCCGGGACGGCGTCGCCCGACGCGAAGTACAGCGTGATGCCGAGAAACAGCGCCGACTCCCCGACCCGGTCGAGGGTGGAGTCGTAAAACGCGCCGAACTTGCTCGTGCGCCCTCCGCCGCGCGCCACCCGCCCGTCCAGCATGTCGAACACCCCGCTCAGCAGGAGCAGGGTGCCGCCGAGCCGCACCCACCCCGCGCCGAACGCGACGCCACCCGCGATCAGCACCGAGGTGCCGACCGTCGTGATCGCGTTCGGGCGTACCCCCGCGGCGATGAGGCGGGACACGACGGGCTCGAGGGCGGCTTCGAAGCCGCGCTGAATGAAGCCCGGGATCATCATGGACGATTCATGGCGTTGGACAGGCTGCTAAGAATAACGGGCGCTTGGGGGTACGGCAATTGGCGGGGGGTCCGCGGCGCCGGCCCCCCGGCCGGAAGGCGAGGGGCCACCGCCGGCGGATCACGGGTAGAGCAGGTACTGCGATCGGACCCGCTCGAACCGATCCTGGGCGGACCGCCACCCCGCAGTGACCTCCTCGATCGCCCGCCCTCCCTCGACGGCGATGCGGAGCGCGTCGGTCCCGGCCAGGCGGTCGAACCGTCCCGCGTCGACGTCGAGCACCCCGGGGTGCACCTCCTGGAGCGCCACGAGCAGCGCCGCCGCGGTGCGCACCGGGTCGTACGCCGTGCGGTCCGTGGCGCGAAACAAGAGCGCCGGCAGCGCCTCACCGGGGTACTTCCCGTCCGAGGGGGCTTCCGGCGTCACGGTGGTATCGGTCACCACGACGCCCGGGAGGGCGGGGAGTCGTGCCCGGACCCGGGACGGCGCCAGCCAGGGTGCGGCGATCACCTGGAACGCCACGTCGGTCCCCCGCCCCACCGAGAGGCTGGTCGCCTCGAAGAGCACCAGTCCCGGATAGTGCGTGGCGCTCTCGAGGCTCGGCATGTTCGGAGAGGGTCGGACCCAGGGCAGCCCCGTGGTGTCGAACCAGCGGTCGCGCGTCCACCCCGCGACGGGCACCACCGTGAGCTCGGCGCCCAGCTGGAGGGCCTCGTTGCCGAGCGCCGCCAGCTCACCGAGCGTCATGCCGTGGCGCAGCGGCACGGGCAACATGCCCACGAACGACGCGAACGCCCGGTTCAGGACGGGTCCCTGTACCGCCGCCCCGCCGATCGGGTTGGGACGGTCGAGCACGATCACGGGCACGCCGTGGCGGGCGGCGGCGCCGAGCGCGAGCAGCGTGGTCGAGACGTAGGTATACGTGCGCGCGCCGATGTCCTGGAGATCCACTACGAGCACGTCCACGCGGTCCAGCATCTCGGCGGTGGGCTCGCGGGTCTCGCCGTAGAGGCTGAATACCGGAAGACCCGTGGCGGAATCGACGCCATGGCCGATATTCTCTCGGTCGAGCGTGCCGCGGAAACCGTGCTCGGGACTGAACACGGCGGTGACGCGCACGCCCGCCTGGAGCAGGCGGTCCAGATCGTGCGCACCGTTACGGTCGACGCCGGTCTGGTTGGTGAGCAGCCCCACGGAGCGTCCGGCGACGAGATGAGCCGAGTCGAGCAGCAGCACGTCGATCCCGGGGCGAACGACCGGCGTCCCGCCGCCGCGGGCGGGGCACCCCGCGGCGCACAGCCCCAGCCACGCGGCCACGGTGGACATGACAAGGCGGTGAGATTGTCGATGCACGTCCGTACGCTCCTCCTCACGGCCGTTGCCGCCTGCGCGGCATGTGCGTCCACCCAACCCGGGTCGCCGGTCATGACGACCACCTTCGGCGGCGCGCTGGTGCTCGATTCGGCGCTGGCGGGAAAGATAACGGTCGACTCGCTGCTCGAGACCCTGACGCTGCGCGAGCGGGTGGGTCAGGTCATCATGCCATGGCTCCTGGGGAACTACGCGGCCTTCGAGAGCGAGGAGTACGAGACGCTCGCCGTCTGGATCGACTCGCTCGATGTGGGCGGGATCGTCATCTCAGTGGGCTCACCGCTCGACGTGGCGGCCAAGCTGAACGCCCTGCAGCGGCGCTCGCGCCTGCCGCTGTTGATCGCGGCCGACCTGGAGTGGGGCGCCGGCATGCGTCTGCGTGGCGCCACGAGCTTTCCCATGGCCATGGCGGTCGGCGCCACCGGCCGCGAGCTCGACGCCTACGAGATGGGCCGCGTGACGGCGCTGGAGGCGCGCGCCGTGGGCATCCACCTGACGTTCTCGCCGGTGGCCGATCTCAACAACAATCCGCGCAACCCCATCATCAACACGCGGTCGTTCGGCGAGGATCCGCGGCACGCGTCCATGCTCCTGGCCGCGTACGTGCACGGAGCCCGGGAGCACGGACTCTTCACCACGGCGAAGCATTTTCCCGGCCACGGCGACACCGACCTCGACTCGCACATCGACCTGCCCGTGGTGCCGGGATGCTGGGGACGGCTCGACACGCTGGAGCTGGTCCCGTTCCGGGCCGCGATCGATGCCGGGGTGACCGCCGTCATGACCGCGCACGTGGCGATGCCCTGCGTGGACGGCACGGCGGCGCCGCCGGCCACGCTGTCGCGCTACGTCATGACCGACATGCTGCGCGATTCGCTGGGATTCGACGGGATCGTGGTGACCGACGCCCTGGCGATGGAGGCCATCGTGGCCCGCTACGGCGCCGGCGAGAGCGCGGTGCGCGCGTTCGAAGCGGGGTCCGACGTCCTGCTCATGCCGGCCGACGTGCGCGGCACGCGCGACGCGATGATGGACGCCGTCCTGTCGGGGCGGATCTCCGAAGCGCGGCTCGACCGGTCGGTGCGCCGGCTGCTGGCGCTCAAGGACGAGGCCGGCCTGCTCGCGCACCGGACGGTGCCGCTCGACAGCGTGCCGGCCGTCGTGGGCCGCCGCGACTTCCGCGAGATTGCCGACGACATCGCCGCCCGCTCCCTGACGCTGGTGCAGGCCGGTCCGCTGGACCGGTTCCGCGGCCGGCGCCACCGCACCGCGGTGATCACCTATGCCGAGGAATCCAACCTGAGCATCGGCGACCAGCTCCTGCGGGAAATGCGGCGCCAGGCCGAGTCCACCACGTCGTTCCGCCTGTACCCCTCGTCGGGACCGGCGTCCTACGACTCGGCGCGCACGCACATCGCGGGGTACCCGCGGGTGCTGTTCGCCGTAAGCGTCCGGTTCATCGCGGGACGCGGCCACGTCGACCTGCCGGAGCCCCTGGCGGCGCTGATTCTCGAGACCGACCGGGCCACGCCCACGGTGGTGGCGTCGCTCGGCAGCCCCTACCTGCTCGCGCAGCTTTCGGGGTTCGGCGGTGGGTATCTCGTGGCGTGGAGCGACGTGCCCGCCACCGAGCGCGCCGTGGCGCGCGCCGTGGCGGGCGGAGCGCGTATCACCGGAACGCTGCCCATTACGCTGTCGCCAATCTACCCGCGCGGACACGGGGTGATCGTGGGGGGACGGTGAGGAGTGCAGTGAGGAGTGAGGAGTGACAGAATGCACAGGACACTGAGCGTTGCGTGGCGCGTGGCACTGGGCACGGGGCGTTGCTTGCACGGAGCCCGGGGCGCGTGGCTCGGAGCGTGGGGGGCACTCAGCATCGCGCCGTGCTCCGCGCTCCGCGCCCAACCAGAGCCGGATGGCAATGCGGCGGCGCTTTCCGCGACAGCGCTCTCGGGCGTCGCCGGCTACCTCGACTCCGCCGCCGCGGGCGGCGCATTTCCCGGCGGCGTGCTGCTCGTGGGTTACCGGGGAAGCGTCGCGGCCGTGCGACCCTTTGGTCGCTATGGGAACGACGATGCCCGGCCCGTGGACTCGAGCACGGTCTACGATCTCGCGAGCCTCACGAAGGTCGTGGGTCTCACGACGGCGGTCATGCTGCTCGTGGCCGACGGGCGGCTGGGTCTCGACGACCGGGTCGGCGACCACGTGCCCGCGTTCGCGGGGGACGGGCGCGACCAGGTGCGCGTGCGGCACCTGCTCACGCACGTCTCGGGCCTGCCGGCGTGGCGCCCCCTGTACGAGGAAACGGCCAGCCGGGACGAGGCCCTGGCGGCCGTGCACGCCAGCCCGCTGGAGGCGGAGCCCGGCGCGCGGTACGCGTACTCGGACCTGGGCGCGATCGTGCTCACGGAGGTGGTGGAGGCCTTATCCGGCGAGCCGCTCGACGCGTTCCTCGACCGGCGGGTGTTCCAACCCCTCGGCATGTCCGCGACGCGCTTTCGGCCCCCCGACGCCTGGGCGCCGCGCATCGCTCCCACCGAGCGCGATCCGTGGCGCGGACGGCTCCTGCGCGGTGAGGTGCACGACGAGAACGCCCACCGGCTCGGCGGCGTCTCGGGACATGCCGGGCTGTTCTCCACCGCACCCGATCTGGCGCGCTTCGCGTTCTGGTTGCTCGATGCGTATCATGGTCGCCTGGCGGCGGCGGCGCCCGTCCAGCTGCCGGCCTCGCTCGTGCGAGAGTTTGTCCGGCGCCAACCCGGTCCCGCAGGCTCCACCCGCGCCCTGGGCTGGGACACCCCGTCGCCGGACGGCCGCGGGTCGGCAGGCTCGCGGCTCCCGCCGTCCAGCTTCGGCCACACCGGGTTCACGGGGACCAGCATCTGGATCGACCCGGAGCGCGAGCTGGTCATCATTCTCCTGACCAATCGAGTGCACCCGACGCGGGAGAACCGCGCGATTCTGGAGGTCCGGCGGGTGGTGGCGGATCTGGTTGTCGAGGCGCTCGACGGCGGTGACGAGCAGTGAGGGGTGAGGAGTAAGGAGTGAGGAGTGTTGCTGTGCCGGCTCCGGACCGGATTGGCGGCGGTGGTGGAGGGGCTCCATACTCCTCACTCCTCACTCCTTACTCCTCACTCCTCACTGCTTCCTTGCGATAGGAGCTCGGCTTGCACCTGACTCTCCTGGACTGGCTCGTGGTGGCCCTGTACTTCGCGGCGGCCGCCGCCCTGGCGTTCGGCGTCCTGGGGCGCGGCAAGCGTTCGCTGGCCGACTACTTCGTGTCGGGCCGCTCGCTGCCGTGGTGGCTGGCGGGGACGTCGATGGTGGCAACCACGTTCGCGGCGGACACGCCGCTCGCGGTCACCGGCATGGTGTCGCGCCACGGCGTGGCCGGGAACTGGCTCTGGTGGAACGGCGCCCTCAGCGGACTGCTCACCGTGTTCTTCTTCTCGCGGCTGTGGCGCCGGGCGGGTGTGCTCACCGACGTCGAGTTCGTCGAGATCCGCTACGGCGGCAAGCCTGCGGCCGTGCTCCGCGGCGCCCGCGCGCTGTATCTGGCCCTGCCGATCAACTTGATCATCATGGGGTGGGTCACCCGCGCGATCATCACGATCATGGAGGTGGCGCTGGGGATCGACGGGTGGACCGCCGCCCTGCTCCTGTTCGGCGTCACCGCGGCGTACGTGATCTTCACGGGCCTCTGGGGCGTGATCATCACGGACTTCATGCAATTCGCCGTCGCCATGACGGGCTCCATCCTGCTGGCGGTGGTGGCGGTGCACTCCGTGGGCGGGCTCGACGCGCTCGCCGCCCAAGCCGCCGAGCACTTCGGCGGCGCCGAGGCGTTGCGCATCCTGCCGCCGCTCGATTCCCCGTGGCTGCCCTTGTCCACGCTGCTCGTGTTCCTCGCCGTGCAATGGTGGGCGGCGTGGTACCCTGGCGCCGAGCCGGGGGGCGGAGGGTACGTGGCGCAGCGCATGTTCGCCGCGCGCGACGAGCGCCAGAGCCTGCTCGCCACGCTATGGTTCAACGTCGCGCACTACGCCGTGCGGCCGTGGCCGTGGATCCTGGTGGCGCTCGTGGCCGCCATCCGCTACCCGGACCTCGAGAATCCGGAAGCCGGCTATGTCCAGACGATGGTCGACCTGCTCCCCACGCCGCTCAAGGGCCTCCTGATCGCCGCGTTCGCGGCGGCCTACATGAGCACCATCAGTACGCATCTCAATTGGGGCGCGTCCTACCTCGTCAACGACATCTACCTGCGCTTCCTCCGCCCACGAGCGGGCGATCGCGAGCAGGTGGTGATCAGCCGCATCGCCACCGTCGCGCTGATGGTGCTCGCCCTGATCACGATGCTGTTCATCGACGACGTCGAACAAGGGTGGAAGATCCTGCTCGCCATCGGCGCCGGCACGGGATCGGTCCTCATCCTGCGGTGGTACTGGTGGCGCATCAACGCGTGGTCCGAGCTGAGCGCGATGGCGGCCTCGTTCGTGACGGCCCTGTTCATGCAGTACGGATTGCATTACGACGCCGCCGACCCGAGCGGCGCGGGCTACGCGATGGTCATGCTGGTCACGGTCGCGGTCACGACCATCGTCTGGATCACCGTCACCCTGCTCACGCCGGCGGAGTCGCCGCGGGTTCTCGAGGCGTTCTATCGTCGGGTGCGCCCGGGCGGGCCCGGGTGGCGCTCGGTGGCCGGGCGGCTCGGCTTCGGCGACGACCGCATTCCAGGCGGCGCGCTGTCGTGGATGAACTGGGTGGCCGGGTTGGTCGCCGTGTACGGCGCACTCGCGGCGGTGGGCGAGCTCTTGGTCGGCACGGCGCCCCGCGCGGCGGTCTGGGGGCTCGCCGCCGCGGGGGCGTTCGCGGTCATTGCCCGTAACTTGCGGGCCGACAAGACGTTCCGCGCCGCGAGCGTTGACACTTCTTCGCAGCGATAATAGCTTGAAGGCCACACGTGAGGACGGGGATATGACGACTACGCAACGACCGGAAGCCAGCGCGGCGATCAGCCTGAGCGACGCCGCCGTCACGCAGGTCAGGGAGTTCATCGCGCAGGAAGACGTCCCGGAGAACGAGGCGGGGCTGCGCGTTTCGGTGCTGCCGGGTGGGTGCTCCGGCTTCAAGTACGGCCTGAACGTGGAGGAACGCCCGCTGGACGACGACATGGTCCTCGAGATCAGCGGCCTGCGCGTGTTCGTCGACATGTTCTCCGCGCAGTACCTGCAAGGCACACGGATCGACTACGTCACGTCCGTACAAGGCTCCGGCTTCACCTTCGAGAATCCGAACGCGTCGGGCGGGTGCGGATGCGGTAGCTCGTTCGCCGTGTGACGTTGGTCGTTAGCTCGTTGTCCAATCGGAGGCCTGCGGTGCGCCGCGGGCCTTCTGTTTTACGAGCAGAATCTGCTGCCGCCTTCACCCTCCAATGACTCCCCTCGACATCGCCGTGATGGCGGCCTACTTCGCGGCCGTCGCCGCGATCGGCCTGCACTTCACCCGCCGCCAGCGGGACGCCTCCGACTACTTCCTGGGCGAGCTGCCGTGGTGGGCGGTGATGCTGTCGATCGTGGCCACGGAGACCTCCGCACTCACGGTGATCTCCGTCCCGGGGCTCGGCGCCCGCGGCGACCTCACGTTCCTCCAGCTGCCGCTCGGCTATCTCGTGGGCCGGGTGGCCGTGGCGGCGTGGCTCCTTCCCGGCTATTTCGACGGCGAGCAGGAGACCGCCTACGCGCGCCTCGAGCGCCGCTTCGGGCCCGCGACGCGAAAGGTCGCGTCGCTCGTGTTCATGCTCATCCGCGCGCTCGGGGACAGCGTGCGGGTGTTCGCCACGGCCATTCCGCTGGCCATCGTGACGGGGTGGAGCACCGCCACCAGCATCGTCGTGGTGGCGCTGGCGACGCTCGCCTACACGTGGGCGGGAGGACTGCGCGCGGTGGTCTGGGTGGACGTGCTCCAGATGGGCATCTATCTCATCGCAGGCCTCGCCACCATTGCCGTCGCGGCCTCGCTCGCGGGCGGTTTCGGGACCGCGCTGACCGCCGCCGCCGACGCCGGCAAGCTCCGCGTGTTCGATTGGACGCCGTCCCTCTCGATCACCTACACGTTCTACGGCGGCCTGGTGGGCGGGGCGCTGCTGTCGGCCGCCTCGCACGGCACGGACCACCTCATCGTGCAGCGGCTCCTCGCCACGCGCAGCCTCCCGTCGGCCCGCCGGGCGCTCGTCGGGTCGGGCGTGCTCGTGATCGTGCAGTTCGCGATCTTCCTGCTGGCGGGCACGTTCCTGTGGGCCGCCGGCGCCGACGATCCGACGCT
>Ga0302046_10001729_pt1 | contig 20453 bp, 13 predicted proteins | sample RVTome_11_FD_200261 | JGI IMG/M metagenome (GOLD analysis project Ga0302046, IMG submission 200261) | Soil microbial communities from uranium-contaminated site in the Upper Colorado River Basin, Wyoming, United States - RVT147D111 (version 2) ...
TTTCGACGAGCGTCGCCCGGACGAAGCGCGACAGGTAGGCGAGCCCTCCGTAGCTGAGACAGACGACCGGGAGAACCAGATGGGCGGCCTGATCCACGAGTCCGTGGAGCGCTCCGAGGTCCCGCGCACCGGGAGACTGGAGCCCGAACAGCGGGAGCCAGTCGAGGCGCACCGAGAAGGTGAGCTGCAGCAGCAGGCCCGCCCAGAAGACCGGGACGGCGTACAGCGCGTAGGTCACGACCCCCGCGACGCGATCGACCCGCGATCCGGGACGCCAGGCTGCCGCCGCTCCGAGCGGCACGGCGAGACCGACCGCGAGCGCGAGCGAGAGGAGATTGAGGGTGAGGGTGATCCCGAGACGCTCCGAGAGCTTCTGAACCACGGGGCGGCGGTCGTAGAACGAACGACCGAGGTCGCCGCGCGCGACATCCCGCAGCCACAGGCCGTACTGGCGCAAGAGCGATTCGTCGAGATGGTACAGCGCCCGCAGCTCGGCGACGCGCTCAGGAGGCAGGCGCCGCCCGAGGGAATCCGCGCCACCTTCGACGCTGACCGCGTCCCCGGGAACCAGCAGGCACAGCGCGAACACCACCCAGGTCACCAGCAGCAGCGTCAGGGCTCCCGTGCCGATGCGGCGGGCCACGGCAGCAGGAAGCGAGGGCACGCGCCGGGCAGGTTCGCTCCCGCCGTGGCTCATGGTTTTGCCGGGGAGCTCTCCCATCTCCACGCGCGAGGTCCGGGAGTCACCCGCCAGTAGTCGATGGGGCTCGGCTCCAGTCCCTGCAGCCGCGGGTCGTGCAACACCGGGGTAGCCAGGTGGAACAGGCATCCCAGTGGCTGCAGCTCGAACAGCCGGCGCTGCAAGGCGCCGTAGATCTCGAGGCGCTCGCGCGCATCGAAGCTCACGCGGCCGCGCTCCAGCAGACGATCCACCTCCGGATCGGCGAGCCCGAAGAAGTTGAATCCATTCTCCGCGGACGACGAATGGTACAGCTCGTACTGATCGGGGATCGCCGAGAAGGTCAGCATGGACATGACCGCGTCGAACTGTCCCGCACCGCGCCGTTCCTGGAACGCGCCCCACTCCAGGGTCTCGATCTCCATCCGCACGCCGATCTGTGCCACGGACTGTTGCAGCCACGCCGCGATTCTCGTGCTGATCTCCTGGGGCGAGGCCGGCATCAACAGCGTGAAGGCGAACGGGCGCCCGTCCTTGTCGCGCACGCCGTCGGCGTCGCGGTCCCTGAAGCCCGCCGCATCCAGCAGCCGGCCGGCCCGACCCGGATCGTAGGGCAGCGGGGCGATCTCCGGGTTGGCCCACACCGAGTCCGGATGGTAGGTGGTCGCAGCCGGTCTTCCGAGACCGGCCAGGACCTTCTCGATGAACGGCTCGCGGTCGAGGGCCAGGACCATCGCACGGCGTACGCCGGGGTCGACGAACAACCCATGCTCGTTCCACGCCACGTACCACACCGTCAGCTTGTGGTAGACGAATCGAGCCAGCCGGGCGGCTTCGGGCGAGGCCCGGGCCTCCGCCCAGATGTCGGGAGGCACGCCGATCACGTGCAGGTCTCCCTTCAGGAGGGCCTGATAGGCGGTGCGCTCGTCGGGCACGACGCTGAACGAGATGCCGTCGATCCGGGGCTCGCCGTCCCAGTAGTCGGGATTGGACGCCAGGACGATCTCCCGGCCGGGCTCGTGCCGGTCGAACTTGAAGGGCCCGCACCCGACGGGGTGGCGGGCGAAGTCACTGCCCAGGAGGTCGGGCTCGCGGCCGGCGAGGTGCTCCGGGATGATGGGGATGGCCCACCCCTCCAGGAAGTCGGCGTACGCGGTCGCGTACTCCGCAACCACGGTGAGATCCTCGATCGCCTCGATCCGCAGCAGATTCTGGAAAGAGGACATGTAGGACTTCGAGTCGGTCGCCGGATCGCGGGCCTTCTCGACCGAGAACACGACGTCGCGAGCGGTGACCGGAGCGCCGTCGTGCCAGCGCACGCCCGGCCGGAGGTGAAAGGTCACCGTCCTGCCGTCGGGGGAGATCTCCCACGCCGTCGCCAGTCTCGGCTGCAGCTCGAGGTGCGCGTCGTACTGGACGAGACTGTCGGTCACGAGCCGCGCGATGATCTCCGAGTTGGTGTCGTTCTTCCCCAGCAGCGAGAGGGTCTGCGGGTCGGCGTACAACCCGGCCCGCACGACGCCGTTCCCGATCGCGGGCTCGGGAGCGGGCGCGCAGGCCACCGCCGAGGCCAGCGCCGCCACGATCCCGATCACGGTCGGACGCAGGAACGAGATCACCGGGCTCCAGGTCGTGCCGGGTCAAGCGCCCGGCACGGCCGACGTCGAGGAGTTGCCCGCCGCATCGAGCGCGCGCAGCTCCCAGGTACCGGACGAAAGGTCGTGGCCCTCGAGGTCGAGCGTGAAACGCTCCCGCGAGGAGTCGCACACGCCATCGTCGGGACGCGCGAGGAACAGGACCTCGCCGTCACGGAGGACTTCGAGCCGGCTCACCGAGGAGGGCCCGTCGGTGACCTCGACGCGCACCACGCGGCCCGAGACGCCGACGGCGATGACCGGAGGAGTCCGGTCGACGACCAAGGCGATCGCCGCGGCCGCCGTGGTCTCCCTGCCCTCGCCCGGGGTGTTGCTGGCGTGATCGGAGCACAGCGCTCGGAGGGTGTACGGTCCCTCCTTCACACCGGAGGTGTCCCACGTGATCTCGCCGGCGCTCCATACGCCGTCGGCGTCCGAGGCCGAGCGCCCCGAGTTGTCCTTGGCCGCGACGGTCCAATCGGAGGAGCCCGGTGGCGCGTACTCGATCCGTGTCTCGAGGGCGTCCCCGTCCGGGTCGCGCACGCCGAAGCGGAACACGCCGGCGCCGGAGATCGCGCCGGCGCCGGGGTGCAGGCGAAAATCCTCGATCGAAGGTGGGCGGTTGTAGGGAACGTAGCTGACCGTGACCTTGGAGACGCCGCTGTCCGCTCCCGCACCCCCCTGGAGCCGAACCCGCCATTGCAGGAAACGGCCGTCGGGGTTCACGATGGGGCTGCCGGCCGGATCGATCATGGCCGGGCCCCACGCCGACCACGTCGCGTCGGGATCGATGCTGTTGCCGGTCCGGGTGTAGAACTCCGCTCGCCCGTCGGTCGCGTCCCGCTCCCACCGGATCGTGCCCCAGCGAGCCAGACCGCTCGCATCGAGGGGCTTCGAGACATACTCTCCCGACTCGTTGCCGCTGCCGTCCAGGCGGTAGGCTGCGGCGGGATTGCTCGTCGCGACGACCCACGAAGCGCCGGACCGCAGCAGTCCCGAAATCTGCCCCTCGCCCACCGACGCCAGGAGCGCGACCTGCCGTCTCCCGTCGGCGAGATACAGACGGCCCGGCTCGCCCGTGCCGAACATCGCGCGGTCGTCCGCGTCGAGGACCAGGCTGTAGGGCGCCTCGTCCTTCGAGCGCCACAGCTCGACGACTCCGCCGTCGGGGTCGATGCGCACCACCCGACCCCGCACGACGCGCGCGGGAGGCTCTTCGGGCAGCCGCAGCCCCTCGATCACGCCCTCGACCGTCGGGCCCGTGGATTCCTCGAGATCTCCCATACTCTCGGAGCCCGGCGGGATCAAGGCCCCATCCGGAAGCTGGATCCTCACCGCCGGGGGACGCGGCTCGGTCTCGGGCGGCCCGAGAAGGGCCGCGACCAGGCTCCCGTCCCGCCGTAGCGCGAGCGCCCGGACCTCGGGGAGATCGTCGTCGTGCAGCACGAACGCGTGGCCCTCCTTGTCCAGCTCGTAGACCAGGCCGCGGCCCGCGCCGCCCGCGACGAGCGATCCGTCGTCTCGCACCAGGAGCGACACGATGTGAGGCTCATCGCTGTCGAACAGCGGCGTGGCCTCTCCGGACTGCGCGATCTTGAAGATGATGCCCTGCTCGCCGGTCCCCGCGTACACGGCTCCGTCGCGGCCGGTGGCGATCGACCAGACGTAACGCTCGCCGGTCTCGGACCACACCTCGCCATCCCCTCCCGAGGTGACGCGGTAGATGCGGCCCTCGGGCGCGGTACCGGCCAGCAGCGCGCCACCCGAGATCACGGTCAGCGCGGTCACCATCGGCTCGTCCACCCGGAACAGCGTGCTGACGGTCCCGGAGGGTGTGATCTTGAGGATGCGACCGTCGGGACCGGTGCCGAGGTAGGTGTTCCCGTTGGCGTCGGCGGCCACCGACCACACGTGCGCTTCGCGCGCCGTGGCCGAGCCGTCGCTCAGGGACCGCAGCCGCGGAGCGAGGAACAGCTTCCCGTCGGAGGTGACGGCAACGCCGTCGGCGTCGCCGCTCTGCAAGCGCGCCGGGCTCTCCGTCCACAGGCGCGTTTCGGCCGCCCACGCCGGGGCCGGCAACATCACCACGGCCGCGGCGGCGAGCACGAGGTGGCCGGTTCGGGTGGCTGCGCTACGGCGGAAGGTCACGGGCTCTCGACCTCGAGCTGGATCGTGGTCAGGCCCTCGACCTCGAAATCGGTCCGGATCTCCTCCTCGAGGATCCCGCGCTCTCGCGCAACCGCGAAGTTCCCGACGCTCCGCGGCCGTCCGAGGATGCTCGTGACCGACGGTGGGAGATTCGGAAGACGGGCTCCGTCCAGGAAGACCCCCGTGTCGTCGCGCGAGGCGACGATGTAGACGCGGTCGTTGCGCCGCAGGTTGTTGATCAGCCAGATCAGTTGATCGAGGTCCTTGGGAAACACCGCCGCCGCGCCGCCGCCCTCGGCGCGGCTCACCGCGAGGGCGCTTCCGACGCGCAGCGTCAGACGCCCGGCCGTCGTCTCCGGGGGAACCACGATCTCGCGGTTCAGAATCAGGTCGGGTCCGCGGTAGGGCGTCAGCACGACCATGGCTTCCACCGTCTCGCCGGCGCGCACCTGGTAGCGGTCGAGGGTGACCCGCCGGATGTGCGCGGTGCGCGGCTGCGGGTCGTAGTCGAGGATGAGGTTGACCCCGGCGATCCGCGGGGGCGACCAGTCGTTGTTCATCAGGAGATAGAGGATGAACGCGGAGGTGCCGGTCGCGTAGTACGGCGCCGTCGATCCCGCGAACAGGTTCTGCAGCTCGACGTCCTCGCGACCTTCGAGCTTGATCACCGAGCCCGCCTCCAGGCTGACCGTGACGTTGCCGAAGACCCGCTCCGCGTTGGCCAGGATCCCGTTGAGGGAGCTGTACAGCAGGAGCGGCGCGAGCAACGCATCGTCGGCGACCTCGAAAGAGAAGGTCTGCGGCTCGCGGGACCCGCCGCCGAGCTGCATCCGGATCGGGATCATGCGCGCCGTGGCGCCGAGCTTGCCGTAGACCGCCGAAGCCCGGTCCTGACGCAGGGCGCCGACCTCCTCGAGGGGCGACGCGATTCTCGCCGACTGGTTGAAGCTCGGCAGGAGGGCCTCGACTCGCGCAGCGGTCAGGGGCAGGTCCACCTCGCCGAGCCCGAAGAGCGGGTGGCCGAACGCGAGAACCCGGTTCCCGTCCACCCAAGTCACGGTCCCCGTGGCGGAGATGTCGATGTCGCCACGCGCCAGCTTCAGGCCGACCGCGGCTCCCGGCTCGATCGTCGGGCGCGGACCGCCGGAGGCACCGGCGCCGCCTCCCTGGACCGGCAGGAATCCGGCGGCCAGCAGATCCGGGGTCATGCGCGCCAGGCCCTCGCTCCCGATGCCGGCCACGGAGACCGGCAGGCGGAACGGTTGCCCGGCCACGGTGCGCGGCGCCAGCGCGGTGATGCGGTCCGACATGAACTGCGGGATCTCCGCCGGAGTCTGGATGCGGCGCACGTCCTCCAGCGTGATGCCCCCCGCGGCCCGCGCGCGGGGCCGCTCCTCCAGCTCCGCGACGCCGAGCATCTCGGCGATCGGAGTGATTCCGGCGATGGCTTCCTTGGAGAAGCCCCAGCTGTAGGCCAGGGCGCCGATCAGCTTGCCGTCCACGTAGATCGGGCTTCCGCTCATGCCGGCGAGGACGCCCGTATCGCCGAGCGGCCCTCCCGAGCACCGCGCCAGGATGAGGTCCTGCCGGGGCCCGATGTTGGCGAGCTTCCCGAGGATCTCGACGTCGAACTCGCCGATCTCGACGCCGCCGAACACGGTTCGTCCCGTACCCTTCATTCCGGGCTGGACTTCGTCGAAGGACAGCGTCGGGGCGGCGCCCGCGGCCGGACTCGCCACCGCCCCCAGCGCGAACCAGGCGAGCAGGATGGCCTTCATCGCTCCAAGTCGTCCGCCTCCGAGGGACCCCGCGGACCTGCGTCCCGAGTCGACCGCGGGGTTTGCCGGGACAGGCTCCCGGCCCCTGAGGATAACACGCGACTCCCGACCCGGCCCGGCTCCCGGCGGCGCCGGAGCTCACATCCGCTCGGGAGCCTCGATGCCCATGAGACCGAGCAGCGCGGTCATCCGGGTACGGTACAGCTCGACGAGCGCGATGCGCGTCCGGCGAACCCGGTCGTCGGTCTCCTGCGCGACGCGGTAGCGGTGATAGAACGAGTTGAAGGCCTGCGCGACGACGTACGCGTGCTTGGCGACGGTCGCGAGCTCGAGCGTCTCGATCGCCTGGCGCACCACGGGGGGCACGCGCGACAGCAGGAGCGCCAGCGTCCAGTGTTCGCCGCGCGTCCGCTCCTCGAGCGCGTCGAGGTTCGCCGCACCCGCGAGGGTCTCGACCGCCACCTCGGACGGCCCGTAACGCTCGACGACCTTCGCCAGGATGTTGCGGGCCCGCACCACCGAATACTGCAGGTACGGTCCGGTCTCGCCCTCGAATGCGAGCGCGGCTGCGAGGTCGAACGCGACGACCCGGTTCTTCGAGAAGCGCAGCATGTAGTAGCGCAGCGCGCCCACGGCGATGAGACGGCTGATCTCGCCGACGACCCCGGGGGCCAGGTCGGCGTTTCGCTTGCGCACCTCGACCTCCGCGCGTTCGAACAGCGCGTCCAGCAGGTCGTCGGCCCTGACACCGAGCCCCCGCCGACCCGACATCTCGAGATACGGCTTCGACCGGTCCTCATCCGACAGCTGGTAGTCGGGAAACAGCGTCTCGACCGCCGAGGGCGTGAGAGCGACCATGTCGTAGGCGAAGTGGATCGAGCGCCCCGCTTCGCGCTCGTGGCCGAGGGACCGGAGGGCCGCGACCACCACGCGCTGCAGATAGGCCTGGCGAGCGTCGATGACGTTGTAGACCGCACCGCCTTGGCCGAACGCGGGCGCGCCTGCGGCGCCCGCCAGGGAGGTGGTCGTCCAGACCGGATAGAGCGGCTCTCCGGGGGACCAGTCGAATGGTGCGTACCGGAAGTCCCGGCTCAGGAGACCGAGCTTCCACATCTGATAGGCGATGTCCTTGCCGACGTAGGTCACGGTGCCGTTCGAGCGCACGATGACCTTCTGATCCTCCCCGCTTCCCTGCTCCACGCCCGGAAGGTCCATGACCCAGCAGCCGGCGTTCTTGCCGTCGCGTGCTTCGTGGATGGCGCCGCGGTCCTTGAGGAGACGGAAGGCGTCGTCCCAGAAGCGCATGGCGAGAATGTCGCTCTCCTTGGGGAGAAGGTCGTACCGCACACCGATGCGCGCCATGGTCACGAGGTGGTGGCGCGTGATGCGTCGCGAGAGCCACGCGGCGAGGTCGGCGACGGGCGTCCCGCCGCGCTCCATGTCGTGCAGGGTCCGGCTGCGGTGAGCTTCGCGTGCCGGATCTTCCTCGTAAAACCGGGTCACCTCCGCGTACAGGTCCCACGCGATGTAGTCGAAGCGCTCGCCCCGCGCCCGAAGCTCGCACTCGTCGTAGTTGCGGCGCACGTCGTCGAGCTCCTGGCCGCGGATCACCCGGAACCCGACCACCAGGTCCGCCACCTGGACTCCCGTATCGTCGATGTAGTTCTGCACCTCGACGCGCCTGCCGGCGTGACGCAGACACCGCACCAAGGTGTCTCCGAGCACGGCATTGCGCAGGTGGCCGATGTGCGCCGCCTTGTTGGGGTTGATATTGGTGTGCTCCACGATGACCTTGGAGCCGTCTGCGGTCGGCTCGCACGGCTCCTCGCCGCGGAGCCAGCGCTCGAGCAGCGCGTTGCGCTCGAGGAAGGCGTTGACGTAACCCGTGCCGGCGACCTCGACTCTGGCGATGCCGGCGCCGGGCTCGAACGCCTCGACCACCGCTTCCGCGAGCGCGCGCGGCGCCTTGCGCAAGCGGCGCGCGAGGTCGAAGCACACCGGGGAGGCGAGGTCGCCGAGATCGGCGCTCGGCGGGTAGGTCACGGGGATCGCTTCAGGCCCGATTCCGAACGCCCGTGAGACGGCGCTCTCCAGGGCTCGTCGAAACGCCTGTTCCGGGTTCATGATCCATCCGCGCTGCCGCGACCCGGCGGAGGACGGGCGGCGGGCCGGCGCACTATACCCCAGCCCGCGAACCTGCATCAACGCGCCGCGCGGAGCGCGGCTCTACGGCGAGGAGGGCAGGAGCGGCGCGAAGGGCTCGGAACGGCTGGTCAACCCCTCGAAGGTGATGCCCTCGATGAGGTAGACGTACCGCTGGTCCGTCCGTGCGGTCGCGTCGAGGAACTGATAGGCCATCGGCGAGCTTCGATCGCCGATCGCCGGGACCCACACCGGGTTGACGCGCACGGTGTCCCCGCTGACCTCATCGGTCCGAACGACGTTGAACCCCATGAGCTGGCTCTCGGAAACGGTCTCCCACGAGACCAGCACTCCGGACGACTCGAGGAAGGTCGCATCCAGGGACCCGAGCTCGAACGGGAAGCCCCGCTGGTGATACACCGACCAGGTGTAGCGCAGCGGCCGGCCCGGGTCGGCCGACAGGTTTCGCACGAGGAGCACGATCTCGGACAGGCCGTCGAGCGGTACGGTGAGCTCGCCGCGCCCCTCCGCCGTCACCGGCAGCGCCACGCGCTGCCGCGTGCCGTCCGCGCGGGCCAGGAGGAGATCCGCTCCCCACCGGCCCGCCAGCGCGCCCTCGAACAGGATCGTGATCCCTCCCTCGGTCTCTCCCGGCACGATTCGCACGCCCGCCGCTCCGAGCGCCGCGATCGGCGGGTCGGCCTGCACCGAGAGATCGGGCATGCCGTCGGCGGTTCCGGAGAACTCGGGGGCGGCCAGTCTGTCGGCGAACGAGAAATGGCGCCCGTCCGAGCGCTCGCCGACCAAGACGGCCCACAGGTGGAACTCGCGAAGCGAACCCTCGAGCGTCTGCCCGGCCGCGCTCCGAACCGTGCGCTCGAGGGCGGCCCCCGGCGAGTCGCCCGAGGCCAAGTTCCGCACCGCGACACCCACGCTCGGGAGTCCGTAGGCCTCCTCCAGGAACGCAAGCCACAAGGCATTGCCGGCGGCCAGGACGAGGTCGTCGGTCAACAGTCCCTCGGCAAGCCTCGCGACCCGCGCGGAGAGAATCTCCTGCTGCTCCGCGCTCGGCCCGCGCCGAAGGCGCATCACCGTCCATTGCGCCAGCGCCTCGCCCCACTCCGCGGGAACGGCGCCCGTGGTCGCGGCGACGGCGTGCGCGAGCTGATGGCTCGCGCCGTCCCGCGCGGCATCGAGGTCCGCGGGGCTCGAGTCCAGAACGAGCACCGTCCGCTCGCGTCCGGCGGCCGGCAGCGTGAGTCCATCCAGGCTGTCGATGTCCGCCAGGAGGACCTCCAGCGCTGCAGGTGGGTCGAGGCCCAAGCGATCGACGAGCACGGCCGTGGCGTCGCGCACTCCGCGGTGGACCTCTTGGACGATGTCCGGAACGCCGTCGGCGTTGGCGTCGTCGCCCGCGATGCGGTCGAACGAGCCCGGGTCGAGCGTGAACCGCACCACGGTCCCGTCCGGCGCGATCCACCTGCGCTCGCCCGAGAGGGTCCCGCCTCCGTTGAGCACGCCCAGGGCCCTCCGCCAGGCCGCCGGCGCTCCCGCGAGATTCGACTCCAGGGACGCGAGCCGCGGCGTGAGGCAGGGGACCGGTAGGGCCATGCCTCCCGACAGGACGCTGATCGCCTGCGCGCGGGATGCAGGCTTGACCTCCGGAAACCGATCGCCGGAGGCGGCTCGGAGGTCGGTCGACCCCGCGGCCGCGATCGCGATCGCAGCGAGGGTCGAGCGGACGAGCCATGCCGAACCGCGGCGGATCCAGCGCATACAATCCCTTCGGACGCCGAGGCGTAACCCGAGAAGTATATGCGCCGGCTCGACCGTCGTCAAGCCGAACTTATTGCCGCGGAGCCACTTAGAGCAAAACGTGGCCGGCTTGCGCGGGTTGGCCGTGGGATGCGGGATCCGTCACCTCGCGCCCGGCCCGGGGCGGTCGACCGGGACCGCGAGCACGATGACGGTGGTGTTGTCCTCGCCACCCCTGGCATTGGCGGCATCGATCAGGGCCCGGCAGGCCCCCTCGGGATCCTCCCGGTGGCGGTCGAGCGCCTCCCGGATCTGGTCGTCGTGCAGCATGGCGTTCAGTCCGTCCGAGCACAGCAGGTAGACGTCGCCGGGACGCGTTCGCCGCTCGACGACATCGGCGCTGACATCCGCCCGGCTGCCGAGAGCTCGGGTCACGATGTTCCGCATCGGGTGACGCTGGGCGTCGTCGTTCGTGAGGAGCCCCGCCTTGACCTGCTCCGAGACCCACGAGTGATCGTGGGTCAGTCGCTCCAAGACGCCGTCGCGCAGGAGGTAGGCGCGGCTGTCGCCGACATGACCGACGACGATGCGGTCGCCCACCGCGAGGAGCGTCACGACCGTGGTGCCCATCCCGCGCTGTTCCACGTGGCTGTGGATCGAATCGCAGATCCGGCGGTTGGCCTCGGCGACCGCGGCCTGGAGCTTCTCGGCGGCTTCCTCCGCGCTCGCACCGATCCCTCCGTTGCGGCGGAACAGCTCCTCGATGGCGTCGACCGCGAGGCGCGACGCGACCTCGCCCGCGGCGTGACCTCCCATGCCGTCGGCCACGGCGTACAGGCCGAGGGCCGTGTCGAAGAAGTAGTTGTCCTCGTTGGTCTCCCTGCAGTGACCGACGTCGGACAGCCCGAATGCCACGAGCTTCACGACGTCACGCTCCCGCGGGGGGCCGACCGCCGCACCTCCCGCTTCCTGTCGGCTCGGAGCTCGTCGAGCTTCGCCGCGGCGGCATGTTCGGTCGGGTCCATCGCCAGGACGGCTTCGAGGTGGACCTCCGCTTCCTTGACCTGACCCGCGCGGAGCAGGGCGAACGCCAGATTCAGGCGCGGGGGGACGAACTCGGGATTCAGCTCCGCCGCACGTCGCAGGGCGACGATCCCATCCTCGACCTGGCCGACTTCGCACAGCGCCACGCCCCGGAAGTTGTAGAGGTCGGCGAACTTGGGTTTCAGTCGCAGCGCGTGGTCGAGCTCTCCGAGGGCGCTCTCGTATTCCTCGGCCTTGAGGAACTCGAGCGCGGCGCGATAGTGCTCCTCGAACTTCTGCGGGAAGCTCCGGAACGCCTGGTGGAAAAAGTGCCGGGCCTCATCGCGCTGCCCGCTCCGCAGCAGGCGAAGTCCCTCCTCCGCGGGCTCCCTCGAGCGTCGCATCTCGATCTCCAGAGCCTCGGCGAACGCCTTGGCGGCATCGTCGCACCGGCCGAGGTCGGTGAGGCAGAATCCCAGCGCGACCCAGGCGTCCATGTACGCGGGGTTGCACTCCACGGCCGTGGCGTACTGCGCCGCGGCCTCCTCGCGCCGACCCAGGCTCTCGAGCACGCCCCCCAGCCTGTAGCGGATGTCGGGATAGCCGGGGCTCACCTCGGCCGCGCGGTGGTACTCCTCCACCGCCCCCTCGGCGTCGCCCTTCTTCTCGAGGCGCTCGGCGGAGTTCATGAAGGCCTGAGTGAGGTAGTACGTCGCGGCGCACCTCTCGCTCTCGGTGAGATTCGGCTCGTCGCGCAGGGCCTTCTTGAAGAACTCGACGGCCTGCTTGAACTCGTTCCTGTAGTGATGATAGATGCCGGATCTGACGTGGTAGTTCCCCATCAAGGTCCGGATTTCCTTGAGCAATCGCATCCATCGTCCTCCGGACTTCCTAGCTCTTTCCTTTGCGATACGTGACCACCCGCTGGGTCCGCATATCATACGTTCTCTTGGCCATCTTGCGGATGATCTCCGGGACGTTCTTGTCTCGCAGCAGGTTCTTGAGGTCGAAGTTGTTGAGTCGCGGGACGAAGTTGGTCGATATCCCGGGGGGAGTCTTCGGGTTGTGGACCAGGGACGACGCGACCGAGTAGTTCTTGATCCACTCGCGATGCGTACCGATCGTTCTAAGGACCTCGTCGCACACGTTGCGCATCCGCGCCATGCCCTCGATCTCCTGATCGTTGATCCGAGGATTGCGGAGCACGCACAGCGCGACGACCTTGTTGCTGTCGCGGACCAGGATCATGCGCTCCTCACGCCCGCCGCGCATGGCCAGCATCGCCTTCTGGGCCGTGTTGAGCGTCAGGATCCGGCGGTAGGCGCTGCGGATCTCCGGATCCTCGGCCACCTCGAACTCCTCGCCGTCGAAGATCTCGCTCGAGGCGAACAGCTCGCCGACGTCGACCTCCAGGATTCGCGCCGCCGTTTCGATGTCGTCGATTTCCAGGTCGGCCGGATCGTGGGCCGCCGTCTGCGTTCCCGCGACCGTATTCACGAATCGGTCGAGCAGGTCGAGGATGCGCCCGCGCTGGTCCGGCCTCAGGGATGGGTTGACGGTCAGGGTGTCCAGGAGCCGGGGTGTCTTGAGGAGGCGCTGCTGGTTCGTCAAGACCAGATCGATGATCGTCGCGTTTCCTCTGCTTGCCATCACGAACAGCGCATCGTCGGGGACCGCAGGATGGAAGACCACGGCCTCCGCCATGGCTTCGTCCTTGAGGGCGTGGGTGGCGAAATGTCGCAGCACCTCGGGTGCGCAGGTGGGATCGGCCAGAACTTCCCGGAGGTCGTTGCCCGTGAGTCCGGACAGGCTCGCCTCCGAATCCCGGCGGATCTGCTCCTCGGGGTCGTTCAGCAGGTGGAGATGCAGTCGCGCGAGCACGCCCCTCGGCAGGGGTAACGCGCCCCGCGCCGCGGCCGCGCGCATCGTCAGAGGCGCGCTCCCGCCCAGAATGCGCTCCACGAGCAGTTGCGCGGGCGACCCTTCGCTCATGACGGCTCCTCGGCGCTCGCCGACGCTCTCGGCCGAACCAGGTCATGGCTCACGACCGGAACTCCATCCGGTCCGAGGCTCGCGGCTTCGGCCCGACCCCGCTTCACGAGCAGGGCCCCTCCGTCGAGCGCGTCCACGAGCAGGGAATCCCGACACGTGAAGATAAGCTCGGTTCCCGCGGTCATCCCGTCCAGGATCTCGACCCTTCGATTGTCGCAGTTGAGCTTGCCCTGGGTCGGCCTGTGAAGGACGATGCGGATCTCAGGCGAGTCGCCTGCGCCCGGTCCGATCGCGGGCTGCGGGTCCGTCTCGCCGGCGACCTCCGGCACGAGCGGCGCCGCAGCCGTGCCGCTGCCGGCGCGGATTTCCGCACCGCCTTGGATCGGATCCGGCCCGCGGTCGCCGCTCGTCCCCGGTTCCCCATCCGGAGAGTCGGTCGCCACGGGAGCGTGCTGGAGCGGTGCGGACGCTCCGGCTCGCGAACGCCGCGCCGTCGTCCACCACCACCACACGACAGCCGACGCCGCCATGACGAGGACCAGCGCACCCGCGAGCACGGCAGGCCACACCTTCCGTCCAGGTGTCGGATCGGGGACGATGGAGCGGGTCGGCGTGCCGGAGGGCGCGCGGAACACTTCCGGGCTCGAGCCCTCTCCCGGCACCGGTTGCTGCCCGCGCGCTTCGAGCAGGTAGGCATTGACCATCGCTTCCGGGTCCACGCCGATGTACTGCGCGTAGGCGCGCACGAAGCCCTTGTTGAATACGCCGCCGGGAAGGTTGCGAAAGTCGTTGCGCTCGAGCGCGTCGAGGTAGCGCAGGCTGATCTTCGTGGCCTCCGCGATCTCGCGCAGCGTGATCTGACGCAGTTCCCGCTCGCGCCTGAGTTCTTCACCGAAGGAGGACACCGATGGAATACCTCGGGCGGGGCCTGAAGCGGCGTCGATGCCGGATCCATCACGGGAACTTGACGACGACGGGCCTCACCGCCGCACAGCTCCCGCAGGGCGGGCCGAAGCCGATTCTAGGTACACGCCAAAGTTGCTGTCAACACTGCTCCCTCCGCGGATGCTCGGGACGGCGTCCCGCCGCGGGTCATTCACCGGACTCCAGCCGCCGATCCGCACCCACGCGGATGATCGTCGGGACCTCACCGTCACCGGCCAAGCGTTCCACGTCTTCACGAGGGAGCTTGGCGAGCAGTTTCAAGGCCTCCGGCACGGGGGTCCTCGGGTTGCCGAGCAGCGCCATGCGAACCGCCCGCTGGTTGCCCCACCTCGGGTGCCGCGCGAGCCAACCCAGCAGGTCTCCGGGGACCCCCGGGTCCGCTGCGACGGATACGGCGTTGACCTCCTTGAGGCGCGGGTTGCCGAGCAGCGCCTGGAGGACCCGGCCCTCGCCGGAGCCGCACAGTTTCGAGATCAGCCCCGCCGTGGCGCGGCGGGCCAGAGAGATCCGCTCTCCGACGCTCAGCTCCGCGAGACGGTCGATCAGGACCAGCTCGGCCTGGCGCCGGAGCGCGGGATGGATCCTGGCGTCGTCGATCGTTTCCGCCAGGTCGCGCCAGTACAGATGCGACACGAGGCTGCGCGCCGCGGGGTAGGGAGTCTTCGGATGGCGAACCAGCGCGCGCTTCACGTCGTAGTGACGCGTCCACTTCCGGTCCTGCGCGACGCGGGACAGGAGGTCCGGCGAAGCGGCCTTGTTGCGCAGCAGGACCGCCATGTCGTCCGGTGTCAGCTCCGGATTGTCGACGGCTCCCTCGAGGTAGCGCGCGGGGGCCGTGGTCAGGAGCCTCCGAAGCTCCTCCAGCGAGGCTCCACGAGCCCGCGCCGCCGTCAGACGCATCCTCGCGGAGCGCTGGTTCGTGGTGTCCACCATGCTCAATATAGGTCTTCGGCCGTCCCTCGACAGGGCCCTCCCCACCGCGACCGCACCGTCCGGGCGCGGCGCCTATAATGCCGGATCGAACCCCACGGCCGCCCGGCCCGGAACTCCCGGTCGGCACGCACCCGGCGCCGGGCCCGGATCTCCGGGGTGGCCGGCCGGCGCCCTCGGACGGGCCTCGATGTCCTCCAATCCTCCGGTCTCGAGGGCTCGAAGCGCCGGGATGCACCTGGCCGTCGCGGTGCTCGGCGTGGCGGTCTACGCGAACACCCTCGGGAATGGTTTCGTGTTCGACGACCGCTTGTTGATCGAGAACAACCCGATCGTGCAGGGCCGAGGATCCGTTTCCGACGTGCTGCTCGCACCCTATCACCTCGGGACGCGGCTCACGGGGACGGCGTTGTACCGCCCCGTGACCCTGTCGACCTTCGCGATCGACTACCGGATCAACGGTCTCGATCCCTTCGGGTTTCACGTCGTCAACATCCTGCTGAACGCGCTCGTCGGCGTGCTCGTGCTGCGGCTCGGTCTCCGGCTCGGACTGCCGACCGCCGCCGCCTTCGGGGGGGCCTTGCTGTTCGCGGTCCATCCGGTGCACACCGAGGCGGTGGCGAACCTCGCCGGCCGTGCCGAGCTTCTTGCCGCGCTGTTCTTCCTGGTCGCGCTGCTCGCGTACCTTCCGAGCGCCGGAGTCGAGGCCGGACGCGGCGGGCGCCTCGCGATCCTGGCGGCGCTGTCCTACCTCCTGGCCATGCTGTCCAAGGAGAGCGCCGTGACGCTCCTCGGAGTCGGGCTCGCTTGGGACGTGCTGCTCGGGCGCCGCGAGGGCGAACCGTGGCGCGATGTGCTCGGGCGCCGTTGGGCCGCGATCCTGGCGTTGGTCCTGGGGTTCATCGCGTACTTCGTCCTGCGATCCTTCGCCCTGGAGGCGCCGCTCCAAGGTCCCGAGGTGTCCCGCGTCGACAATCCGCTCGTCGGGATCGAGCTGCCCGAGCGGTGGGCGACCGCGGCGACGGTCGCGGCGAGATACCTCGGGCTGCTGGTCTTTCCCGCCGAGCTGTCGGCCGATTACTCGTTCGCGCAGATCCTGCCGGTATCGCCCTGGAGCGCGGGCGCCCTGGGCTCCGCCGCGCTTCTGGCGGCGCTCGCGGCCGGGCTCGCGGCGGCGGTCGGGCGCGCGAGGCGGGTGGCCTTCCTGGGCGCGTTCGCCGTGATCTCGTTCTCGCTGTCGGCGAACTTCTTCGTCGTGATCGGGACCATCATGGCTGAGCGCCTGCTCTACCTGCCGTCGGCGGCGGTCTGCCTCCTGTTGGGTTGGGGGTTCGAGACTCTCTCGCGCCGCTTCGGCTCGCGTCCCGCATGGATCTTCCTCGCGGTCGTGCTGGCCGCCGGTTCGGTGCGCACGGTGGCGCGCAACCGCGACTGGGTCGACAACCTGACGCTGTTCGCCAAGACGGCCGAGACTTCGCCGAGAAGCGTGAAGGTCCTGGGGAACCTCGGCGCCGAGCTGGCGCGACGCGGACGTCACGACGAGGCCCGAAAGGCACTGGAGCGCGCGCTCGCCATCGAGCCCTCGTACCACGGAGCGCGGGTGACGCTCGCGCAGTGCCTGCTCGAGGGCGGCGACGCCGGCGGCGCGGAGCACGAGGTCAGGACCGTTCTCGCGGCGTTCCCCGACGACGTCGTGGCACGCTTCCAGCTCGGGGAGATCCTGGCGAGGGACGGACGGCCGTCCGAGGCGGAGGTCGAGCTCCGGGCGGTGTTGCGCGCCGAGCCCGGCTCCGCCGAGGCGCATCGACGGCTCGGCGCGGTCCTGCTGGCCCAAGGCCGCGCCGCGGAGGCCGAGAGCGAGCTGGTCGAGGCCGTGCGCATCGCCCCCCGATCGGCGACCTGTCTCAGCGACCTCGGGTTGCTGTACCAGCGCACGGACCGCCTCGCCCTGGCGGTGGACACCCTGACGCGCGCGGCCGAGGCCGCGCCGCGGGAAGTCGCGGTGCGCAACAACCTCGGGAACGCGCTGCGTGAGGCGGGACGCTTCGACGAGTCGGCCGCCGCGTTCGATGCGGCGATCGAGATCCAGCCGGACTTCGCGCCCACGTTCCACAACCTCGGGTTGACCCACGAGCGCGCCGGGCGGGCCGCGGAAGCTCGCCGGGCCTTCGACCGTGCCGTCGAGCTCGATCCGCGAAGCGGTGACGCGCGGCGGGGACTCGGCAGGGTCGCGCTGGCGTCGGGCGACGTCGAAGGGTCGCTCCGGCACCTGGACGAAGCGATTCGGATCGACGGTGCCGACGTCGAGGCGCACGCCCTCCGGGCGCGCGCGAACTTCCGTGTGGGCCGATACGCGGAGGCCGAGGCCGGTTTCCTGACCGTGCTCGAGCTCCACCCGCGCTCGGTCGAGGCGCGCAACAACCTCGGGATCATCGCGGCTCTCGAGGGCGATACGGAGCGTGCGCGGCGGTGGTGGGAGGAAGCGCTCGAGATCGCTCCGGACGCCGCCACGATTCGAGAGAATCTCGACAAGCTGGGTGAGTCGACTCCCTGAGCCGTTCCTCGCGGATCCTGCGCGGTCGCGTGTGATAACGTGAGGGCGCGTCACGCTCCGCACTCCTTCGCGGACCGCGCGCGGAGATCGGTTGGACAACCCGGAACAGCTCCTGCTGCTTCCGCTGTGGTACGTCGTCTTCCTGCTCTCCCTGACGTGCCACGAGGCGGCCCACGCGCTCGTGGCGCATCTCGGGGGCGACGACACGGCCTATGCCCTGGGCCAGGTCACGCTCAACCCCGTGCCGCACATGCAGCGCGAGCCGATGGGGACGATGGCCGTTCCGGTGCTCACGTTCTTTCTGACGCAGCCGTCGTGGATGATGGGATGGGCCAGCGCGCCCTACGACCCGTACTGGGAGGATCGACATCCGCGGCGCGCCGCGCTCATGGGACTGGCGGGCCCCGTCGCCAACCTCGCGCTGTTCGCGCTCGGGTCCGCCGTCCTGCGCGCCGGGGTGGAAATCGGGATCTGGACCGTGGCGGCCGAATCGTACTCGTTCTCGCAACTGGTGGCGCCGGTGGCCGAGGACGCGCGCGCTCTCGATGCCGTGGCGCGACTGGCCTCGATCCTGACGTTCCTCAATCTGGTGCTGTTCGTTTTCAACTTGATCCCGCTTCCGCCGCTGGACGGCTCGCAGGTGCTGGCCGGGTTGTTCGGACCCGCGCGCCGCGTGCGCGACGCGCTCCGGGCCTCGATGCTGGGATCGCTCGGTGGCCTGGTCGTCGCGTGGTCCGTCTTTCCGTACGTGTTCAATCCGATCTGGCGGCTGGCCGAAGCGGCTCTGTTCGGGTAGCCCGATTCCAAGGAGGACAGCCATGAGAACTCATGCGCGAACGAGGGCGGCGGTCGTCGGTCTGTGCGCCGCGCTTTCCGTTCCGGGGCTCGTCGCGGCCCAGGACGAGCCCCGACTCTCGGTCAGCGACCACGGCACGGGCTCCGAGATCGCCGACCGCAACCTCGTCGACCGCAGGACCAGCTTCACCGAGGGCGAGCGCGTCGCGTTCTGGACGCTCGTGGTGGGTGGGGCGGCGGACGACCGCGTCCAGCACGTCTGGATCCACGAAGGCCGGGAGAAGCTGGCCGTCGGACTGGCGGTGAGCGGCCCGCACTGGCGCACGTGGAGCTTCAAGACGCTGTCCGCGGGCTCGACCGGCTCCTGGGCGGTCGAGGCTCGCGATCCACAGGGGCGGGTCCTGGCGCGCGACGAGTTCACGTGCGGCGCCGCTCCCGGCGATTGACCCCGGAGGGCTCCGTCACTCTTGCTCGGGTGCGAGTCCCCGGACCGCGGCCTCGATGATGCGCGCGGCGGCTTCGGGCGCGCCCGCCCCGCGAGGCGGCGGGTCGATCGGCTCCCCGATCACGACACGCGCGCTCCCCCGCCTCGGCCAGCGCGAGGCGGGAGGCATGAGGCGCCCCAGCCCCTCGACGCGCACCGGCACGACTCGAGCGCGCGTCTCGACGGCGAGCAGCCCGACTCCCGACTTGAACGCCGCGATCCGGCCGGTGCGCGACATGCGCCCCTCGGGGAACACGAGCGGGAGCAGGCCGCGGTCCAGGAGCTCTCCGGTGTACTCCAGGCTCGGGCGAAAGCCCCGGCTCTGGGGCAGGGGATAGGCCTGGAACAGGAGCACCGCGAGGCCGTAGAGCAAGGACGACCTCAGCCGCCGCCATCCCACGGAATCTCCGGGCTCGAAGTGCTCGGGCAGCGTCTCGATGGCCATCGCCGGGCACAGCCGGCGCCGGGCGAGGCGCGGAAGCGCCATCAGGATCGCCGGAGCGTCCAGGACGCTCGTGTGGTTGGCGGCAAGGATGTGCGCACCGCTCAGGGAGTCGAGGTTCCGCCGCCCGTCGACCTCGAGGCGAACGAACGCGCGGAACAGGGCCGGCAGGACGGACGCCTGCGCCGCCCGACGCACCCAGGTTGCCGGCGCGCGCCGTGCCCAGCGCGGCATCGACAGCCGCAGGGCCGGTGCGCCTCCGCCGGCCACGATGCGCTCGATCTCTGAGAGCGTGGGCGCGCCCGCGACGTCACGATCGTCGATCGTGACCCCGAGCTCCTCTTCGACCAGGCTGAGGAGCTCGAGAGTCTCGAGCGAGTCGAGGTCGAGTCGCTCGGCGACGGGCTCGCCCGACCCGCCTTCGACGCCGCGGCGCACGCGATCGAAGACTCGAGCCGCGCGCGATCGCCCGTCATCCACGGCGTGCGAGGTCGAGGCCTCGCCTCGCGCGGCCTGGCGCGCGACCTCGCCCCGCCGCACCTTGCCCGTCGCCGTTCTGGGGAAGTCCGAGTCTGCCCACAGCACGACCCGCCGCAGGTGCTGGTGACGCTCCAGCCGCTCGTTGGCCCGCGTCCTCATGCGCTCGGCGTCGGCCGGCGGATGCGCCGCGACGACGGCGGCGTGAACCTCGTCGCCGTCCGCACCGGGAGCGCCGAACGCGACCGCCTCCCGGACCTCCGGCAGCGAGAGGAGCACGGCCTCGACGTCGGCGGGAAAGACGTTCATCCCGCTCGACGTCACGATCACGTCCTTCTTCCTGCCGCGGTAGTACAGACGCCCGTGCTCGTCGCGCGCACCGAGATCGCCGGTGCGCAACCAGCCGTCGCGCAGCGCCTCGCTCGTCGCGGCGGGGTCGCCGTGGTAACCCTTCATGACGTTCGGTCCCCGCACCCACAGCTCGCCGTCCGCGGCGAGCCTGACCTCGACTCCCGCCAGGGGCTTGCCCAGCGTATGGCGCCGGCCGTCGAGCGGATTGTGGACCGCGATGATCGGCGCGGCCTCCGTCATTCCGTAGCCCTGGACGACCGCCATGCCGCAGCCGCTCCAGAAATCCTCGAGATCGGGATCGAGCTCCGCGCCGCCGACCACGAT
>Ga0302046_10001730_pt1 | contig 20445 bp, 18 predicted proteins | sample RVTome_11_FD_200261 | JGI IMG/M metagenome (GOLD analysis project Ga0302046, IMG submission 200261) | Soil microbial communities from uranium-contaminated site in the Upper Colorado River Basin, Wyoming, United States - RVT147D111 (version 2) ...
TGGGCGACGAGCGCGGGGATCAGGTCGGTCATGCCGGCGTGGGCGGGCGTGACGCCCACCGCGGTGAGGCCCATGGCCACGCTCATGATGGTCAAGAGTTTCGCCGTTCGTACCATCGCTTCCTCCTTCAGTTTCCTTGGTGCGTCCTGAAGGGCGGGATTGCCCTTGAGGTCCTGCTTGCCGCGACGTGCGATGTTTCAGACCATGAACCTCCTAACTCCCCTCACCGACTTGGAGCGGGCCGCTAGTCTCTCGCCCGTCTCATCCCGTGGAACTGGAAGATATCCGTCAAGACGGGTCTATGCAAGTCAAGGGCCAGTTTAGTGTGGCCCGTTATATCGGGTCACCTGCTTCTGCTGTAGCTACAGAAGATTCCCTCTTTGAAGATTCCCCCATGTCGAGGGAACAGCTTCTGATTGCTTTTGGCGCACAGGTTCGCGCGATGCGGCTAAAGCGTGGGATATCCCAGGAACGCCTGGCAGAGCTTTGCACGTTCCATCGGAACTACGTCGGGGCGGTGGAGCGCGGAGAGAACAACTTGACGCTCGTAAACGTGGGCAAGCTCGCCGCGGCGCTCGGCGTCACAATGGCCGAACTGTTTGCGGACGTTCCCACCTATGAAGGACTGCGCGAGGAATACCTCAGCGCCTGGAAAGAGCGCGACCGCTCCAAACTCCCGCCGTGGTATCGCTGACCCGGTCGCGATAGGGTCCGGCGATGGGCGCCGGAGAGCCGCTGCTGGACAAGCACATCGCGCCGCTCGTCGGCGACGGGGGCGGCGGCATCGTCGCGGGAATGCTGACCTCGGACCTGCAGATGGTCCACACCTACGGCCCGGTCCCCGCGGACGGCATCTTCGAGATCGGGTCGATCACGAAGGTGCTGACGGCGATCTTGCTGGCGGAGATGGTGGAGCGCGACGAGGTCGCCTTCGGCGACCCCGTCGCGCGGTTCTTGCCCGCAGACGTGCGCGTCCCGGCTCGCGACGGTCGTCCGATCACGCTGCTCGAGCTGGCGACGCACTGCTCCGGACTCCCTCGCCTGCCGCCGAACCTCGAAGAAACCGTGGCCGACGAGTCCAACCCCTACGCGGGATACACGGTCGAGCACCTCTACGCCGGCCTCGCCGCGTGCGACACGGCGGAGGAGCCCGGCTCGTATTCCAATCTCGGCTTCGGGCTGCTCGGCCACGCCCTGTCACTGGCCGGCGGGCGTCCCTTCGCCGACCTCGTCACCGGCCGGGTGCTCGCGCCGCTCGGCATGCAGGAGACGGGGACCGGCTTCGACGCGCCGCGGGCCTCGCGCCGGATGCAGGGCTACGAGGACGGGCAACCGACCTCGCACTGGGACAACCCGACGCTGGCCGGCGCCGGGTGCTTCGAAGCGCCCGTGGCCGACCTCCTGCGGCTCGCGCGCGCGGTCGTCGAGCCGGCGGACACGCCGCTCGGCCGCGCGATCGAGGCAACCCTTCCCGCGCACGTCCCGGTGAACGACAAGATGAGCGTGTGCCTCGCCTGGCACACCTACGTCCAGGACGGGCGGACGGTCCACTGGCACAACGGAGGCACCGGCGGCTTCGGCTCGATGCTCGCCATCGACCGGAAGGCCCGCGCCGCCGTCGCGGTGCTCTCCAACTCCAGCCACGTGCCGGCGCTCGACAGCGCGACGATGTTCGCGCTCCTGGAGCTGGTGGGAAGCTAGGCCACGGAGGGCTAGACTGGACGGTAGCGCCTCGCGCGCGTCTTACCGCGAGCCACCGCCATCCCCGATCGCACCAAGTCGTTGAGCAGGTGGCGGACGACCGCCATGTCCTCATCGACCAGAGCGGCGCCTTCAGCCGTCGAGATGCTTCCCCGCCGACGCATTTCGTCCACGAGCATCTGCCGCTGGCGGCTGCGAGCCTCCACGCCTGCGGCGCCCGCTCGCATCACCACCTCGTCGGACAGAACGTACCGGGAGCCGCCGCGCGTGCCGATGCGGGTTAGAAGGCCTCGCGCGGTCGCGCTCCGTAGCAGCGCGCTTTGGTCGCTCTCGGGCAGAAGCTCCGCGGTTCTGCGGCGCGTGATACCCCCCTCGTTCTTGGCCGTTACCAGCAGCCTCCGCTCGGCGGCGCTCAAGTCGAGGTGGCCCAGCAGCGCGAGCCAGGTCTGGTCCTCAACGGATATGAGCGATCTGTTGTACAGCGTGACCGTCACCGACGAAGAGCTGACGTTGTACACCGGCGGTTGCATCATGCGAGCTTCCATCTCGAGGTACATGCGATCGACGCCCTCTCCGAACTCCTCGACGAGTCGCATGTCGTTCAGCGCTCGCATGATCCGGCGATTCCTTGAATAGTGCTCCTCCCGCATGTTCTCGACCGTTATCGGGCCGGGCAGAGGACCGGGACTCTTGATCTCGATTCGGTCATCCCAAAGGGTCACGTCCACCGTTGCTCCTTTGAGCCCGTAGTCCCGATGGGCGAGTGCGTTGAGAACGGCTTCGCGCAGGGCCGCCGGCGGGTACTCGTTGATCGTCTCGCGCGTCTTGCCGACGACCACCTCATGGTGGCCGGTATGTGCCTCGATGAAGCCGACCACCGAGTCAAGGACCTTCGGAATCGGGCCAAAGAACTCTTCACGCGCTCGCGTCGGGCCCGGTCCGGGTCCCACACCCTCACGCCGGATGGCCTTGACCGATGCTCCTGCCACATACGCGCGCGGGTCCTGCGCGAAGAGGACCGCCGCGGCGACGCGGATCAACGGGTCATTGGGCGGCTCGGCAGAATCGGCAACGTGAAGGTCGATGAGCGCGCGCGGTATCCTCTCGCGTCTCACTCGCGGCCGACCCACCGCGTGCAGCGCCTTGTTGATGAGTGCCAGATCGAACGTTGATAAGTCGGGCGTCGCCAAGATCGCCTCCTCGGCGGGATGCTCCTCGCGATCGCGGACGAACCGCGCCATCGCCGCACCAACAAGCGGCTGGTTGCTGCTCCCCACACGTCGCAGGAGACGGCCATCAGGCGTCGTCACGATCCGTCCCCTGACTTCGGGAATCGCAACAAGAACGATCGGCGTACCGTCCACGGTGATTTCGCGCAGTTGAACCTCAAGATCGCAAGCCGAGGCTGCCCTTGTGATTCCATCCCTCGCGTCTTGCGTGAGTGCCGCTCCGACAAGCGTCCGATCATCATCGATTCCCAGAATGAGCAGGCCCCCAACGGCCATGGCCATCGCCGCCATGGGTTCGTAGAGTCCTTTGGCAACGCGACGCTTCAACTCGACCTGCTCGTGCTCGTGGTCCCCGCCCAGCGTCTTCCAGAACTCTTCGAAAGAGAGTTCGGCTGGGAAGGCCGAAAGCGCCGGGAGCCGAGTCATGCGACTAATATAGTAATAACTTGGGCCTGAAAACTCAACTACAGCCCTTCTAACGCCAAGTTTTCATAAAGTTGCGCGGCTCGCGGATCCGTGAAGGACGCAAACGAGGGATGGCCCTTCCGGATCCTAAGCCCCCGCGGCGGTTGCGGTGTTGCTCAGCAGCATCGCGACGGTCATCGGGCCGACGCCGCCGGGGACCGGCGTGATCATGCCGGCGACCTCGCGGACTCCTTCGAAGTCGACGTCGCCGGCCAGCGAGCCGTCGGCCAGCTTGTTGGTCCCCACGTCGATCACGACCGCGCCCGGCTTGACCATGTCGGCCGTGATCGATCGGGGCGCGCCCGCCGCGACGACGAGCACGTCCGCGTGACGGGTGTGGTCCGCGAGCGATCGCGTCCCGGTGTGACACAGCGTCACGGTCGCGTTCCCGCCCTCCATCTTCGAGCTGAGTAGGACCGACAACGGACGGCCGACGAGCGAGGAGCGCCCGACGACCACCACGTCGGCGCCGTCGACTTTCACGTCCGACCGCTTCAGCAGCTCGACCACGCCCAGCGGCGTCGCGGGGATGAAGCGCGGGCGGCCGAGCACGATCAAACCCTGGTTCTCGGGGTGCAGCCCGTCCACGTCCTTGCCCGGATCGATGGACTCCTGGACCGTGGGTGTGTCGACGTGCGGCGGCAGCGGCAGTTGCACGATTACGCCGTGGATGCGTTCGTCGGCATTCAGCTCGTCGATGACGGCGAGCACGTCGGCCTGGCTCGCGCGTGCGGGAAGCGTCCGCTCGAAGGCGCGGATGCCCCCCTTCGCCGCGGCGCGATTCTTCATGCCGACGTAGAGCGCCGAGGCCGGATCGTCGCCGACGAGCAGGTCGCAGAAGCCGGGCGTGACGCCGGCCCGCTCGATGCGGTCGCGCACCTCGTCACGGACCGCTCGCGCGATCGCCCGCCCATCGATGACCTGCGCCGCCACGGACTGCCTACCCGTGCCTGAAATGGCGGATGCCGGTCAGGACCAGCGCGATGCCGTGCTCGTTCGCCGCGCGAACGACCTCGTCGTCGTTGCGCGAGCCCCCGGGCTGGATGACGGCGACGGCGCCTGCGACGGCGACGGCGTCCAGCCCGTCGCGGAAGGGGAAGAAGGCGTCGGATGCGGCGACGGCGCCCTTGGCGCGGTTGCCGGCCTTGCGTGCCGCGATCTCGGCGGCATCGACGCGGCTCACCTGTCCCGCCCCGACCCCGACCGTCGCGCCGTCACGCGCCAGCACGATGGCGTTCGAGCGCGCGTGCTTGCAGACCGTCCACGCGAAGAGCAGGTCGCGCCACTGGTCTTCGGTCGGTTGGACCTTCGAGGGCACGGTGAAGGTCGCGCGCCGGTCGGGCGAGACGTCGGGGTCTTGCACCAGGAACCCGCCCGAGACCCGGCGGTACGAGCGCTCGGGCCGCGGCAGCGACTCGACTTGCAGCAGGCGCCGCCCCTTCTTGGCGGCCATGACGCGCAGCGCGTCGGGCTCGTAGCCGGGCGCGATGATGCACTCGGTGTGCACCTCGATCGAGGCCGCCGCCGCCGCTTCGCTCATCGGCCGGTTGAACGCAACGACGCCCCCGAAGGCTGAGACGCGATCGCACTCCAGCGCACGCTCGTACGCCTCGCCGACGCCGTCGCCGATCGCGACGCCGCACGGCACCGCGTGCTTGACGATCACGCACGCAGGCTCGTCGAACTCCGCGCACAGCGCGAGGGCCGCGTCGACGTCGTAGAAGTTGTTGAAGCTCAGCTCCTTGCCGCCGATCTGCCGCGCCCGCGCGAGCGAGTTCGGCGGCGCGTCCTGCTCGGCGTAGAGCGCGCCCGCCTGGTGCGGGTTCTCGCCGTAGCGGGTGGTCTGCACACGTTCGAGCATCAGCGCCACGCGCTCCGGGAACGGCTCGCCCCGGTGCATCCAGGCGGCGATCGCACCGTCGTATGCGGCGGTGTGCGCGAAGGCCTCCGCGGCGAGCGAGCGGCGGGTCTCGTCGCTCAGGCCACCGGTCGAGGCGATCTCCTGGGCGAGCACCCCGTAGCGCGCGGGATTGACGACGACCCCCACGCTCGCGTGGTTCTTCGCCGCCGAGCGCACCATCGCCGGCCCGCCGATGTCGATCTGCTCGATCACCTCCGGCCACGGCTTGCCCTGTGCGACGGCCTCCCGGAAGGGATAGAGATTCACCACGACTACGTCGATCGGCTCGATGCCGTGCTGCGCGAGCTGCCCGAGGTGATCGTCGGTGCGCAGCGCCAGGATCCCGCCGTGGATGGCGGGGTGCAGCGTCTTGACGCGCCCGTCGAGCATCTCGGGGAAGCCGGTGACCTCCGCGACCGGCGTCGTCGCCACGCCGTGCTCGGCGAGGTGCCGTCCGGTCGAGTCGGTGGCGACGATGCGGATCCCCGCGTCGACCAGCGCGCGACAGAAAACGGCGAGACCGGTGCGGTCGGAAACCGAGACGAGCGCGGTTCGAACGGGCGTCGTGGCCATGGTCCAACTGTATCCGACGCCGTCGGCGCCCCCGCCGGCTACAGGACGTGCACGCGGCGGCCTTCGACCTTCACGCGGCCGGCCGCGAAGAGACGGATCACGTCCGGGAACAGACGGCGCTCGGCCTGTTTGATCCGCTCGTGCAACGACTCCTCGGTGTCGCCCGGCTCGACCGCCACGGCTTCCTGCGCGATGACCGGGCCCGTGTCGATGCCTTCGTCGCACAGGATGATCGAGGTGCCGGTCACTTTCACGCCGTAGTCGAGCGCGTCGCGGACCGCGTGGGCGCCGGGGAAGGCCGGGAGCAACGCCGGGTGGGAGTTCACGTAGGGCACGCCGACGGCCTCGAAGTAGGGACGCGAAAGCACCTTCATGAAGCCCGCGCTCGCCGACAGGTCGAGGCCGTGGTCGAGCTGCTCGCGGGCGATCGCCAGGCTGAACGCGTCCCGGTCGGGAAAGTCCTTCAGACGGAAGAGAGCGGTGGGGATGCCGGCGTCGCGCGCGATCTCCAGAGCCCGCACTCCCGGCCGGTCGGAGACCACCGACGTCACCTCGTAGGAGTCGGCGGCAGCCAGGATCGCCTCCAGCAACGATCCCGTTCCTGAGGCGAGCACGCCGACGCGGTAACGACTCACGATCGGGATGCTACCCGTCCCCGCCCTGACCTCCACGGTCCGCTCCGGGCCGATTTAGTCATTTCGGGCCGTCATGCGCCTTCCGCCGCGCTCGTTCCTCCATGCGACCGACCCGCACAACCGTGTCGGCGCGTCGGAGGGACGCGCTGGGAGGGGGTTATCACATGCTGCTCGCCGCTATTCGCGCGCGCCTTTCGTCGCGTGTCACGCCCGCAGGTCTCGCACTCGCCGTCGCCGCAGCGATGTTCACGCCCACCGCCGCGCAGGCGGGAAGCGGCGTCACCGCCGATCCCGGTCTGACCGGTCAAGGCATCGGCTTCGGCGGAACCGGCAAGACCGTTCGCTCCGTCCGCACGCAGGAGCTGCGAGACCGAGCGGCCACCGGCGCCGCTCGCATCCTGGTGATCGGCACGGGCATCCAGAAGGACCTGTTCCCGATCACGCTGCAGCCCTCGATCGTCACGCCCTCCACCGCGGACGCCACCGACACGCACGGCTACGGCACGGTCGCCGCCTCGGCGATCCTGCAGCTCCTTCCCGACGCGACCATCACCTCGGTCCGCGTGCCGCCGCGCGACGGCGCCTGGAACATCCTCGACCTTCCCGCCCTGGCAGAGGCGCTGGAGTCCGCGCGCGCGCAGAGCGGCTCCTACGACGCGGTGCTGCTCGCCTATCCGCCGCAGGCGGCGCTGGACCCGATCACGCACCTGATCGGGCACGAGATCGACAAGGGTCTCGGCTCCGGCTGGGAGCTGGTGGCCGACGCGATGATGAGCGCGCACGCGCGCAGCGGCGTCACCGGCATCCCCACGAGCAAGGACCTGCGCTCGCGCGTCTTCGAGGGCGTCAGCCCGCTGCAGCGCGACGCCGTCGAGAAGTTCACCGCGCGGGCCAAGGACTGGCAGGCGATCCTCGACGCCGCGAAGGCGCTCGACGACGCCGGCGTGGCGGTCGTGTCCCCGTCGGGGGACTTCACCCGGACCGAGGGCGGCGCGCTCAAGGCGCTCCAGACCCAGACCGTCTTCGGCTTGGCGGCGCTGCCGTCGGTCATCACCGTCGGCGCCGCCTACGAGGACGGCGCCGTCGAGCGCACCTCGCCGACCAGCGGCCGCGGCCCGACGCTCGACCTGGCTCCCAAGCCCGACCTGCTCGGGCCGAGCGACATGATGGTCATGCTCCCGAAGAAGGCTTCGCTCCCCTGGCCCGACGACAGCTTGCGCGTGCCGTTGCAGACGATCGACTGGGCCAAGCAGGGCGTCGTTCCCACACCGTGTCCGAGCGCCACCGACACCTACCGCTGCGCCCTGCAGGGATCGTCGATGACCGCCGCTTCGGTCGTTGCCGCCAACATCGCCGCTTCCGTCGCCTCGGGCCTGCCGGCCACGGCGGCGAGCCGGTCCGGCAACCACGACGAAGTCCTTCGCGGCTTCGCCTGGGCCGAGGCGTCCATCGCCAAGGCGCGCGCCTTCGACACCGACACGCCCGCCCCGGTCTGGGAGCAAGGGGCCGGCGTCTTCCACGGCTTGCGCCTCTTCGATCCGTCCCTGGCCCCGGTCCCGCTGTCGAATGCGGCGCTGGGCGAGGCCGGGACCGCAACCGCCGCGAAGCGCACCGTGCCGCTGTGGAGCGGCGGCGCGAACGGCGCCGGCTCGGCGATCGTGGAATCCTTCATCGGACCCGACCCGACCGGCGCGGCCGTCGCGACCGACTACCTCGACGCCGAACGCGTGAGCGTGACCGGCGACGGATCCGGCGTGATCGTCCGGGCGGCATCCGGCCGGTACCAGGGCGGGGTCTACGGCGGCCTGCTCACGCTGTCCGGCGCCGGCGGCTCGGTCGACGTCCCCCTGAGCCTCACGCAGACGCTGCCCTTCGACTTCAAGACGACCTACGCCTACAACGAGCTGATGACCGGCGGCATGGAAGGCGAACGCGCCGAGAACATGACGCTGTTCCTCGTGCCCAACCTTCCCTCCGGCATCGGGCTGATCGGCCAGGCCTTCAAGTTCCTGTCCTGGCGCGGGTTCAAGAACGTCGGCGGCGACCCGTCCAACAGCTACGCCCTTCGAGCCGGCGTCACGCAAAGCTCCTTCGACGGTTCGGTCCCGGCGTCCCAGCACGGCCGCGGCCGCATCCCGATGGTGTCTCCCGGCTACTACCGAATGCAGGTGCTCGCCGACCACGGCCTGGGCGCCACGCAGGCGCGAGGCCGGCAGGAAGAGCTGGGCATCCACCTCGGCACGTTCGGCAACGAGATGGGCTACGCGCCGGGCTCGGACGTGTTCGTCTCCGCGCTGCCCGCGTGCGGCGAGGGTCCGTTCACCGGCCCGTTCGAGGACGGCTGCCTCACTCGCCAGGACGTCGGCTCGGTGGACAACGACACCGGCATGTGCGCGGTGTCCAACCAGAGCACGGGCGTGTCGTTCAACCTCTATTGCGGCGAGGTTTCCTACGCAATCCCGTCCACCGTCGTGTCGCGCGCCGTCCATCTGATCGAGCACGACCCGGTTCCCGCCGCGAGCGAGTGGAAGACGTGCGGCGTCGGCGTGCCCACCGACGGCTCGATGCTGAGCTTCGAGCAGATCGCGGCCGCGAACTCCGACTGCACCACCACGACGACCGGGTCCTCCGCGTGGTCCTTCCCGACCGGCGCGCCCTCGTGCCTGCCGACGGACGAGCGGGCCTCCTCGCCGAAGGGCAACGCCTCGGACATCACCGCCGTCTACCGCGGCATCACGGCCGGCGGCGTCGGCCAGTCGCTCCCGGTCGCGGTGATGACCTACGAGTTCCCGCTGCCCGAGCGCAACACCTACACGGTGGCCACGCTCTCGCTGTCCTACGACGTGCAGGACGCGATCGTCGGCGTGCGGTTCTCCACCGGCGACCAGAAGGCGTTCGACAGCGCCAACAGCGTCATCGTGATCGACGACCCGACGATCGAGGTGGTCCCCGCGCTGAAGCGATCCAGCACGCGCGGCTCGGCCACGACCGAGTGGAGCGTCATGTCGAGCAACGCCCGCGTCGGCCACCTGTCGGTCTTCGCCATCCCGACCTCCTGGACGACCGCGAGCCTGGACCCGACCGAGCCGCTGGCGTCGATCGCGCTCTGCGACGTGGCGCTGCGCGTGGCGACGTTCGGCAAGCAGTCGTGGGGCAACGCCGTCAAGACCGGCGGCGTGCCGACCCAGTCCTTCGGGATCAGCGACAACGGGCTGAGCCGGGCGATCGATCCCGCCACCGCTCGCACCCGGCCCGTCTGGAACGGCTCGAGCTTCGAGGCGGCCGGCGTCGAACACGAGAGCTTCCAGCTCGCCGTGCACGTCCCGAAGAACACGACCCACAACGCCGCGGCCGAGCACCACGTGCTCTCCCCGATCGGGAACGGCGCCCGGTTGAGCGGGGCGCGCGGCTCGAACGGCGCCGACGTGCTCGGGTCGAGCTTCACCACCTACGACCCGCGCGCCGGCGTGGACACCCTCGCCTGCTCACCCAACGTCTCGCCCGGCGACCTCAGCGTCGAGCGCGAGCGCACCGCGGCGGTGTGCAAGGCGTACCTGGCGGCGCGCGACGCCGGCGACGTCCTGGCCGAGCTGCTCCCCACGTCGGTGACCAACGGCCGCTTCTACGGGCTGTTCGCCGTCGACGACGCCGCCTACGAACGGGCGGGCGGACGCATCACGTTCTCGATCGCCGACGGCGACGACAACGGCGCGTTCGACGCCGCCGGCCACTGGGCGAAGCGCAACGGCTCGTACGTCAAGCGCATCCCGGTGTCGGACTTCTACGACGACGCCGTGCCGTTCACGCTGGCGCCGCAAGCCGGCCGGGTCTCGGTCGCGCGCGACGCGAAGGGCGACCCGATGGTGCGCATCGACTCCTACGACTTCGGGGGCGGCACGCACCGAATCACGAGCACGCTGTAGCCACATCCGGGGCCGGTCGCGGTGTCGCGCGCCGGCCCCGGTCCAGCGTCCGGCCAGGACGGAACCCGAAGGTACGATCGGGAACGTGGGCAAACGGTTGAGCATCAGCGCGCTGACGGGCGCGGAGCGCCTCGTCCTGGCGGGCGCGGCGCTGGGCGTGGTCAACGGGTTCGTGCCCTGGTGGTACCGGGCGAGGATCGCGACCGGCACCGTCACCTACGCGGCGGGGCTGACGACGTGGAGCACGCTGGCCGTGGGCGCCTCGTTCGTCGCCGCGGCGGCGGTCCTGGCCCGGGCCTCGATCTGGCCCGACCCGGCGCCGAGGAGCGACGGCGGCCTGTACGTGTCGCTGGGCGTCGCCGCGATGGGGCTCCTGGTCGCGGGCGCCGTGACCGGAAGCGGCGCGTGGCTCGGCCTCTACGCGGGGATCGCGCTCGCCGCCGCGGTCGCGTGGGGCGGCGTGCGCCGATGGACCGAGCGGCGCTCGGGCTGGACCTGAGCCGCGCACGATCTTCGACCCGTTGTTCACGAGCGGCGCACGCCGGTCGAGATGCCGTTGACTTCGGGTCCTCGCGGGGGCACCGTCCGCCCACGCAGATTCCAGCCGGACGTCCAGTGTCCATTGACTATGGACATATTCTCCCCGGCGTGGTACGATCCACGCCCGTGGAGCCGATCGTGATCATGGCGAGCGAGTTCAAGCAGCGTTGTCTCGCGATCCTGGATCGAGTTGAGGAGGACCACATGACGTTCATCGTGACCAAGCACGGCCGGCCGGTGGCCCGGCTGACTCCCCTGGAGACCGAAGCCTCCCCGTCAACCGACCGGAGCGTCACGGTCGTGACCTCCTCGGACGAAGACCTGTTCTCGACGGGTGAGACGTGGGCAGCGGAGGCCTGATCCTCCTCGACACCCATGTGCTCATCTGGTGGAAGGCCGGCGGCGGCAAGCTCTCGCAGCGTGCCGCTCGCGCCGTGCACGCGAGCGACACGGTCCTGCTGAGCGCGATCTCGTTCTGGGAGATCGCCGTCCTGGAGCGCAAGAGCCGGATCCGGCTCGATCGAGACCTTCTCCGGTGGATTGGAGACGTTCTCAGCGAGGATCGAGTCCGTGAGGCGCCCGTGAGCGCGCAGGCCGGAGCGCACGCGGGCGCCCTGCCCGACTTCGGGGGCGACCCGGCCGATGCGATCCTGTACTGCACCGCCCGCGAGCTGGGTGCCCCGCTGGTGACAAAGGACCGGCGCCTGACCGCCTACGCGCGGGCGCACCGCGACGTGAGGACCGTGTGGTAGCGAGAGTCAGCCGAGAGACTTGACGGCCAGCTCGGCGGCTTCGGTCGGGTTGGTTCCCACACGAATGCCCCTGGCCTCCAGCGCGTCCTTCTTCGCCTTGGCCGTGCCGCTCGACCCGCTCACGATCGCGCCCGCGTGACCCATGCGCTTGCCCTCGGGAGCGGTGAAGCCGGCGATGTAGGCGGTGACCGGCTTGCGCACGTGCTCGGCGATGAACGCGGCGGCGCGCTCCTCGGCGTCGCCCCCGATCTCGCCGATCATGATGATGGCCTCGGTCTCGGGATCCGCTTCGAACGCGCCGATGACGTCGATGAAGTCGCTCCCAACGATCGGGTCGCCGCCGATGCCCACGCACGTCGACTGCCCGGCTCCGCGAGCGAACATCTCGTTCATCACCTGATAGGTCAGCGTGCCGCTCCTGCTCACGAGCCCGATCGGCCCCGGACCGGTGATCTCCCCCGGGATGATGCCGACGTTCGCCTTGCCCGGCGAGATCACGCCGGGGCAGTTCGGCCCGATCAGGGTCACGCCCTTCGCGCGCACGTACGGGTAGACCTCGGCCATGTCGCGCGCCGGCACTCCTTCGGTAATGCACACGATCGTGCCGATCCCCGCGTCCACCGCTTCGAAGATCGCGTCGGCCGCGAACGGCGCCGGGACGAAGACCAGGGACGTGTTCGCTCCTTCCTTGGCGACCGCTCCGGCCACGGTGTCGAACACGGGCACGCGCTCGTCCACGGCGCGCTGCCCACCCTTGCCGGGCGTCACGCCGGCGACGACCGTCGTGCCGTAGTCGACGTTTCGGCGGGTGTGGAAGGTGCCCTCCGATCCCGTGATGCCCTGGACGACGACGCGCGAGCCGGTGTCGACGATGATCGCCATGTCAGACCTTCCTTCCCTTGCTCAGCGCGACGGCCTTCTCGGCGGCAGACAGCATCGTCTCCGCCGGCACGACCTTCGGATGGTTTGCCGCGCGCAGGATCGAGCGGCCCTCCTCGGCGTTGGTGCCGTCCAGACGCACCACGATCGGCACGCGCACATCACCCCCGAGCGCCTCGATCGCCCCGAGGATCCCCTTGGCCACCTCGTCGCAACGCGTGATCCCGCCGAAGATGTTTACGAGCATGCTCTTGACCTTGCGGTCGGACAGGATCACCGCGATGCCGTTGGCCATCACGTCCGCGCGCGCTCCCCCGCCGATGTCCAGGAAGTTCGCGGGCTCCCCGCCCGCCTCCGCGACGACGTCGAGCGTCGACATGGTCAAGCCCGCGCCGTTGCCGATGATGCCGACGCGCCCGTCGAGCGCGACGAAATTGCCGACGCCTTTCTCCTTGGCGAGGCGCTCCTGCTTGGGGAGCGCCTTGAGGTCAACGAACGGTTCGAACTCCTTGTGGCGGAAGAGCGCGTTCTCGTCCAGCGAGACCTTCGCGTCGAGGGCGATCGCCTCGCCCGCGGTCGTCACCACGAGCGGGTTCACCTCGACGAGCGCGGCGTCCGCACCCACGTAGCACGCGTACAGCTTGGCGAGCAGCGCCCCGACCGCCTTGTGGTGCTCGGCGGGTATGCGGCCTCCGAAGAGCATCCCGCGGACGTGCGACGGTTTGATGCCCACGAGCGGATCGACGTGGACCTTCGCAAGGTAGTCGGGCTCCTCCGCGGCGACCTGCTCGATGTCCATGCCGCCCTTTGCCGAGCACATCCCGAGGATGGTCTTCGCGCTTCGGTCGAGCATGAACGAGGCGTAGTACTCGACCGCGATCTCGGCGTCGGCGCGCTCGACCAGGACCTCCCGAACCGTGTGCCCCTTGATGTCCATGCCGATGATCCGGCCCGCCGCGGCTTGCGCCTCGTCCGCCGTCGCGGCCAGCTTGACGCCGCCGGCCTTTCCGCGACCGCCCACCCGGACCTGCGCCTTCACCACGACGCGGCCGCCGAGCTTCTCGGCGATCTGGCGCGCCTTCTTCGCCGACTTGGCGGGCTTCCCCTCCGGTACGGGGATGCCGTAGGCGGCGAACACCTTCTTGCCCTGGTGCTCCAGCAGGTCCATGCGGTCCTCTCCTCAGGCGCGCTCCGCGCGCACGGCGACGTTGTCCTTGATCCAGGCGATGATCTCGCCGGTCGGCGCGCCGGGCGTGAAGATCGCGGCGACGCCCTTCTGCTTCAAGACCGGGATGTCCTCGGCGGGGATGATGCCGCCGCCGAAGACGACCACGTCGGTCGCCCCACGCTCGCGCAGCAAGTCGACGACCTTGGGGAACAAGGTCATGTGGGCGCCCGAGTGGATGGAGAGCCCGACGCAGTCCGCGTCCTCCTGGATGGCCGTCTCCACGATCTGCTCGGGCGTGTTGTGCAGGCCCGTGTAGATCACCTCCATGCCCGCGTCGCGGAGCGCGCGCGCGACCACCTTGGCGCCGCGGTCGTGACCGTCCAAACCGGGCTTGGCCACCACCACGCGGATCTTTCCTCCCGCCACGCACGTCCTTTCGGTTGTTGGTTGCGGGGTCGAAGTGTACGGTCCGTGCCACCCATGGGCGAACCTCGGCGCGGCGCGCGCGACGTGATCGACGCGGTCCTGGACGCGGGCTGGTCGCCGCTGTTCGAGGAGATCGCAGGCGGCGATCCGCTCGGCTTCCCCGGCTATCCGGAGCAGGTGGCGCGAGCGCGCGAGCAGACGGCGGCGTCCGAGTCGGTGCTCGTCGGGGAAGGAACCGTCGACGGCGAGCAGCCCCTGGTCGTGATCGCCTTCGAGTTCGACTTCCTGGGCGGCTCGATGGGCGTCGCGGCCGGCCGCCGGATCGTCGCCGCGTTCGACCATGCCGCCGCCAAGAAGGTTCCGGTCCTGGCCTCGACCGCCAGCGGCGGCGCGCGGATGCAGGAGGGGATGCTCGCGCTGGCGCAGATGCCGGCGACCCTCGCGGCGCGCGCGCGCCTCGCGGCGGCGGGCGCGCCGCTGATCGCACACCTGCGCGACCCGACCACGGGGGGCGTCTACGCCTCCTTCGCCAGCAGCGCCGACTTCGTCTGGGCCGACGCCGGCGCCACGATCGGGTTCGCCGGTCCGCGAGTCGCCGAAACCGTCACGGGCGAGCCGCTCCCCCCCGGCTCGCACACCGCAGAGTCGGCCGTCCGGCACGGGCTCGCCGACCTCGCCCTGGACGGGGACGGCCTCGGGCCGGCCGTGCGAGAGTGCCTGCGCATCCTTCGAGGAGGCGACGGATCGGAGCTTCCCCTGGCGTCGGCGGATCCCGCGATCGTTCCGTCGCTTCGATCGTGCGGCGGGCGGCCCGTCGTCGCGATCGTCCTCGGGCGCGGGCCCGGCGGCGACGCCCGTCCGGGCCCGGCCGGCTATCGGGCGGCCCGTCGCGCGATCCGCGTGGCGACGCGGCTCGGGCTGCCGGTCGTGACGCTCGTCGACACGCCCGGCGCCGATCCGTCCCCGGCCGCGGAGGCCGCCGGGATCGCCCGGGAGATCTCGGCGACGTTCCAGGCCATGCTCGCGGCGCCGGTGCCGACGGTCGCGATCGTGACCGGGGAGGGAGGCAGCGGCGGCGCGCTCGCGCTGGCCGCCTGCGACCGGCTGCTGATGCGGACCGGTTCGACGTTCTCGGTGATCGCGCCCGAAGGCGCCGCGGCCATCCTGCGGCGCTCGGACGTGGACGAGGTCGGGCGGGAGCTGAAGCGAACCGCGGGGGACCTCGTCGACTTCGGAATCGCCGACGAGGTGATCGACGCCTGGGCGCCCGGAACCTTCCCCGACGAGCCGGTGCGCGCGGCGCTCGCACGCATCGCCGCGGAGGGCGGCGCCCCGTCCGCGAGGCGGCTCGAACGATTCAATGCGAGCGAGCCGTGACGTCCCCGAACGGCGCGACGCCGCCCCGGAAGAAGAAGCGCGTGCGTCCTGCCCGCAAGATCGTCCCGCGCGGACAGATGGGCATCGGCTGGATCGTCGGGCCGCTCGTGCTGGCTGGGGCGATCCTCGTCCTCGGCGTCGTCTTCCTGCTCACCCGGTAGTCATCCGGGAGGGACTTCGGGGCGCAGCCGGATCATCCGGTACCGAAACACTTGCGCCGGACCTGCGTTCATGGTTGCCTGCTGTCACGCCCTTCCCCAGTCGAAGAAAGGGACGAGCACGTGGTGAAGCGGGCGCGAGCAATCGCACGTCGAGGACGCCGCGCTGCGGCGGCGTCGGTCGGCGTCGCGCAGTCGGTGGGACGGGCGATGCGCCGGCCGGCCACCTACCCCGGCTACCTCAAGGAGGCCGTCTGGGGCGCGCTCAACCTGACCGTGTACCCGGTGGGCCTGGTCGCCGACGCGCTCAAGGTCGAGGACGCCGTGCGGCTCGGCGACCGCTACTCGCGCGCGCTCCCCCTCCGCTACGTCAGCCCGGAAGCCGCCTCGACGCCGATCATCCTGCTCCACGGCCTGTTCCACAACCGGAGCGCGTTCCTGCTCATGCGACGAATGCTGCGTCGCGTCGGTTACCGCACCGTCGACACGATGAACTACAACGTGATCGGCAACGACGTCGAAGAGCTGGCCGGCCAGCTCGCCGCTCACGTCGAGCACGTCCTGGCCAGCGCGGAGGCCACGCAGGTTCATCTCATCGGACATTCCCTCGGAGGGCTTGTGGCTCGCTACTACATCCAGGAGCTGGGCGGCCACGAGAAGGTGCACACGTGCGTCACGCTCGGCACGCCGCACCAGGGCTCCTACGCGGCGTGGATCGGACGGGGGAAGGCCGCCAGGCAACTCCGTCCGGGATCGGACCTGCTGACGAGCCTCAGCGCGACGGCGCGCCGCCTGCCCGTTCGCTTCGTGTCCTTCTACTCCAACCTCGACGGCATGGTGCTGCCGCCGTCGAACGCGAAGCTGGTCGACCTGGAACTGCGCGCGCGCAACATCCTGGTCAAGGACGTCGGACACATCAGCCTGCTGATCTCACGACAGATCATCCGATCGATCGCCGGGATCCTGTCCTCCCTCGACGACCCGAACGCGATTGTCGAGCCGCTGCCGCGGCGAGCCGCCGCCCGCACCCGCCGGCCCCCTAGCGCCGGAGCGGGACCCTCAGCGTCCAGCCTGGACGGATAAGGCTCGGGTCGGCAAAGCGCGATCCGTCCTCCATCACCCGTCCGCGATTGAGCCGCCAGATCGCCCGCCACCGCTGCGGGTCGCCGAACCGCCGCTGAGCGATCTTCCACAGGCTGTCGCCGGCGCGGACGTCGATGTGGGGCGCGACGACGGTGCGCCCTTTCACCCGAGCCTCGATCGAGGCCGGCCGCCGCGGCTGCGACGGCAAGCCGATCAGGACCGCGGGAGGCGCCGAGGCCCTGACCGACTCCGCCCCGCCGGGCGTCCGGCCGATCGAGATCGCAAGGCTGAGCCCCGCCGCCATCACCGCCACGATCGCGATGATGCCCGGGACGATCCCAACGGTGGCGCGTTCGAGCGCGATGCGCTCGGGTTCGACGGGCAGCGCCTCCGGAGCACGAGGACCGCCGAGGTCGGGTGGCTGCGCTTCGAGCGCGCGGAGCAGCTCGTCGAGCGTCGCGAGGCCGTCCTTGGGACTCGGCACAGGCGCAAGACGCCGGGGTGCCGGCCGGTCGAGAACGGGAATCTCTGAGGCTTGGAGCGCCTCGCCGATCATGGTCCCTCCCTTAAGGAGTAGACGAACGACGAACTCGCTCCGCTACGCTCCGCTCCGGAGGGCAAAGCCTCTGCCCTCACATCAGCAACTCTAGAATCAGTGGTTAACAAGTCAAGCATCCAGGAACTCCAGGCAACCGCACGCCGTGGAGCCGGACACACCCACTGCGCCTCCTTTGCCCGAATCAACCGAATGTACGGGATCGTTGCGTTTCGACAGAGAATCCATCGATGTCGGGAAGGTCTGACGTGCGCCTCCGTCCAATTATTTCTCTGGGCAAGAAGGCTGCGGCGGTACGGAAACAGCGTGCGAAGGCACCCTGTTTCGCCATCCAGCCCCGCGTGCTCTCGTGGTGATCCGAAAGGGGACTGGCATGGCAAGGCAGCTCAACCGTCGACGGGTGAACCAAATGCTCGTCGCATGTGGACTTCTGTTCGCCGTATCACTGATGCAGGCGGTTCCGGTCCTGGCGTCGGACGCTCCCTCGCTGTCCTCGACCAACCCCGCCGACGCGAGCACCGTCACGTCTGCCGAGCTCGGCGACGTCTCGGCGACGTTCGGCACGGCGCTCGACGCAAGCTCCTTCATGACGCTGCGCGACGCGACCGACACCTACGTGGCGGGCGCGTCCTCGGTGTCCGCCGACACGCTCACGTTCGCCCCTTCCGAGGCGCTCACCGACGCGGCTTCGCCCTACACCGCCTCCTTCGACGCGGTCGCGGACGGCGGCGTCGATCACGCCACAGGGTCGTTCTCTTTCTCGCTCGACAACGTCGCGCCCGGGTCGATCGTCATCGACGCGCCCGCAGCCGACGCGCTCGTCGCCGACCCGGTCGCCGTGACGGGCGCCACGGACGAGCAAGCGGCAATCTCAGTCGCCGAGGGCGGCTCGGAAATCGCCTCGGGCACCTCCGACGCCGAGGGCTCGTTCAGCATCCCGCTGTCGCTCGGCAGCGAGAACGGTGTGACGCACACGATCACGGTCGTCGCGACGGATGCGGCCGGCAACGCGAGCGCCGAGGCCGTTCGCACGTTCACGCACGACAACGTCGCGCCCGCCGCCCCGGTGATCACCTCGCCGGCCGACGGCACCGCGACCTCCAGCACGAACATCACGGTATCGGGCACCTCCGACGACGGCACCGTCGCCGTCTCCGACGGCGCGGACCAGATCGCGACCACCACGGCCACCGGCGGGGCGTGGTCGGTCACGATCGAAGATTTCGAGGTAGGACAGCACAGCCTCACGGCGAAGACGACGGACGCCGCCGGCAACGTCGGTCCGGCGTCGGCCGCGGTGAACGTCGAGATCGACGAGACCGCCCCGCCGATCCCGACGCTGGAGTTCTCCGACACGCTCATCAACGCGGCCGAGCAGACCGCGATCGCCGTGAGCGGCGTGACCGAGCCGCTGGCGTCGGTCGACGTCGCCGTCGACGACGAGAACGCGGGCACCGCGGCCGTCACGGCATCGGTCGTGGCGGACAACGTCGGCGCGTTCGTCACGCCGGACCTCGACCTGTCCGGCCTGGACGACGGGGCGCTCACCGCCACTGCGACCGCGACCGACCAGGCGGACAACGAGTCGCTCGTCGGTGAGGCGATGGCCTCGAAGGACACGGTCGCGCCCGCGGCGCCCGCGGTCGTGGTCGACCCCGCGGTCATCAACGCGGCCGAGCAGACCGAGGTCACGATCGGCGGCTCGGGCGAGCCCGGGGCCGGCGCCGCGATCGCGCTGAGCGACGGCGTGGCCGACGTGCTCGCGAACGCCACGGTCGACGAGGAGGGCGCGTTCTCCGTCGTCGTCGATTCCTCCACGCTCGCCGACGGGGCGCTCACCGCCACCGCGGCGTTGACCGACGAGGCCGGCAACGAGGGATCCGCCACCGACGCGGCCGCGCTCAAGGACACGCTCGCGCCCGGCGCTCCGGCGATCGACCTTCCGGCGGCGGACGCGATCCTGACCAGCTCTTCGGTCACGGTGACCGGTTCCGCCGAGCCCGGCGCGGCCGTCGAGGTCGCCGAGGGCGAGACGTCGCTCGGCACGACGACGGCGGACGGAAGCGGCGCCTGGTCGCTCGCCGCGACCGTGACCGGCGACGGGGAGCACACCATCGCCGCCACGCAGACCGACACGGCCGGCAACCCCGGCTCGGAAAGCGCGTTGCGCAGCTTCGTCGTCAACACGAGCGCTCCGGTGTTGGTCTCGACCACGCCCGCCGACGACACGTTCGTCACCTCGGCGGCCGACGTCGTCGCCACCTACTCCGAGAGCCTGTCCGAGGGGACGTTCGCCGTGCGCAACCGGCACGGCACGCTCGTCGCGGGCACGACCTCGGTTTCCGGCAGCGCCGTGCGCTTCGCGCCGTTCGGCGGCTCGCTCAGCGAGCTGGGCAGCCCCTACACGGCCGAGGTGAGCGCGACCGACCTCGCCGAGTCGACGTCGGCTCCGTCCAGCTTCGGCTTCGTCGTCGACGCCACCGCCCCGGGCGCGCCGGCCATCACCAGCCCGGCCGTCGATTCGGTTTCCGCGACGAAGGACGTGCTCGTCGAGGGCACCGCCGAGGCGGGCTCGAAGGTCGAGCTGTTCGCGGACGGGACCTCCAAGGGCCTCGTCACCGCCGGCGAGAACGGCGCCTGGAGCAAGACGATCGGTCTCGCCGGAGGCCGTCACACGCTGACCGCCACGGCGAAGGACGCCGCCGGCAACGTCGGCGCCACGTCCTCGCCGGTCGGGTTCTGGATCGACACGGCGCGGCCCACGGTGAGCATCACCACCGGGGACAACGCGCCCTTCGGCCCGCTCGACTCGGTCGTGGTGAACGGAGACGCGACCGACGACGTCCGCGTGGCCCGCGTGGAAGTCGAGGTCTACGACGTCCGCGGCGTCACGGCGTTCGACGGCAACGCCACGCTGGCCGAGCCGGCCGCGACGACGACGACCTGGTCGGTCGAGCTGGCGCTCGCTCCCGGACGCTACTCGGTGATCGTGCGGTCCTACGACGGACGGGGTCTGCCGTCGTCGTCGGACTCCATCAAGATCCTCTCGCTGACGCTGTAGCGGGGTGCGGACGCCCGGC
>Ga0302046_10001731_pt1 | contig 20445 bp, 19 predicted proteins | sample RVTome_11_FD_200261 | JGI IMG/M metagenome (GOLD analysis project Ga0302046, IMG submission 200261) | Soil microbial communities from uranium-contaminated site in the Upper Colorado River Basin, Wyoming, United States - RVT147D111 (version 2) ...
GCGTCCGGGCACGGCCCGAAAGTCTTGCCGGCGAGGACGTCGTCGCGGCAGGCGCGCAGCACCTTGGCCCGCTCGCGCAGCAGCTTCGCGCCCTCCTTGCCGATGGCGCGCCGGCACTTGCCGACCGCCCCGTCGCCACCGGCCGCGAGCGCGTCGTAGTAGAGGCCGATCGCCCGGGCGACGCCGTGACCGTCGGCGCAGGCGAGGCAATCGGCGACGTCGCCGCAGTCGGCGAGCGCGCCCTCGCACGCCGCCGGCGGCGGCGCGGGGCACGTTCCGAGGTCCCACCCGATGGCCGCGAGGGGCTCGTCGTCCGGGGTGCCGCAGGCGCGGTCGTCGCCGCCGCAGCGCTTGCCGATGGCGGCGCGGAGCTTGCTCTGGACCTTGGCGATCTTGGCCGCCGCCCTGGCGTCGGGACACGCTCCGCCGCCCTCGCGGGCGCGCTCCTCGCACCGCTGCAGCTCCTTGGCCTCGAGCTGGACGAGCTCGGCCGAGCGCTTGACGATCTCGCGCTGGCACGCGATCGGGTCGGCCGCGGCGGGCGCGGTCGGGCACGCGACGGCGAGGGTCGCGGCCGCGAGGATGGCGGTCGTGGACGTGCGCATGCGGTCTCCCTGGCCGGCGGCGCATCGCGCGCGGCCGGCGGGAGAACGCTAGCAACGAAGGGCGCGCCATCGCATTCGGGGGATCCCCGAGTTTCGCGCCGGAGATACCGGACCGCCCCCGAGGCCCGGAAGGCCGCGGACGCGCGGATCGAGCTGCCGCGGCCCTCCTAGGAGGAGCCGCAGAGGCCGGCGACGACTTGCCGCAGCTCGCTCATGCGGCAGGGCTTCCGCAGATAGGCCGCGCACGGCTGCAGGTCGCTCGGCACCGTGCGCGACGTGTTGCCGCTCAGGATCACGATCGGGACGACGGACAGCGCCCGATCGGCCTGCAGGCTCCGCACCAGGTCCCAGCCGCTCTCGGCCCCGAGCTGGAGATCGACCAGGATCGTCGCCGGCCGCCGCTCACGAGCACGCGCGAGCGCCTCGGCGAGACTCGCGCTCCCCACCACGTCGCAGTCGCGCCTGAGCGCCTGCGCCGTCATCCAGCGCGTGTCGGGGTCGTCGTCGACCACGAGCACGCACGGCCTCGCCGACTCACTCGTGACCGAGCTCTGCAGATTCATGCCTCGTCTCCTCCCGGCCGCCCGCGAGCCGCCGTGTCGATGGAACCGCCAACGAGAAGGTCGCCCCCACCCCTTCCCGGCTGCGTACGACGATGCGGGTGTCGAGCAAATGTCCGAGGTCGCGCACGAGGGCGAGCCCGAGGCCGACCCCGGACTCGGAGCCGACGTTCGGGCGCCGGTAGAAGGGCTCGAAGATGAGCTCGTGCTCGCTCTCGGGAATGCCCACCCCGGTGTCCGAGACCGCGAGGAAGACCTCCTCGTTCCCGGCCGTCGCCCGCAGCTCGACGCGGCCCTCGGGCGTGTACTTGGCGGCGTTGGTCGCCAGGTTGGTGACGATCTGCCGCAGCATCTCGGGATCGCTCTCGACCCATTCCGCGCCCGCCTCCACCACCACGTCGACGCGCACGGCCTTGTCGCCCACCACCGCGACGGCGGCCTCGCGCGCGCGCTCGTAGAGGGCGGGCACGTGGATCGGCTCGCGGCGCGCGGTCGGCAGGCTGGCCTCGGCGCGCGAGAACTCGAGGAGGCTCGCCGTGAGGCCGCGCAGGATGTGCGCCTGGCGCTGGAGCCGCGCCAGGGCCTCCTTGCCGAGCGCACCGACGTGGACCTCGAGGACGTCCGTGAGGCCGAGGATGACGTGCAGCGGCGTCGCCATCTCGTGCGCCACGCGGGCGAGCATCTGCGCCTTCTCGTGCGTGCCCTGGACGGCGGCCCGATAGCGGTCGGCCGCGTTCAACGCCGCGGCGACCCGCAGCGCGAAGAGCTCCAGCACCTCGCGCGTCGCCTCCGCGAAGGGCGCCGGCGCGGTGCGGAAGACGACGAGCGCGAGCGGGCGCGACACCGGCACGCGCAGCGCGACCTGGGCACTCGCGTCGAGCGACTCCAGCACCCGGCCGGGGAGCCGCGCCGTCTCGGCCGTCCACTCGAGCGGGCGCTCCTGCCACCCGGCGCGCCAGACCGCGTCCGCCTTCCACCGTCCGCCCTCCGCCCGGGCGACCAGACCGCCGTCGGCGCCGGCGAGCTCGATCGCCGCCTCCACCCCCATCCGCTCCACCACCGCGGTGTCGACCGCGCCCGCGAGCGCGCGGCCGTGCGCGTTCAAGAGCCGCAGCAGGCGCCCCTGGCGCTCCTGCCGGCGGAGCGCCCGCCCGATCAGGCCGACGCCGACCGCGAGCGCCACGTACTCGGCCAGCATGAGGGCGCCGCCGCCGTACACCCACCAGAAATCGGCACCCTCCTTCGCGGCGAGATGGCGGAGGGCGACGGCGAGCGCGGAGAGCAGCACGCCCGCCCGGATGCCGAAGGCGTACGCCGCGAGCACGATCGGGAGCACGTAGCCGGCGGCGAGCGAGTGCTCGCGCCACCACCATGCGTCGGCGACCGCGAGCGCCCCCGTGCCGGCCACGACGGCCACGGCGAACCCGAGCCGTTGCCGCCGCGCCCGGGCCTCCACCCGGAGCAGGCGCTCGAGCAGGAGCCGGGAGCGCCGCCGCTCCGGCCCGGCCTTGGGCGGAACCTCTTGCGATCGATGCGCGCGCATTTCCCTCCGGTGCCCCGCCGGGACACCAACCTCGAGGGGACCTGGACGATTCCATGGTGCAACCACCTTGCCAAGGTGGTCCAGTCCCCACGATGCCCGGCATCGGGCATGCCCGCCGAGCCTTGCGCGCCTGCGCGACGGCCTGCCGGAACGGCCCGGCGAGGACTCTACCCGCGCGGCACGGTCCGCGCGCGAAATGAAGGAGGAAGCCCCCAGCCTGGGCGCGGCGCCCGGCGCCTGATCCTACGGGGAGTCCTCCCTCCCTTCACCCTCGAGCCGGATCCCCGCCCCGAGCTCGGCGTGGGCGGCGGCGAAGCGCGCGGCGCGCTCGGGCTCGAGGTCCGCGCCCCTTTCCCGCTCAGCGGCTGGCGCGCGCGATGCCGGCGACCCTGGGCGTGCCGTCGCGGCCGCGCTCCAGCCGGACCGTCGCCGTCGGGCTCCAGTGCGCGCCGCGATCGTGGCTGGTCTCGAGCTCCACCCACCCGGCCGCCGCCAGGCGCGCGCGCGGTACCGCGGGGTTCTCGCTGACGACCCGGGCACCGTCGTCGACCCGGTAGCGGTAGCGCGCGTCGGCCGCGGCGACGACGCCGGCCGCGACCGCGCGGTCGACCCAGCGGAACGCGGCGTCGTCGACCGTGAAATCGTCCGCCGGGTTGATCCGCGCGGCGGCGAAGCAGGTCCGCGCGACGGCGTCGCGGCGCGCGCGCAGAGCCTCGAAGAGGAGCGCGGTCGCGGCGGGGTCGGACCAGGCGGCGGTCTCGACCAGGACGCGCAGGTCGTCGTCGGTGACGCTGGCGACCAGCGCCGCGCCCCAGAGCTCGTCGCGCGCCGTGGCGCGGTCGAAGGGCGGGCTGGGATATTCCGGCACCCAGGCGTCGGGGTCGAAGGGCGCGCCCGCGAAGTAGCCGAGCGTCGGATGGCGGAGGGCGGCGTCTTCCCAGGGCTCGACGCGCACGCCGAGCGTGAGGAAGCGGCCCGCGATCCCCGCGGGATCGATGACGTACTCGTGGCCGCGCTTCGCGTCCTTCCAGACCAGGTCGGCGGAGCCGAGGGTGCTGCTGAAGTCGAGCAGGTAGTGGACCAGGCGGCCGCGTCCGGGGGGATCCCCCGGACGGCGGACGAAGGTGTCGAAGGTGTTGGCGGGGCGGAAGTCGGTGTGGTTGATCCAGGCGGCGACCACGCGGAAGCCGCGGAGATCGCGGCGGTCCTCGTGCGGCACGGTGTCGTTGGGATCGTCTGGGCGCGTCCCCTCCATCCGGAAGGGGCCCTTCGGCGTGCCCGGGATGAAGGCACTGGCCGTCGCGCGATAGCTGCCGTCCGGCCGGCGGGCGGCACACGCCAGGACCTTCTCGACGTCGGCCGCCGTCATCGGCCGCCGCCGCCGGTAGTCGTCGCGGGTGGTGGCGTCGGGGGCGAGCACCAGGCGCGCCGGGTCGATGGTGAACAGGTGGTAGGCCGGCACGTGCCAGCCGAGGGCGTGCACGATGCGCGCGCTCACCTGCTCGGCGCCGGTCGCCATCTCGGGGTGCGCCGGGGGATCGAGCTTGACCACGAAGCGGGCGCCGGTGGCGTCGCGCACCACGAAGCCCGGCGCCTCGCCGAGCGCCTTTCCGGACTCGATCGTGAGCGGCCCGTCGGCGGCCGGCGGCGGCTGGCCGTCGGGGCCGCGGCGGAGCGCCGCCGGCGCGAGCCGCCGGCGGGCGTGCCGGTTGGTGAACCAGGTCGAGTCGGGCACGCCGTCGAGCGCGTTCACGTTGACGGCCTCGCGCGGTCCGGCGAGCCCGCTCGCACGCGCGAGCGCCGGCAGGGACTCCCCCAGATCGAGCACCTTGCCGGCCTGGTAGACGCTCATGCTATGGGCGTCGTGCCACCACGTGTGGTTGCCGGCGTCGTCCTCGGCGGGCTCGGGGATCGGCTGGCCGTCGTTGTCCTTCCAGAGGATCCCGGCGGCGGCGACGGCCGCGGCCGCGAGCAGCACGACGGCGGCGAGCGCGGCGGCGACGGCACGGGCGAGCGGCGCGGGATGGCGTCGGCGGCGCACGTCAGAACTCCTGCTGGAGGCCGATCTGGAAATTCCGGTCCTCCTCGCCGACGGCGAGCTGGACGCGGAAGAGGAATCCCTGGGCCGTGTAGAAGCGCGCCCCGGCGCCCGTCGACCACTCGAAGCGGTGGCCGGCGATGTCCGAGTAGTTGCGGAAGACCTGCCCCTCGTCGAGGAAGAGGAAGCCGTCCCAGGTGTCCCAGATCGGGTAGCGGTACTCGACGTTGAAGGCGAGCGCCCCGCGGTCGCGGAAGCGGTTGCGGTCGAAGGCGCGCAGGAGATGGTCCTCGTCGAGCACCGGCAGGTCCCAGAAGGGCACCGTCGCGTCGCCGAAGGGCTCCACACGATCGAGCGCGGCGCGCAGCACGAGGATACGACCCGTCCGGAACGTCGGCTGGTAGCGGTGGATCTCGCCCCCGTAGCGGCCGTAGCGATAGGGGCGTGCCGACGGGGCGCCGCCCTCGACGGCGTCCCAGTACCCGCCCGCGGCGCGCGTGTACCATCCGGCGCGCGGCCGCACCGGCGCGTCGCGGCCGTCCCACTCGACGATCGGGCCGCCGCCGAGCAGCACCGCCGGACCGCCGAAGCCGTCGACCGTGGTCGGCGTCGGCGGCTCGCCGCCCTCCCCCTGCCCGACGTCGCCCCAGAGCGGCCGGAAGGCGAGCCCCACGGTCAGCCGCTCGACGGGATGGACGTCGGCCTGGATCAGGCCGCGCACCTGGTCGAACGCGTAGGTGCTCTGCTCGCTCTCGCGCGGCACGGTGCCGAGACGGAGCGCGCCATCGGGCAGGGTGCGGACGAAGAGATCCTCGTCCTCGTCGGCCTGGAAGAAGACCTCGGCGGCGAGGTCCACCGGTCCGCCCGCCACCCGCGGGACGAAGGCGCTCGCGAACACCCGACCCTCCTCGAAGGCGCCCTCCTCGAGGTTGCGGTAGGCGAGGAGCGTGGAGAGATCGACGCGCGCTCCCGGACCGAGGTCGTGGTGGAAGAAACGGAGGCCGGCGCCGGCGGAGATCTCGCCGCCGAAGTCGAAGTTCGGAAACCAGCCCGCCGTGCGCTCGTCGTTGAAGTAGAGCGCGTCCTGCACGCGCGCGGGCAGATTGGCGTCCTCGGCCCAGAAGGCCGCGCGCTTGACGGGCCACGCGAGGCCGTCGAGCCCCTGCTCCGGGGCCGCGAGGACCCGGCGCCACCAAGGCGGCGCGACGCTGAAGTGGCGCTGCTCGGCGAGCGCCGGCGCGTCGGCGTCCGGAGCGGGACCGGCGTCGGCGCGCGCGGCGGCGGCGCCGAGGATCATGATGCCGGTCGCGGCCGCGACCACAGTGCGCTGCACACCTCCCGCCGTCATCCAGTACTCGCCCAGAAGCACCTCGCATGCCACGGCCGACCGACGGTGCCTTACGGCATGGCCGACGGCGGCGCGACCCCTTCTTTACAAGCCGGACCGCGGAAGAGCGGTTGACAGATGCCAGTGTGTTCGCTATTTCTTCGCCTGCTGATGCTCACCCCCCAAGGGCATCAGCTCCCACCCCCAGGTGCGGCGGGGGCGCCGGTCGTCGCGGACCGCGCCCCCGCCCGCACCGCCGCCCGGCCCGTGCGGGACGCGTTGGATCAGCTCCCCGGCGTGCCGAGCCAGCCACGGCTCACGACGTCGCCCATCGTGAGGCCGATCATCAGGATCAGGAAGAGCACCCCGGCGACGATCGCGATCTGGGTGAGGCCGTCGCTGTAGCGCACGTGCATGAAGTACAGCACGACCAGCAGCGCCTTGGCGACGGCGATCGTCAGGGCGACCGGCGAGCTGAGGGCTCCGAGGTCGATGGTGGCCACCCAGACCGTCAGGCCGGTCAGCACCATCAGGGTCGCGAAGATCGTGAAGTAGACTCGGAGCGGAACGACGTGCTGCGACATCTCAGTGCCCTCCCAGCAGGTAGAGGAGCGGAAAGAGGAAGATCCAGACCACGTCGACGAAGTGCCAGTAGAGCCCCGTCACCTCGACGGGCGTGAAGTACGCCGCGCCGAAGCGCCCGCGGCGCGCCAGCACCAGCAGCGCGGCGAGCACGCCGACCCCGATGACCATGTGGACGGCGTGCAGGCCGGTCATCGTGAAGTAGAGCCCGTAGAAGAGCTCGACGTGCGGCGCCTTCCCGCCCTCGAAGACGAAGTCGGCGCCGGGCACGAGCCCGTGCTGGAACTTCTCCGCGTACTCGAAGCCCTTCACGACCAGGAACACGCTGCCGAGGACGATCGTGAGAGCCAGGAAGAGCTGCAGCGGGCCGCGGCGCCCGAGCTGCGCGGCGTGCACCGCCAGCGCCATCGTCAGGCTGCTGCCGATCAGCACCACGGTGTTGAGCGCGCCGAGCGTGAGGTCGAGGTGGTGGCTGCCGGCGGCGAACGCCTCGGGGTAGAGCGCGCGGTAGACGACGTAGCAGGTGAAGAGGCCGCCGAAGAACAGGATCTCGGTGACCAGGAAGAGCCACATCCCGAACGTCGAGGCCTCGTGCTGCTGCTCGGCGTCGTCGAACTGGTGGGCGACGGTGTGCTCTCCGGTCGTCATGCTCAGTACTCCCGGACTTCGCGCAGCGGGTACGCGTAGGGCTCCTCGGTGACGAGCGGCGTGCGCGGGAAGTTCTCGGTGGGCGGCGGCGAGGCGGTCTGCCACTCGAGGCCGGTCGCGCGCCACGGGTTGGCCTCGGCGCGCGGGCCCCAGCGCAGCGACCAGGCGAGGTACAGCATCGGCAGCAGGTAGCCGGCGCCGAGGATCGACGCCCCCGCCGTCGACATCACGTTCAGCACCTGGAACTCCTCCGGATACACGTGGTAGCGCCGCGGCATCCCGAGGTAGCCGAGGATGAACTGCGGGAAGAACGTCAGGTTGAAGCCGAGGAAGACGATCAGCGCCGAGAGCCGCGCCAGGGTCTCCGGATAGCGACGGCCGCTGATCTTCGGCCACCAGAAGTGGATGCCGCCGAGGTAGCCCATGATGGCGCCGCCGACCATGATGTAGTGGAAGTGCGCGACGACGAAGTAGGTGTCGTGGACGTGGACGTCGAGACCGAGCGCCGCCAGGAAGAGCCCGGTCAGCCCGCCGATCGTGAAGAGGCCGATGAACCCGAGGGCGTAGAGCATCGGCGCCTCGAACGAGATCGAGCCCTTGTAGAGCGTCGCCGTCCAGTTGAAGACCTTGACGGCCGAGGGGATCGCGACCGCGAACGACAGCACCGAGAAGATCAGCGCCGCGTACACCGACTGGCCGCTCACGAACATGTGGTGGCCCCACACCAGGAAGCCGAGGAAGGCGATCGCCAGGCTCGAGATCGCCACGAACGAGTAGCCGAAGATCTGCTTGCGCGAGAAGCAGGTGATGACCTCGCTGATCACCCCCATGCTCGGCAGGATCATGATGTAGACCGCCGGGTGCGAGTAGAACCAGAAGAGGTGCTGGAAGAGGATCGGATCGCCGCCGAGCGCGGGATCGAAGATGCCGATCCGGAAGACGCGCTCGATCGCCACCAGCCCGAGCGTGATCGCGATCACGGGCGTCCCCAGAATGATGACGATGCTGGTGGCGTAGTGCGCCCAGATGAAGAGCGGCAGGCGGAACCACGTGAGCCCCGGCGCCCGCATGCGATGAATCGTGACGATGAAGTTCAAGCCGGTGAAGATCGACGAGAAGCCGGCGAAGAAGGCGCCGACGATCGTCGGCACCACCTTGGTGTACGACGCGCTCGTGCTGTACGGCGCGTAGAACGTCCAGCCGGTGTCGACGCCGCCCGTGAACACCGCCCACAGGCCGAAGAGGGCGCCGATCGTGTACACGTACCAGCTCGCCAGGTTGAGGCGCGGGAACGCCAGGTCGCGGGCGCCGATCATGAGCGGCACCAGGAAGTTGCCGAGCACGGCCGGGATCGACGGGACCAGGAAGAAGAAGATCATGATCACGCCGTGCATGGTGAAGAGCTTGTTGTAGGTGTCGGCGCCGACGACGTCGGCCCCCGGGGTCAGCAGCTCGAGCCGGATGGCGAGGGCGAAGAGCCCGCCCAGGAAGAACATGAACGTGATCGAGACCAGGTAGAGCAGCGCGATGCGCTTGTGGTCCTTGGTGAGCAGCCACGACCAGATGCCGTAGTCGACGTTCAGGTAGTGGGTCGCGCGCTCGGGCGCCTCGAGCGCCGGATCCTGCGTCGGGCTCATGATCCCCGCCCCTCCGACAGCGACTTGATGTACGTCACGAGCTGCAGCATGCCCTCCTCGCTCACCAGGCCCTGGAACGTCGGCATCACGGCCTGGTAGCCCTGGACGATCCTGGCCCGCGGGTCGAGGATCGACTCGCGGAGGTAGGCCTCGTCGGCGACGACCGTGCCGCCGTCCTGCAGCCGGACGTCGCTGCCGAAGACGCCGGCGAGCGTCGGACCGAGGGCGCCCCGCACGTCGCGGTGACAGGTCCCGCAGCCGAGCCGCGCGAACAGCTCCGCCCCCGCCTCGACGACGGTGTCGCCGTCGCCGCCGACCGCCATCGCCTGGACCGGGGTCTCCTCGCCCGCGAGCCAGGCCTGGAAGTCGGCGGGCTCCATGACGACGACGCGCCCGATCATGCGCGCGTGCTCGGTGCCGCAGTACTCGGCGCAGAAGAGATGGTAGGTGCCGGTCTTGGTCGCCTCGAACCACGCCGTGGTGTAGCGCCCGGGGACGGCGTCCTGCTTGATCCGGAAGGCCGGGACGAAGAAGCTGTGGATCACGTCCTCCGACGTCAGGGTGAGCTTCACCGCCTGCCCGATCGGAACGTGCAGCTCGTTGATCTCCCGCCGGCCCTCGAGGTGCTGGAGCTTCCACATCCATTGCTTGCCGATGACGAGCACCTCGAGGGCGTCGTCGGGCGGCCGTTTGATCGTGACGAACAGGTTGGCGCTCCACACGAAGACGATCATCGTGAGGCCGAAGGGGATGATCGTCCACACCAGCTCGAGCGCCAGCGAGCCGTGGATCTGCGTGGCCTGATCGGCGTCCGAGCGCCGGCGGTAGCGGACGGAGAAGTACACCAGCGCCCCCGCGATCCCCATCGAGAAGACGAACGAGAGCCCGATCAAGAACCAGTATAGGGCGTCCGTCGTCGAGGCGATGGTCGAGGCCTGCGCCGGCATCAGTCCGAGACGCTCGAGCATGGCTCAGGCTCCTCCCTGCCGCGCGCGCTCGCGCCGCCGGGAGATCAGGATGAAGCCGCCGAGGGCGAGCATCGTCGCGACGCCGCCGAGCCGGACCAGGTTCAACGCCACCGCGCTGTACCGGCCGGTCGTCGGATCGTACTGCAGGCAGTAGAGCAGCACCTGGTCGACCGGCGAGCCGATGGTGCCGTCGGCGGCCTCGACGAGGCCGAGGCGGAGGTCGCGCGGCGGATACTCGACGCCGTAGAAGTAGCGCGCGAGGCGGCCCGCGGGCGTCGCGACCATGATGGCCGCGGCGTGGGCGAACTGCTCCTGCTCGGGCACCCAGGTGAAGCGGAAGCCGACCGCCTGCGCGAGGCGCTCGATCGCGGGCCCCTCGCCGGTGAGGAAGTGCCAGCCGGCGGCGGCGCCCTCGCGGCCGTACTGCTCGAGGTAGGCGGCCTTCTTGGCGGCGGCGAGCGCCGGGGTCTCGCGCGCGTCGAAGCTCACGGTGACGACCTCGAAGTCCCGGCCGACGTCGAGGTTGATCACGCGCAGCGCGCGCAGGAGCCCGTTCAGCACCAGCGTGCAGAGCATCGGGCACTCGTAGTAGGCGAGCACCAGGACCACGGGCCGCTCGCCGAAGTAGTCGCCGAGGCGGACCGTGCGCCCGTCCTCGTCGCGAAACGCGAGATCGCGCGGGAGCTCGGCGTCGAGGCGCTGGTCGAACCCGATCTCGTCGAGCACCGCCGGGCGCGCGCCCGCCGCCGTGTCCGGCGGCGGATCGAGGCTGGCGCTCCCGCCGGGCGCGCCGGCCCCGGCGGTCCCCGCGAGCGGCGGCAGCAGGCCGAGCCAGAGCGCGGCGAGGACCGCCGCGCGGCGGCGATGGGCGCGCGCCCTCGTCACCGCGCCTCCGCGCGCGCCGGCAGGCCGCGCTCGGCGAGCAGATCCATGGCGCGCTCGACCGGAATCCGGAGCACCCCCGCGTCCTCGTCCACCCACCCGTAACCGCGGAGGGCGGCCTCCTCGGCCGCGCGCAGCGCCGTCAGGTCCTCGAGCGGCCGCGCCTGCAGGCGCGGCTGCGGCGGCTGGCGGCGTCCGTAGAGCCCGGCGAGCGGGCTCGCCTGCTCGCTCCGCCCGGCGGTGCGCGTGGCGAGCAGCCCCATGAAGGGCCGCATCAGCGCCACCGCCGCGAGCGTCAGGAGGACCAGGCCGATGCCGGCGCCGACGATCGGGCGGTAGCGGACGTCGCGGGTCTCGTGCTGGCTGCCCGTGGTCGTCTCCACCTCGTGCCCGCCCTCCGCCATCACGCCTCCTCCGCGAGCGCGGGATCGCGCAGCGGCAGCAGCGGACGCGCCGCGAGCTGGCCGACGAACACCCACACCCAGAGGCCGCCGATCGCGAGCGGGGCCGCGAGGTCGAGCCAGTGCACGTGCACCGCGGCCGCCGACGCCGGCCGCAGCAGCCAGAAGAGGTCGAGGAAGCGGAGCACGATCAGGAAGGCGGCGACGCCCGCGATCGCGCCCGCCCGCCGCTTCACGTCGCGCGAGAGCAGCACCACGAAGGGCAGCGCGAAGTGCAGCAGCACGACCACCACCGCGACCGCCTGCCAGCCGCCCTGGGTACGGCGCAGGTACCAGGGGATCTCCTCGGGGAGGTTCCCCGCCCAGGTGATGAGGAACTGCGAGAGCGCGAAGTACGCCCACAGCATGACGAAACCGAGCATCAGCTTCCCGAGGTCGTGGAACCGATCGGCGGAGAGGACGTCGGAGAGCGGCGGCCGGTCGGCGAGGAGGGCCGCGATCGGGATCACGAAGGCGAACGCCGAGAGCCCCTGCCCGCCCATGAAGATGACGCCGTAGATGGTCGAGAACCAGTGCGGCTCGAGCGACATGCCCCAGTCGATCGCCGCGAACGTCATCGTCAGGCCGTAGAGCACCAGCCCGCCCCGGCTGAGGTTCTCGAGGCGGCTCGCGAGCCAGGCCGCGCGCGCCCGGTCGCGCACCCCGTCCTGCTCGAGCGACCAGCGGTTCAGGAAGCCCGCGACCGTGAGCCAGACCGCGAAGTAGAGCGCGGCGCGCGCGAGGAAGAACGGCACGTTCAGGTAGGGGGCCTTCTGCTGCAGGATCGGATCGTGGGCGACGTGCTCGGGGCGGGCCCACTCGTAGAGGTCGTGGAGGCCGAGCGTGAGCGGCAGGAAGAGCACGACCAGGAGCGGCAGCGTCCGGGTCGCCGACTCGAGCACGCGGCGGACGACGGCCCCCCACATGCCGCCGGTGACGTACTGGATCATCAGGACCGCCAGGCAGCCGAGGGCGATGCCGAGCCAGAACAGGTACGCGATCAGGTACGAGTGGAAGAACTGCTCGCGGCTGACGAGCCCGCCGATCAGGCAGCCGATCACGCCGACGGCACCGGCGATCAGCGCCGGTTGGCGGGCGCGCTGCAGCACGTGATCGGCGCCGAGCCGCACCGCCTCACTCATGGCCGGCCCCTCCGTGCCCGCCGTCCGCCGCCGCGGGCGGCGTCGCCGCCAGGCCCTTCACGAGCTCGGCGCGCACCGCGACCGGCCACTCGGCGAGCACGGCGTGCTGGCTGAGCTGGAGCGCCCGCACGTAAGCGGTGATCGCCCACCGGTCGCGCGGCGGCACCTGGGCGGCGTAGCTCGACATCACGCCGAAGCCGTTCGTCATGACCGCGAAGAAGTACCCCGGAGGCGACGTCCGCAGGCGCTCGTCGTGGAACGACGGCGGCCGCTTGAAGCCGCGCTGCACGATCATGCCGTTGCCGTTGCCGACGCGGTCGTGGCAGGGCGCGCAGAAGATGTCGTAGCGCTCGCGTCCGCGCGCCAGCACGTCGCCGGTGACGGCGAAGGGGAAGACCTCGGCGAAGGCCTCGCCCGCCATGCCGGTGTGGAAGAGCGCGTCCTCCGCAAGCTGGCCGCGGGCGACCGTGCCCGGCACGCGCGGCCGCGACGCCCGGCCGTCGGCGAAGAAGGCGCTCGCCTCGTAGGCCTGGTACTTCGGCTGGTCGTGCATGTCCCGGCGGCAGGCGGCGGCCGCGAGCAGCATGAGGACGAGCGCCCGGGTTCTCACTGCTCGACCTCCGAAACGCTGCGCGGCTCGAGCCGCTGCAGGAAGCGGCGCGTGCCGTCGTCGTCGAACAGCGGGTCGGTCGCCTCGATGCAGAGGAAGAAGCGGTCGCGGGTCGCGAGCGCGAAGCGCGGCGCGTTGAACAGCGGGTGGTACGGCATCGGCAGCCCGTTCAGGGCGAGCATGCCGAGCACGGCCGAGATCGCCGCCACCAGAACCGTGGTCTCGAACGTGATCGGGATGAACGCCGGCCAACTGTGGAACGGGCGTCCGCCGACGTTGAGCGGGTAGTCGACGACCGACGTCCAGTATTGCAGCAGGTAGCCGCCGACGCCGCCGAGGATCCCGCCGACGAGGACGATCAGCGGCAGCCGGCGGTCGTGCGCGTGCAGCGCCTCGGCCACCTCCTCGACGGGATACGGGGTGTACGCGTCCATGTCGCGGTAGCCCGCCGCACGCGCCGCGTGCACGGCCGCCACCAGGTCGGTGGGGTTGGTGAACTCGGCGAGCAGCCCGTAGATCCACGGCCGGCTCACGTCGCCTCCTCCTCCCGCACCTCGGCCTCGGGGACGAGCGTCCGCATCTCGAAGATCGAGATCATCGGCAGGAAGCGGATGAAGAGGAACAGCAGGCTCGCGAACAGCCCGATCGACCCGATGAACGTCGCCCAGTCCCAGATCGTGCCGCTGTACATGCCCCACGACGACGGCAGGAAGTCGCGGTGCAGGCTGGTGACGACGATCACGTAGCGCTCGAGCCACATGCCGACGTTCACCACCAGCGAGATCACGAACAGCAGCGGCACGGTGGTGCGCACGCGGCGGAACCAGAGGAGCTGCGGGATCAGGACGTTGCAGAGGATCAGCGTCCAGTACGCCGGCGCGTACGGCCCGCCCATGCGGTTCACGATCATGAACTGCTCGTAGGGGCTGGCGCTGTACCAGGCCATGAACGTCTCGTTCATGTAGCCGTAGGCGACGACCAAGCCGGTCGCGAGCATCACCCGCGCCATGTTCTCGAGGTGGCGCAGGGTGACGAAGTCCTCGAGGCCGTAGAGGGCGCGCAGCGGCACCGCGAGCGTCACCACCATCGCGAAGCCCGAGAAGATGGCGCCGGCGACGAAGTACGGCGGGAAGATCGTCGCGTGCCAGCCCGGCACGATGCCGACCGCGAAGTCGAAGCTGACGACGGTGTGCACCGAGACCACCAGCGGCGCCGCCAGGGCGGCGAGCAGGAGATACGCGGTCTCGTAGCGCTGCCAGTGGCGGGCCGAGCCGCGCCAGCCCATCGCGAGGAGACCGTAGACGACGCGGCCGACCCGGCTCTCGGAGCGGTCGCGCAGGGTCGCCAGGTCGGGAATCAGGCCGACGAACCAGAACAGCGCCGAGACCGACGCGTAGGTCGAGATCGCGAACACGTCCCAGATGAGCGGGCTCCGGAACTGCGGCCAGAGGGCCATCGTGTTGGGGTACGGGAAGAGCCAGTACGCCAGCCACGGCCGCCCGAGGTGGAGGATCGGGTAGAGCCCGGCGCAGGCGACGGCGAAGAGCGTCATCGCCTCGGCGAAGCGGTTGATCGACGTCCGCCACTCCTGGTTCAGCAGCAGGAGGATGGCCGAGATCAGCGTGCCGGCGTGGCCGATGCCGACCCACCACACGAAGCAGATGATCGCGAACCCCCAGCCGACCGGGACGTTCACACCCCAGATCCCGGTGCCGTTCAGGAAGAGGTGCGTGACCGCCACCAGCAGCATCGACATCAGCATGAAGCCGATGCCGAAGCCGACCCACCAGAAGCGCGGCGTCCGGCGCGTCAGCACCACCGCGCTGATCTGGTCGGTGACGCTCCCGAAGGTATGCCCCGGGGCGAGGATCGGGACGGGCTCGCGCGGCTCGCTCACGACTCGCGGTCCTCGAGCGCGGGGTTCGGGTTGGTGACCAGGGCGAGGTACGACGTCCGCGGCCGCGTGTTGAGCTCCGCGAGCATGGTGTAGTTGAGCGGGTCGCGCTTGAGGGCGGCGACGCGGCTCGCGGGATCGTTGACGTCGCCGAAGACGATCGCCTCCGCGGGACAGCTCTGCGCGCAGGCCGGCACGACCTCGCCGTCGCGGATCGGGCGGTCCTCCTTCTTCGCCTGGATGCGGCCGTGATTGATGCGCTGCACGCAGTAAGTGCACTTCTCCATGACGCCCCGGCTCCGCACCGTGACGTCGGGGTTGCGGGCGAGCTTCACGCTCTCGGTGCTCCAGTCGGTGTAGAGGAAGAAGTTGAAGCGCCGGACCTTGTACGGGCAGTTGTTCGAGCAGTACCGCGTGCCGACGCAGCGGTTGTAGATCATCTCGTTCAGGCCCTCGGCGCCGTGCACGGTCGCGCTCACCGGGCAGACGAGCTCGCAGGGCGCGTTCTCGCAGTGCATGCACGGCACCGGCTGGTGCCGGATGGCGGGGTTCGCGAGGTCGCCCTCGAAGTAGCGGTCGACGCGCAGCCAGTGCATCTCGCGGCCCATCGCGACCTGCTCCTTGCCGACCACCGGGATGTTGTTCTCGGCCTGGCAGGCGACGACGCAGGCGTTGCAGCCGGTGCAGGCACCGAGGTCGATCGCCATGCCCCACGCGTAGCCCTCGTAGGGATGCGGCGGGTAGAGCGTCATGTCGGGGTCGGGCGCGTGGGCCCCCGCGTGGACGGCGTGCGGGTGCGCGCGATGCTCCGCGAGCGTGGTCTCGCGCACCAGGTGGCGGCCCTCCATGGAGTGGTGGTGCTGGGTGCACGCGAGCGCATGGCGCGCGCCGGTCGGCCGCAGGTCGAGGCCGGGACCGCCCCACGGCTGCGCCGCGACGCGCAGCGCGAAGGCGTCGAAGCCGACGCCGGCGGCCACCCGGCCGCCGCGCGCGCGCCCGCCGCCGAGGTGCACGGTGACGACGTCGTCGGCCTGCCCGGGGAGGACCCAGATCGGCGCCCGCGCCTTGCGGCCGAGGTAGGCGAGCTCGACCACGTCCTCGCTGGCGAGGCCGAGGCGCTCCGCCGTCGCCGGGCTCACCAGCGCGGCGTTGTCCCAGACGAGCTTGGTGAGCGGCTTCGGCAGCTCCTGCAGCCAGCCGTTGTTGGCGAAGCGGCCGTCGTGGAGCGTCGGGTCGAGGCGGAGCTGGAGCGTGAGCGGGCCGCTGCCGGGCGGGATCGCGCGGGCGCCGCCCGCGGCCGCGAGCCAGTCGGCGCGCAGCCGCGGCGCGGCCGGCGGCAGCGCCGTGTCGGGCACGACGCCGTCGTGGAGGGCGCGGCGCCAGAAGTCCTCGAAGCCGCCGCCACCGCGCTCGCCTTCCCAGTGCGCGCGCACCAGCTCGTAGCCCGACCGCCCCGGCGCGCCGGCGAACGCGGCCAGCACCTCGTGCGCCGACCGCCCCTCGTAGAGCGGCGCGATCAGGGGCTGCACGATCGTCACCGTACCGTCGAAGGCGCGGGCGTCGCCCCACGCCTCGAGGTAGTGCGTCTCGGGGAGATGCCAGTGACAGAGGCGCGAGGTCTCGTCGTCGTGCAGGCCGAGGTGGATGCGGAGGCCCACCTTCGCCAGGCGCTCGGCGAAGCCCAGGTCGGCGGGCGCGGTCACCACCGGGTTGCCGCCGAGAATGAGCAGCACCGCGACCCGCTCGCCGTCCATGTCGGCGACCAGCTCCGCGAGCGACGCCGTCCCGTCGACCGGCGCGGCGGCGACCGGGGCGGTGTGCACCACGGTCGCGCCGACGTTGCCGAGCGCGGCGTTGATCGCGTGCGCGAGCGCGTGCACGACCGCGGGCTGCTCGTCACCCGGCACCACGGCGCTCCGCCCGCGGTGCGCGCGCAGGTCGGCCACCACCGCCGCGGTCCACGCCGCCAGCGCCGGGTCGGCCGCGCCGAGCTCGGCCGGCGGCGCGACGCCGGCGTCGAGCGCGGCGGCGATCGACCAGGCGAGACGCTCGATCGCGGCCGGCGCGAGCGGCAGGCGGTGGTCGGCCTTGGCGCCGGTGATCGACGGCGTGCTCTCGACCGCGTAGAGGCGGAGCGGCGCCGCGCCGCCGGCGTCCAGCCGGCGGCGGCGCGTCAGGTCGCGCGTGTAGCGCAGCCGGGCGGGGCCGGCGCCGAGCAGGTCGGCGTCGAGGGCGAGCACGACGTCGGCGCGGTCGAAGCGGTAGTGGGTGTCGAAGTCGCCGCCGAAGGCCAGCCGCGCGCCCACCCGCGCGCCGTCGCGCCCTCCCGGCTCGTACTGGTGCCAGCGCGCCTGCGGGAACTGCCGCAGGACGTCCTGGATCTGCGCCGCCAGGGTCGGCGAGGTGACGGTCTCCGTGAGCAGGCGCAGGCCGGCGCCGCCGGTCCGGCGCTCGCTCGCGAGCGCGCCCGCGAGGGCGTCGAGGAAGGCGTCCCACGGCCGGATCTCGCCCGCGCTGCTGACCACCTGCGATCGGTCGGGATCGTACAGATCGAGGATCGACGCCTGCGCCCAGACGTCGGCGGCGCCGAGGCTCGCCGGGTGCGCGGGGTTGCCCTCGACCTTGGTCGGGCGGCCCATGTGGCTCTCGACGAGCAGGCCGATCGCCGCGCCGTCGAGCGCCATCGCGGTCGCGAAGAAGAGCGGCTCGCCCGGCACGACGTCCTCGGGCGCGCGCACGTAGGGCACGATGGTCTCGGCCGGCTGCCGCGTGCAGGCGCCGAGGCCGGCGAGCGCGAGCGACGCCCCCATGAGCTTCAGGAACACGCGCCGGTCGATCTCGCCCGCGAGCGGCGCCGCCTGGCGCGGGAACTCGCGCGCCAGGAACGCCTCGAACTCGGGCGTCCGCGCCAGCTCGTCCAGGCTCCGCCAGTACTCGCGCCCGGTCCGTCCGGCGAGGCCCCGGCGGACCGCGGCGAGGTCGAGGCGCGTCCGCGCGTCCTTCACGTCGTCACCGGTGGCAGATGTGGCAGTCCGTACGGCGCTCGATGTCGTACGCCTCGACGAGGGCGAGACCGAGGGTCTCCTGGTCGCCGGCGGGCGCCCAGGCCATGTTGAAGATCTCCGAGCGCGGGCGCACGTAGCGCTCGGGGTTGCGGTGGCAGTCGAGGCACCATTCCATCTGCAGCGACGACTCCTGCCAGGTGAGGTTCATGCGGTCGACCCGGCCGTGGCAGGTCTGGCAGCCCACCCCCTTGTGGACGTGGATGGAGTGGTCGAAGTAGGCGAAGTCGGGCAGATCGTGCACGCGGATCCAGCGCAGCGACTCGTCGGTTCGGTAGCTGGCACGCACCGGCGCGAGCGTCGGGCTGTCGGCCCAGATCTGCACGTGGCAGTTCATGCAGGTCGCCGTCGGCGGCACGCCCGCCACCGCCGCCCGTTCGACGGTGGTGTGGCAGTAGCGGCAGTCGATGCCGAGCTCACCGGCGTGGTGCCGGTGGCTGAAGGGCACCGGCTGCTCGCGCGCCACCCCCGCCCAGGTCACGTACGAGGAGCGGTTGATCAGGGCCACGCCGTAGAGCGCCGCGGCCACCGCGAACAGTGCACCGAAGATGCTCACCCGCGACAGGGTGTTGGCGCTGCGGTGAAAGACCTGAGGCACGACCCCTCCCCGGCGCGCATACTAGCCTGGAGAGCGCCGATCTCAAGGTCGCCGGCGGTGAATTCCCCTGCCGGCGAGAAACAGGTCGACTTAACTCCGGGACCCGGTCAACTAAGGGAATCCCCGAGCCCAGCTGCTAGAGGAGGACTCATGTCCAACGCCATGACGCGCGCCGAGCGCGAGGCCTTCCTGGCCGATCTCCACGTCGGCATCATCAGCATCGAGCGCGAGGGGCGCGCGCCGCTTACCGTGCCCATCTGGTACGCCTACGAGCCCGGCGGCGAGGTACGGATCCTGACCGGCCGGAGCTCGCGGAAGGGCGCGCTGCTGGCGCGCGCCCGGCGCTTCAGCCTGTGCGTCCAGACCGAGACGGCGCCGTACAAGTACGTCACGGTCGAGGGACCAGTGGTCGCGCTCGACCCGAGCGTCCTCGAGCGCGACGAGCGCCCGATGGCGCACCGCTACCTCGGCGCCGACTTCGGCGAGCAGTACCTCGCCGCCACCGCCGGCCAGCGGGCCGACAACGTGCTCGTCCGCATGCGCCCCGAGCGCTGGCTCAGCGTGGACTACGCGAAGGAGTTCGGCGCGGGCTGACCCCTGCGAGGCGGGCGCGGGCGAGGGCGAGCGCGGCCTCGGTGGTGGTGATACCCGCCGCCTCGGCGTCCGCCAGAACGCGCGCGGCGCGCTCCTCGATGCGGCGGACCGCGTCGAGCGCGGTCGCCGCCCGGCCGGCGCCGGTCTCGAAGCCGACGATCACGGCGCCGGCGTTGGCGACGAAATCGGGCACGTACAGGATGCCGCGCGCCCGCAGCACGCGCCCGGCCTCGTCGTCGGCGAGCTGGTTGTTGGCGGCGCCCGCGATCGCGCGCACCGCGAGCGTGCGCGCGACGCCCGCGGTCACGACCTCGCCGGCCGCGCACGGCGCCAGCACGTCGGCCTCGGTCGCGAGCAGGCGCGCGGCGTCGATCCGCCGGGCGCCGGTGGCGCGCGCGCAGGCGGCGGCGCGGTCCTCGTCGATCTCGGCGAAGCCGACGTCGGCGCCGGCCTCGACCAGCAGGCGCACGAGCGGCAGCCCGACGTCGCCCACCCCCTGCACCAGGACGCGCGCCCCGTCGAGCTCGCCCCGGCCGGCGAGCTGCCGCCAGACGGCGCGGATCGCGACCAGGACGCCGGTCGCGGTGCCGAGGTCGAGCGCCCCCGGCGCGTCCTCGGCGAGGACGTGGCGCGTCCGCGACCGGACGAGCGCGAGCTCGCGCGCCGTCGTCCCGTAGTCGCACGCGGTGACGTAGCGCCCGCCGAGGGCGTCGATGGCTTCGCCGAGGGCCGGGAAGGCGCGCGCCGGGTCGAGCGCCGGATCGCGCAGGACCACCGTCTTCCCGCCGCCGAAGTCGAGGCCGGCGCAGGCGTTCTTGTAGGTCATCGTGCGCGCCAGCCGGAGCACGTCGAGGACGCCGTCCTCGGGCCGCGGGTAGGCGCGCCAGCGGATGCCGCCGCAGGCGGACCCGAGGCGGGTGTCGTCGAGGGCGATGAACGCCGTGAGCCCGAGGTCGCGCCGCCGGACGACGTGGAGCTCCTCGGGGTCGAAGCGTGCCAGGTGGGCGAAGAGGCTCGCGTCGCCCCTCATGGCTGCAGCAGACGGCGCCGCCACCCGCGCCGGCCGCGGCGGAACTCCTCGCGGTGGTGCAGCCGGTCCTCGCCGCGGGTCCAGAACTCGATGGTGCGCGGCACGATCCGGTACCCGGTCCACGCCGGCGGACGCGGCACCGCCTTGCCGCCGGAGCGCGCCCGCAGCCGCCGCCAGCGGCGCAGCAGGAGCGCGCGGCTCGCGAGCGGGGCGCTCTGGCTCGACACCGCCCCCGCGAGCCGGCTGCCGCGCGGGCGCGTCGCCCAGTAGGCGTCGGCCTCGCCG
>Ga0302046_10001732_pt1 | contig 20428 bp, 15 predicted proteins | sample RVTome_11_FD_200261 | JGI IMG/M metagenome (GOLD analysis project Ga0302046, IMG submission 200261) | Soil microbial communities from uranium-contaminated site in the Upper Colorado River Basin, Wyoming, United States - RVT147D111 (version 2) ...
CGAGACACGCGGCCGGGGGCCTGGCGTCGCCCAGCAGCCCGAGGACGGCGGCTAGGGCCTCGCGGCGTGTCGCCGCCTCGAGCGGACGGAAGTGGTGGAAGCCCGGCTCGACATCCATGACGCCGAGGTTGACGACACGAGCGATCTCGCGCCGCAGCGGATGGTCGAGGATGTCACTGGCGATCGTCGCCTGCTCGCTGCGCCCGTAGCGCACCGAGGGGAACAGCCAGTAGAGCAACCCGGCGAGATCCCCGCGCGAGAGCTCGGCGCCGCCGGCCAGCGATCGGACCGGATCGGGCAGCAGCTGCAGCCGCCATTGGAACCGCGCCGTAGCAGCCCGGTCCTGCAGGCGCGCGTCGTCGGGGTAGGCCGCGGCGAGGTCCTCGAGGATCCGCAGGCCCGACCCCGCGTCCCCGAGCCGCAGCTCCCAGCCGGCGAGGCGCTCGAGCAGCGCCCTGTCGCCGGGCCGCATCCGCGCCAGCCGACGGGCCGCCGACAGGGCCCGGGCGCCGTCGCCCTCCGCCTCGCCCAGGGCCAGGGCCGCCTGCAGGGTCGACTCCGCGTCCGGCGCCCAGCGCTCGAGATCGGCCAGGGCCCGGCGCGCCAGGTCCGTGCGACCGCGCGCCAGGGCCTCCTCCAGCCTGCGGCCCAGGGCGGCGCTCGCGGCGGCGCGCAGGCGCTGGGCCGACACCGCGGCCAGCGGGCTCTCGTCGCGCACCGCGAAGTACGCCCGCATGGCCACGACGATGTCGGCCGCCTTCTCGGCCGCCCGGCCTCGGACGAGCTGCGCGGCGACGTAGAGGGGCGCCTCTCCGATCACCGGCTCGAGGAGCTCGCTCACCCGCCCCCAGTCATTGCGCGTGAACGCCGCCTGCGCGGCCAGGACCCTGGCCGGCGCGAGGTCGGCCTGCTCGGACAGCCAGCGCTCCGCCAGCTCCTCCGCGGCGCGCACGTCTCCGGCGCGGAGGGCCGCGTGGGCGCTCTCGAGCTCGCGCTCCGCCGCCATCGGCAGCGCTCGCGAGTACCCCTCGAGCGGAGAGACCAGATAGGCGAGATCCCGGCCCGGAACGACCGGACGTGGCTCGGCCTGGGGCACGGGCCCGACGCCGGCGCAGCCGCCCCAGGCCAAGGCGATGGCCAGCCAGGCCGCCCGCGCGGCCTCAGCCGTCCTGGCTCGCAGCCTCTTCGAGCGTCGCGACGGCATGCTTGTAGACCAGGATCTCGCCGCTTCCGTCGTCCAAGACGAGAGCGAAGCGGTCGAAGCGCTTGATCTTCCCCGAGAGGCTTCTCCCCGTCATCAGCCCCACGGTGAGCGGCGTGCCGGCCTTCAGGTGCTGGAAGAGGAAGCCGTCCTGGATGTTGATACTGGTCTTGGCCACGTCATCCCTCCCGAAGGCCTGCAACGACGACCTCCGGCCTCGCATCGCCGGGGTCGAGCCACTTGATGTCGGCCTCTCGACGGAACCACGTCCGTTGCCGCTTCGCGTAGCGCCGTGTGTCGCGCTCGGCACCGGCCAGGGCCGAATCGAGGTCGATCTCCCCGCGCACGACGCGGGCCACATCCTGATAGCCGATCGCTCGAAAGGCCGGCTGGGACGGGTCGATTCCCCTACCGAGGAGCCTTTCGACCTCCTCCACCCACCCCCGCTCGACCATCCGACTCAAGCGGACACGAATTCGATCGTACAGGACGGCTCTTGACAGGGTCAAACCGACCTTCAGCGGAGTCAGCGGGCTGGCCGGGCGCCGCTCAGCGGCCAGCCAGCGCGACAGGGGGCGTCCGGAGACGCTCTCGACCTCGAGGGCGCGTAGGGTGCGCTGCGTGTCGCCGGGGGCGAGGCGCGCCGCGGTCGCCGGATCCACGCGCTCCAGCTCGCGACGCAGCGCCGCGAGTCCCTCCGACTCCAGCCGCGACCGCCACGTCTCCCGCACCTCGCGCGGTACGTCGGGAACCGGCGCCAGGCCGCGCCAGAGGGCCTCGAGGTAGAAACCGCTCCCGCCCACGACGATGGGCGTGGCCCCCCCCGAGCGGATGCGCTCGAGCGCATCCGCGGCGCGCCGGGCGAACGCGCCGGCCGAGAACTCCTCGCTCGGCTCGAGGATGTCGAGCAGATGGTGCGGCACGCGCTCTCGCTCCTCGCGGGTCGCCTTGGCCGTGCCGAGGTCGAAGCCGCGATAGACCTGGAAGGCGTCGGCATTGACGATCTCCCCTCCCATCGCCTCCGCCAGCCGCAAGGCGAGGCCGCTCTTCCCGCTCGCCGTCGCCCCGACCAGGACCAGGTAGTCCGCCACCGGTCGATTGTAACGGCGCCCTCACCCTCCCGCCGGAGCTCCCGGCGTGGAGAGCCGCAGCCTGCACGTGGAATCGACCGACAGCCGGATCCACCCCGAGCGGGCGGTCGACAGCCAGGGGATGCCCCGGGCGCCGAGCCGCTCCAGGACCTCGCCGTGGGGGTGCCCGAAGCGGTTGTCGCGCCCCGCCGAGACGAGCGCCAGGCGCGGTGCCACGGCGTCGACGAGGGTGCCGGTCGTAGAGGTGCGCGAGCCATGGTGGGGCACGATGAGGACGTCGGCGCGCAGCCCTGCCGGACCCCACCGCCGCGCCAGCTCGCGCTCTCCCGCGGCCTGCAGGTCGCCGGTGAGCAGCACCGCCCGGCCGCGCGCCTCGGCGCGCAGGACCAGCGAACGATCGTTGTCGCCGCCGCGGGCGGCCGGCGAGGGGTGAAGGATCGTCAGGCGCCACTCCCCGACCGTGAGCACGTCGCCCGGCAGGACGACCCGCCGCCGCGGCCCCGGGGTCGTCGCCAGGCGGCCCAGGCAATCGGACGGCGGCCAGCCGAAGCCGGTCCAAATCTCGTCCGTCGCCACCACCCTCGCGGCCTGCCAGAGCCCGCGGCAGTGATCGAGGTCGGGATGGGTGAGGACCACGGCCCGCAAGCGGTCGAGCCCCAGGGAGGCCAGTGCCGGGACGGTGACGGACCGGGCCACGTCGCCGGTCGGCCAGCCGCCTCCGTCGACCAGCACGGCCTCCCTTCCCTGGCGCACCAGCACTGCCGTCCCCTGACCCACGTCGAGCAGCGCGAGCTCCGGGTCGGCCGTCCAGGGACCGCTCCATCGCGCCAGCGCCACCAGGGCCATGAGCGCGCCGAGGGTCGGCGCCGGGCGAAGGCGCCAGGCAGCCAGGGCTGCGGTGCTCAGGGCGAGGGTGGCGACGAAGCCGGGCGCCGCGAGGGTGACCAGGCCGTCGGGCGGACGCAAGGCGGCCCAGGCCAGGGGCGCCGCGGCGGCGTCGGCCACCGGCAGGAGTGCCGCGGCGGCGCCCGCCCAGCTCGCCGACGCCACCACCAGGGCGAGCGAGATCAGCAGCGCGCCGGTCAGCCAGGGAGCGGCCGCCAGGTTCCAGAACGGCGCCAGGGGCTGGACCACGTGAAAGAGCGAGAGGACCCACGGCGCCGCCGCGAGCTGGGCGCAGAGGCTCGCGCCCAGGGCCCTCGAAGGCCACCACAGCCCGTCCCGTCGTCGCCGCTCTCCGACTCCCCAGAGCAGCCCGCCGGTGGCCGCGACGCTGAGCAGGAAGCCGGCGTCCTCCACCCACTCCGGGCGCCAGGCCACCAGACCGGCGCCGGCCAGCGCCAGCGCGTTCCACGCGACGTGGCGGCGGTCGGCGGCGGCGGCGGCCAGGACCACCGCCGCCATCACCCCCGCCCGCAGGAGGCTCGGACGGGCGCCGCCGATCGCCACGTAGACCAGGACGGCGAGCCCGGTCGCAGCGAGGCGCAGCCGCGCCGTGGGGAGCGGTCGCGCCGCCGCCAGGGCAAGAGCGGCGACGAGGGCCACGTGGAGACCCGAGAGGGCCGCCACGTGGGCCAGGCCGAGGCGCCGCAGTCCGGCCTCCCACTCCTCCTCCAGCGCGTCCCGCCGGCCGAGGACCAGCGCGCGGGCCAGCCGGACGCCGGCTCGATCGCCGAGAGCGAGAAGGCCGCCATCCAGGCGGGCCCGGAGCCCGCCGAGCGCCGCCGCCGTGCCACCTTGCGCCTCCTCGATCGAGAGCAGCCGCCGAGGGACGACGAGGGTCCAGGGCCCGCCCCTTCCGGCCCCGGGATTGCGCGCCGCGCTGCGACGGGAGAGCGTGCCTCGCAGGCGAAGGGAGCGTGCCGGCGGAGGCCTCTCGTCGCCGCCCGTGCGGACCAGGACGGGCGCTCGCCAGACCGCCACCCGGGTGCCCTGCCGGTAGCGCTCGGCGCGCAGCCAAGCCCGCCAGCCAAAGAGGTCGCGCCGCCACTCCCCGTCGACCCTCCCCACCAGCTCCGCCGGTCGCCCACTCCGCGGCGGCCCGCCGTCCCCTCCCCCGGCGGCCACTAGGAGGCCCAGCGCGACCGCGGCGCCGAGACGCCGCACCGGGCCGGCGGCGGCGAGGGCGACGGCGAGCAGGGCCGCCGCGGCCAGCGGACGCGGCTCGGCCAGGCCACGCCCCACCGCCACCGCCGCGCCGAAGGCGAGCGCCGGCCCGAGTGCCGGCGCCATGCGCCACGGCGCGTCACCCCGGCCACCGCGGCCGCCCGCCTCTCGGCTCGTCGCCATCCTTACCTAGGACGGCTTTTGGCGTCTCTAGCTGACGGGCTCGTCGGCGTCCACGGGACGCATCGCCTCGGGAGCGAAGAGGGAGAGCAGGGGCAGTCCGGCCCATCGGCGCAGCTCTCGCTCGCGCAGGCGGGGCCGGTAGGCCTCGAGCTCCGGCGCCGGCAGCCGCTCCGCCAGCGCCGCCAGGGCCTCCTCGACCCGCGCGTCGAGCTCGGCGCGCGAGGCCGGGGAGAGGCGCTCCTCCGCGCTGCGCAGCACCTCCCTATCGAGGGCGGCCAGGCGTCGCTCGACCTCCTCTGCGTCGCCGGCCAGCGCCCGGATTCGCGATCCCATTCCGGCCTCGGCCGCGGGCAGGGCCCGTGCCAGGGCCGCGAGCCGCTCCGCGACGACGAGCGCGACCGCCCCCTCCGGCGCGCCCCCACCCTGCAGCTGGAGGTGCCGGCTCCAGGCATCCTCCACCGCCGTGGCGCAGTAGCGCAGGCTCTGCACCTTGCCGACGTCGCCCCGCTCGGCGCGGCGGGTGAACACCTCCTCCAGCGCCGCCTCGACGACCGCGAGCGGGATTCCCTCGCGGTGCCAGGCGCTCGCCAGCCTCCAGTCCGCGGGCGAGAGCAGGAACGGCGTCCCGCGCAGGCGCACGAAGACCGCCTCGATCGCCTCGAAGAACGCGTGGTCCTCGCTAGCGGTTCTGCTCATGGATCAAGCGCAGTCCCTCGAGCGTCAGGTTGGGGGCGATCTCGCTGATGTGGCGCGACGCCTCGGCGATGAGCGAGGCATTGCCACCCGTGGCGACGACCATCGAGAGCCCCTCGACCTCTTCGAGCAGACGCTCCAGGATGCCGTCCACCAAGCCGGTGTAGCCGTAGTAGAGGCCGGACTGCATGGCTCCGACCGTCGTCCTGCCGACGACCCGCGGCGGCTTCCGGATGTCGACCTCGAAGAGCCTAGAGGCGTGGCGGACGAGGGCGTCGGCGGAGATGGTGAGGCCGGGGGCGATGATGCCCCCGACGTACTCTCCCTCGGCGTTGACGACGTCGAAGGTTGTGGCGGTGCCAAAGTCGACCACCACGACCGGGGCGCCGTAGGCCTCGCGGGCCGCCAGCGCGTTGACGATGCGGTCGGCGCCCACCTCGGCGGGGTTGTCCGAGCGGATCGGCACGCCGGTCTTGATCCCGGGCTCGACGACCAGCGGCTCGCAGCCCAGATACTCCTGCGCCAGCCGCACGAAGGCCGGCGTCAGCTGTGGCACGACCGACGAGATGACCACGCCGTCGGCCTGGCCGGTCGGCAGGCCGCGGCTGCGCAGCAGCGAGGCGACCGTCGCCCCGTACTCGTCCGAGGTGCGCTCGCGGTCGCTGCCGAGCCGGAAATGGGCGACCAGCTCCGCGCCCCGGAAGACCCCGAGGTCGGTGTTGGTGTTGCCGAGGTCGATGACGATCAGCATGGCGTTTCCTCCTCACCGCTCGAGAGCTCGCCGGCGTGGAGGATCCGAAGCTTCCCCGCCACCCGCAGCCGCAGGGCCCCCGAGGCTTCCAGGCCGTCGAAGAGCCCCTCCACCGTCCGGTCACCGTCGCGACACGACAGCGGCTCCCCCACCCGGTGGACGGTGAGCTCCGCGAACCGCCCTACAGCATAGCCCGGCCGCCGGCCTCGCAGCAGCTCGTCGTCGACGGCGGCCATGAGCTCCGGGACCAGGCTCGCCGGCGCGATGGATCGGCCGGTCTCGAGGAGCACGGACGTGGCGTCGGAGCGCGGCAGGTCCTCCCTGCGGTGGGTCACGTTCAGTCCCACGCCGACGATGGCGACCGGCGCGGGTCCTCCGGCCCCGACGACCTCCACCAGGACGCCGCAGATCTTGCGGCCGCCGACGAGCACGTCGTTCGGCCACTCGAGACCCGTTTCCAGACCGCAGCGCTCGCGCAGCACAGCGCAGACCGCCGCTCCGGCCAGCAGGGAGAGCCCGACCGGGACCTGGGAGGGCAGGGCCCGGATCACCGACAGGTACACGCCCCGGCCCGCGGGCGAGGACCAGGCGCGCCCCAGGCGTCCGCGCCCGGCCGTCTGCTCGCCGGCCACCACGGCGAGCCCCGGAAACGGGCTCTCCCGCTCCCACGAGGCGACGATGCGGCGGGCGAGGTCGTTCGTCGAGTCCACCCTCGCCAGGGCGAGCACGTTGGTGGCTGCTCCGGCAGGCCGCCACGACCCGGCCGCCGCCGCACGTTCCTCGGGAGCGCCCACGGTCCTCAGCGCTCCAGGGCCGCGCGCAGGCTCTCCCGGCGGCTCTCGAGCTCCGCCAGCTTCCGGCGGTGGCCCTCGACGACCTCCGCGGGAGCCCTGGCTACGAAGGCCTCCCGGGCCAGCAGCGCCGCGTTCTTCTCGATCTGGACGACGACCTGAGCCAGCTCGTCCTCGAGCCGCTGCCGCTCCTCGGCGGCGAGGTCGCGGCCGGCGACGGCCAGGGCGACGACGACTCCGCCGACGCGATCGCTCGAGGCCCCCGCGGGAGGCTTCCCGAAACTCCACTCCCCCAGGCGGGCGAGGCTGCGCGCCAGCGGTCCCTGGGCGGCGAGGAACTCCCGCGGCGCGGCGTCGTCGCAGGCCAGGTAGAGGCCGACGGGCTCCCCGGGTGGGATGCCGAGCTCGGCACGCCGGGTGCGTGCCCAGGTGACGACCCGCATGAACGAATCCATCGCCTCTTCCACCGGCTCGTCGATCCACTCGTCCCGCCCGCCTGGATACGGGGCGAGGACGATCGTCCCCGGATGGACGGCCTCGTGCCCGGGCAGGCGCTGCCAGAGCTCCTCGGTGAGGAACGGCATCACCGGGTGCAGCAGCCGCAGGCTGCGCTCGAGGGCGGTCAGCAGGACGTCCCCGACGCCGGGGCGAGGCGCCTCCCCGGAGAGCGCCGGCTTCGCCAGCTCGAGGGACCAGTCGCAGAGCTCGCCCCAGAAGAAGGCGTAGAGGGCCCGGCACGCCTCGTCGAACCGGTAGGCCTCGAAGCGGGCGACGACCTCCCGCTCGGTCCGCGCCAGCCGGGAGAGGAGCCAGCGCTCGGGCGCCGCCAGGCCGTCGGTCGCAAGACCGGGCCGGACAAGGCCCCCCTCGGCCCGTGAGAGGACGAATCGCGTGGCGTTCCAGATCTTGTTGCCGAAGGCCCGGTAGCCGGCCATCCGCTCCCGGTCGAGGGGAATGTCGCGACCCGGCACGTCGAGGGCCGCGAGGGTGAAGCGCAGGGCGTCGGCGCCGTACTCGGCCACCAAGTCGAGGGGGTCGACCGTATTGCCGCGGGTCTTCGACATCTTGCGCCCCTCGGCGTCGCGCACCAGACCCGTCAGGTGGACGGTCTCGAACGGCAGGCGGTCGGTGAAGTGCAGACCCAGCATCACCATCCGCGCCACCCAGAAGAAGAGGATGTCGAAGCCGGTGATCAGGACCTGCGTCGGATAGAAGGTCGCCAGGTCCTCGGTCTCCTCGGGCCAACCGAGGGTGGAGAACGGCCAGAGGCCGGAGGAGAACCAGGTGTCGAGCACGTCGGGATCGCGCTCGAGCCGGTCGGTGCCGGCGAGGCGCCGGGCCTCCTCCTCGTCCCTGGCCACGACGCACTCGCCCGCCTCGGTATACCAGGCGGGGATCCGGTGGCCCCACCACAGCTGCCGGGAAATGCACCACGGGCGGATGGTCTCGAGCCAGTGCTCCCAGGTCTTGCGCCAGGAGTCGGGAACCAGCTGGAGTCGCCGTCCCTCCTCTCCGGTGAGTGCCCGCTCGGCCATCCCCGAGACGTCGCAGAACCACTGGGTGGAGATCAGCGGCTCGACGGGGACGCCGCTGCGCTGGCAGTGGCCGACGTTGTGGACGTGCTCCTCGACCTTGACCAGCACGCCCTGCTCTTCCAGGCTCGCCACGACCTTCCTGCGCGCCTCTGACCGGTCGAGCCTGGCGAACGCCTCGCCGGCCTCCGCGGTCATGCGGCCGAGGTGGTCGATGACCTGCACCGCCGGCAGATGGTGACGGCGGCCGATCTCGAAATCGGTCGGATCGTGTGCCGGAGTCACCTTGACCACGCCGGTCCCGAAGGCGCGGTCGACGGCCTCGTCGAGGACGAAGGGCAGACGGCGACCGACGAGGGGCAGCACGGCCTTCGCGTCGAGCAGATGGCGGTAGCGCTCGTCGTCCGGGTGGACGGCGAGGGCCGTGTCTCCGAGCATGGTCTCCGGCCGGGTGGTGGCGACGACGACGGTCTCGTCGGTCCCCTCGATCGGGTAGGCGATGTGCCAGAGGTGCCCCCGGACCTCGACCATCTCGACCTCGAGGTCGGAGATGGCGGTGTCGAGGCCCGGCGACCAGTTCACCATGTACTCGCCCCGGTAGACGAAACCCTCGGCGTGAAGGCGGACGAAGGCCTCGGCGACGGCGCCCGAGAGACCCTCGTCGAGGGTGAAGCGCTCGCGGCTCCAGTCGCAGCTGGCGCCCAGCTGCTCGAGCTGCCGCCGGATGTTGCCATGGTGCTCCTCGGTCCACTCCCACATCCTCTCGAGGAAGCGCTCGCGGCCGAGCTCGACGCGACTCGTCCCTTGCGCTTCGAGGTCCCGCTCGACCATCAGCTGCGTGGCGATGCCCGCGTGGTCCGCGCCCGGCAGCCAGAGGGCGTTGTAGCCCTGCATGCGCCGCCAGCGCGTGAGCAGGTCCTGCAGCGTCGACTGCAGGGCATGCCCCATGTGCAGGCGCCCGGTGACATTGGGCGGCGGGATCATGATGCAGAAGGGCGGCTTGTCGGAGGGTGCCTCGGCGCGGAAGAGATCGCGCTCGCTCCACCATCGCCGCCACTTCGTCTCGTAGCTCGCCGGGTCGAAGGTCTTGTCCATGCTCTGCCCCTGCCGGCCGCTCGTCCGGCGCCGGCCCATCCTCGCTCGCGTCGGGTGGCCGCCTCGCCCCTACTCGACCTGCGCCTCGAGCTCGCGCAGGCGCTCCTTCACCACCACCTCCGCGAGGTCGGGCACCACGTCCCACGCCACTTCCCGCACGATCCTGTCGCCCAGGATCTCGACCACGCGGCGGGCGATGCGCTCGACGTCCTCCTCCGAGAGCGCCCCGCCGCCGTTGGTGCCCTGCTCCACCGTCGCCGGGGTCGCAGTCGGCGTCGTGGCCGCCGGCACGTCGTTCACGGGCTCCGGCTCGGCCCAGGCGGAGGTCTCGAAGCCGGTCGGGCGCGCCGTCGCGTCCTCCCCTCCATCCTCCGGCTCCGCCTCCCTCGCGATGGTGGGCTCTCCCTCGACATGCGCCGTGCCCTCGAATCCGGCAGGGCGCGCGAGCTCCTCCTCCACCCGCGCCCCAGCGCTCGCCGTCAGGTCCTGGACGGTGCGCAGCAGCTCCTGGGAATCGAAGGGCTTCTTCAGGTGCGCCTCGGCCCCGCAGTCGGCCAGGTCGGCTTCGTCCACCGTCTCGAAGGTGCCGACCAGCAGCAGCACGGGCACCCCTTGGTAGCGCTCCTTGACCTCCCGGCAGAGCTCGTAGCCACTGGCGCCGGGGACGTGGATGTCGGCGATCACGATGTCCGGTCGCCCGGCCTCGAGCCGTGCCCGAGCCTCCTCCGCCGAGCGCACGCTCTGCACCTCGTAGTCCTCGTCCATGAAGGTGAGCTCCACCACCTTCTGGATGGTCAGGCTGTCGTCGGCGAGCAAGATCTTGCGCATGGCACCCTCCGCGCCACCCGCGACACCGGCCGCGGCGGCTGCACGTTCCCCGTGGTCGGGACGCCGGAAAGTATAGACCAGGAGGGATCTGCGGCCTCAGCTCATGGGCCAAAGCCACCAGATGCTCAGGCTGGTCACGACCATCAAGATGACGTTCAGCAGCGCGCCGACGCGGGCGAAGTCCGAGAAGCGGTAGAGGCCGGTGCCGTAGATCATGCTGTTGGTCTGGTAGCCCACGGGCGTCAGGAAGCTCGTGCTGGCGGCGAACACCACGGTCAGCACCAGGGGGAACAGGTTCACGTCCAGGATGCCCGCGATGGAGATGGCCACGGGGACCAGGACGACCACCGAGGCGTTGTTGCTGACCAGCTCGGTGAGCATGGTGGTCAGGGCGTACAGCGCCATCAGCACGAGAAGCGGATGCCAGGAGCTGGCCTGGGCCGCCAGCAGACCGGCCAGCCAGTCCGCAGCCCCCGACTTGGTCATGGCGACCCCTAGAGGGATCAGCCCGGCCAGCAGGAAGATCACCTCCCAGGCCACGCCCGAGTAGATGTCGTCGCGATCGATGCAGCCGGTCAGCGCCATCGCGATCACCCCCAGCAGAGCCGTGACCACGATCGGAAGAGGGGTCAGGGCCGCCATCGCTACGACGCCCGCCACGATGGAGCCCGCGAGCCGCATGCGCCGGCGGTCGAAGTCGTCCGCGAGCTCCTCCAGCACCACCACGCCCGGGTTGCGGCGCAGCCGCGCCAGGGCCGAGCGGGAGACCTCCATCAAGACGATCTCGCCCACGTGCAGAGGCTCGTCGCCCAGGCGCCGGCTCTCGACCCTGTCCACCTCCAGCCCGATCGGGCGCGCCCGGTAGCGGGACCAGAGGTCGACGTCGGCGCCGGTGTGGCCCTTGAAGAGGAGCGCGTCGCGCAGGAGGACGCGCGCCATTCGGCCGTCGCCGCGAACGCGCCGAGCCGTTCCGAACTCCGAGATCACCCGCACTTCGTCGGTCTTGATCAGGTCCATGACCTGGCGCACCGTGGCGCGGACCACGATCACGTCGCCGGGCTGGACGCCCAAGGACTCGGCACGTTTCAGATGGGTCTGGCCGTCGCGGACGAGCTTGACCACCTCCACGGCGTGGCGGCCGGCGAAGCCGGCGTCGGCCAGGCTCTTGCCCAGGAGCGGGCTCTCCCCGCTGACTCGCAGCTCGACGACGAAGGTCTCCGGTGGATCGCCGGCACCCCCGCGCCCATCCCCTCGCGGCAGCAGCCAGCGCCCGACGGTCACGAAATAGACCAGCCCCACTCCGAGCACGATCAGTCCCAGGCGGGTGAACTCGAACATGCCGATCTCCCGTCCGAAGGCGTGCTCCTCCGCCAGGATGGACGAGGCCAGGATGTTGGTCGAGGTGCCGACGAGCGTCAGCGTGCCGCCCAGCATCCCGAAGAACGACAGCGGCAGCAGCAGCCGAGCGGCGGAGAACCCGCCGCGCCGGGCCATCTCGATGACCAGCGGCATGGTCACCGCCACTGCGGCCGTGTTGTTGATAAATCCCGAGATCGGGCCCACGAGCAGGGCGATGATCAGCAACTGTCTGAGCTCGGATTCGCCGACCAGCGGGAACAGGCGCTTGCCGAGGACGTGGATCAGGCCCGAGCGCTGGACGCCGGCCGAGAGGATGAACATCGCCAGCACCGTGACCGTCGCCCTGGACGAGAGCCCGGACAGACCCTCGGACACGGTGGGAAACGCCGCCTCGAGGTCGATGCCGCGCTCGAGCAAGAACGGCGAGTGCCCCACCAGCGGCACCACCATGACCGTCGCCAGGACCAGGAGCGCCGTGACGTCGAGCGGCAGCTTCTCGCTGGCGAACAGCACCAGCGCACCGACGACGATCAGGAAAACCAGGGCGATTTCGACGGTCATGGCGGCCCCACGGCAACGTCCAGGGCCCGCAGGTTAGCCGATCGCCCGTGCGCACCGCCCTCCGCAGCGCGCCTCGCAGGCCCTCTCACCCCCGCAGGAGGTGCCGCGCGATGACCAGGCGTTGCATCTCGCTGGTGCCCTCGTAGATCGCGGTGACGCGGACGTCGCGGTAGAGGCGGGCGATCTCGTACTCCTCGGAGAAGCCGTTGCCGCCGTGGATCTGGAGGGCGGCATAGCAGGCGCGGTTGGCGGCCTCGGAGGCGTAGAGCTTGGCCTCGGAGGCCCAGCGGCCGGCGTCGCTGCGAGGCTCGCGGGAGGCGGCGGCCCAGGTCATGACGCGGGAGGCGGCTAGATCGGTGGCCATCTGGGCGAGCTGGAACTGGACGGCCTGGTGGCGGGCGATGGGGACGCCGAACTGCACGCGGTCCCTGGCGTAGGCGACAGCGAGCTCGAGGGCGCGCTCGTGAATGCCGACGGCCTGGGCGGCGATGCCGAGGCGAGAGTGGTCGAGGGTGGTGAGCGCGATCTTGAAGCCCTGGCCGAGCTCGCCGAGACGGTTGGCGTCGGGCACGCGGCAGCCGGAGAGCTGCAGCGACGCCGTCACCGAGGCGTGCAGCCCCAGCTTCTCCTCGCGTTTCCCCACCCCGAAGCCGGGGGCATCGGCGGGGACCACGAAGGCGCTGATGCCCTTGTGGCCGGGCTCGTCGCCGGTACGCGCCATGAGGACGAACCAGCCGCCGATGCCGGCGTTGGTGATCCACGCCTTCTCGCCGTCCAGCACCCAGTCGTCGCCATCCCGCACGGCCCGGGTCTGGAGGCTGGCGGCGTCGCTTCCCGAGCCCGGCTCGGTGAGACCGAAACCGCCCAGCGCCGCGCCGGAGGCGAGCTCCGGGAGGACTCTCTGCTTGAGCTCCTCCGAGCCGTAGCGAACGATCGGCCAGCCGCACACCGAGTTGGTGACGCTCATGGTCACGGCGAGCGAGGGGCAGATGCGGGAGATCTCGGCCACCGCCACCACGTAGGAGAGCGGATCGAGGCCGATCCCGCCGTACTCCTCCGGCACCAGCATCCCGAAGAGGCCGAGCTCGGCCATCTTCGGGATCAGCTCGTCGGGGAAGCGGTGCTCGCGGTCGCGCTCGACGGTGCCCGGAGCGATGCGCTCCTCGGCAAAGCGCCGCACCTCCCGGCGCAGCAGCTCCTGCTCCTCGTTCAGGTCGAAGCGAGGACCGGTCTCTCCAGCGGTCACCCGCCTACGACCCTTCCAGCACCTGCGCCGCGATCACCAGCTTCTGGATCTCGCTCGTGCCCTCGTAGATCTCGGTGATCCGCGCGTCGCGGAAGTAGCGCTCGACGTTGTACTCCTTGGTGTAGCCGTAGCCGCCGTGGATCTGCAGCGCCTTGTTGGTCACCCGCTGCGCCATCTCGGAGGTGAAGAGCTTGGCCTGGGCCGCCTCCAGGGTGTAGCGCTTCCCCCGGTCCTTGGTCCACGCCGCTTTCCAGGTCAGCAGCCTGCCGGCGTCAAGCTCCGTCGCCATGTCGGCGAGGTAGAACTGGATGGCCTGGAAGTCCGCGATCGGCCGCCCGAACTGCTCGCGCTCTGTGGCATAGCGCATTGCCTCCTCGAAGGCCGCCTGGGCGATGCCGACGGCCTGTGCCGCGATGCCGACGCGGCCGCCGTCGAGAGTCGACATCGCCACCTTGAAGCCCTGCCCTTCCGCGCCCAGGCGGTTGGCCACCGGGACCCGGCAGTCGGCGAAGGCGAGCTCGGTGGTGCCCGAGGCGTTGACGCCCAGCTTGTACTCGTGGCCGCCGCGGCTGAAGCCCGGCGATTCCATCTCCACGACGAAGGCGGTGATGCCCTTGTGCTTCTTCTCCGGGTCGACGGTGGCGAAGACGATGGCGAGATCCGCGTGGGTGCCGTTGGTGATGAACACCTTGTTGCCGTTGAGCACGTAGGCATCGCCGTCGCGCACCGCGGTCGTGCGCAGCGCGGCCGCGTCGCTGCCGGCGCCGGGCTCGGTCAGCGCGAAGCAACCGAGCTTCTCTCCGCCGGCCAGGGGCTTCAGGAAGCGCTCCTTCTGCTCGTCGGTGCCGTAGAGGTCGAGCGGGTCGCAGACCAGCGAGTTGTTCACCGACAGGATCACGCCGCTGGTGGCGCAGGCACGGCTGATCTCCTCGATGACCAGGCAGTAGGAGAGATTGTCCATGCCCGCCCCGCTCCACTGCTCGGGCACCGCCACCCCGGCGAGGCCGAGCTCGCCCGCCTGGCGGAAGAAGTCCAGCGGGAACTCGCCGCTTTCGTCGATCTCCTTGGCTCGCGGCGCCACGACCTCCGTAGCGAAGCGTCGCACGGTTTCGCGCAGGAGCTGCTGTTCCTCGGTGAGGCGGATGTTCATTCGGCGTCCTCCCGGCTGATGCCGTACTGCTCCATCTTCTTGTAGAGGTTGCTGCGCGGGGTCTCGATGGCCTTCGCCGTAGCGGTGACATTCCAGTCGCTCTCCTCGAGCTTGCGCAGGAGGAAGAGGCGCTCAGAGACGGCCCGGAATTCCTTCAAGGTGTGGGCCGCGGTCAACGCGGCCCCGAGCTCCGGACGGGTGCCGCCGAGGCACTGCAACACGTCCTCGCGGCTCACCTCCTGCCCGGGAGCCAGGATGAGCAGGCGCTCCACCAGGTTCTTCAGCTCCCGGACGTTGCCCTTCCACGGCAGGGCCTGCAGCTGCTCGAGCGCCCCCTGGGTGAACGCCAGGGGCCGGTAGCTGTCTGCCGCGGCGTAGCGGCCGACGAAGTAGTCCACGAGCTCCGGCAGGTCCTCCAGGTGCTCGCGCAGAGGCGGCGTGCGCACCGGCACCACGTTGAGCCGGTAGTAGAGGTCCTCGCGGAAGTCGCCCGTCGTCATGGCCTCCTCCAGGTTGCGGTTGGTGGCAGCGATCACCCGCACGTCGACCATCACTGTCTTCTGGGCGCCGACCGGCTCGACCTCGCCGCTCTGCAGGACCCGGAGCACCTTGGCCTGGGTCCGCGCCGACATGTCCCCGATCTCGTCGAGGAAGATCGTCCCGCCATCGGCGGCGACGAACTTCCCCACCTGCTTGCGCACCGCGCCCGTGAAGCTCCCCTTCTCGTGTCCGAAGAGCTCCGACTCGATGAGCTCCTCGGGGATGGCTGCGCAGTTGACCTGCACCAGGGGCTGCTCGCGCCGCGGGCTCAACCGGTGGATGGCGCGCGCCACCAGCTCCTTGCCGGTGCCGCTCTCGCCCGTGATCAAGACCGTCGCGGGCGTCGGCGCCGCCTTCTCGTAGGTCTCGCGCAGCCGCCGCATGGCGACCGAGGAGCCGACCAGCTCGTCGTCCGCCCGCCCCTGGGCCTGCTGCCGCAGGCGGTGACTCTCCACGGCGTTGCGCAGCGAGACCAGGATCCGATCGCGTTGCAGGGGCTTCTGGAAGAAGTCCCAGGCGCCCCGCCGCGTCGCCTCCACGGCGGTCGCGACATCGCCATGGCCGGTGACGACGAGAACCGGCATGTCCTGACCCCGCTGGCGCAGGGCCTGGAGCACCTCCATGCCGTCCATCTCCGGCATCTTGACGTCCAGCACCACGGCGTCGGGGGGATCGTCGGCCACCGCCACCAGGGCCTCCCGGCCGTGAGCCGCCTCGCGGACCTCATAGCCCTCGAACTCGAGGATCATGCGCAGGCTCTCGCGAATCGACGCCTCGTCGTCGACGACCAACACCACTCCCCGCACCGGATCCGCAGCCGCCATGGAGGGCGCAGTCTAGCAGTCTGCCCGGGGCGGAAACGCGGAGGACCGGCCCCGGGACCGGCCCTCCGCTGGACTGCCGGCGGCTCGCGTCAGGGCTTCTGTGGAAAAGCGAAGATCGAGGAGCCCTCGGCCCCGTTGGCGAAGCGCCGGATGAAGACGCGCAGCCGGGAGCCGCTCGGGGCGGCCTCGACGGCGGCCTCGAAGGCGGCCACGTCGTTCACCCTCTGGCCGTTGACCTCGGTGATGACGTTGACGATCTGCTCGGTGCGCACGCCGTCGCCGTAGAGCGGGCTGCGCGGCGAGATGTCGGTGATCAGGACACCGCTCAGGTCCTCCGGCAGGCCGTGCGCCCCGCGCAGGCTGTCGTTCAGATCCTGGTAGCGGATGCCCATCCACTCGATGCCGCTGCTCGACTCGGAGTCGGCGCGCGCCGGCTCCTCGCCCTCGCTCGGCCGCTCGGTGAGGGTCACCTGCCGCTCGAGCCGCTCGCCGTCGCGAAGCAGCTCGAGCTCGACCTTGGAGTCGGGCCCCTTGGCGGAGACGTAGTCGATCAGGTGCCGGGTGTTCTCGACCTCGGTGCCGTCCATCTCGAGAATGACGTCGCCGGGCTCGAGACCTCCCTCGGCGGCCGGTAGGCCCTCCAGCACCCGCATCACCATGGCGCCCCGGGTCCCTTCGAGGTCGAAGGCATCGGCGGCCTCGGGCGAGACGTCCTGGACCTCCATGCCGAGGTAGCCGCGCCGCACCTTCCCATGCTCGCGCAGCTGCGGAAGGATGCCCTTCAGCACGTCCACGGGCACCGCGAAGCCGATGTTCTCCGAGCCCCAGTTGATCGCGGTGTTGATGCCGATCACCTGGCCCCTGGTGTTGACTAGCGGCCCGCCGGAGTTGCCGAAGTTGATCGCGGCGTCGGTTTGGATGAAGTTCTCGAACGACCGCGTCTCGGCCGAGATGTTGATCTGCCGCTGTTTGGCGCTCACGACACCGACCGTGACGCTGTTCTCGAGACCCAGGGGGCTGCCGATCGCCATCACCCACTCGCCCACGCGCAGACCGCCGCTGTCTCCGAGCTCGAGGTAGTCGAAGCTCTCGTCGGACTGGATCTCGAGCAGGGCCAGATCGGTCGGCGGGTCGACGCCGCGGACGCGTGCGGTGTAGGTCCGGCCATCGAGGTGCACGGTCACCTCGTCGGCCTCGCGGATGACGTGGTTGTTCGTCACCACCAGCCCGTCGGCGCTGATCACGAAGCCGCTTCCGCCCGAATCGGAGCGGAACTCGCGATCCTCCTGGGGAGCCTCCTCCTCGGGGCGGCGGCGGGGGTCCTGGAAGAACTCGAAGAAGTCGAACGGCCCCTGCTGGCGGTCCGCGGCGCGCTCGAAGCTCGTCGATTGCACGGCGACGACCGCCGGCGACACGCGCTGCGCCAGGTCGGCGAAGTCAGTGGGCCCGCTGGCCGCCGCCGTCACCGGTTCCTGCGCGGGACTCGGTGCGGTGGCCGCGCTGGGCGTCACCTGCAGCCCGCCCGCCAGGACGAAGCCGAAGGCCACGGCGGCGACCACCAGGGCGGCGGTGAGGAGTCGTCGTTGAATGGGTTCGCTCATGGAGTCGTTGTCCTCGCTCTCACTCTCGATTCACGGTTGCGCAGGTTCCCGGTGGGCCCCTCATCCGATCATACGTGCAAGGCGTCTGCCAGCTTTCGCCCGCTCTCGTCGCGGGCGGCCGCGGGTTGGCGCGCCAGAATGGCATCGGCGGCCTACGGCGCCACCCCGCCGGTTTGCCCGTCGGCTCCTTTTCTCCTATACTCTACAGGCGCGAGCGGTCGTGGGGTGGTGCATGAGGTGGGCGTCGAGCCCGCTTTTTTTTGTCCTCGGGCCCCGGACCGGGCGCGCGCGACTCCCATGAGCAGGACGACGATCCAACAGGACCTTCACCGCGAGCTCTCCGCCCTGGCGGAGGACGTGGGCTGTGAGCTCCTGGAGGCCGAGTTCCGGGGCGGCACGCTGCGCCTGGTGCTCGACCATCCGGAAGGTGTGACCCTCTCCCATTGCGAGACGGTCTCCCGGCAAGCATCGGCCCTGCTCGACGTGAGCGACTTCGGACCCGGCCGCTACACCCTCGAGGTGAGCTCGCCGGGCCTCGATCGCAAGCTTTACGGCAGGCGTGACTACGAGCGCTTCCAAGGCGAGCGCGTGAGGGTGACCTGGCGCTCTCCGGAGAGCGGCAAGCGGACGATCGTCGGCGGCCTCGAGAGCTTCCGCGCCGAGGAGGGCGCGCTGCTCGTCTCCGGCGAGGACGGAACGCGGCACGCGATCCGAATCAACGAACTGGTCGAGGCCCGGCTCGAGCCGAGCTTCTGAGACCGGACCGACAAAGGAAACCAGCGGGAATCAAGACGATGGCGCAAACACAGACCCAGCACGCGAACTTGGGCGAGATGCTGCAACAGGTGTCTCGAGAGCGGGACATCGACATGGAGCGCTGGGTGGCGGCCCTGGAGGACGCCATGGCCTCCGCCGCCAAGAAGCAGCACCGCATCAAGGCCCCGGTGAGGGCGGAGCTCGATCTGGAGACCGGTACCTTCAAGGCGTTCATCGTCAGGCAGGTGGTCGAGGAGGTAGAGGACCCCAACGCCGAGTGGACGATCGAGGAGGCGCGGGAGCACAAGGAGGACGCCGAGGTCGGGGACGAGATCCTCATCCCCCTCTCCACCGAAGGCCTGGGCCGCATCGCCGCCCAGTCCGCCAAGCAGGTGCTCTACCAGCGCATCCGCGAGGCCGAGCGCGAGAAGATCTACAACGAGTTCATCGACCGCGTCGGCGAGATCCTCAACGGCACCGTGAAGCGCTTCGAGCGCGGCGACATCATCGTCGACCTCGGCCGCACCGAGGCCGTCGTTCCCCGCTCCGAGCAGGCTCGGCACGAGCGCTACAGCCAGGGCGAGCGGATCCGCGCCGTCCTGGTGGACGTCCACACGCAGCCCAAGGGACCGCAGATCGTCCTCTCGCGAACCGACCCACGCCTGCTGGTCAAGCTCTTCGAGATGGAGGTGCCCGAGATCTACGACGGCACGGTCCAGATCAAGGCAGCCGTGCGCGCGCCGGGCGAACGCGCGAAGGTCGCGGTCTTCAGTCGCGAACGCGATGTCGACCCGGTCGGCGCGTGCGTCGGCATGAAGGGCTCGCGCGTGCAGTCGATCATCCGCGAGCTGCGCGGTGAGAAGATCGACATCATCGAGTACAGCGACGACCTGGTGACCTTCGCCCAGAGCGCGCTGGCGCCCGCCCGCATCACCAGGGTCTCGGTGACCCACCAGGGCGAGGAGCCGCACCTGGACGTCATCGTCGAGGACGAGCAGCTGTCGCTCGCCATCGGCAAGCGAGGCCAGAACGTGCGCCTGGCCTCCGAGCTGCTCGGCGCCCGCATCGACATCAAGAGCGAGTCGGACGTCAAGGGCGAGGTCGCCGACGCCCTCGCCCAGATGCTCCAGAGCGCGATGAGCGAGGAGATGGCGGAGGCACCGCGCGCCGAGTTCCGCTTGACCGACGCGCCCGGCGTCGGCGCCAGGACGGCCGCCAAGCTGGTCGAGTCGGGCTTCGGCACCCTCGAGGCGCTGGTAGACGCGGATCCCGAGCAGCTCGAGCAGGTCGAGGGCGTCGGCGGCAAGACGGCGCAGGCGATCGTCGGGTGGGCTCGCGACTTGCGGTCGCGACAGGAGGGGAGCGAGGCCGAGGAACCCTCGGCGCTCGACGCGATGCTGGAGCGAACGGACGCGGAAGGCCCTGACGGCGAGGGCTTCATGGCCGCCCTGAGCAGGGCCCTGCTGGAGGCCGAAGGGGTGGACGATCAGGCCGCCGCCGAGGGCGACGAGCCCGCCGAGCAGGAGAAGCCGACGGGTGAGTGAGCGTCCGCCGAGCGAGACGAATGCGGGAAGGAGCCGGTAGAGAGATGGCGAAGATTTCAGTCAAAGAGCTGGCCAAGAGGATGGGGATCCCCAACCAGGACCTCATGTTCAAGCTGCGTTCCATCGGAGTTCGCGTGGACGAGGAGAACGCCGATCTGGACGCCAGCGTCCTCCAGTCCATCCTCGCCGGCAAGAAGCTCCCGCACCCGCGCGAGGTCATCCTCCGCGACGAGGAGGCCCAGGCATCCGCTCCGCGGCCCGGCGCGGCCCGGCGGCCCGGTCCGCACCGGCGCCTGGCCCCGAATCCCCTGCGCCCGCAGCGCCGCCGCACCATCATCCAGAAGGTCGAGCCGCGCATCAAGACGATCCCGGTGAGCGAGCGCACGCGCGAGGAGCGGGAGGAGGAGGCGGCAAAGGCGGCGGCCGAGGCGGCGGCGGCCCAGAAGGCGGTCGAGGCGGCCACGGTCGAGCCGGCGGCCGAGCCCGTCGAAAGGGCGGCGCCGCCCCGCAAGGCTCCGCGGGCAAGGAAGGAGGAGGCAGGGGCTGGCGATGTCACGTCGTCGAGCCGTAGCCGCC
>Ga0302046_10001733_pt1 | contig 20423 bp, 20 predicted proteins | sample RVTome_11_FD_200261 | JGI IMG/M metagenome (GOLD analysis project Ga0302046, IMG submission 200261) | Soil microbial communities from uranium-contaminated site in the Upper Colorado River Basin, Wyoming, United States - RVT147D111 (version 2) ...
CCATCTCGCCGCGCGCGCAGTAGAGCCGCTCGTAGAGCCGGCGCGCCCGGACCTCGTGGCGCTTGAGCGAGGTCACCACGAAGCGCGGGTTGGAACCGTCGTCGCCGCGGCCCGGCATCCACTCGGCCTTGCCGACCACCCGGCGCCGGCACGACCAGCTCTCCAGGGTGGTCCACATGAAGTCCTTGTAGCGCCGGGCCGAGCGGCGCTTCGCCTCGGCCCGCGCCGCCGCCAGCTCGGCCTCGAGCTCGGCCACCAGGCGGGAGTTGCGCTGCAGCCCGAACAGGAAGTCTACCCCCTCGGCCTCGCACCAGGCCATCAGCGCCTCGCGGGCAAAGCCGCTATCGCCGCGCAGCAGGATGCGCACCTCGGGCCAATGTCGGCGGATCTGCGCCACGATCCGCGCCACCTCCTCGACGGCCCCGGCCGAGGCGTCGATGTTCGAGCGCCTGAGCTTGGCGCAGAGCAGGTGCCGGCCGCAGAAGATGTAGAGCGGCAGGTAGCAGTAGCAGTCGTAATAGCCGTGGAAGAAACGGCCCTCCTGGCCGCCGTGCAGCGGGTCGTCCGTCGCGTCCAGATCAAGGATGATCTGAGCCGGCGGCCTGCGCTGCGCCTCCACGAAGAGGTCGACGAACAGCGCTTCGATCGCTGCCGCCTCATAGCCGATCTTGTGGTAGAGCGTCGGCAGCGCGGTGCCCAGCTCCAGCCGGTTCAGCGTCGACTTGCCGGCCAGCGGCGCGCAGTTCCTCCGCTTCGCTTCGAGCTTGCCGGCGAGTACCGCCATCACCGGATCGTGGCGCAGGCTGTCGTGGTCCTCCAGGTCTTCATAACCGAGCGCAATGCCCACCACTCGCTGACCGGCCTGCGTGCGCACCTTGTGCTCGACCAGCGCCGGATCGCGATGATCCACGAAGCAGTCGGCAAAGCGGTCAATCAGCCCGACGACCTTGTCGGTGGCCCCCAGCAACAACGCGCCGGCGTCCGAGGTTGCCAGGCCTGCATCAAAGGCCGCCTCCACCCGGCGACTTTCGACCGGTGCAAAACCAAACAAATCCGCGCTACACTCTGTGGGCATCGGGGAACTCCTCGGTGCCGGGATAACTATTTGATCGCACAGATATTTTCCCAGATTCAGAGCCCCGATGCATCCCTCGTTTGAGAAATCCGGGCTAGAGCATATTCCGCTCACGCGGAATCGGCGCCGGCCCGCTCCCCCACCCGGCCACCCACAGGATACTGCCATTGGGTGGCCGGGTTGGGGAGCTGGGCGGTGATGCCAAACCATCGGAATCAGCTCCATTATCAAATAGTTAGATCGGATTCACGCATTTGGGCTGGATCAATTTTTGATCCAGCCCAAATGCGATCCGATCTAGAAGCCCCGCAGCGCCGCCGGGGCACCGCTCAGGTCGGCCTTGAGCATCGCCAGGGTGTTCACCCCCGAGGCCGCGAGGCGGGGTAGGCTGTGCGGCTGGTCGCGGTGGCGCGCCTTGAGCGTCCCCGGGCGCGTGGTCGTCGCGGTCTCGAAGCCGAGCTCCCGGCAGATCGCGAACTCGCGCTCGCCGGCATCGGCCGCGCCGCCGAAAGGGTAGGCGAAATGCCGCACCGGGCGGCCGAGGCGCTCTTCGAGGATGGTCCGGCCATCGGCGATCTCCGCCCGCGCCGCATCGGCGTCGAGCGCGCTCAGCGCCGAATGGCTGACGGTGTGCGCGCCGATCTCGACGAGCTCGCTCTCGCCCAGCTCCCGCACCATTTCCCAGGTCATCGCCTGGCCGTCCGAGAGCGCGGCGAAGTCGGTCGCGTAGGCGCGCTGGAGATGCCCCATCACCAGCGCGCGGAGGGACGCGTCGGCCTGGCGTATCCAGGCATCCATGCGCTCGTAGGCGGCTTCCTTCTCGCCGGGCGTGCGCGTCGGAAGGTCGGGGATGGCCGCCTCTTTAGGGAAGGCCAGCCGGTCGGTCTTCTCCACGATCGCCTCGAGGCCGTACCACCACATCGGCGCGCGCTGCTCGATGAGGCCGGTGGTGACGTATACCGTGATCGGCACTTCCAGTTCCCGGCAGATCGGGTAGAGCGTCTCATAGTTGTCGCGGTACCCGTCGTCGAAGGTGAGGCAGACAAAGGGCCGTCCGGCCGCTACGCCGCGCAGCCGCCGCATGGCTTCGTCGAGCGAGACGATGTCGCGGCCGGCGGAGCGCAGATAGGCGACGATCGCGCGGAACCCCTCCGGCGACATCGCCAGGCGGGCCGACGGGCCGTAGTCGCTGAGCGGCTCGTCGGCCAGGATACGGTGGAACAGCACGATCGCGCCCCGACCACCTAAGAGAGGGCGGAGCAATGCGTGCGCCCCCGTGCGGCCGAGGCTGTCGTAAACCAGGCGCTTAAGCTTGGTGCGCATTGGTCATTTCCGGCCAATCTCTATGGTCGTCAATTCCACGGGAGAGTCACTTGAAGGGTGTTTCATCAGAGCCTTGAAATTTCAATTGGCGCTCGCGGCAGGAGGCGACAACTTGAAGTGTCGGACATTAAAATGCCGCTATCATTCCGATAAAGCGTTGCGCCGCGAAAGAGTGTTTCCGCCGGCAAGTCATCCTGCGTGAGCGCCCCGCTCCGCGTTCACGGCGGTACACTTGGCCTGCCTGCCGATTAATGAGCCGCAGGAAAAGCAACAAATCAATCGAGCCTCGCCCGAGATCGGTGCTCAGTGCAGCGATCAAAATGGGGCTAAGCTACTTCAAGGCCTCGCGCAGGAAATCGTGGATCTCCGCGTTCATGCGACGATGAAATTTCCGTTGCCCGGCGATCTCAACATCTCCATTTTCGGCCTCGGGTGCCTCGAACACCTCGTGGCCCGCGTTTTCGGCGATCCGATAGCGCGTTCCCTTTGGCAAGATCTTGGTTAGTCGCGCCGCATGGTGCGGAAAAGGCAGCGCTTCGTCCTCCTCGGCACGGTAGATCATAACTCGGGCCCGGAAATCCTTGAAAGCGTCGTCGCCAAAAAACGCGGCTACAGGCGCCAATGCAACCACTGCACGAATGCGGCGCTCAGTGACTAGCGAAAATTTGTCGCTGTTTTCCACCAGTGGTCCTTCGCGTCCGCACAGGCGCGTATGGACGCGAATACGTTTGCAGTGTTCGGCCAGCGCCGCGTAGCGGGCCTTGGCGCCCGCAGCCGCGAGTACGGTATGGCCGCCGCCGGAGTAACCTATTGCGGCAATACGCATTCGGTCGATGTGTCGACCTAAACCTTCATCGCCGAGCGCCGCGTCAATTGCCAGCGAAAACTGGCGGACGCGCCCCAGCCAACCGCTCCAACGGGTCAGCCCGCTGTCGTCCTTGTGGTTGTCCTCCGGGTGCGACAGCGCCACAACGATGAATCCGCGTCGCGCAAGATATCGTGCGGTATCATGGTGCTGGAACTGGCTTCCGGCCGTTCCATGAGAGATCACCACCAACGGAAAGCGGCCGCCAGCGGGTGCGGCTTCGCGCGCCACCCTCAGGCGCATCATGCTTACCGCCACGTGTGCCTCTTTGGTGCGGGTCGGATACCAGATCGCCAGGTCCACAGATTTGCCGATGACTCTGTCAGTGGTTCTGCTCTCGCGAAAACCTGCAGAGAAGTCTGCTGCGGCCGCCGTCCCGACCCCTAGCCAGTCCAAAAGATAACTTCGCCCGAGAACAGACGCGACCGCGAAAACCACGACGCCAGCGGCCAGGTACCTCAGTGCTATGCGCACGACATGCCTCACTTGGTTGAACTGGGCCTCCTGATATCTCAAGTTGAAGTGACGATTTGGCGCACAACGGCTCGCAATCCTAATGCCCAATTTCGCCAAGAAAAACCACAGCGTTGAGATGCAGTCACAATAAAGTTATCCATGCCCTGGCCCGTCCGGCCAATCCCCCGCCGTCACCCGGCCGTGCCCTAGTGGCAGTTGTGGCCGTCGGATGGGCCATCGGTCGACATGATCTTCCTTAATGAGTGACCACCGCGGCGTTTCGCCGTTTCCTCTCTAAGGACACCAGCCAATCGCGGGCCGGCAGCTCGAAGTACTTGAACAGAAGATAGGCGAATGGCAAGGCGAACAGAGACTTGATCGCAAGCACGATAACCGCCCAAGTGTCGGATTGGATGTCGACATACGCCTGACCAAGGTAGTAGATGACCGGCCTGGCCATCATGCCTGCCACCACATGTGTCATATAGAGGGTAAAAGAAATTTGGCCAAGAAAGCGTAGCGGCGACCATTTGAGTGCATTTGAAAGCCAGCCTCTGTTCACCGAAGTCGAGACGATCAGAAGTGCGACCGACGCGACCACGAGAAGCTGGACAGTCGCATAGAGGTACATGGCCAGTACAGCGATCAATGCGGCGGCTTGCAGCAGACTGACGGCCTTGGTCGGCAGTGATTGGATCAGTGGCAAGCAGCGGTAGAGCACCATGCCTAGGGCGAAACCGGCGATGCACCGAATTGCTCCGTAGTTGCCGGGTGCATCGAGATCGCCGAAGGTCCGGCCGATGTACCAGTAAAGCGTCAAGGCGCCGCCGAGGACGAGCAACGATCCTACTTGGGGTATCCGCCCGATGAGCAAACTCAACGGCGGGAACAGCAGATAGGCCGCAAACTCGGCGCTCACCGCCCAGGAAACCATGTTCCATGAAATCGCATCCGTTACTCCCCAGGCATGGATCATCAGGACACTCGCAACGAGGTTGTAAATCGTTTCCGGAGGTGCAAAGAACGATGGCAATGACCCGGTCGTACTCATTTCGGGCAATAGGTACTTTGCCGTGTGCGCAACAAAATACATGGCCAACATGAGGAAATGGACGGGATAGAGTCTGGCAAATCGAGCCCATAGAAACCGGAACGTATATTTAGATGAGATTTTCGAACTGAAGCTATCTGCATATATGTAGCTAATAATGAATCCGCTATTTATAAAAAATAATTCAAGTATCAATCCGTAATTATTCACAATATTCGTAAGATCTATTCTCGATCCTTCTGCGTCATAAAAAAATAGAAAATGATAAACCATTACACCAATAGCGCCAAAACCACGCAGCGATGTATGGGCGATAATCTCGGGTTTTTCGGTGTGAGTTCTTTTTGGTATGGCCTCACGGTGTTCGCGGCTTTTTTTGTCGTCGGGCATAATATTACCTAAGTTACTTGTCCTGACAATGCCGACTTACCAAAGTATCACGACTTGTGGCTTGGGTCCCAAGTCGTGCCCGTCCGCGGTCGCCTCGACCGGGCAATTGGTGGGGCATTGCGAGGAAAGGTTGCCTGCCGGCAATGCCATATAGCTATGATTTATTACTAAATGATAACTATCTGACGATGTCTACTTAACCCTTAAGTTGACAAACCTGAGGCGGCTCATTGCCGTCAAGAAATCATCGGAAGGCCCGACCGATAACCGTTGGTCCTGGTACAATCCGGCTATCCGGGCCGCGCCTATTCGAACGAGTATCATCCCGCGTCGCTCGGCGCACCTCCCTCTGCGCCCGCATGATCCCGTTCTGGCTTATCCGTTCTTCAGCCATCGGCCCGCTGGGCAATGGCCACCGTTGTCAGGATGACCAGCGTTGCGGTTATCGCAAGAAGCTCGCCACTCTCCTCGATGAACACGAGTGTCTCAGACAACCAGTCCGACTTGGACAGATTGAGCGCGTTCGCAAGATCCAGCGCCCCGTCGAACAGGCTCAGCGCGGCTAAGGTCAGCGCCACCAAGATCCCGACAATGCCATGATCCAAAGTGGACCGCTCGCACGTCCAGAGCAATATCGCGAATGCAGCACATCCGATCACGGCGAAGCTGATTGCCTCGCCGACATAGTTTGCATACTCGTGATAGATCGCCTGGAGACCCAGTGTTTCGTCAACCCAATCTCCCATGATGACATGGAGACCAAACACGGCGTTGGTGAGGACGGTCAAGAACGCTAATCCGATGCCAGCATAGACCGCTTGGTGCGAAGTCGCGAACAACCACACCGACGTCAACGCAATCGCGCCCAACATGACAAATCCGTAGTGCGCCGCATAGCTGCTGCCATACTTCATGTAGAATCCCGGATCGAGTAGGGCGTCGAACGCGAAAATCCCATGAGTGTTGAGCCGGTGGCCGATGTGCAGGAGCATGGCGAGCAGATCGCCTAGTATCAGCAGTATGACCAAGGCCTTTACGCGACGATCGACCCAGGCGAGTGCTGCCAAGCGGCGCGCAGACGCCGCGACGCGGCGCGGCGACAGAAGTTCGCTCCAGCGCGCCATCGTAGGCGGGGCGCTAAATTGATGCGACACGGGCTGACTTGGAATTGCGGGCTCGTGCAGATGCGATTTCGTTTCCGATGAATATTCCCGCCGCGAGGTCATAAAGATCAACCACAATCCGTTCCCAGCCGACCGGCGGCCCCGGCCGCTCAGTGGGCCGCGACGGCGTCGACGAACCGCTCGATGACGTAGTCCTGATCCGCCTCGGACAAGTCGGCGTAGAGGGGCAGGCGGAGCAGGCGCCCGGCGGTGTTCGCGGTTGTCTCCAACGAGCCATGCGCGCGGGCGTACTTCTTGCCCGCGGGCGCCGATTCCAGCGGCACGAAGTGGAACGAGGCGCCGATCCCCGCCTCGGACAGCGTGCCCAGCACGCTGTCGCGCGCCTCGCGGGTCGGCAGCAGGACGTAGTAGATGTGCGCGTTGTGGACGCAGCCCTCGGGCACGACCGGCCGGCGCAGCCGCTCGGCCGCCTCCAGCGGGGCAAAGGCTTCGTTGTAGCGCTGCCAGCGCGTCATGCGCTCGGCCGTGAGCGTTGCGGAGCCTTCGAGCTGGCCCAGCAGGACGGCCGCCATGAGCTCGCTCGGCATCAAGGCGGAGCCCACGTCGACCCAGGTGTACTTGTCGACCTGGCCGAGCAGGAACTGACGCCGGTTGGTGCCCTTCTCACGGATGTTCTGGGCGCGGTCGAGGAGCTCGGGGTCGTTGATCATCAGCGCCCCGCCCTCGCCGGCGACGACGTTCTTGGTCTCGTGGAAGCTGAAGGTGCCGGTGGCGCCGATGGTGCCGAGCGCCTTGCCCTTGTAGGACGAATACAGGCCTTGCGCGCTGTCTTCGACGACCTTGAGCCTGTGCTTGTCGGCGATCGCCATGATCGCGTCCATGTCGCAGGCGATGCCGGCGTAGTGGACCGGGACGATGGCCTTGGTGCGCGGCGTGATCGCGGCCTCGATCTTGGTCTCGTCGATGTTGAGCGTGTCGGGCCGGTTGTCGACGAAGACCGGCGTGGCGCCGCGCAGCGCGAAGGCGTTGGCGGTGGAGACGAAGGTGAAGGAGGGCATGATCACCTCGTCGCCGGGGCCGGCGCCGCAGACCAGCGCCGAGATCTCCAGCGCATGCGTGCACGAGGTCGTCAGCAGCACCCGCGCGCAGCCGGTCTGCTCCTCCAGCCAGGCCTCGCACGCCTTCAGGAAGGGGCCGCCGCCGGTGAGCTTGCCGCTCTTCAGCACTTGGTTGAGGTATTCGGCCTCGCGGCCGGTCAGCGTCGGCTTGGTGAAGGGGATCCTGCGCTGCGCCGGTTCGCAGGCGGGCGCGCTCACCGTAGCGTCACTCGTCACGTCAGTGGTGCTCGGTATCTCGTTGGTCATGGTGCGTCCCTTTGACTGGACCCTACGCCAGTGTGACGGTTCCCAAGCCCGTCGCCGGGCCGGTGACAAGCTTCAGACCCTCAATCACACTAGATTCAAATACTTAGTGTCCCACAGATACTGAAATCCGATACATCGAATTTCAGTATCTGTGGGACGCTAGCGCTCGTTCACCAAGGTCGTCAGGTAGGTTCCATAGTGCGAATTGCGGAGCTCGTCCGCCAACCGGGTAAGCTGCTGGTCGTCGATCCAGCGCTGGCGCCAGGCGATCTCCTCGACGCAGGAGATCTGGAAGCCCTGGCGGCGCTCGATCGCGGCCACGAAGTTCGAGGCGTCGAGCAGCGAATCATGGGTGCCGGTGTCGAGCCAGGCAATCCCCCGGCCGAGCATCTCCACCCAGAGGTCGCCGCGCTCCAGATACTTGATGTTGAGGTCGGTGATCTCAAGCTCGCCGCGCGCGGAGGGGCTGAGCGATTTCGCGAATTCGACGACATCGTTGTCGTAGAAATAGAGGCCGGTCACCGCCCAGCTCGATTTCGGGCGCTCGGGCTTTTCCTCGATGCTGAGGACGCGGCCCTCGCGGTCGAACTCGGCGACGCCGTAGCGCTGCGGATCGGTGACGTGATAGGCGAAGATCGTAGCACCCGTATCGCGCTTGGCCGGCTCGGTCAGCAGGTCCGCCATGCCGTGGCCGTAGAAGATGTTGTCGCCCAGGATGAGCGCGCAGGGATCGTCGCCGATGAAGTTCTCGCCGATCATGAAGGCGTCGGCGAGACCGCGCGGCTCGGCCTGTTCGGCATAGCTGAAATCGAGGCCCCACTGGTTGCCGTCGCCCAGCAGGTACTGGAACTTCGGCAGGTCGTCGGGGGTGGAGATCAGCAGGATCTCGCGAATGCCCGAGAGCATCAGCACCGACAGCGGGTAATAGATCATCGGCTTGTCGTAGATCGCCAGCAGGTGCTTGTTGGCGCCCCGCGTGGTCGGGTGCAGCCGCGTCCCACTGCCGCCGGCGAGAACGATGCCCTTCATTGCGCGGCGTGCTGCTCCGCCAGCTTGTCGGCGTCGAGCTCGAGGATGCCGCCGTAGAGCTCGACGCTGTTGATGATCTCATGCCACTTGGTGAGGGTCTTGTACCAGTCGAGCGTGATGGTCTCGGTGGTCTTGTCGATCTTGCCCGTTTCGAGCGCCTCGCAGATCTCCTTGACCCCGTCGCCGGCGGTCAGCCTGGCCTTGTAGCCGAGCGCCTCGATCTTGTCGAAGGCGACCCGGTAGGAGCGGTGGTCGGGGTCGCCGTACCACACGATCTCGACGTCGCGCGGCACCAGATCGGCGACGATCTCGGCCAGCGGGCCGATCTGGTAGACGTTCTCCTCGGAGCCGACGTTGAAGATCTCGCCGCTCACCTTGGCCGGGTCGGCGTCGAGCATGAAGATCTGGGCGGCCGCGGTGTCGCGCACGTGGACCATCGGGCGCCATTGCGAGCCGTCGCGCATCAGCGGCAGCTTGCCGGTCTTCCAGGCGCCGTACGACATGCCGTTGATCGCGAGATCGAAGCGCATGCGCGGCGAGTAGCCGTAGACGGTGGCCTGGCGCAGCACGACGACGCAGAAATCACCGTCGGCCAGCGGCAGCACGCCGTGCTCGGCCTTCTCGTTGGCCTTGGCGTAGGTGGTGAGCGGATTGGTCTTCGCGGTCTCGGAGACGATGACGCTGGCGTCCTGGAAACCGTAGAGGCTGCAGGACGAGGGCAGCACGTAGCGCTTCACGCCGGCCGCCTTGGCCATCGTGGCGATGTTCACGCGGGCTTCGTGGTTGATCTGCCAGGTCTGGTTCTGGAACAGCTCGCCGCTCGGATCGTTGGAGATCGCCACCAGGTCGATCACCGCGTACATGCCGTCGAGCAGCGCCGCCGGCAGCCGCCGGCAATCCTCGCGCACGATCTCGAGATTGGGGTGCGTCGGCAGCAGGTTGTCGCCGAAGAAATAGCGGTCCACGGCGCGGACGCCGTAACCGGCCTCCAGCAGCATGGGAACCAGCGAGGTGCCGATATAGCCGCCGGCGCCGGTCACCAGAACAGTCTTCATGTCGACATTCACCCTGTTTCGGCCGCGATGCGGGTTGATCTGGCCCACTCAATACGACGCGATACGTTTCATTTTCGCTAAACGTTGACGAAACGTATCGAGGGGCGCTTTGCGAACCCGCCGCGTGCGGGATGCACCAATGGCGCAGAGTAGTTCCCTATACCATTTTAGGCCCATTAACCAAGCAGCTATGCGCCGAGGAACCGTGAACGTCCGCCGTTTGCCGACGATCCGTCCCGGAGCGGTCGAGGACGCAAGGCCAACCCCGCCGGGGCGTTCCCGCCGCCCGCTCGGAATGGCCATCGGCTGGACCGACGACCGAACATGGTTAACCGCGCAATGGCCCGGAGCCTTGCGGATTCCATGCGCCGTCGCTTGACCGAGCGGGTAAAGTCGATCGTCACGGTTTCCGGCGACGATCACAAGCTCGAAGGCCCCTCCGGCCGCACGTTCGGCCGGGTCGTCGGCGGCGCGTTCCCGGAGGTCAAGAAGCACTGCGAATGAGCGGCGCGGCCATACGCGGCCTCGCGCGGGTCGCCGGTCAGTGGTTGCCTTTCCTGAACAGCACGGCGACCGGCGTCATGAGCATGATCTTCAGATCGAACCACACCGACCAGCGCTCGACATATTCGAGGTCGTACTCGATGCGGCGCTCGATGCCGTCCCGCGACTGCGTCTCGTCCGAACAGCCGCTGACCTGGGCCCAGCCGGTGATCCCGGGCTTGATGCGGTGGCGCACGAAATACTCGGTGACGATCTCCTCGTAGGGAAATTCGCCCGCGGTGGCCTTGCGGGCAAGCGCGCGCGGGCCGACGATCGACATCTCGCCGCGCAGGACGTTGAAGAACTGCGGCAGCTGGTCGAGGCCTGCCTGCCAGAGCACGCGGCCGAACCGGGTCATTCGCTGCAGGTTGGGCGCGCCCGCGGACCCGGCGTCGCCGTGCACTGCCTCCAGGCGATGCGTCCTGAAGATCAGGGCGTCGTACGGCTCGTTGTCGAAGCCGAAACGGCGCTGGCGCGACACGATGGGGCCGCGGCTTTCGATCTTGATGGCCAGTGCCACCACCAGCGCCAAGGGCGCCACGAACAGCAGGATCAGCACCGAGAGCACCTGGTCCTCGATCCGCTTGGCGATGCTCGACCATTCGGAGACCGGCCGGTCGAAGACGTTCAGCATGTTGACGCCCTGCATCGCCGAGCTCGTGCGATGGGGGAAGCGGAAGGCGATCGCGTCGGGCGACAGGCGGACGTGAACGGGGGCGCTGCGAAGCTTCTGCAGCAGCTCGAGCAGGCGGCTCTCGGCCGACCAGGGAAGGGCGATGATGACCTCGTCGACCGGCTCGCTCTCGAGGACCTTCAGCAGGTCGTCGACCGTTCCGCGGATCGGCGTGTCGCCGATCTGGTTGGGCACGCGCGAGCGGCGGTCGTCGAACACGCCGGCCAGCACCACGCTCGGATCGACGGTTTCCGAGAAGTGGCGCACCACGCGCTGGCCCTGCCGGCCGGCGCCGACCACGGCAATGCGGCGGGTCAACAGCCCCTTGGCCTGCCATCGCCGGAATTTGAAGCGCAGGAAAAGGCGTGCCGCGACCAGCAGCACGATCGAAATCAGCCCCCAGGCGGATACCCAGACGCGCGAGAACATGTCGGACGTCATCGTCAGGTAGCCGACCGCCAGGGTCAGGAAGGCGATCGTCAGCAGCGCCGTGCCGAGGCGCTGAAGCTGCATCGGCTCGCGGGTGATCCGCTCGTAGTCGTAGAGCTTGAGGAGGTGAAACACGTTCGCGGCGGCGACCGTCACGAAGAGGATCAGGTAGGCCGAGGCGCTGTCGGGCAGAAACGTCGAAAAGCGGGCGTAGTAGGCGAGGAATCCCGCCACCGTCACCAACACCACGTCGGCGACCTGCAAGGTCTTCCCGATCGCTGGGATCGATAGGAGCTTTTTATCCGCCATCGGACGTTCGTGTCGCGTTCGGGTCAGGTGAGCCGCGCGCGCCCTGCGCACGGCCGTGCGGACACAGACAAACACGATCCGGCTAACAAGAATTAACTTTGCGGCGTAAATTCTTGTGATTTTGCCCCTTTTTGGCAAGCTTGCTGTGTATGCACCGGTCTTAGCGGCCTAGCGGCGTGTTAAATTCCCGGCCCATGCACGCGATGGGCGAGCCAGAAATTCTCATTATCGTTAAAACTTTTCTTAATCTTTTCGAATTAATTCTGTATGAATTATTGCACGGAAAAGGATCGGCAATCATGAGACCAGGAATCGACTCGGCGGCTGGCCTGGACGGTCTCGCGAGTTCAGCGTCTCGGCGCGCGCGCGGCCAGGAGAACCGTTGGCCCCTGTTGGCCAGCGTGTCCTTCGTGATCGTGTTCAATATCGTGGCCTGGGGTTCGATCGCGCTGGGGCTCTACGCGATCATCTAGCCAGCGTCCGTCGCATTCGCCCCGGCCCGACCTCTCAAGGTCACGACCCCCGGGGCCGGTCACAACGCAGCAGCTTCAGAGATCGACGGCGCGCCCGGCCGCGTGGCTCCGGCGTCCAACCCGGGCGCCTCAGGCCTCGGCGAAGAGGAAGGCGCGTTCCGTGTCCCACAGCACGAGGCTGGTCAGCCGACCGCTGGCGTAGGCGGCGGTATCGATGCCGATCCGGTTCTCGTAGACCTCCGGCTCCCATTCGGTCGAATGACCGTGCACGATCACCTTGCCGTGCCAGTCCGGCGAGCTCAGGAAGGGCTCGCGTATCCAGATGAGATCCCGGTCCGACTGCCGGTCGAGCGGCGTGCCGGGACGGACGCCCGCGTGCACGAACTGGTAGTCGCCGACGGTGTAGGAAAGCTCCAGCCCTTCCAGGAACGCCAGGTGCTCGACTGGCAGCTTCTCCTTCAGCTCACCCTGGGCCTTGTCGTACTCGGCCAGCGAGCCGCGGCCGCTGGGCGCCTCGACCCCATAGCTCAGCAGCGTCGCATTGCCGCCGATGGCCAGCCACTTGGCGCCATTGCTGCTGTCCTCGAGGAAATCCAGCATGATCGCTTCGTGATTGCCCTTCAGGTGAACCTTCGAGAACCTGGGCGGATGGCCGTTCACCAGCCGCTCCAGTACCGCTTTCGAGCCAAGGCCGCGGTCGACATAGTCGCCCAGGTAGACGATGACGTTCTCGCGGGCGTTGGCGGCCGCCGCGTCGGCGACGATCTGCTCGTGCAGCGTGTCGAGCAGGTCGACGCGGCCGTGAATGTCGCCGATTGCGTAGAGCCGCAGGTCCGGCGGCACACCGAGCTCCGCCGGCTTGCTTTGCCGCGGCTTTCGAAGCTTGCCCAGGAAGTTTAACAGTCTGTGCCTCATCTGATCGCGCGGCGGACGCGCTGCCCGGCCGATTCTCTTTGGAACATCTTAGACCGCTGCGATATTCCGACCACCATTCTGCAATGATAGGTTGATCGACCGCCGCGGCTGTCGGCGGCCGCCCTTGCGTGGATGCGGCGCGATTGCCGCGTACCGGTCAGGCGCTTCCGCACGATGGGGCGATCCGCAGGTTGGCGGCAAGCCTCACATTTCGCAACCGCGTGATCAAGTCGCTTCACGCGAGGTCGGGACTTTCATGTGTTCGTAGCATAAGATCATGGTCCCCTGTCCGCAATCTGTCGCGCCCCCCGTGTGACCCATGGGCGGCGCGGACCTATCTTTCGGGACGAATGACGCATATCCTTTCCCGCCTATGGGTTGTCGCGGCGCTGGTGCTCGCATCGGCGGCCTCGGCGACCGAGGACCGGCCGGGCCAGCGTTTCGCGGTCGATCCCGGCCGATTGGCCAAGCCCTACGCGACGCCCAATACCTACAACACGCCCGAAGTGGTGGCCCGGCCGCCGGGCGCGACCTTGCGGGTTCCGCCGGGCTTCCGCGCGTCGATCTTCGCGCGCGGCTTCGAGTTCCCGCGCTGGATGACCGTGGCGGCCAACGGCGACGTGCTGCTGGTCGACAGCGACGCCGAGCAGGTGATCGTGCTGCGCGACGCCGACGGCGACGGCGTGGCCGAGTTCCGCTCCGTCCTCGCCTCCGATTTCGAGCAGCCGCACGGGATCGCGGTCCATGGCAATTATCTCTATATTGCAGATGTTTATGGCGTCTGGCGCATGCCCTACCGGGCGGGGCAGACGAAGCCCCGCGGGACCCTCGAGCGGGTGACCCCGAAGGGCGCGCTCGGCGACAAGGACGGGCATTGGACCCGCAATATCGTCTTCACCCCCGACGGCGCGGGCTTCCTGGTGGCCATCGGCTCGCACCACAACCTCGCGGTCGAGAAGCCGCCGCGCGCGACGATCCAGGCGTTCAACCTCGACGGCAGCGGCCAGCGCACCTTCGCCTCGGGACTGCGCAACGCCGTCGGCATCGCCTATTACCCCGGCACCAGCGATCTCTACGTCGTGGTCAACGAGCGCGACGGCATGGGCGACGGGCTGGTGCCCGACTACCTGACCCGGGTGCGCCTGGGCGAGTTCTACGGCTGGCCCTACGCCTATATCGGCCGCAACCCGCAGCCGGGCTATGCCGAGCGCCGGCCCGACCTGGTGCGCAAGAGCCGCGCGCCCGACCTCCTCTTCCAGTCGCATTCGGCGCCCATTGGCCTTGCCTTCTACACCGGCACGCAATTCCCGGCGCGCTACCGCGGCGGCGCCTTCGTGGCGCTGCGCGGCTCGGGCAACGCGGCCGAGCCGACCGGCTACAAGGTGGTGTTCGTGCCCTTCAAGGACCGGCGGCCGGTCGGGCACTACGAGAACTTCGCGACCGGCTGGTGGGCCGCCGGGACCAAGACCGCGCGCGTCTGGGGCCGGCCCGCCGGGGTGGCGGTGGCCAAGGACGGCAGCCTGCTGGTGGCCGACGATACCGGCGACGTGGTCTGGCGGATCGCCTACGGCCGCTAATTCGCGGCGGCGACTTTGCGGTTCTCGATGACGGTGAATTGCGGCTGGCGCAGCGCGGCCGGATCGATGGCGACGTCGCCGCGCCAGACCTCGTAGTGGAGGTGGGGCCCGGTCGACAGGCCCGAGCTGCCGCTGCGGCCGATCACCGCGCCCATTTCAAGCCGCGCGCCCCTGCGGACGTTCTCGGCGATGTGCGAGAGATGCGCATAGGCCGTCCGGACGCCGCCGGCATGGCGAATGCGCACGTAGCGGCCGTAGCCGCCGTGCCAGCCGGCCTCCTCGACCACGCCGTCCCCGGTGGCGCGGACGGGCGTTCCCCGCCTGCAGGCGTAATCGACGCCCCGATGCATGCGCCGGTAGCCCAGGATCGGATGCCGCCACATGCCGAAGCCGCGCGAGACCCGCGCGTCCTCCACCGGCGTCGCCAACAGGGTGACGGCGCCGGACGTGTCGACCTTCGGTGCGCCCGCGCAGCTCGACAGCCAGAGCGCCAGCGCCACCGCGACGGCCGTCTTGGCCAGCACCGAACGCTGCGGCGGGCCGGCGGGTTGATCTACGGTCTCGATGGAGTGGGATTTCATCGGTAGGGCACGCGGATCGAGCGAGGAGACGGCAGAGACGCCGCCCCAAGGAAGCGCCATACTTATTCCACAATGGTTTACGAGAGATTAACCACTCGAGTGCCCGGCCGGACGGCGCGCATGTCGCGTTTCGGTCTGCACGGCGCTACTTGTCGAGCTTCCTGATCGTGGCGCTGGTGCTGTGACCGGGCTTGAGCTTGGCCAGCATCACCTTGCCGCCGTAACCCTCGACGATCTTCGCGCCGACCACCTCGTTCAGCTTGTAGTCCGCGCCCTTGACCAGCAGGTCGGGCTTGATCGCCTTGATCAGGCGCTCGGGCGTGTCCTCGGCGAAAAGGGCGACCAGATCGACGGTGGCGAGCGAGCCGAGCACGGTGCTGCGCGCCGCCTCGTTCTGCACCGGCCGCCCCTTGCCCTTGAGGCGCGCCACCGAGGCGTCGTCGTTCAAGCCCACGATGAGCCGGTCGCAGGCGGCCCGCGCCTGTGCCAGCAGCGAGACGTGGCCCGGATGCAGCAGGTCGAAGCAGCCGTTGGTGAAACCCACCGTGAGCCCTTGGGCGCGCCAGGCCGCCGCCTTCGCGACCGCCTCGTCCAGGGTGACCACCTTGCGCTCGCCGGCGAGCAGCTCCTCGTGCAGAAGTGCTGCGGCGATCTCGTCGCGGCTCGCCACCGCCGTGCCGGCCTTGCCGACGACGATCCCCGCCGCGACGTTGGCGAGCCGCGCCGCCTCGACCAGCGGCGCCCCCACCGCCAGGGCGGCGGCGATGGCGGCGATCACCGTGTCGCCGGCGCCGGAGACGTCGAAGACCTCGCGCGCCTGGGCGGGCAGGTGCCGCGGCTTCTTCTTGCCCTCGACAAGGGTCATGCCGTCGGGCCCGCGCGTCGCCAGCACCGCATAGATGCCGCAGCCCTTGGCGAGGCGGCGGGCGGCGCTGACGATGCCGGCTTCGTCGCCGGTCGCAAGCTTGCTCGCCTCGGCGAGCTCCTTGCGGTTGGGCGTGACTAGATGGGCGCCGCGGTAGGGGCCGTAATCGCTGCCTTTGGGGTCGACCAGCACCGGCCGCCTGGCCTTGCGCGCCGCGGCCACGATGGCGCCGATGGTCTGCGGCGTCAGCGTGCCCTTGCCGTAGTCGGAAAGCACCACGACCTGCGATGCCTTCAAGCCCCGCGTCACCCGCTTGACCAGCTCGGCCTCGACGTCGCCGACCACCGGATGGCCGCTCTCGCGGTCGGCGCGCAGAACCTGCTGGCGGCCGACCACGTAGCGCGTCTTGATCGTGGTCTCGCGGTTGCGGTCGACGATGAGATCGGCGCGCAGGCCCTCGAGCTTGCCGGTGAGCGCGGTGACCGCCTTGCCGATGCGGTCGTTGCCGACGACGGCCACGAAATGCGTTTCCGCCCCCAGTGCCGCGAGGTTGCGGGCGACGTTGCCGGCCCCGCCCAGCATGTCGGTCTCGCCGCGGACGCGCATCACCGGCACCGGGGCTTCGGGCGAGATGCGGTCGACCTCGCCGTCGATGAAGCGGTCGAGCATCAGGTCGCCCACCACCAGCACCTTGGCGCGCGGCAGCGCCTCGATCAGGGCCGCCAGATCGGACCGCCTGGTCATGCCGCCGCTCCGCCGCTCACACCAGCCCCAGCTTTCGTTCCAGCGCGCCGCACAACATCTGGCCGAGCAGGATGTGCATCTCCTGCACCCGCGCGGTGGTCGTCGAGGGCACGATCAAAAGGGGTTCGGCGAGGCCGACCATGTCGCCGCCGTCGCCGCCGCCGAATCCGCCGGCCGCGATCTTTAGCGCCCGCGCCACCTTCAGCCCCTCGATCACGTTGGCGCTCCTGCCCGAGGTGCTGATCGCGATCGCCACGTCGCCGGGCCGGCCGAGCGCCGCGATCTGCCGCGCGAAGAGCTGGGTGAAGCCGAGGTCGTTGCCGATCGCGGTGAGCGCCGAGCTGTCGGTGGTGAGGGCCAGCGCCGCCACCGGCGCACGGTCCTTGGCGAAGCGCACGGTGAGCTCGGCCGCCAGGTGCTGGGCGTCGGCGGCGCTGCCGCCGTTGCCGAAGAACATCAGCTTGCCGCCGCCCTCGATCGCGCCGGCGCAGGTCTCGACCAGCGCCGCCAGTCCGGCGCGGGTGGCGCGCTGGGTCGCGTGGAACACCTCGTCGTGCTCGGTGAACGCGCCCGTCAGGTAGTCGTCGAGGTCGAATCCGGCCATGGTTCGATTGGCTAGAGTATTGCGGCGCGGGGTTCAAGCGGGAAGGGGACGGCGCATCGGTCTTCCCCGCGGCGCAAGGGCGTGGTGTAGACTAATCCAGCATGTCCGAGCGAACCGATCTCGATTATGCCGCGATCAAGGCAGCGCTGGAGGCCGAGCAGGCCGAGCTGGCGGCGATCAGCGCCGCCGGCGCCGAGGAGCGCCGGCCGGTCGAGCTCGACCAGCAGAGCGTGGGCCGCCTCTCGCGCATGGATGCGCTCCAGGTCCAGGCGATGGCGCATGCCACCGAATCGCGGCGTCAGGTGCGCGTCCAGCGGATCAAGGCGGCGCTCGACCGGCTGAAGGCCGGCGAATACGGCTACTGCGTGGAGTGCGGCGACGAGATCCCGCTGGCGCGGCTCGACATCGACCCGACGACGCCGCGCTGCGTCGATTGCGCGGACTGAGGCATGCAGTTCAACGCAGGTTCTGCTCAGTCGTGTTTGATCAAATTATTGAACTTGATGGTTGGGGTCGTTGTCATATCTGTTTGCTTCATTTCGGTTAAACAGTTTCAATGTCTTTGATGTTCTACCTTTGTTCGATTGGCGAATTCGCTATTTTTCTGAGTGAAGCAAATTGTCATGGATAGCGCCAGACCTTAAGCGCATCGCCCGGTATACACTACGCATCCCTGCCTCGATGTCCCCGGAGATGCGCCAGAGGGCCGCAGCAAGCGCCCGACCGTCCACCCCTTGCGCTGCCAACCACGCCTCCTCATCTCCTGCGTCATGCAGTTCGCGATGCGCCCGGCGCGAGAGCGGGATCGTATAACGGTCGGCGGCCTTGCGGCCCATCCCCCGCGTCCTGTCAACACGCAGCAGATGGTGCGCCTCGATCGGCCGCTCGCCTGGATAGATCGGGCATTCGAGCTGCCGGAGGAAGGCCAGGTGATCGTGGCTCATGCCCTTGCGCGGTGGCTTAGACCTGCGGGCGGGCAAGCCAGATTTGGGGATGCGGGGCGGCAATAACATGGAGGCCGGCCTTATTCAGGTGCCGCCTGATCCGCACCACTGTCGGGAGTGGACGTAGCAGGCTCGGGAGACCGGATCTTCCTCCTTGACCCCGCCTTGGGCCGTTTGGGTGCATTCTTGACCGTCCCTCTCTGGGCGGAGACGGTCTTGGTCGGCGGCCGTGTTCCGTTGCCGGTTCCTGACATCCCTAATTTCGCTCCCTCAGGCAGACGCCGCGGCGCGATTGCGTCGGCATCCTCCCCGTCCCCGGTGGGGATCTGGAAGAGGCTGCGCATGAACTGCTTGAGGGCATAAGACTGCGCCGCGCCGAAGGCCTGAGCGCCGGAGGCCGGGACCATCACCGAGCGGGTGAGCGGCCCATAGAGCGCCCCGGACTTGTGTGCCAGCGTGAACGTGAAGGTGGCCCAGAGCCAGGTGCGCCTCGCGAGCTCCGATCCGTCATGGACCAACCGCGCATCGAGCTCGTCCTGCAGGATGATGAGACCCGCCTTGGCGCAGAGCGGGTTCACCGTGCCTAAGAAGTCGTCGATGGAGGCGAAGCGATAGCCCCCCGCCCGGTTGCGCTCGGTCCGGAGCAACCCCTTGATCCGCCCCATCACCGCATTGATGGCGCCCGCCACCACCTCGGGCATGGCCGTAGGGCTGTGCCGCTCCCCCTCCAACGCGCAGGGGATGGTCCCGTCCATCATGTCCTTGAGGCTCTGCCCGTCGATCGCCCCCGCCATCAGACCGCCTCCCGTACCGTAAGCGCGCCTGCCTTCGAGCGCGCCACCTTGACCCCGTAGCCCACAGCGAGCTTCACATCCGGCTCGACCAGGTCTTTGAGCCCCTTGTTCGCCGCATCGAAGCGCTTGGCCGGCTCTCTGCAGGTGAGCCAGTCATCGGCCAGCGCCCCCCAACCGTTGTTGCCCTCCATCGAGACCTCGCGCATGTCGTCGAGGGCGATCGCGAGGACCTCCTCCTCCTGGTTCTCCGGCGGCGTGTCGGTCTCGACATGCCACCAGAACCTGGCCTCCTGGGCGATTAATTCTGCTTGGTACGCCTCATCGGCCTCGAGCTCGAAGTGTGCCCAGCGGTGGTTGCCGAAGATCACCGAGAGATAGCCGAGGCTCGTATCGGTCACCGCCAGATAGTGCTGCACCTGTGGGAAGTACCGCCCCACGATCTCCTCGTCCTTGGCAAAGGCCGAGGTGTGCTTGCATTCCAGGATCCCGCCCGGCACCCAGGCATCGAGGTTGGCCCGCATGAAGGGATGCTGGGCATGGACCAGATCCTCGCAGCCGGAGCAGAAGACCTCGATCCCGGTGCGCCGCTCGAACCACCACATATTCAATGGCTCGGTGACGATGCCGATCTGGACCTGCAGCACGTCGGTCAGATCCTCTGGCTCCCGCCGCCCGGTCTTCTCCTCCCAGAGGCTGTACCAGTCGCCCGCCATCACCCGGCCCGCATCGGAGCCGCCTATACCTTTGGACCTATTCTTTTGTTCCTGTTTCGATCTCATTTGGGCTTCCTCCGTGACGCAATGTGTGCATATAATGTGCAATGCTACACAGAAGAAGTCCACATGAATAAGCTCGAACGGCCTCTTTTATGTCGATAACCGCCGCCCAGTGCCGCGCCGCCCGGGGCATGCTCTCCTGGTCCCGCGATGTTCTGACCGAGCGCTCGCATGTCTCCAAGCGCACCATCGTCGACTTCGAGCGCGGCGCCCGCTCCCCCCATGCCAGCACCCTCTTCGCCATCCAGACCGCCTTCGAGAGCGCAGGGATCACCTTCATCGAGGAGGAGGGAGAGGGCGTTGGGATCACGCTCCGTCGACCATCCGAAGCGATGAGGGCGTCGTCTGCGGACTAACCTCGGGGATCTTGGGGTCACGATTGGGCTGTTTGGCGCCGTGCGTCGAGCCCGCCATGGTGGGGCTCGACACCGGGCCAGTCCACGACTTGGCGGCCAGGATAGCGC
>Ga0302046_10001734_pt1 | contig 20422 bp, 22 predicted proteins | sample RVTome_11_FD_200261 | JGI IMG/M metagenome (GOLD analysis project Ga0302046, IMG submission 200261) | Soil microbial communities from uranium-contaminated site in the Upper Colorado River Basin, Wyoming, United States - RVT147D111 (version 2) ...
GTTGCCGGCGTCGGCCAGGGCCGGCAGCCCCTCGGCGCCGGTGACGGCCAGCGCCGGGCGCCACGTGTTGTTCAGCAACGCCTCGACCGGATCGCTCGTCACCGGGCTCATGCCGGCCACGAACGGGAACTCCTTCATGACGCCGTCGCCGAGCACCTGGGCGACCGCCCGCACCTCGGCCAGGCGGCCGGGCGGCACCTCGACGTGGCACTCGTCCACGAGGATGCGGCCGGTGCGCTCGTCCTCGAGCCGGCCGAGCACCTGGCGCAGGAGGCGGAAGGAGGACGGCACGATGCCGCTGGCGGCGCCGGAGTGCACGCCCTCCGTCAGGACCTCCACGGTCAGCGTGGCGCTGGTGACCCCGCGCAGAGACGTGGTCGCCCACAGGTGGTCGTAGTCGCCGCAGCCCGAGTCGAGACAGACGACCAGGCCCGGACGGAGCCGCTCGGCGTACTGCTCGACGTAAGCCGGCAGGTCGGGGCTGCCGCTCTCCTCCGAGGCCTCGATGAGCACGACGCAGCGGGCGTGCGGCACGCCCTGGGCCTGGAGCGCCTCGATGGCGGTGAGCGCCGCGAAGGCGGCATAACCGTCGTCGCCGGCGCCCCGGCCGAACAGCCGGTCGCCGCGGCGCCTGGGGATCCACGGCCCGGCGTCCTCGGCCCAGCCCACCATCTCCGGCTGCTTGTCGCAGTGGCCGTAGAGCAGGACGGTCTCGCCGCCGGCCCCGGGCGCCTCCATGAGGACGACCGGCGTGCGGCCCGGCAGGCGCACGACCTCGACCGTCAGCCCCTCGATCTTCCGGCCCCGCGCCCAGTCGGTGATGAGGGTCACCGCGCGGTCGATGTGCCCGTGCTCCGCCCACTTCGCGTCGAACATCGGCGACTTGGCCGGGATGCGGATGTACTCGGTGAGGGCGGGGACGATCTCGCCGTCCCAGGCCCGCTGCACGAAGGCGCGCGTGCGTTCAGTGTCCAGGCTCATGGCCCTGGATGGTAGCATCTGCGCGAAGCCCGGGGAGGAGCGACGATGGCGCTGCTGCCGATCGTGACGCGTGAACAGGTGGACCCCGAGGTCCGCCCGCTGTGGGACGAGTGCGAGCGGTTGTTCCCGGCCTTCCGGCACCTGTGGGCCACCCAGGCGCACTCGCCGACCGTGTTCCGCCACGTCTGGGGCCAGCTGCTGGAGCTGAAGCGGCGCAGCCCGGTGGAGGCGCGCCATTTCGAGATCGGCATCGTGGTCGCCTCCGCGCTCAACCGGTGCCGCTACTGCGTCTCGCACCATGCGCCGCTGGCCGAGGCGGCCGGGCTCACGGCCGACCAGGTCGAGGCGCTGGCGCGGCTGGCGCTGGAGCCGTTGCCGGAGGACCACGCGTTTCCTGCGCGTCCAGGCTTCACGCCCGACGACAGCTTGGTGATCGACCTGGCGTACTTCCTGGTCTGGAGCGGAATCTACCCGCACGCGGCGGAGGTCCATCCGCGAATCGTGCACGCGCTCCGCCGCCGGCTCCTGGCCCGCCTGCGCGAGCGCTTCTCCGCGCGCCAGATCGAGGAGCTGACCTGGCGCATCGTGCAGTGCGTGGCCTTCAACTGGCACAACGACTTCCTCGAGCTGGACGTCGAGCCGGGCGTGACGCCGCGGGAGCCGGCGGCGCCGGCGGCGCGGGCATGACGTACGTCCCGCCGCCCGACAAGTGGGAGACCCGGGCGCCGGAGGCGCTCGGCCTGCGGGCCGACGCGCTCGACGCCGCCATCGAGTACCACCGGGCCCACGAGAGCCGGTGGGCGCGCGACTTCATGACCCGGTCCGGCCGCTTCATCGGTGTGGCCGACGAGCCGGCCGACTCCGACGTGCTCGGCCCGATCCGGCCGCGCGAGGATCCCAATGGGCTGATCGTGCGCGGCGGGTACGTGGTGGCCGAGTGGGGCGACACCGGCCGCGCCGACATGTCGTTCAGCATCGCCAAGAGCTACCTGGCCATCCTGGCGGGCGTCGCCGTGGCCGGCGGGCTGATCCCGAGCCTCGACGCTCCGGTGCGCGACGCCGGGCTCGACGACTCGTTCGACGCGCCGCAGAACCGGGCGATCACCTGGCGTCACCTGCTGCAGCAGACGAGCGAGTGGCAGGGCACGCTGTGGGGCAAGCCCGACACGATCGACCACAACCGCGACCTCGGCAAGAGCGACTTCGACCCGGACAAGGGCCGCCCGCGCCCGCTCCGGCCGCCGGGCACCTTCTGGGAGTACAACGACGTCCGCGTCAACCGCCTGAGCCTGTCGCTGCTGCAGCTCTTCCGCCGAGCGCTGGCCGACGTCCTCGGCGAGGCGGTGATGGGGCCGATCGGGGCCAGCTGGGACTGGGCGTGGCAGCCGTACCGCAACTCGTGGATCGACCTCGAGGGGCGCCGGCTGCCCTCGGTGCCGGGCGGCTCGCACTGGGGCGGCGGCCTCTGGATGTCCAGCCGCGACCACGCGCGCCTGGGTCTCCTCGTGCACCGGCAAGGCCTGTGGGGCGGCCATCGCGTGCTCGACGCCGCCTGGCTGGCCGAGATGCGGCGGCCGTGCCCGCTGAATCCTCAGTACGGCCTGATGTGGTGGCTCAACACCGGGCGCGCCCACTATCCGAGCGCGCCCGACACGACCTACGCCGCCCGCGGCGCCGGCAGCAACATCATCTGGATCGATCCGGAGCACGACCTGGTCGTGGTCGCCCGCTGGATCGACAAGGCGAGCATCGACGGGTTCCTGAAGCTGGTGGTGGCCTCGGCCGGCTGATCTCTCAGCGGCGGGCGGCGCGACGCGCGCGCACGGCCGCCGCCAGCTCCTGCAGCACGGACACCGTCGTCTCCCACCCCATGCAGGCGTCGGTGATGCTCTGCCCGTAGACGAGACGCGCGGGGTCCCCGAGGTCCTGACGGCCGTCCATCAGGAAGCTCTCCATCATCATGCCGATGATGCCGGCCTCGCCCTGGGCGAGCTGGGCGGCCACGTCGCGCACCACCAGCGGCTGGCGGCGGTAGTCCTTCTCGCTGTTGCCGTGGCTGGCATCGATCATCAGGCGCGGCGGCACGCCGGCGTCGCGCAGGGCGGCCAGCGTCTTCTGCACGCTGATGGCGTCGTAGTTGGGGCCGCTGGACCCGCCGCGCAGGATCACGTGGCAGTCGGGGTTGCCGGCCGTGGCCACGATGCCGGCCAGCCCCTGCTCGGTGACGCCCAGGAACCGGTGGGGATGGGCGGCCGCCCGCAGGGCGTCGATGGCGATCTGCACGCCGCCGTCGGTGCCGTTCTTGAAGCCGACCGGCATCGAGCAGGCCGAGGCCAGCTCGCGATGGGTCTGGCTCTCGGTCGTGCGGGCGCCGATGGCGCCCCACGTGACCAGGTCGGCGATGAACTGCGGCGTGATCGGATCGAGCAGCTCGCTGCCGGCCGGCAGGCCCAGCTCGGCCAGGTCCAGCAGCAGGCGGCGAGCCAGCCGCAATCCGTCGTTGATGGAGAACGAGCCGTCGAGCCGCGGGTCGTTGATGAGCCCCTTCCAGCCGACGGTCGTGCGCGGCTTCTCGAAGTAGACGCGCATGACCAGGCGCAGGTCGGCCGCCACCTCGCCGGCGAGCGCGCACAGCCGCCGCCCGTAGTCGACCGCCGCCACCGGGTCGTGGATCGAGCACGGGCCGACGATCACGATGAGCCGGTCGTCGTCGCCGTCGAGGATGCGGGCGATCTCCTCGCGGCCGCGGCTCACCGTCACGGCGGCGGCCTCGGTGAGCGGCAGCTCCTCGAGCAGGATCGCGGGCGGCAGCAGCGGGCGGATGCTCTCGACGCGGAGATCGCGGGTGCGGACCGGCATCGGCGGCGTGGCTCCTCCTTGGGTTCGGGCGCCTCATTCTAAACCCGGCGCGTAGAATCCGGACAGGCGGCCGCCGGCGGGCGGCCGGGAAGAGGACGACATGAAGCCGGGCACGGCACAGCAATACCTGCGGGCGACGGCGTGGCAGGCCAACCTGGTGGGAGCGCTGGTCACCTACGCGTACTTCCGGTTCGTCGACTACGAGGCGTTCGGGCGGCCGCCGAGCGCGGGCGAGATCGCCTACTTCGTGGCCGGCTTCGGCGGTCTCGTCGCCCTCGGCTTCGGGCTCGCCGCGCTGTGGAACCGCCCGCTGTCGAAGCCGGCGCCGCCGCCGGCGGGGCCGGCCGGCGACCTCGCCCGCCGCCGCGCGCTCCAGCTGCCGTATTTCGTCGCGCTCGTCACCTGGCTGGGCTGGGTGCTGGCGGGCGGCATCTGGGGCATCGGCGCCCAGATGCTCTTCGGGACGTTCACGCCGGCCGATTCCGTCCGCCGGGTGTTCGGCATCACGGTCGTCAGCGGCACCGCCGCCACCGTGCTGGCGTTCCTCATCGTCGAGCGGCAGTGGCGCCGGGAGCTGCCCGCGTACTTCCCCGAGGGCGGGCTCACGGCGGTGTCGAGGGCGCCGCGACTGCCGGTCCGGGCACGGCTGCTGCTGGTGCTGCTGCTGGTGGCCGTGCTCCCGATCTCGGTGCTCGGGATGGCGTCCTTCCGCGGCGCCACGTCGGCGCTCGCCGCGGGTCCCGACGCCGCCGATGTCATCACCCGGATGCTCGCCGTCGTCGTGTTCCTCGGGCTGGCGACGATGCTGACCTCGATCGGGCTGGCGCTGTCCGTCTCCCGCAGCGTGGCCGAGCCGCTCGGCCGCCTGCGCGCCGCGATGGCCGAGGTCGAGCACGGACGTCTCGACACCCGCTGCCCGGTGGTGTCGAACGACGAGATCGGCGCGCTCACCGAGGGATTCAACGGCATGGTGCGCGGGCTCCGGGAGCGTGAGCTCCTGCGGGAGACGTTCGGCAAGTACGTGAGCGAGGAGATCCGCGACGAGATCCTGGCCGGCCGCGTGGCGCTGGAGGGCCAGCTGCGGGAGGCGACCATCCTCTTCGCCGACATCCGCGATTTCACGCCGTGGGTCGAGGCCTCCGACCCGCGCGAGGTGGTGCGGGACCTCAACGCCTACTTCACCGAGATGGAGACGGCCATCCGCGCCCACGGCGGGCTGGTCGTGCAGTACATCGGCGACGAGATCGAGGCCGTCTTCGGCGCGCCGGTGGCCCGGCCCGGCCACGCCGGGCAGGCGGTGCGGGCCGCGCTGGAGATGCGCGCGCGACTGGCCGCCTGGAACGCCGGACGGCAGCGCGCGGGCCGGCCGCCGCTGCGCAACGGGATCGGCATCCACACCGGCACCGTGCTGGCCGGCAACATCGGCAGCGCCGACCGGCTCTCGTACGCGCTGGTCGGCGACGCGGTGAACCTCGCCTCGCGCCTGCAGAGCCTCACCAAGGAGCTGGCGGCCGACGTCCTGGTGAGCGGCACCACGAGGGCGCGGCTCGACGGCGAGCTGCCGCTGGTGTCGCTGCCGGCGGTGCAGGTGAAGGGCCGCGTCGCCGAGGTGGAGGTCTACGCGCTCGGCTGACACCGCTCGGCCAGCACCACCAGGCTGTTGGCGAGCGCGCGCCCCGGCGCGGCGCCCGCCAGCGCGGCGTCGAGACGGCGGAGTCCGCGATACGCCGCGGCCAGCGCGCGCGGCAGCCGCGGGCGGTGCAGCACCGTGGAGGGGATCAGGTTGGTGATGCCGTGCACGCCCCAGCCGCGGAGGGGCGCGAGGCCGGCGGCGCCCAGCATGTCCGCCAGCTCGCGCCGGGTGAAGAGCCAGAGGGGCCCGTAGCCGGGATAGGGCACGCGCAGGCGCCCGCGGGCGGCGAGCGCGCGCCACGCCCGGCGGGCCGGCACGCCGTAGCCGAGCGCGTCGCCGCAGAGCGCGCTGGCCAGCGTCCACGCCAGGTCGAGGCTGGGACGGTGCTCGCAGTCCAGGAGCAGGCGGCCGCCCGGACGCAGCACGCGCCCCAGCTCGGCCAGCGCGCCGTCGGGGTCGTCGACGAAGGACAGCGTGCTGCCGCAGCACACGACCGCGTCGAAGCGCGCGTCGGGATACGGCAGCGTCTCGAGGCTGGCCCGGGCCAGCGCGACGCCGGGCAGCCGGCGGCGGGCCACGGCGAGCAGTCCGGCGGAGACGTCCACGCCGTGGGTCGCCCAGCCGAGTCCGTCCAGCAGCGCGGATTGAAATCCGGTGCCGCAGCCGGCGTCGAGCGCGCGCGCGCCGGCCGGCGCGGGGCCGAGCGTCTCGCGTAGGATCGCGTGCAGCACGTCGTAGAGGTGCTCGTACCAGGGCTCGAGCTGCTCGTACGCCGGGGCCATGGCGTCGAACAGGCGGGCGACCGCCGAGGTCATGGGGCCGAGTCTAGCGGGCGAGGAGGGCGTCGTGAGTGACAAACCGATCGAGGTGGCGTGGCCGCCGCGGTTGCCGATGGGCCTGGTGGCCGCCGGCGAGGACGGCGGCCGCGGGCAGACGGTGAGCCGGCTGCTCGCGCGCATGCGGCACTCGGCCTTCCAGGGCCGCAAGCTCGGCGAGGCGTTCGAGGTGTGGCAGCGGATGATCGACGGCGACGGCCTCATCTGCCTGGGGCTGGCGGGCTCGCTGGCCAGCGCGGGGCTGGCGCCGCTGATCGCCTGGCTGGTGGAACGCGGCTACGTCGACGTGGTCGCCTCGACCTCCGCCAACGTGACCGAGGACCTGCTCGAGCCGCGCGGCGCCCGCTTCTTCCAGGTCGACCCCGAGCAGGTCGACGACGCCGCGCTGTGGGCGCGCGGCTTCTACCGCTTCTACGACCACGTGGTGGGCGCCGCCGACTACGACGCGATGGAGGACTTCACGCGCGGCTTCTTCGAGGACCTGGCGGCGCGCTGGAAGGCGCCGGCGCTGCCCGGCGTGCGGTTCATGCACGAGCTGGGACGCTGGCTCGACCGGCAGGGCCTCGGCGGCACCGTCGCGGCCACGTGCTTCCGACACCGCGTGCCGCTGTTCGTGCCGGCTGCGCCGGACGGGCCGCTGGCCGAGGGCTACCGGACCGCCGCCGCCAAGGGCCCGGTGGTCGACTTCTTCGCCGACTACGAGATCGCGCTGCGGATCATGGCGCGCTACATGCCGCCCGGCCCCGGCACCTCGGCCATCTTCCTGGGCGGCGGCGTGCCGAAGGACTTCATCCAGATCACGGCCACCAGCGTGAAGGCCATCCGCGGCGACGCCGCGCCGAGCCCGCACCTGGCGGCCATCCAGATCACGACCGACAACACGGTGTTCGGGGGGCTCGGGGGCGCGTCGGTGGCGAGCGAGTGCATCTCGTGGGGCAAGGAGGCGATGGACGGGCTCAACGTGATGCTCTTCGCCGACGTCACGATCGCGCTGCCGCTGCTCTGCCAGGGCCTGCTGGAGCGCTACGGCCCCGTCCACGCGCGCCGCGCCCGCGCGGCGATCCAGGGCGAGCTGGCCGCGCTCCTGGAGGGGTGAGCCTCAGCGCCCGCGCCAGCGCCCGAGCGTCCAGAGCACGGCGCCGGCGGCGGCGCCGAAGGCCAGCGCCTCGCGCAGGCCGAAGAGCACGCGGACGTTGCGGGCCTCGACGTGGCGGGCCAGGATCACCCCGACGGCGCTGTCGGTGACCCGGGCGGAGCTCGCGGCGACGACGCCGGCGGCGGACTGCTCCAGCCCGGCCTCGCCACGGGCGACGACGGCCACGGCCTTCGAGGCTTCCAGCTCCATCTCGTCGGCCAGCGCGACGACGACGCCCCCGGCCGTGACCTCGACCTCGTGGCCCTGGGCGAGGACGATGCCGCCCTGGATGACCTCGACCTCCTGGGCCTCGACCCTCACCGCGCCGCCCTGCCGGATCGAGACCTCGCGCGCGTGGACGGAGCGCGCGCCCGCCTGCCGGAGCGTCACCGCGCCCGCCACCACGTCACCCGCGTCGCCCCGCCGCTCGTTCGGACGTTCCTGCTCTCCGTCTGCCATCGCCGCACCTTCCTCTCTGCCGGCTGTGCCGCTATCATCGCACCGTGCCCAGGGACCTGCGAGCGGTGCCGACCGTGACGATCGACAACGCGCGGGTGCGGGTGACCGAATGGCGCTTCGCGCCCGGCGCCTGCACGGGCCCCCACTGCCACGAGCTGGCCTACGTGGTGGTGCCGCTCACCACTGGCCGGCTGGCGGCCACCGGGCCGGCCGGCGACACCGTCAACGAGCTGATCGCGGGCCGGCCCTACTTCCGGCCGGCCGGCGTCGAGCACGACGTCCGCAACGCCAACGCCTTCGAGTTCGTCTTCGTCGAGATCGAGCTGAAGGACGGGTGAGCGGTCCGGGACAGCGATGGAGGCGGCCTGGGAACGCGCCGTCGTGCGCGGCGACGTCGAGACGGTACGGCAGGCGCTGCGAGCAGGCGCCGACGTCGACGCCCGCGATGCGCACGGCCAGACCGCCCTCATGCTCGCCGCCCACCGGGGGAACCGCGCGCTGGTCGAGACTCTCGTCGCGGCCGGCGCCGATCTCGACGTGACCGCGAAGTACAACCTGAGCGCGTTGATGCTGGCGATCGTGGCGGGCCACGCGGCGGTCGCCCGCGTCCTCGCCCGGGCTGGAGCGGACCTCGGCATCCGGGGTCGCGGGGCGCCGGGCTTCGAGGGCAAGACCGCGCATGATCTCGCGATCGAGCGCGGCATGAACGATCTCGGCGTGGACCCGCAGCGTCCGTGAGCGCCATCCCGGCTCGGCCCTGGCACGCGCTGTTCGCGCCCCTGCCGCCGGACGCCGTCGTGCGGCGGCAACCGGTCGCCTCACCCGAGATCCTGGCGACGCCCGAGGGCGCGGCGATCGCCGGCTGGGAGCAGCTGATCGTCGAGCTGTCGGCCGGCGCGGCGGGGCTGCGCGTGGTCATGGTGGTGCTCGACGCCACCGGCCGGCCGATCAGCGCCTCGGACCTGGTCCTCTACCGATCGGAACCCGGCGCCGGTCGCGCGGGGGGCTCGCCCTCGATGACCAAGGTACGGCAGCACAGTGTCGGGGGCCGACTCGAGGCGGACGGCACGTTCCGTGGCACCCGCTGGCTCACCGTCGGCGTGGAGGGCGTGGACGAGGACGAGCCGCGCCTGGAGTCGACGAAGTCCGAGCCGAGCGCGGCCGACGCGGCCGGCCTCACGGCGCTCGTCGCGGACCTGATGCGCCGGCTATAGCCGGCACCAGCGCCGCGCCAGCTCCGCGTAGACCTCCACCGCCTGCTCGATGCGCCCGATCGAGCACCACTCGTCGGTCTGGTGGGCGAGGCCCAGCTCTCCGGGCCCCAGGATGACCGTGGGCGCGCCGCCATAGGCGGGCGTCAGCGCGGAGGCGTCGGTGACGTAGGGCGCGGCCTTCACCTCCGGCCGGCGGCCGAGCACCGGCGCCACGACATCGAAGACCTCCCGCATCCAGGGATCCGCCGGATCGGTCCAGACGCCGGGCACGTCGGTCAGCGGCTCCAGCGTCACGTCGGCGCCGAGGTGCGCGGCCAGCCGCGCCGCCAGCGCGACGTGGTCCTGGCCCGGAACCGTGCGCATGTCGATGCCGATCGTGGCGGCGTCGGGCACCGAGTTCACGTTCAGCCCGCCGGCGATGGTGCCGACGTTGAGCGTGGGACCCCCGAGGACGGGATGGGGGCGGGCGCCGAAGTCGAACTCGGTGAGCCGCAGGACGGCGTGGGCGGCCTTCACCACGGCGTTGACGCCGCGCTCGGGCATCGAGCCGTGCGCCGTCACCCCGGCCGTCCGGGCGTGCAGCCACAGGGCGCCCTTGTGGCCGACGAGCGGCTCGTTGCCGGTCGGCTCGGCCACGACGACGGCGCCGGCACGGCCGAGGGCGCCGCCGAGGGCGGCCAGCTGGAAGGCGCCCTGGCTGCCGGTCTCCTCGGCCGCGGTGATCACGAGCACGAGGCCGGGCGTCCCGCGCAGGCGCGCGGCCAGCCGCTGGGCGGCGATGACGAAGGCCGCCACCCCGCTCTTCATGTCGCTCGAGCCGCGGCCGTAGAGGCGGTCGCCGTCGGTCTCGCCGGCGAAGGGCTCGCGGCTCCACGGCCGGCCGCCGAGCGGCACGACATCGATGTGGCCGGTGAAGCACAGGGGCGGGCGGTCGGCGCCGCCCAGGCGCGCCACCAGGCTCGACCGGGCGGGGCCGAAGTCGTGCTCGGCGACGTCGAAGCCGGCGTCCTCGAGCAGGCGGGCCAGGTGCCGCGCGCAGGCCTGCTCGCGGCCGGGCGGATTGATCGTGTCGAAGCGCAGCAGGTCGCGGGTCAGGCCCAGCGCGTCCATAGGTCGGCCATTCTACCGCGTGTGCTATGGTCGGGCCCGCCGGGAGGCGAACATGGCCAAGGATCACGTGGGGGCGGCGCTGGCGGCGGCCACCGAGGTGGTGACTCGCAACACGCGCGTGCTCAAGGATCCGGCGCCGCTGGTCGGGATCGGACGGCTCACGGACATCGGCATCGAGATCGGCGTCAAGCCCTGGGTGTCGGTGGCCGACGTCGTCCCGGTCGAGGCCGAGCTCTATCGTTCGCTGGCCGAGCACGTGCGCGGCCGCGGCATCGCCCTGGGGCGCAGCGCGGCCGACGTCCGACTGGTGAACGGCGCGCCGACTGCCGCCGCGGGGTGAGAGCGGACCAGGTCGCGCGGGGCCTCGCCGGCTACCTCTCGAAGACGCTGGGCCTGCCGACGGTCGAGTTCGCCGAGCCGCCCGTGCCGCTCGGCGGCGGGTTCGACACCGAGATCTACGCCTTCCGCCTGCGGCATGGGCCCGCCGGCCTGGACGGCCCGCTCGTGCTGCGAGCGCTCCGCCCGCACCACGACCCGGCGATGGTGCGGCGCGAGCAGGCGACGCAGAACGCGCTCGCCGCCCGGGGCTATCCGGCGCCGCGGGTGGTGCTGATCACGCTCGATCCCGCGCCCCTGGGGGCTCCCTTCACGATCATGGAGCGGGCCCCGGGCGTGCCGCTCCTCTCGCGCGTCGTGGGCATGGCCGGCGTGCTCGCCAGAGCGCAGCTCCGGCTGCACGCGCTCGATCCCGCGCCGCTGCAGGACACGCTGCCGGACTTCGACGGCTACCTGGAGGCAATGGCCCGGCGCGTGGACGCCGCGTCGTTGACGGGGCTGGCGCCGCTGCTCGGCTGGCTCCGGGCGCGCCGCCCCCGATTCGATGCCGCCGTGGTATGTCACGGCGATTTTCATCCACAGAACGTCCTCGTGCAGGGCCGCACCGTCACCGGCGTGCTCGACTGGCCGAACGCCCTCCTCGCCGAGCCCGCCTTCGACGTCGCGTCGACGCTGAACATCCTGCGCTTCGTGCCGGCTGGCCTCGCGGTGTCCGGCCCGTTCACATGGCTCGTCCGCGCCGGGCAGCGGGTGCTGGCCGCCCGCTACCTCGCGGAATACCGGCGCGGGCGGCCGCTGGACGCGGGCCGGCTGGCCTACTACGGAGTCGCCGCCGCGATCCGGGCGCTCGTCCGCAGCGGGGAGGCCCGGCGACGGGTGGCCGGCGGCCCCCCGCCCAGCGCGCTCGACCGGTCGCCGTACGCCGCACGGCTGCTGGCCCACACCGCCCGCGTCACCGGCCTGACGGCGTCGCTGCCGTGATAGAACAGACGCCATGAGCTGGCGCATCGGCGTGGACATCGGCGGGACGTTCACCGACGTCGTGCTCGCCGACGAGGCGACGGGGGCGGTGTCGGTCGTCAAGGTCCCGACGACCCCGCGCGACTTCGCGCAGGGCGTGATGGACGGCCTGCGGGCGGCGATGACGGCCCGCGACGTGGCGCCCGGCGACGTCGGCTGGCTCGCCCACGCCACCACCGTCGTCACCAACGCGCTCCTGCAGGGCGCCGGCGCCCGCACGGCGCTCGTCACCACCCGCGGCTGCCGCGACGTGCTCGAGCTGCGGCGCTCGGCGCGCGCCAGCCTCTACGATCTCTTCCAGGACGCGCCGGCCGTGCTGGTGGAGCGCCACCACCGGCTGGAGGTCACGGAGCGGATCGACGCCCAGGGGCGGGTGGTGGAGCCGCTCGACCTCGGCGACGTCGAGGCGGCGATCGCGTTCATCCGACGCCACCGGATCGAGGCGGTGGCAGTCTGCCTCCTGTTCTCGTTCCTCGACGACACGCACGAGCGAGCGATCGGCGAGCGGCTGCGCCGCGCGTTGCCCGGGCTTCCCGTCTTCCTGTCGAGCGAGGTGCTGCCGGAGATCCGCGAGTTCGAGCGCGCGAGCACGACGGCGGTGTGCGCGTACGTCGCGCCCATCTTGAAGTCGTACCTGGGACAGCTGGAGGACGCGGTGCGCGGCATGGGGCTGCCGGCGCCGTGGGTGATGGGGTCCAGTGGCGGCGTCTTCAGCGTGGCGGAGGGACTCCGGATGCCGGCGATGGCCGTCGAGTCGGGGCCGGCGGCTGGCGTGATCGCCGCCGCGCTGGTCGGGCGGCAGCGCGGCCCGGGCAACCTGATCTCGTTCGACATGGGCGGCACCACGGCCAAGGCCAGCCTCGTCGAGCGCGGCGAGATCAAGACCACCTCGGAGTACGAGGTGGGCGGCGGCGGCAACGTGCGCCGCTGGCTGCACGGCACCGGCCATCCGATCCGCGTGCCGGTGATCGACCTGGCCGAGGTGAGCGCGGGCGGCGGCTCGATCGCCTGGATCGACCCCGGCGGCGTGCTGCGCGTCGGTCCCGAGAGCGCCGGCGCCGAGCCCGGCCCCGTCTGCTACGGCCAGGGCGGCGTGAGGCCCACGGTGACCGACGCCGACCTGGTGCTCGGCTACCTGAACCCGGTGGCGCTGCTGGGCGGCGCCCTGCCCGTGGACCTCGGCCGCGCGCGCGCCGCCGTCGAGTCGCAGGTCGCCAAGCCGCTGGGGCTCGGCGTCATGGAAGCGGCCGCGGGTATCGTCGACGTGGTCGACGCGGGCATGGCCGGGGCGCTGCGCATCGTCTCGGTGGAGCGCGGCTACGACCCCCGCGAGTTCACGCTGGTGGCGTTCGGCGGCGCCGGGCCCGTGCACGCGGCGCGGCTGGCCCAGGAGCTGGACATCCCGCGCGTCCTCGTCCCCCCGATCCCGGGCGGGTTCTCGGCCCTGGGGCTGGTCGCCACCGATGTGCGGCGCGACTACGTGCGGACGTTCTACGCGCCGCTGGCACGCGTGGAGGCCGGCGCCGTGGCCGCGGCGTACGCGGCCATGGAGACCGAGGCGCGCGAGATGCTGCAGCGGGCGGGCGTGCCGGAGTCGCGCTGGGAGGTGTCGCGGGCGGCCGACTGCCGCTACCCCCGCCAGGCCTACGAGCTGACGGTGCCGCTGGCCGCCGGCCCCGTCACGCGCGAGACGCTCGGCCGGCTGGCGCGCGACTTCCACGAGCGCCATCGCGCGACCTACGGGCACGCGAGCCCGGACGAGGCGGTGCAGTGCGTGAACCTCCGGGTCTCCGCGGTGGGCCGGCTGAAGCCGCTCGACCTCTCGCGGGCACCTGCGGCCCCGGCCTCGGCCGTCGCGTTACCCGCGCGCGAGGCGTATTTCGGAGAAACCGGTCCGGTGCGCTGCGAGGTGCTGGCGCGCGAGGCGCTCGAGCCGGGCGTGGCCCGCCCGGGTCCGGTGATCGTCGAGTCGCCCGACACGACCGTCGTCGTCCCGCCCGCCTGGCGCCTGAGCGTCGAGGCCGGCGGCCTGCTCGCCCTGGAGAAGACGCATGCGTGAGATCGATCCCGCGACGTTCGAGGTGGTGAAGAACGCGCTGTACTGTGCCGCCGAGGAGATGAAGGTGGTCCTGGCGAAGACGGCCTACTCGCCGCTGCTGAAGGTGGCGGGCGATTACTCGTGCGGCCTGTTCGACGCGCGCGGCGAGATGGTCGCGCAGGGGCCCGACCTGCCGATCCACCTGGGCTCGATGCCGCTGGCGGTCAAGGCCGTCATCCAGGCCGCGGAGACGTTCGCGCCGGGCGACGTGTTCATCCACAACGACCCCTATTTCGGGGGCAGCCACCTGCCGGACGTCAACGTCGTCACGCCGGCGTTCCACGAGGGCGTGCTGCTCGGCTTCGCCGCCGTGCGCGCCCACTGGCCCGACATCGGCGGCGCCACGCCCGGCTCCTATGGCGCCACCACCGAGATCTACGGCGAGGGCCTGCGGCTGCCCCCCGTGAAGCTCTACGCGGCCGGCGTGCTCAACCGCGAGGTGGACGCGATCATCTTCACCAACGTGCGCACCCCCGACGAGCGCCGCGGCGACCTCCGCGCCCAGCTCGCCGCCACCCACCGCGGAGTGACGCGGCTGGCGGAGCTGGCCCAGCGGCACGGCACGAAACGGCTGCTGGCGATCATGCAGGAGGTGATGGACTACTCCGAGCGCATGATGCGCGCGATGCTGCGGGCGCTGCCCGACGGCACCGCGACGTTCGAGGACTTCTGCGACGGCGACGGCGTCCTCGACAACGGCGACAAGGAGGACCGCCCGTTCTGGATCCGCATGCGCGTGGACAAGCGTGGCGACCGGCTCACGGTGGACTTCGCCGGCACCGACCCGCAGGTGCCGGGCCCGATGAACGCCCCGCTCAACGTGACGGCGTCGGGGATCTACTGCGCGATCAAGATGATCGCCGACCCCGGCGACCTGGTCCCGCCCAACTCGGGCTGCTGGCGGCCCATCGCGCTCGTGGCCGAGCCGGGGACGGTGGTCAGCGCGATCGCCCCTTCGCCCGTCGTCTACGCCAACCACGAGATCAGCCACCGCGTGTGCGACATGCTGTTCGGCGCGCTGGCGCAGGTGGCGCCCGACCGCGTGATGGCGTGCTCGCAGGGCACCTCGGCCATCCTGACGCTCGGGGGCGTGGACCACCGCAGCGGCGAGCGCTACGTCTCCTACGAGACGCTCAAGGGCGGGTTCGGCGCCCGGCCAGTCAAGGACGGCATCGCCGGCCTGGCCAGCGGCATCTCCAACACGATGAACACGCCGATCGAGGTGCTCGAGATGTCGTTCCCCGTCCGCATCGAGCGCTATGCCATCGTGCCCGACACCGGCGGTCCCGGCCGCTTCCGCGGCGGCTGCGGCGTCGAGCGCGTCTGGCGCATCCTGGGCCACCCGTCGCAGGCCAGCGTCTGCCTGGAGCGGACGAAGTCGGCACCGTTCGGCCTGGCCGGCGGCCGCGCCGGCGCGCCCGGCCGCATCGCGGTGGCGGGGCCCGAGGGCGCCGAGCGCGAGCTGGTCAGCAAGGGCCCGTTCACCGCGCCGCCCGGCGCCGAGATCCGCCTGCGGGCGCCGGGGTCGGGCGGGTACGGCGATCCGGGACAGCGCGATCGCGAGCGGCTGCGGGACGACGTGGTCAACGGCTACGTCTCGCCGGCGGCGGCCGCCGCCGAGTACGGCCACGCCGATCGGGCCTCGCTCGCCTGTCCCGACTGCCGGCCCGCCTGAGATGGATTTCCTGGGCCTCTGAGAACACGCGTTCATGACCGCTCCGGTTGCCTCGAGCGGCTCGTCGTAGTACGTTGTACGACATGCGATCTGCTGTCACCATTCGCCTGGACCCGGATCTGGAAAAGCTCCTTGACCGGCTGTGCAAGCAGACCGGCCGGACCCGAAGTGAGCTTGTGCGCGATGCCCTCCGGCGGCAGTTGAGCCTGATGAGATTCGAACGGCTCCGACGTCGAGCGTTGCCGTTCGCCGAGGCGCGTGGATACCTGACGGACGACGATGTTGCGCGCGACGTCTCTTGAGGGTTTTCCTGGACACGAACGTCCTGGTCAGCGCCTTCGCAACCCGGGGGATGTGCGCGGATGTGCTGCGCGTGGTGCTGGCCGAACACACTCTTGTGACGGCCGAGGTCGTGCTGCGAGAGCTGGAGCAGGTGCTCAGGAAGCAGATCCGTCTACCGCCAGCGGCCGTCAAGGAGATCGACGCGTTTCTGCGGGAGCACGAGGTGGCCCCCAGACCGGCGAAGCGGGCCGCAGTTCCCGAGCGCGACCCCGACGATCAGTGGGTCGTGGCTTCCGCGATCGAGAGCCGCGTGGACGTGCTGGTCACCGGCGATCGGGACCTCCTGGACATCGCTGCCGGCGCTCCCATCAAGATCGTCGATCCTCGAGGGTTCTGGAGCCTTGTCCGCCAGAACGGGTAGCCGGTCTCTACGCCCACACCCTCGCGTCGCGCCCCGCCACGTACGTCGGCTGGCGCTGGGCCGGGTTGCGGTTGATCAGCGGCCGGCGGTACATCGGATGGGTCACGCACCGCACCTCGTGCTCCAGCTCGAACATCACCTTGCCGGTCTCGGGGTCGGTGATGTCCACGAAGCGGTACTGGTAGGGGTTGCTCTCCTCGCTCACGATGCCGCACTCCAGCATCTTGCGGTGGGGGCCCGAGAAGTCGGCGATGTAGATGGCGATGTGGTGGCCGTCGTAGTACTCCAGCGGCTCGTTCGTCTCGCGGAAGACGAGCTTCTGCGCGGTGCCGACGGCGACCTCGGCGGCCACGGTGCCGTTCGTCACGACCTGGGCGGGCGCGTTCATGATCTGGGTGTAGAAGCGCGCGATGCCGGGCGCGGTCCCCTCGGGCACGGGCAGCTCGACGTACGGCATGCCCAGCTCCATGCGCGGGAAGCGGGGACCCGGGCGGTGCAGGCGGAGGCGGTTGCCCCACGGACAGGTGACGTCGGCGTGGTCGGCCTCGACCCGGCACGAGAACTTCGTGCCCTTCAGCCGTTCGGCGGCGTGGGTCAGGCGAGCCGGCAGCTCGTCGAAGTCGGGGATCACCAGGCCGGTGAAGCCGCGCAGCACCTGGGGCGCGGCGGTCGGCAGGTGGAACTGCGAGTGGCCGACGTTGATCCACATGTTGTCGAGCCCGACCATCAGGTACGGGTCGCGCGTGAGCCCGAGAGCGACGACGTAGAACTGCGTCGCCAGCTGCTGGTCGGGGACGCGGACGTTGACGTGCTCGAGGTGGACGATGTTGCCGAGGTCTTCGAGGGTGCGGTCGAATGTTTCGCCGGCCATGGGTCGCCTCCCGCTCAGGATTGTACCTCAGGACGGACGCGCAGGCAGATAGCCGAGCAGCAGGGCGGCGAGGTGGACCAGCAGCAGCTTGTTCCAGGCCCGGCTGGCCTCGAGGGCCTCGGCCGGCGGCAGCTCGGCGGCGAAGGCGTCGGCCAGCGCCGTCTGGGTCAGGCTCATCGCGCCGACCACGAAGTGTGGGGGCACCACCCCGCCGGGCCCCTGGGCGCGGTGGCTGTGGGACAGCCCGATCGAGAGCAGGTAATAGGCGTGCTCGTGGGTCAGCGCGGCCTCGGCGGTCTCGCGCAGCCAGCGGGCCAGGCTGTGCCGCCGGCGCTCGATCCGTGTGCGGTCGGGCTCGCCGTCCTCGCCCAGGAAGAAGCGGGCGCTGGCGGGAAACTTCAGGAAGTGCTCGTAGAGCGCGGCGGTCAGCGCCGACTCGCGGGTGAGGACGAGCGGCGCCGTGCGGCGGATGGCCGCCACCTCGCCGTCGTCCAGGCCGACGAATTCGGCCAGCTCGCGCAGGAAGCGGGGCATGTCGGTCGCGGGCAGATAGGGCTCGTACGCCGGCATCGCACTACACCAGCGGCCACGGATAGCCGCGGCCCCCGGTCTCCGACGGGAAGCGGCCGGCCTTGACGAGGGCGCGCGCCCGCCTCAGCAGCGCCCGGCGCTCCTCGGCGTCGAGCAGCTCGACGAGCGCCGGCGGCAGCGGCCCGGCGGCCAGCCGGCGGAGGTCGTCGAGCAGCGGCGTCGGCACCGGCTCGTCGCCGAACTCCCAGATGACCGTGCGCAGCTTGGACTCGACGTGAAAGCACAGGCCGTTGTCGATCGCGTAGACGGCGTCGTCCTCGCCGAGCAGGCAGTGGCCGCTCTTGCGGTCGGCGTTGTTGGCGACGAGATCGAAGGCGCAGATCCGGCGCAGGCGGTCGTGGTGCCGCTCGTCCTCGCGCAGCGTGAAGTAGTGCTGCTCGAAGTCGGCCTTGACGAAGAGCTGGACGGAGCCCTCGCCGTACGGCCCGTCCCGCGGCACGGTCAGCGGGACCAGCCCCCACCCGAGCGCCTCCGACAGGTACCAGGCGGCCAGCTCGCGCCGGTAGAGCCCGCGCGGGAAATCCCAGAGCGGGCGCTCGCCGCGCTCGGGCTTGTAGACGCCCAGCGTGGTGGCGCCGTCGAGCGTGGCCTCCACCAGGAACGTCGCGTTGCTGCTCCAGGGCAGCCGGCCCTTGACGGTGAGGTCGCCGCGCGTGAGGGCCTCCACGGCGGCGGTCGTGGCCATCACGCCTTGTGGACCATGTGGCCATTGCTGCGCGGGCAGGCGTGGCCGGCCGGGTCCCTGGGCTCGCCACACATCGGGCAGGTGGGACGCCCGGCCTTCAGCAGCCTGCGCGCGCGCTCGACGAAGGCGGCGGCCTGGGCCCGGGTGATGGCGAAGCGCGCGGAGGCGGGCTCGACGGCGGGCTCGGCTCGGCTCGGCGCCTCCGCGTCGTCCTCCTCCGCGTCCTCGATCCGCTCGTTGGCGACGACCACGATGCGGTCGTGGTCGCCGTCGTATCCGACCCCGATCGAGCCCACCGGCCAGGCCGCCTCGACAGGCTGGAGCAGCTCGCGCCTCTCGCCCGCCCCCTCGACGCCGCCCGCCAGCCGCGCGAGCAATCCCCCCAGGTACTCGCCCAGCGCCGCGACCTGCTCCTTCTCGCACTTGAGCGTGACGAGGGTGCCGGCCTCGCGAGCCTGCAGGTAGAACACGCGCTGGCCGGGCGGGCCGACGGCACCCGCGGTGAAGTGGTCGGGGCCGTCGAGCTGGAACGACTCGCTCACGATGCGGGGACCCCGTCGCCGAGGGCGTTCACGCCCAGCACCGAGGGCCCGGCGGTGCCGTAGGCGATGGTGGTGATGGAGCCCGGCGCGATCGCCAGCCGCTGGAACAGATCGAGGTGCATGCCGAGCGCGTGCGCGAGGGCGGCCTTGATCGGATCGGCGTGGGAGACGGCGACGACCGTGCCGCCGGGATGCCGCTCGACGATGCGCGCGAGCGCGCCGGTCATGCGCGCCTGCATCTCGATGAACGACTCGCCGTCCGGGAACCGGAACCCGCTCGGATACCGCTGGACCGTCTGCCACTCCGGCTTGCGGCTGACGCGATCCAGCCGCAGCCCCGTCCACTGCCCGATGTCCAGCTCCAGCAGCCCGCGCTCGATGTGCAGCGCCAGCCCGCGGGCCCGCGCGATCGGCAGCGCGGTCTCGCGCGCGCGCTCCAGGGGCGACGAGTACACCGCGGCCACCCGCTCCAGGCGCGCGATCCGGCGCGCGGCGGCCCCGGCCTGCTTGCGGCCGTCGTCGGACAGGTGCAGGCCGGGCGCGCGTCCCGGCAGCACGCGCCCGGTCGTCGGAGTCTGCCCGTGGCGCACCAGGAGCACGATCGTGGGCTTGCTCGCTCGCGGCGGCATGGCGTACGCGCAGAGACTAGCACTGGCGGCGTCGCGGCGCCGGGCCAGCTAGACTGCCGGCCGTGACGGAGCAGCCCACGGACTCCCCGGCGGCGGTCGTCGCCCGTATCGAGGCCGCGGCCGAGCGGTCCACGACACCGTTCGACGGCGGGCGCACGGTGTGGCGGCGCTGGGGCGCGGGGACGCCGGTCGTGCTGCTGCACGGCGCCAGCGGGTCGTGGACGCACTGGATCCGCAACGTCGAGGGGCTGGCCGAGCGGTTCGCGGTGCTGGTCCCCGACATGCCGGGATTCGGGGAGTCCGACGCGCTGCCGGAGCCGCACACGGCCGAGCGCCTCGCCGACGCCGTGGTCGCCGGACTCGCCGCGCACGCCAGGCTCGACCTGGTCGGCTTCTCGTTCGGCGGGATCGTGGCCGGCCTGGTGGCGGCCCGGCTCGGCACGAGGGCGCGGCGACTGGTCCTGCTGGGACCCGGCGGCATGGCCTTCCGCTCGGACGTGGGCCGGCTGGTGCTGGCACGGGTGGAGCCGGGGATGAGCGAGGCCGAGACGCGCGAGGTCCATCGCGCCAATCTGCAGATGCTCATGGTCGCCGACCCGGCGGCGGCGGACGACCTGGCCGTGCACCTGCAGGTCGACAACCTGCGCCGGGCGCGGTTCAAGTCGGGCACGATCCCGGCCTCCGACGTCCTGCTCCGGGCGATGCCCGGCATCCGGGCGCGCGTCGCCGCCCTGTTCGGTGGACGCGACGCCTTCGCGGTGCCCTACCTGGACGAGCGACGGGAGACGCTCGCGCGCTTCCACTCCGACCTCGACTTCCGCGTCGTGGCGGGCGCCGGCCACTGGCTCAACTACGAAGCGCCCGCCACCGTCAACCGCGCGCTGCTCGAGATGCTCGGGTAATCGCTGATGAATCTCGCGAAACGTGGTGACGCCGGGGGCGGGGTACGGGGGCCCTGCGCGCGCCACGTCGATGGCGAGCCGTCGTCGCCGTTGCGAGCGCAGGGCTCGGCGAGCGCGCGATCGGCGATTCGACTCACTCCGGG
>Ga0302046_10001735_pt1 | contig 20407 bp, 20 predicted proteins | sample RVTome_11_FD_200261 | JGI IMG/M metagenome (GOLD analysis project Ga0302046, IMG submission 200261) | Soil microbial communities from uranium-contaminated site in the Upper Colorado River Basin, Wyoming, United States - RVT147D111 (version 2) ...
CGGACGGTGGCGTCGACGATCGACTGGAGCAGCCGCTGCTCCCCGTCGGGATGCAGCCGGCCCGCCACCGCGGCGCGTTCGGCCCCGGCGCGGACGATGGCCAGGGCTTGGGCGAGCGACTCCGGAGCGGGGTTCCTGGTCATCGGGGCACAGCGTAAGGCGGCGGGGAGAGCCCCGCCGCCTTACCTGCTCGGGAAGCTTGCGTTACCGCTTCTTGGCCGGCGACGACTTCAGGTTCGCCCGCTTGCGGGCGTGGCCCTCGGTGTCGTCATCGGTCTCGCGCTTGCGGGCCTTGGTGTTCACTCGCGTGATGACCTTGGCGTTGACCCGCTTGTGGGCGTGGCCCTCGACATCGTCATCGGTCTCGCGCTTGCGGGCCTTGGTGTTCACTCGCGTGATGACCTTGGCGTTGACCCGCTTGTGGGCGTGGCCCTCGACATCGTCATCGGTCTCGCGCTTGCGCGCCTTGGTGTTGACCCGCGTGATGACCTTGGCGTTGACCCGCTTGCGGGCGTGGCCCTCGACATCGTCATCGGTCTCGCGCTTGCGGGCCTTGGTGTTCACTCGCGTGATGACCTTGGCGTTGACCCGCTTGTGGGCGTGGCCCTCGACGTCGTCGTCCCCGGAGATCTTGCCCCGGACTCTGATGTTCTTATCCATGGTTGACTGGTGCCTCCCGATTCTCTTTCCGGACCGATTGGCCCGGAATCTCGGGCCTGACGGTAGGTTAGCGTCCCCCGACGTCACGATCACCCCGGTGACAGTCCGGCTGTCAACTGGGTGACACTACCGACCCGTTCAGCGGGCGACTTGCCGCTCCAGCCGCTCCAGGTCGGTGATGACCAGCGTATCGCGGTCGATGCGAATCAGCCCACGTTCGACGAAGTCGCTGAGGAGCCGGTTCACGCTCTGCCGCGTTGCCCCAATCATGGCAGCCAAATCGGACTGTGTGAAGGGCCAGTCGAGCGTTGCCTCCAACGTTCCCTGTGGCGTTCGTTGGGGTCCGGGCTCCGCGTCGCGGGCCAGGCTCAACAGCCGGCTGGCCAACCGCCCGGCAAGGTCCAGGAAATGCAGCTCCTCGACGTGGCCCGTCAACCGGCGCAGCTCGCCGGCCAGCGACCGGAGCAGGACGTCCCGCAGGCTCGCACTGCGGCCGATCTCCTCGAGAAAGGTCTCGCGAGGCAGGCTCAGCGTCTCGGTGACCTCCACCGCCGCGGCAGTCGCCGAACGCGGCGCCCCGTCGAGCAGGGCCAGCTCACCGAAGAAGTCGCCCGTGTGGACGGTGGCGATGATCGCTTCTTCCCCCTCTGCCGAGGGCAACACGATCTTCACCGATCCCGATGCCACGATGTGGAGGGCGTCACCTGGATCGCCCTGGTGGAAGATCACCTCGCCCCGGCGGAAACGACGGCGACGCAGGTGGCGCGCCACCTCCCGCAGGTCGTCAGGCAGGACACCCGCAAACAGCGGGCATCGGGCCAGGAGGCTCAGGCTCGGATCGTCAGCCATCGGTCAAAGACTCGTCGGTCCGAGACCCGTCCAAGCGGGCCGACGTTCCGCGGTGCGCGTCCAGCAGCCGCGAGGTCAGGCCGGGGCCGGCGCCGACCAGCTCCAGGAAGCGCCCTCCATCCAGGGCGAGCAGGGTTCCGTCGCCGGTGGCGGTGACGGTGGCCGTCCGCGGAACGCCACGCAGCAGCCCGATCTCGCCGAACACGTCGTCCGGGCCGAGGGTCCGCAGGAACCGCGGCGCACCACCCGGGTCCTTGGTCTGGGCGACCTCGAACGTACCGTCCAGGACGTGGAAGAAGCGGTCAGCCGGGTCGCCCTGGCGCACCACGATCTGGCCAGGCGTCACGCGCATGCGGTTCAGGTGGCGGGCGGCCTGCTCCAACGCGGCGGGGGCCAGCCCATTGAACAGCGGTATGCGGACGAACCGCTCCGCGCCCGGGTCCATCTCCGACACCGCGGACCTCCCCACCAGGATCGTCCCGACCAGGGTGGCGGCAACCATGGCGATCCCGAACCCGAGCAGGACCACGACCAGACCGGTCGCGGCCGCCAGGATGGGTGCCAGGAACGCGCCCAGCGCATACGCCGACACGGTCAGGGTGTCCATGGCGCCGATGGTTCGCCCCCGGATCGAGTCGGGGACCGCCCGCTGGAAGATCGTGGTCGCCACCACCTCGAGCAGGAGCATGCCGGTGGTGGCAACCGCCATCGCCGCGATGGCCGCCAGCAGGACCGTCGACTGTCCGACCAGGATGACCCCCACGCCGAGCGTTACGCCGCCCACCGCCAGCGGGATGTCGAGTCGCCGACGGAGGGTCATGGGCCCGGCGATGACGGCGCCGATGAGTCCGCCGAGCCCGATGGCGGCGTTCAGCCAGCCTGTCCCGGCACCGCCTGCGCCGAGCACCTCGACCGCGATGACCACGGTCAGCACGGCCAGCCCGCCGGACACGAACCCGTCGACCAGGTTGATCACGCCCAGGCCTGACAAGGGTCGGATCACCGGCCGGATCAAATCCCGGAACTCGATCGGGCTCGTTTCGGGCGAGACGGCATGTGTCGCCGCGACGCGTCCCCGATCCCTCGGGAGCCGCCACAGGACGGCGGCGATGACCAGGAAGCTCAGCGCGTTCAGGAAGAACGCGAGCGGGATGCTGCCGACCGTGATGAGGATGGCCGCCACCGCCGGGCCGATGATGAACGCGAGGTTGTCCAGGCTCGACCAGGCGGCATTCGCTGGGCCCAGCTCTCGCTCATCGGCCACCAGGCTGGGGATGAGCGAGCCGATGGCCGGGCTGAAGAAGGCCGAGAAGCAGGCCGCCAGCAGGCTGAGGGCCACGACCGCGATGATCGGCCCGTTGACCAGGGTCAGCGCGGTGAGCGCCAGCATGATGACCCCGCGAGCGAGATCAGTGCCGATCAGGATCAGGCGCCGGTCGTACCGATCGGCCACGATCCCGGCCGGGACCGAGAGCAGGATGTAGGGGACGATGCGAGCCGCGCCCACGATCCCCAGCACGACTGGCGAAGCGCCGGAGTTGTAGACCACGACCAGCAGCGCGACCAGGTACAGCCAGTCGCCGATGGAGGACACGAACTCCCCGACCATGAGACGCGCGAGGGCCGGGTTGGCGAAGACGCGCCGGTAACTGGCGAGGCTGCCCATCGGTCCGGGCAGTCTACCCGTACACTCCGAGGCGCCCATGCCGGTCCCTGTCATCCGATCGGACGCCCATCTCGCTCACGATGGCCTGGTCGAGGTCGAGCGCGGCCGCGCCATACCCGGCTACGAGGTGCCGGCCCGCGCGGTGGAGATCGAGCAGGCCCTGGTGGAGGCGGGCGGGTATCGGTTCGAGGACCCGACCGAGCATGGCGAGGAACCAATCCTGGCCGTGCACGATCGCGCGCTGCTGGATGTGCTGGCGGTGGCCTGGGACGAGGCCCTGGCGGCCGGCCTCACGGACGGAACCCAGCCGCTCATCCCGGGCACATTCCTGACGACCGGGTTCGCCGCCGGTCATGCGACCGGTCTGCCGGGACCAGGCCATCGGGTGTTCGCCTATACGTTCGATACCGCGACCCCGATCGTGGCCGGCACCTACCACGCGGCGCGGGTGGCGGTCGACGTGGCCCTGACCGCATTGGACCGTGCCCTCGGCGGGGCGCACCTGGCCTACGGCCTGTGCCGGCCTCCGGGCCACCACGCGGGGCGCGCCGTGTACGGCGGCTACTGCTTCTTCAACAACGCGGCCATCGTGGCCCAGGCCCTTTCCCGTGGCGGGGCGTCGCGGATCGCCATCCTGGACATCGACTACCACCACGGCAACGGCACCCAGCAGCTGTTCTGGGATCGGCATGACGTGCTGTACGTCTCCCTCCATGGCGACCCGGCCCGGGCATACCCGTACTACTCCGGATTCGCTGGCGAGACCGGTTTCGGCGCCGGCGAGGGCATGAACGTCAACCTGCCGCTTCCGGAGGGGACCGACCTCGCCACATACCTGGTTGCCCTGGAGGTGGGTCTGCGCGCCATCCGCGACCACGACCCCGATGCGCCGGTGGTCCTGTCGCTGGGCTTCGACACGTTCTATCGCGACCCGATCGCCGATTTCGCGATCACCACCGATGACTACCGCCGGATCGGGGCCGCGATCGGTGCGCTGGACCTGCCGGTGATCGCTCTCCAGGAAGGCGGGTACGCGCTGGATGCGATCGGGGCCAACGCGGTCAGCTTCCTGGCCGGGCTCCAGGGCAAGGACAGCTAGGCGCGCCGCGATGACCGTCGATCCCGACAGCTACCTCGGGCGCGAGGTCGCCGGCTACCAGGTCGAGGAGGTCATCGGCCGGGGCGGGATGGGCGTCGTGTACCGGGCCGAGCACCTGCGCCTGGGGCGCAAGGTTGCGCTCAAGGTCGTCGCGCCCCAGATCGCGCGCGAGCCGAAGTTCCGGGAGCGCTTCCTGAGGGAGTCCCGCACGGCCGGCTCGCTGGACCATCCGAACGTGGTCCCGATTTACGACGCCGGGGAGGCGGACGGCGTCCTGTACATCGCCATGCGGTTCGTGGATGGCGTGGACCTGGCGACCCTGATTGCCCGGGACGGGCGACTGGAGCCGGCACGCACGGCCCGAATCGTCGCCCAGGTCGCCAGCGCCCTGGACGCGGCGCACGAAGCCGGCCTCGTGCACCGCGACGTCAAGCCCAGCAATGTCCTGCTCCCGGCACGTGGCGCCGGCCGTGGCGAGCACGCCTACCTGGGCGACTTCGGCCTCACCAAGCGGGTCCTTTCCGAATCGGGCGTGACCGGGTCGTCAGCCTTCCTGGGGACCATCGCGTACGTGGCGCCAGAGCAGATTGAGGGCCGCCCGGTGGATGCCCGGGCGGACCAGTACTCGTTGGCGTGCCTCGTCTACGAATGCCTGACCGGGCATCGGCCATTCGAGCGCGAAACCGATGTCGCGACCCTGTATGCGCACCTGCGCGACCCGTTCCCGTCGGTCGGCGAGGCGGTGGATCCGAATCTGCGATCCGAGCTGGATGCGGCCCTGGCCCGGGCGGCGGCCAAGAAGCCCGCGGACCGTTACGACTCGTGTGGCGACCTTGCCGAGGATCTGGTTCGGATCACGGGCGCGACTATGGGGACCGGATCGCAGCCGGTCGCCGTCCGGCGCGCTCGCTCCGCGGCTCAATCCCGCCGCCGGCTGCTGTTGATTGGTTTCGGTTCCGCCGCGGCGGTCGCGGCTCTGGCAATTGGGGGCTACGTCCTCTGGCTGAGCAACCAGTCTGCGGCTCCGGTGGTCACCGGTAACGGGGTGGCGATCATCGACACCACTACCAACCTGGCGTCGCTGGGCGCTGGACTCGCGAACGAGCCAACGGCGATCGCCGCGGATGCGACCGCGGCCTGGGTGACTCATTTCTCAGCTGGCACCGTCTCGCGGGTGGCCGCGACGGAAGGCCACGAGGTCACATCGACACCGGTCGGGGCCGGGCCCGGGGCCGTGGTGGCAGGGGCGGCTGAGGGTCTGGTTTGGGTCGCCAATACGACGGCCGAGACGCTTTCCGAGATCGACGCTCAGAACCCAAGCCGCGGACCCACGACGCTGGCCCTTCTATTCCGGCCTGGAGCTCTGGCCCTGGGTGACTCGTTCCTGTGGGTCATTACGCAGACCGACAGCGTGGCCCAGATCGACGCCGGAAGGCTGCGTTTGGAGAATGACCCGATCAACGTCGGAGCCGAGCCGGTTGCGGTGGCGGCCGGCGGCGGCGTGGTGTGGGTCGCGAACAGCCTGGACCAGAGCCTGTCGCGCTTGGCGATTGGCCTGACCAGCGCCGACGCTCCCATCGCGCTCGGCTTTACGCCGGGTGCCCTCGCACTCGACGTGGACGCCGGAGCGCTGTGGATCGTTGACCGGGCCGGGAATGCCGTGGTCCGTTACGACACCAGGTCGCGTGACCAGGTGCGGGTGCCGGTGGGATCCCGGCCGGCCGGCATTGCAATCGGGGCCGGTGGAGTTTGGGTTGCCAACGGAGGCGACGGAACCGTGACCCGCATCGACGCTGCGACCAGCGAGGTCGTGGTCACGATCCCGGTAGGGGGCGCGCCGGTCGGGATTGCCGTGTCGGGCGAAACGGTCTGGGTGGCCGTGGCGGAGCGCTAGATGGGTTGTTCTGGCTGATGTGGTTTGCCGATTATCCGCACCCCCAGACGTACCTCGAACCCCAGTGGGCCTGCCAGCAGCCGCTCAATAAAGCCGGCTACTGCAATCCAGCATTCGACGAGCTTCTCGACCGGGCGGCGCGCACGGGCGACGCGGAGCGCCAGCTGGGGCTGTATGCCGAGGCCCAGCGACTGCGCCGGGTTCGGATTTCGGCCCGCGACTAGGTGTCGGGCGCGACCGCCGTCATGCGGTCGCGAATGCGCTCCGCGGCTGGCTCGTCGTTGAGCCGATTGGCGGTCCGCAAGGCACGTAGCCACAGCCGGCCGGCATCGTCGTTGGCGCCCAGCTCGGCGGCCCGCTCCGCGCCGCGTTCGAGGTATTCGAGTGCCTTGCCCAGGTCATGAGCCCGGGCGTAGTGGTGGGCCACCTCCTCAAGATGGCTGTCGAGGGCTGCCGCATATCTCGCTTCGCAGGCGCGGGCGGTAGCCAGGTGCAGCTCGGCGCGGCGGGCATCGGTCAGAGTGCCCAGGACGGCCTCGTGCAGCAAGCCGTGGCGGAACTCGAAGACCTGATCCGGATACCGTCCACGCTCGACGATGATCCCGGCGCGCAGGAGCGCCTCCAGAGCGGCGTCGGGCTCGTCGACCACTCCCTCCAGGATGGTGCGGCTGAACAGACGTCCAATCACCGCCGCCGCTTCGGTGACCCTGCGCACCTCGACCGGGAGATGGTCGATCCGGGCCACGAGCAACCCCTCGAGGGCCGGAGGCAGGACATTGCGGGGCACGGTCAGGGTCCACGCTTCGTGATGGGCCAGCGCACCGGTCTCCTGCAGGCGAGCCAGAAGCTCCTCGAGGAACAGCGGATTGCCCTCGCTGACTTCGGCCAACGCACGGCGCGTCCCGGGATCCAACCCGTCGCCCGGCACGAGTTGGGTCGCCAGCTCTTCGGTGGACGCGAGGTTGAGGGGCGGCAGGTCGACGCTGGTCAACCGATGGCTGAAGTCGCTCAGGGCCCGCGTGCGGAGCCCCCAGCCAGCCGTCCCGGTTTCGGGCCGTAGGGTCATCACGAGGCCCATCGGCGCCTGATCGGTGAGGGCCATCACATCGGCCGCCAGCTCGGCCGATGACTCGTCGGCCCAGTTGACGTCCTCCACCGCGACGGCCAGTGGCCCATGCGCGGACAACGACCGCAACCATCCGATGTAGGCGGCACGCAGGCGGGCAGCCAGCTCGGGCGGGGGCAGCGACGCCAGCGTGGCCTCGGCATCGGCATCCAGTCGGATGCCCAAGAGCCGGGCGAGCTCCGGGAGCCGATCGGCGCCGTCAGCACCCAGCCGGGCCCGGAGACGGGTCCGGACGGCCAGGTCGGGCTCTCCGTCAGGGATGCCCAACCAACCCCGCAGGATCTCGACGAACGGCCCAAAGGGCGAGCGGGCGCCATACGACAGGCAGTGCCCCTCGAGCCAGGTCATCCGCCCTTGACTGAGGCGGCGCATCTCGGCCAGGAGGCGCGTCTTGCCGAGGCCGGCTTCACCGACGATGAGCACCACCTGGCCCTGGCCAGCGGTCAGCTGGTCAAGCGTCGTCGTCAGGCGTGCGAGCTCGACATCGCGCCCGACCAATGGGCGGTCAGCCGCCGGGCCGCCAGCGGCCGGGGCTCCAGGAGTTGGGGCTCCTGCAGCCGGGGCTCCAGGAGTTGGGGTCGCCGATTGAGGGCCGATCAGCCTCCAGGCCTTGACCGGCTCCTCGCGGCCCTTGACGTGCAGCGGCCCGAGAGGCTGGGTGATGAAGCGGCCGGCGAGACGCCGCGCGGTGGCTTCCCCGACCGCGATCGTCCCCGGCTCGGCGGCTGCCTCGAGCCGTGCGGCGACGTTGGTCGCGTCGCCCAGGGCCACGGTCTGCGGGTCGCCGGCCCCGACCGTCCCCACGCCCGCCTGCCCGCTGTTCACCCCCACCCGCACCCCCAAACCGACCATTCCCCACGCCGCTTCCACTTCTCGGCCGTACGCCGCCATCAGGTCGATGATTCGCAACGCCGCCCGCGCGGCGCGCTCCGGGTCGTCCTCGTGGGCCGTTGGGACGCCGAAGTACGCGCAGATGCCGTCGCCCTGGTAGGCCTGCACGGTGCCACCGAAATCCTCGACCGCGCCGCTCATGCGGGTGACGCACTCGCCGATGAGCGCCTTGACCTCGTCTGGCGCCAGGCGCTCCCCGAGGCCGGTCGATCCGGTGATGTCGGCAAAGAGGGCAGTGATGGGCCGAAGCTGATCGGCGGTCATGCCCTACCGGCCTCCGGCCAGGATGGACCGATACTGCACCGGATCGACGTTGCCGCCGCTCAGCACGATGACCCGCGGCGCCTGGACCGGCCCCGCGGCGCCGGTCAGGTGGGCAGCCATGCTGGCCGCCCCCGACGGCTCGATCACCAGCCGGGCGCGGAGTGCCAGCTGACGCATGGCCTCGCGCATATCGTCGTCCGAGACGGTCACGATGTCGTCCACCAGGGCCTGGATGTGCGCCCACGGCAGGTTCCCGAGGCGGTTCACGCGCAGGCCGTCCGCGATCGTCTGGTGCGTGCGCTCGGTCGGCCAGGCGCGGACCTCGCCCGCGGCCAGAGATTCGCGCGCATCGGCCGCATCTTCGGGCTCGACGCCGAAGATCCGGGCCTTGGGCGCCAGCGCCTTCACCGCCGCCGCGATGCCGCTGATGAGGCCTCCGCCGCTGACCGGGACCAGCACCTCGCCGACGTTCGGCAGATCCTCCACGATCTCCAGGCCGCAGGTTCCCTGGCCGGCGATGATCTCGGGGTCGTCGTATGGCGCGACCATCGTCAGTCCGCGCTCCGCCGCCAAGTTCTCGGCGAGTGCCCGCCTGGCGTCGTTGCCGGGTGCGGCCAGGATCAGCTCGGCGCCGTCGGCCCGGACCCGGTCGACCTTGAGGGCGGGGGCATCCTCGGGCATGACGATCACCGCGTGGATGGCCAGCAGCCGCGCAGCCCGTGCCACAGCCTGTGCATGGTTGCCCGAGGAGTAGGTGATCACGCCAGCAGAGCGTTCATCATCGGTCAGCGTGGACAGCCGGAAGTAGGCGCCGCGCATCTTGAACGCGCCCACCGGTTGCAGGCTCTCCGGCTTGAGCCAGACCCCGTCTTCCCAGGGCAGCAACGGGGTGCGGACCGCCACCCCCCGGATCTGCTCAGCGGCGAACCGAATGCGCTCCAGCGTGACAAGCATGCGAGGATGCTAGACGGATGAGAAACCAGCCGTCCGCCTGCCCGGCCACGCCGTCCGCGTCGCGGGGTGCGTGACAGAATCCGCCGACCATGGCCCGACCTCGCCGAGGTGATCACGCTGCAGGGACCTTGGAGATTTGAGGATGCCGACGGGACACACCCCAAGATCGTGCTCACACGGGTCGATGCCGGGACTGCCCTCCCCGCCCGCTGAACCTTGGGCGCCGCGAATGCCACGATGGGCGCGGCCCGCGCGCCGCTCGCGAGTGGCCACCGTGGTCACCGTCGCGCTGCTGGGACTCGCGGCCTGCAACTTCGGTTCGCCGGCCCCCAGCGTCGGGCCCACACTGACACCCGATTCGTCGCCGGCCGCAGCTTCCCTGACCTGCGACGAACCGAACCTCCTAAGCCCGCAGGGCAATCGGGTCGACCTGACTGGCACATGGACGAGTGCCTCGACCCTCTTCTACGTCCGTCAATCCCGCGAGTGCGTGTGGTGGATCGGACTCAGCAACTGGCCCGGACAGTCACCGGGGGACTTCTTTTCGCACACCTTCGCGGGGCGGTTGGGCGTCGAAGGCGCCGATTACGTCGTTCGCGGCGAGTGGGCAAGCATCATCCGGCCCAGCTCAGGGATGGGATACAGCCCGCCATTCGAGCGGCTGCTCGCGTTCGAGGTCGTGTTCGAGACAATAGGGGGCGCGGAAACCATCGTCTTGCGGGAAATGACCATCTCGGTGCTCGCAACCACTGACTGGTACGCCGGGAACCTTACGAGAACAGGCCCCCTCCCGCGTACGCAGACGCCATGACCCGCCGAATGGGGGGACGTCTCTAAAGGTTTCCGCGCTTGGCCTGCTCGAGCTCAATCGCCTCGAACAGGGCCTTGAAGTTGCCCAGCCCAAACCCCCGTGAGCCGTGGCGCTCGATGACCTCGAAGAAGAACGTGGGCCGATCCTGGATCGGCTTGGTGAAGATCTGGAGCAGGTAGCCCTCCTCGTCGCGGTCGGCTTCGACCCCCAGCTCCTCGAGCGTGTCGATCGGTATGCCAACGTCGCCCACCCGATCCGGCAGTGCGGCGAAGTACTCGTGGGGCAGTCCCAGGAACTCGATTCCGCGACCGCGCAACGTACGAACCGTGCCCACGATGTCGGTCGTCAGGAGCGCGATGTGCTGGGTGCCGGCGTCGAGGTAGTAGTCGATGAACTCCTGGATCTGGCTCTTGCGCTTGCCCTCGGCCGGCTCGTTGATCGGGAACTTGATCCGCCCGTCGCCGTTCTGCATGACCTTGCTCATCAGGGCGCTGTATTCGGTGTGCATGACCTTGTCGTCGAAGTGGACCAGCTGGCTGAACCCCAGCGCCTCGCGGTAGAAATCGACGAACTTGTTCATGTCGCCCAGCGCCACGTTGCCCACGCAATGGTCGATGTTGAGCAGGGTCTGGCCAGTGCCGGGCGCGGCAGGGTCCTTGATTCGGTGATAGCCGGGTGCATAGGTCCCCGCGTAGTCGCGCCGATCGATGAAGGTGTGAACCACCTCGCCATAGGTGTGGATGGCCGCCGTGCGCAGGACACCCTTGTCGCCGGGTGTCTCGGTGGGCGGCTGGGCTGAGCGGGCGCCGCGGGTGGTCGTCTCGCGCCACGCGGACTCCGCGTCATCGACCGCGAAGGCGATGTCCTTGACGCCGTCGCCGTGCTTACGGACATGCTCGGCGACCTCGCCATCGGGGCTGATGGGTGCTGTGAACACGAATCGGATGTCGTTCTGGACCAGGACGTACGAGGCGCGGTCACGGATCCCGGTCTCCAGTCCCGCATAGGCGACCGGGGTGAAGCCCCACAGCGTGCGGAAGTAGTGGGCGGCCTGCTTCGCGTTGCCGACCCAGAACTCGACGTGGTCGATGCCCTTGAGGGGCAGGAAGTCGGTCGTCCCGGAGGCGGGAGCGGGTTGGGTTGTCGTCATCGGTACGGGTGCCTCCTGTTCGATACCGATGGTACGCCGTCAGTCGAGTGACGTTACGCGGCCGGTCGGGACTGGCCTATCCTCGATCCGATGGCTGCTCGAACGGCGTGGCTGCAGGTCCTCGTCGGTGCCGCCTGCGTGGTCGCCGCGTGTACGCCCACCTCCGCGCCGACGACATCCGTGCCTCCGACCGAGAGCCCGGCCGCGGCGGTCGGCAATCTGCCCGCGGGCTGCGAACCGATCGACCTGCGATCGCCCGCCGGGCAAGCCGTCGATCTCAACGGTATCTGGATCCAGGATGAGGAAGGGGGCCGCCAACCAGCGAAATGGTGGATCCGGACCCTTGGGGATTGCGTCTGGGGCTCCGGCCTTTACGATGACTACAGCGAAGACGAATTTCTGGCCCGCGCGGAATCCGTCCAGGTGCTTCAGGGCCGGATGGGCAACGACTTCGTCATCAACAGCACGATCGTCCTCCTCGGTCCACACCCCGCCTTCGCAGTCCTACAACTCCTCGAAGAGGTCCGATTGCTCATCGAGTTCGACTCGGCGGGCGAGATCACTCTCCGTGAAGACCGCATTCCCGGCATCCAGGGCCCCCGCTGCCCGGATGCGGTCGGGTACTGCCCGGCGCCGCTCGTCCTCCGACCGAGCAGCTGAGCAGGCGCTAGTCGAAGTCCGCGGCGAGCACCAGGTCGGTCATGCGGTCGACGGCGGCCGCCAGCTGCTCGGGGCTGACGTAGGTCTCCTCGGAGGTATCGGTCTCCGAAAGAACGTCGCTGACCACGAGGGCGCAGGCCGCCTGGACCCGAGAGCGGGCGGCCAGGAAGAACAGGGCGCTGGCCTCCATTTCGAATGCCAGCACCCCGCGGTCGCGCCAGCGCTGGGCATAGTCGTCATCGGGGTTGTAGAACACGTCGACCGATGCCACCAGGCCGATGTGGGCGGCAATCCCCAGCTTCTCGGCGGCGTGCACCAACGCGTGGGTCAGCCGGAAGTCGGCCGCCGGCGCGTATGACTCCCCGTGGAGGTATGTGCGCGTCGCGCCGTCCACCGGGCAGGCCGCGGTGGCGATGACCAGGTCGCCGGTCTTGACGCCCGGACCGATGCCGCCGCAGGTCCCCACTCGGACCAGCTGCCGGGCTCCCAGGCGCAGCAGCTCCTCGACCACGATCGAGAACGACGGTGTGCCGATGCCGCTCGACTGAACGCTCACCGGGCGGCCCTTTACGGTGCCCGTGTAACCAAGCAGGAGGCGGTTCTGGTTGACCACGCGAGCGCCCTCCAGGCCGCCGTCGAAGCGGGAAGCGATGGTCGTAGCCCGATTCGGATCGCCGGGCAGCAGGACCAGCGGAGCGTAGTCGCCCGGCTCGGCATGGAGGTGGAGCTGCGGCATGGGCGTAGCCTAGCCGGTCGGCGCCTCGGCTAGCATGCCGGGGTGAACCGGTACGCCGATGAGCTGGAGTTCGCGGTTCGGCTGGTCCGCAGCGCAGGGACGCTGGTCCTGGAATCGTATGGGCGAGTGGGCCGGGTGCGCCATAAGAGCCGTCGCGACGTCGTGACCGAAGTGGACTTTCGGTCCGAGGCCCTGATCGCGAAACGGATCCGACGCCGCTTCCCAGACGACGGGATCCTGGCCGAGGAAGCCGGTGCGGACCGGGTGGGCGGACCCGATGGCGCGCGGCGCTGGTGGGCCATCGACCCGCTGGATGGCACCGTCAACTACGCCAACGGGATCCCGTATTTCTGCGTCTCGGTGGCCCTGGTCGAGGACGGCGTGCCGGTGCTCGGCGTCGTGTTCGACCCCCTGCGCGGCGACCTCTACACCGCCACCGCGCGCAGCGCCGCCCGCCTGAACGGCAGCTTGGCGCGGGCATCGACCAAGGACGCGCTGGGGGACTGCGTCGTGAGCCTGGCGATCCTGGGGCGTGGCGGTCTGGCCCGCGAGCGACGGATCGCGCCGGTGATCCGGATTCATCGCCGGATGGGGAGTGCCGCCCTGTCCCTGGCGTCGGTGGGAGCGGGACGGTTCGACGCCTTTGTGCAGAACGGCGGCCTGTCGCGCTGGGACGTGGCAGCAGCCGGGCTCATCGCCGAGCGCGGCGGGGCGGTGGTGACCAACCTGGCCGGCGGGCCGTGGTGGGACCCAGACCGACAGGGACCGACCCTGAACGTGGTGGCCGCCCCGGAGCCGCGCCACGGGGAGCTGATGCGTCTGCTGGCCGCGGCGAAGACTCGGGTCAACTCCCGCCGCTGATCCTATGAGAGGTAGGCTGAGGTTGATGCCTCGGAGTTTGGTTGTGGCTGCCGTGATGGCCGCGCTTACGGCCTGCGCGTCGGCCCCGGCAGCTCCGGGTGCCAGTCCGTCATATGCGGAGCCCTTGCCCTCGTTGAATCCCGGGCGCGGACTTCCGCCCGGCTGCGAGACGATCGACCTGCGCAGTCCTACCGGAGAACGGATCGACCTGACGGGAGAGTGGGCGGGTAGTGGCGAGCTGGCCAATACAATCGAACGGGCGTGGCTGAACCAGATCGGCGACTGCGTGTACGGATCGGTCCTGGGCGGTGCATTCGTCAGGGACGCGGAGTTTGAGGCGAGCCTCACCAATCTCAGCGGCCGCGTCGGCTCCGACTTCACGATCGATTTCGAGGTCGTTATGGTTTTCCAGGACGCGCGATTCGCGTTCGGCGAGTTCAGCGACATGGCGATGGTGATTGAGTGGGACGCCGACGGCCGAATGCAACTGCGCGAGGATCGCGAGCCGGGAGGCGTTGCTGGCCGGTGCATCCACAGCCCCCAATTCCCCTGTCCTAACCCGGTGATCTGGTACCGCGTGGACGACACTCCAGGATCCTGATCGCCGCTCTCGAGGTCGTGCGCTACCGTACCGCGATGCGATGGGCATGGCTGATGGTCGTGATTGGCCTGGTCACGGCCTGCGCGTCGGCCCCGGCGGCTCCGGGTGCCAGTCCGTCCTTTGCGGAGCCAGTTCCATCGGTCAATACCGCTCGCGGGCTGCCGCCGGGCTGCGAGGCGATCGACCTGCGCGGTCCTACCGGAGAACGGATCGACCTGACCGGCGAGTGGACCGGCTCGGCCACCCTGTTCCTCAACGCCACCGAGGTCGCCCTACTGAACGAGGTGGGAGGCTGCGTCTACGGCTCCGTGACGGGGGTCGACCCCGATGGCTCGGAAGTCATCAGCAACCTCAGCGGCCGTCTGAGCTCGGACTTCACGATCGAGTTCGAGGTCGTCATCGTGTACCAGCACACCGTGTTCCCCTTCGGTGAGTACAGCACGATGGTGATGGTCATCGAATGGGATGACGACGGGCGCATCCGGCTCCGCGAGGATCGGGAGACAGGGGAGGCACCCGGCCGGTGCATAGACAGCCGGTTCGAATGCCCCCCCGTCATCTGGTATCGCTTCGACGACGTGCCACAGCAGTAGCTGCCGGCGCTAGCTAGCCGATGCAGATTGCACCGAGGACTGCACCGAGCATCGACAGGGTGCGCGCGGTGGCGCCCCACACCCGGTGTCCCGCCCATCGGTACACGCCGGTCTGAAGGACAGCGCCCGGCACCGTGATCTCTTCCACACTGATGGCGCCCTCGATCAGGAGACGGATCGGGAATTCGATCAGCTCGGCGACCTCCTCCTCGCGCGGGGTCAGGTTGGGGCGAACGTCCGTCACCGCCACGACCGGAGTGAGCTCGAAGTTCGAGATCGGGATCCACACCGGGTCCAGGCGGCCGACCACGCGCACTGGAGCGGGATCCAGCCCGATCTCCTCGAATGCCTCGCGCAGGGCAGTGGCCTCCAGCGACGCGTCACCCGGGTCGACGGCCCCGCCCGGAAGGCTGATCTCGCCGGCATGATCGGGAAGCGCGTGATGCCGGACGGTGAGCGGGATGAGCAGCTCCCCGGCATGCGGGTAGATGAGCAGGAGCGTCGCCGCCTGGCGGGCGGTCGGGAAACGGCTGCGGTCCCAGCGCCGCGGGTCGTCGAGGTCGGGGTCCGCCGGATCGGGCACCAGCCGGCGGGGCGCCAGGCGCGGGTCGACGGCGATGGGGCGCGGGACGGTCGCCAGCGCCGAGGCGATGGCTGCTTGCCAGTCCCCGTCAGCCCGCACCGTGTCCCTCTGTCGCCTCGTGGGCGTCCGTTACGTGCGTTGCGGCGTGCGTCACATCCCTTCGTGACATCGTGCCGCACGATAGCGCGATACCACGAACGACTGTGACACGGCGGCAGGTCGGTCCGGCGAGCGGCGACCCCGTAAGATGCCCGTCACCATGACCTCCGCGCCCGGCAGTCGCGACGAGGCGGCACGCGCCGCGCTCCGTCAGACGCGCATTGTGGCCAACCGGGTCACGTTCAACAGCGGCACCCGCCGCGAGGTTAACCGCGCCCTCGACACCCTGGAGGCACAGCTCGGGCGCAACCAGGTGAACGCCACCGACACCGCGCGCGCCCTCGAGCTGCTGAATCGAGCGCACCCGTCGCTGCTGTTTGGGCTGCTCCGCGAGCGGGCCATCGCCGAGCGCTTTGCCCCGGCGTTGCGCGAGCTGGGTCTGCGCGGCGTGAAGCAGCGCCTGGACGAAGTCCCCCACTCGGTCATGGCCCAGCCGATCCCCGGTCCGACCGGCGGACGGCGGCATCGCGATGAGCTTCCGGCCGACGAACGCGTCGACGCGTTGGGCCGGCTCCTGCCGCCGCCGAAGGCCCCCTGACCCCGGGTTCCTAGGCCGCCCGCGCGGCAAGGGCCGCCACCAGGGCATCCTCGGTGGCGACCGTTTCCAGGCCCAACCGGCTGGCTATGACGGCGGCCATCGGCGGCTCGAGTCCAGTCCCGCGCAGCGTCTCCCAGTTCTCAGCCGCGAAGGCGCGCTCCGGCGCTGCATCCAGCACGACCCGGCCGGCCCGCAGGACGACGACCCGCTCGAACACGTCGGCGACGAAGCGCAGGTCGTGGCTGACCGCGATCACCGTCCGACCCGCTGCGCGGGCGTCGGCCACCACCTGGCGGATCCGCGCCACGCCGACCCGGTCCTGGCCGGTGGTCGGCTCATCCAGAACCAGGACCGGGGTGCCCATGGCCAGCACCGACGCGACGGCCAGCAGCTTTCGGCGCGACGCGCCCAGATCATACGGATTGGTGGACTCCGCGCCGGCCAGGCCAACCGCCTCCAGGGCTGCTCGGACGGCGGCTTCGAGCGCCTCGCCGCGGAGCCCGACGTTGCGCGGTCCGAACTCCACCTCCCCCCGGACGCTCCCCGCGAAGATCTGGCGGTCGGGCTCCTGGAACACGAGGCCCACCTGCGCCGCCAGCTCGGCGACCCGACGGCCCGACGCGTCGGCCCCGCCCACCAGCACCTGGCCGGAGGTCGGACGCAGCAACCCGTTCAGGTGGCGAACCAGGGTCGACTTCCCGGACCCGTTCTGGCCCACCAGCGCCACCGACTCGCCGGCTTCGACCCGCAGCGTGACGCCGTCCAGTGCCCGCACCCCACCCGGGTACGTGTGGACGAGCTCCTCGACCGCCACCTCGATCACGTCGCCACCTCCAGCCGGCCCGGGTCCACGCCCGCCGCCACGGCCAGTCGTCGAAGCCGGACCGATGTCGGAGGATCCACCCCCAGGCGCTCGAGCTTAGGATCCGCGAGCATCGACTCCGCCGCGCCCTCCAGCACCACCCGGCCATGATCCAGGGCGACCACCCGCCCACAGATCGCGGCCAGCAGATCGGTCTTGTGCTCGGCAATCAGGATGGAGGCGCCGCCCGCCGCCAGGCGGGTGATAGCCGTGCCCACCAGGCCCGTGCCTACCGGGTCGAGGTGGGCCGTCGGCTCGTCCAGCACCAGGTGTTCAGGTTCCATCGCCAGCAAGCCCGCCAGGACGACCAGCTGCCGCTGGCCGCCGGACAGATGCGCCGGGTCGCGCGCGGCGAGGTCCCCGATGGCCACTGCCTCCAAGGCCCGCACGGTGCGCGCCATGACCTCGTTCCGCGGCAGGCCCAGGTTCATCGGTCCAAATGCGACCTCCTCGTAGACTGTTGAGCAGATCCCGCTGAGCTGGGCGCTGGCAAAGGCGATGCCCACCACAGCCGCCACCTCACCGGACGGCAGGTCGGCCAGCCGCCGCCCTCCCACGGTCACCTGCCCGCTCAGGTCTCCACCCATGGCCCGTGGCGCCAGGCCGGCCGCGACCAAGCACGTGGTTGTCTTTCCGGCCTCGTTGGCACCCACCAGGCCCACCACCTCGCCCGGACCCAGCACCAGCGAGACCTTCACCACTGAAGGCGCCTGCGCCCCGGCGTATCGGTAGCTGACCGCCTCCAGTCTCAGCACGGCGCACCGTCTCCGGGCCGGGTCACGCCAGCTCACCCTGGCTCACGCCAGCCACCCGGTCAGGCCCGCCACCACCAGAAGCGGAACGCTGAGGACCATGAGCCAGCGTGCGATCCGTTCGGCGTCGCTGTCCGCGGGGGCCCACAACAGTGACCGGCGTCCCGGGCGTGAGAAGCCACGCGCCTCGAGGGCCATCGCCCTTTCCTCGACCTCGCCGATCGAGCCCAGCAGCACGGGCCCCACCAGCGGGACGAGGCCCCGGACGCGCCGCCATAGGCTGCCCTCGGTGTCGAGGCCGCGCGCCCGCTGCGCATCCGCGATCTGCCCGGCGCGCTCGATAACGGCCGGCACGGTCCGCACCGACGCGCTGACGACGAAGGCGACCCGGGCGCTCACGCCCCGCCGCTCCAAATCGACCACCAGCGAGCCGATGGGCGTGGTGAGGTAGAACAAAACGAGTGCGCCGGTGATGGCCACCAGGCGGACCAGGGTCTCGATCGCGTAGGCCAGGCCCTCGGCGGTCGCCGTGACCGGGCCGATCCGGAACAGGACGCTGGCACCCGAGGGGAAGAAGAACAGGTTGACCACCAGGACGCTGATCGCGAGCGGCAGCGCCACGACCAGCCCCACGCGCAGCAGCCGCGGCAGGATCCCGGCCACGGCAGCGGGCAGCACGACCGCGACCAGGGTCAGCGCCACCGGACCCAGGACGCCGCCCAGCAGGGTGGCATTGACGGCGGTGACGGTGGCCGCCACCAGCCGGGTCAGCGGGTTGAGCCGATGCCAGGTCGTCGGTGCGTGCGGGACCAGGAACGCCGGCGCCGCCGGCTCGGCGGCGACGGTCAGCCTGGCCCCTCCTGGCTGCCCGCCGGAGGCGCGCTCTCCTCGATGAGGCGCTCGCCCTGCGGGAAGCGAGCCTTGAGGCGGACGGCCATGGCCACCACGATCAGGTACACGATGACGAAGGTCGTGGCCTTGTCAATCGGGTCGCTGATCAGGCCCTGTCCGGTGGTCGCGGCATAGATGTCCACCCCCGCCTGGCGGAAGGCGGCCACCAGGAAGTCGGTGCCCGCGCCGGTCACCCCGCCGAACACGCCAGCCGCGATGGGCGCGCTGATGAGGGCGGCCACGATGCCGGTCGCCACTCCGGTCACGACTGCGTACGCGGCGGTCAGGTCACGCCGCCCGAAGAGCAGCGCGAAGACTCCCAGCACGGCGGCCACGACCAGCAGGATCGCCACGTAGCCCAGGACCAGGAACAGCTGGTTGTCGGTTTCCGGTAATGGGTTGATGTCCTGCTGAAAGATGAGCGTGTAGCCGACCGAGGCCAGCCATGCCAGGCCGATGATGATGGCGCCCACCATTACTCCGGCGATCACCAGCTGGCCGGTCGAGCGGTTGGTCCGGGGCCGCATGAGCCCCCAGCGCCCGGCCAGGCCGGCCATGATGCCGATGATGGCCGCCACGACCGCGAATGCGGCCGCGGGTGGGTACTGGAACGGCGGCGGGATCACGTACGACCAGAGGATGTTCGCGAGGAATCCGGTGGCCGCGCCGGCGATCGGTCCTGCCAGGACCCCAACCAGGATGGTGCCGATGGAGTCGAGATAGATCGGGATCTTCAGCGCCGCCGCGACGGTCTGGCCGAGCACGATGTTGATCGCGATCGCGAACGGCATGAGAACGATCACCCGCAGCGTGAACTGGCGGGACAACGACTCCAGGCGCCCGGTCTGGATCTTCTCCAGCGTGAAGGTCACCGCCGCGCCAACGAGCAGGGCCACGGCCAGGATGAGGGCGAACGAGTTCGCGGCTGTTGGGCGGGCAAACGTATTCGGGTCCACGGTCGGATCGCCGAATTGGCCAAAGGCCACGATCCCGGCCAGGGTGGCGATCAGGAACGCCACCACCCCGGCAGCCACGCGCAGCCCGCCCGAACCGCCTGCCCGCGCTGGGCTCTCCATGTTCGTCATCGGTCTCCTCCTCCTCGGTGATTCAGTTCGGCGTCAGGCAACCGCCTGCGCCAGGCGTTCCAGGATCTCCTCGCGCATGGCCGGGGCGTTGATGGCCATGGCCACGTTCAGCATCGGCCGCGGATCGTCGTCGGCGGGACGGATCGTACCGGCGGTCGTCACGTCAGACGAGGTGTCGCACACGAGTCGGCGGTCGCGGCTGTCGGTCACCAGGTCGGGCCGCAGCAGGGCTCCGACCAGCGTGACCGCGTCGTGCAGGTAGCAGCCGTCGATGCCGTCCGCCACCCGGTGGTAGCCGACGTAGAAGCGGATCGCGTCGCGGACCACGCCAGCGAGGTCGCTCTCCGGCAGCCGATCGAGGTCGTCGAGGGTGAAGACCGCCTGCTGGGTGGCGTCCAGCGGGAAGACGCGGTCCAGGGACCCGCTGGACAGGCAGATCTCGGCCGCCTCCGGATCCACGCACGCGTTCCACTCGCCGGTCTCGGTGGTGTTGCCCCGGACGCGCAGGGCGCCGCCCATCCAGACCACCTCACGTGCCCCGCCTGCCAGGTCCACCCCGTTCTGGGCGGCGGACGCGATGTTGGTCAACGGCCCGGTGGCCACGATCGTCATCTGGCCCGGGTGACGCTTCAGGTGCGCCTCGAGGTAGCGGGCGGCCGGCACGGCAGTGAAGTCTGTCGTCTCCAGCGCCCGCTGCTCGCCCCGCAGCTCGGCATATCCGG
>Ga0302046_10001737_pt1 | contig 20393 bp, 21 predicted proteins | sample RVTome_11_FD_200261 | JGI IMG/M metagenome (GOLD analysis project Ga0302046, IMG submission 200261) | Soil microbial communities from uranium-contaminated site in the Upper Colorado River Basin, Wyoming, United States - RVT147D111 (version 2) ...
GGAGGTCCTGGACTCGATGGCGAAGAGCTGAAGCCTCAGATCGAAAGCCGGGCTTCGACCAGCAGCCCGATCGTCGCCGCCTGGGCCGCCGACAGCGCACGCGGCCGGACCGCCACAAACGAGCCCCGCGTCCCTGCATCCATCAGCCAGACCACCAATGCGCCCGGCGCGAGCGGCGATTGCACCGGCGAGGCTCGACCGGACGCGTCGATCGCATGCATGCTGCCCTGGCCGATCAGCTCGCCAAGGAACCGGCCATACTCGATCCACGTGGCCACCGGGTCCGCTCCACCACCCAGCTCGGGCAGCACGCGTGCGTGATAGTGCGTCGTCGCGCCCTCGAATGCGGCCGTATCCCTCGTCTTCAGGTCCAGCAGCAGCTTCCGGTAGGCCTCGCGCGGGTTATCGAGGCCCAACTCCGCAAACCGGGCGGCCAGCCGCTCCTGTGCCCGCTCGTTCGTGCTCTGCTCCATCGCCGCATGGTGCCGCGCCGATCGCATTCCGTCAACCGCTTCCCTCACCCCCTCCGCTCCGCTATCTTGCCCGTCCCCGCACATTGCCGGCTGCGGATACGGAAGGTCGTCCATGACACAACCGCCTGCGACCTGGGCCAAACGCGCCCGGGGCATGCCGCAAACCGATGTGCTCGAACTTGACTGGGAGTTCTTCGGCGAACTGTGCCGTGTCCTGGCCGTCAAGGTCGCCACCGCAGGTTACCGTCCCGATGTCGTCGTAGGCATTGCCAAGGCCGGCGTCATTCCCGGCGCCGTCGTCGCGTCCATCCTGCGCTGCGATTTTCATTCACTCAAGATCAGCCGCGACAGTGCCGGCACCCGCGTCCGCGCGCGCCCGAAGATCTTCTCCGCCGCACCGCAGGACGCCGCCCGCAAGCGCGTGCTGGTCGTCGATGAAATCTGTACGTCCGGTGAAACCCTGCGCATCGCGCTCAATGCGTTGCGCCAGGTGAATCCCGCCGAGCTGAAGACCGCGACCAGCCTCGTCAAGCAGGGTGGTTACAAACCGGACTTCTACGCACTCGAGACCGACGCCGCCGTCATCTTCCCCTGGGACCGCCAGATCGTGAATGAGGAAGGCGAGGTGGTGAGGAATCCGATGTACGAGGATCTGACGTCCTGAACGGCGTTCCTTCCATTCAAACGTCCAGATTCTTCACGAACTTCGCATTCTTCTCGATGAACTCGCGGCGCGGCTCGACTTCGTCGCCCATCAGCCGTGAAAAGACGAGATCGGCTTCCACGGCATCTTCCATGGTGACTTTCAGGATCGTGCGCGTCTCGGGATCCATGGTGGTCTTCCAGAGCTGGTCGGGGTTCATCTCGCCCAGACCCTTGTAGCGCTGGATGTTGATACGGCGTTCGCCTTCCCTGCCGTTGCCCATTCGCTCCATCAGCGCATCACGCTCGGCATCACTGAACGCGTAGTGTTCTTCCTTGCCGCGCGCCAGGCGGTAGAGCGGCGGTTGCGCGATGAACACCATGCCCTCGTGGATGAGCTGCTGCATGTGACGGTAGAGGAAGGTGAGCAGCAGTGTGCGGATGTGCTTGCCGTCCACATCCGCGTCGGTCATCAGGATGACCTTGCCGTAGCGCGCGTTCTTCAGGTTGAACTCGTCCTCGCCGATGCCCGTCCCGATGGCGGCAATGATGGTGCGGATCTCCTCGTTGGAGAGGATCTTGTCGAGCCGTGCGCGTTCGACGTTCAGGATCTTGCCGCGCAGCGGCAGGATCGCCTGGTAGTTGCGATCACGGCCCTGCTTGGCGCTGCCGCCCGCACTGTCGCCCTCGACCAGGTACAGCTCGCAGAGTGCTGGGTCCTGGATCGAGCAGTCGGCCAGTTTACCGGGCAGCACCATGCCCTCGAGCGCGTTCTTGCGGCGGACCAGCTCGCGGGCCTTGCGGGCCGCCAGCCGCGCCCGCGCCGCCTGCAGCGCCTTCTCGATGATGATGCGTGCGACCGGCGGGTTCTCTTCGAGGTAGGTCGAGAGCTTCTCGTTCACGACCTGCTCGATGGCGCCGCGAACTTCGCTGTTCCCCAGCTTCGTCTTGGTCTGCCCCTCGAACTGTGGCTCTTTCACCTTCACGGACAGGATGCACGTGATGCCTTCCCGCACGTCCTCGCCCGAGAGGGCGTCCTCTTCCTTCTTCAGGAAGTTGTTCTTGCGACCGTAGTCGTTCAGTGTTCGCGTCAGCGCGGCCTTCAAGCCGGTGAGGTGGGTGCCGCCCTCGTGCGTGTTGATGTTGTTGACGAATGTGAAGGTGTTCTCCGTATAGCCGTCATCGTACTGCATGGCCAGCTCGATGTCCGCTTCCTCACGCGCGGCTTCAATGAAGATCGGCTTCGGATGCAGCGGCTTGCGCGGACCGCGCAGGAACTCGACGAACTCGATGATGCCGCCCTTGTAGTGATACTCCTCCTTGCGCGGGCCGCCCGCTTCCGAACGCTCGTCATTGATGCTGATGCGCAGACCACGATTGAGGAACGCCAGCTCGCGCAGGCGAGTCGCCACAATGTCGAAGTCGTAGCGGATCTCGGGGAAGATCTCCGAATCCGCCATGAACGTGACCGTCGTGCCCGTCTCCTTCGACTTGCCGACGACTTCCAGCTCGGACTTCTTCTTCCCCCGCTGGTACTTCTGCCGGTAGATCCTGCCGGCACGGCGGATCTCGACCTCGAGATCCTGTGACAGCGCGTTCACCACGCTCACGCCCACACCGTGCAGGCCGCCCGATACCTTGTAGCTCGACTTGTCGAACTTGCCGCCAGCGTGCAGCATCGTCATCGCGACTTCCACACCCGGCAGCTTCTCGGTCGGGTGCTGGTCGACCGGTATGCCACGGCCATCGTCGACCACCGTCACCGAATTGTCCGGATGGATCGTGACGTCGATGCGCGTGCAGTAGCCTGCCAGTGCCTCATCGACCGAGTTGTCGACAACTTCGAAAACGAGATGATGCAGGCCGCGCGAACCCGTCGACCCGATGTACATGCCCGGCCGTTTGCGCACGGCATCCAGGCCCTTGAGAACCTGGATCTGGCCGGCCGTGTAGTCCCTGTCCTGCGGATCGTTGCCTGACATGTCCCTCCGTTTGCGACGTCGTACAACCCCCTTGATACCCCGCTGGCGCGACGGCGCGCCCAGCCTGGTCCGCAATCCTGCTACACGCCCTGACCGCCCCGCCGCGGAGGCTCGCCTCCGTCCATCACGAAGCGGATCCGCTCGACGCGACCCCGATCCCGCCCCGCATTCAGCCGGCGCACGATCTCACGCTCCATCATGTGCAGTTCCATGAGCCATGCGCTCGAGCGGACGGCCACCACGAGCGTGCCGCGCGTCGCATGGACGGGTCGCGTCACCGCGGCGATGCCGGGTCCGACGCGGTCCGCCCATTCCGGCACGACCCCGGCTTCGTCGAGGCGGTCACCGATACCGGATCGATCCAGGTACTCGGCGAGCGTTTCACTGAGCGGCGTGAACCGCTGGTTGCGGCGCTCGGTCCGACCGCTCATGCCGCCACCGTGATGTGGCCGGCGGCAATGCGCCAGCGGGGCAGACCGGAGAGCGCCCGGCCCGAACTACCGACTACGTCGGTCGCCTTGGGTGCGGTCAGGATGACCTGGCCGTGGCCTTCGGTTTCCATCATCTCGAGCATGCGCTGCGAACGACCCGGATCGAGCTCGGCGAACACGTCGTCAAGCAGAACGAGCGGCGCCGTGCCGCGCGAGCGCCGCGCCGATTCCGCCTCGATCATGCGCATGGCAATTGCCGCGGTACGCACCTGGCCCCCCGATCCGTAGTCACGCAGGTCGACCTGCTCGCTGGTGGTCGCGGTCAGGATCGCGAGGTCATCGCGATGCGGGCCGACCAATGTCACGCCACGCTCGCGCTCGCGTCCTGCGACCCGTTCGACTTCGCGTTGCAGCGTGGCCCGGGCCTGCTCGACGTTGCACACGTCGCCCGCGCCGCCGCGCAGGCCGGGACGGTACGCGAGCGTCGCCATGGCGCCGTCGCCCACGGCGCAGAACCGCCGTGCGAACTCCGGCGCGAAGCTCTCGACCCATACGGCGCGCTCCCGCAGGACCACACTGCCCGATTCGATGAAGGCCGGGTCCCATGCCTCGACCACGGTCACCGGCGCGCCGGCGCGCAGCAGCGCATTCCGTTGCCGCAACACCTGACGGTAGCGCTGGAGAGCGGCAAGGTAGCCGGGCACATTGACGGAGAGCACGATGTCGAGGAAGCGGCGTCGCTCGGCCGGGCCGCCCGCCACGAGGGCCATGTCCGAGGGCGAGAAGACGACGACGCGGACGCGTCCGATCGCATCACCGATCCGTTCGGGCTCGGCACCATCCACCGTCACGCGCTTCGTGCGCGTTCGCGGTTCCCATGCTGCTGTGATCTCGATTTCGCGCCCGGTGACCGGATCCGCGAAGCGCCCGCGCACGTGGAACGCCTCGGCGCCGAATCGAACCAGCTGGTCATCCGCGGCGCCGCGGAATGATCTGAAGATCTCGAGATAGTACAGAGCCTCGAGCAGGTTCGTCTTGCCCGACCCGTTGTCCCCGATGATGGCCACGCCGGCTGCCGGGAAATCCAGCTCGAGCTCCGGATAGTTGCGGAACTGGCGGAGCCGCAGCGACCGGCAGACCAGCGCGGGAACGACGTCGATCATTGGTGACAGGAATCTATCGCGCGCGCGCGCGCGAAGCTACCCCGGTGCGGGTGCTCGACGCACCCGGTTCTGAATCAGCTGCCCTTGAAACGGGCGGCCCGTTTTTCGAGGAAAGCCTGCATGCCCTCCTTCATGTCTTCGGTTCCGGCGAGCAGGCCGAAGAGGTCGGACTCGTGGACGAGAGCGTCGGTGGTGGCGGCGGCCTCTCCGTGATCGACGGCTTCCAGGGCGAGCCGGAGCGCGACGGGCCCGTTCGCGATGATCTTCGTCATCAGCGATTTCGCTTCGTCGCGCAGCGCAGCGGGCTCGAATACGCGGTTCACGAGCCCGATGCGGTGCGCTTCCTGCGCGTCGATCATATCACCCGAGAGGATCAGCTCGAGTGCGCGGCCGCGGCCGACGATGCGCGGCAGGCGGGTCGTGCCGCCGTAGCCCGGAATGATGCCGAGCCGGACCTCAGGCAGGCCGAAGCGGGCGTTGGTCGACGCGACGCGCAGGTGGCACGCCAGCGCCAGCTCGAGGCCGCCGCCGAGTGCGAAGCCGTTCACCGCAGCGAGGACCGGCTTGCCCATCGTTTCGAGGTAGCGAAACGTCTGCTGTCCGCTGCGCGACGTGGCGATGCCCGAGAGTGGATCCATGGTCGCGAGCTCGCCGATGTCGGCTCCGGCGATGAACGCCTTCTCACCTGCGCCCGTGATGACCAGGCCGCGCACAGCGGCGTCGGCAGCGAGTGTGTGGAACGCGGTGTCCAGCTCCGCAATCGTTGCCCCGTTCAGTGCGTTGAGCTTGTCCGGCCGGTTCACGGTGACGGTACCAATTCCGTCGTCGGTCGTGACCTGGATGTACGTGAAGTCGATCATCGCGCGCTCGCTCACGATCGGTCTCGAATGGCTTTCCGCGCAGCCGGCGCCATGCCTTGCGGATTCGCGCAAGCGCCAAGATACCGGTGCCGCGGTGCACTCGCCACGCATTGCATGCGACGACTCAGCGGCCGCGTCCCCTGCCGCGCACGACGCCCTCGACGATGCGTGTGTCGTCGAACCAGGTGGCGGCGGCGTCGCGGATGCGCTCGGCTGTCACAGCGTGGATGCGCGCCTCCCATTCGCGCAGCTCGGCCAGACCGCTTCCGAGCAGGAGTGCGCCTGCCAGCTCACCCAGCACGGCACCGTTGGTCTGCAACCGGATCTGGCGAGTTCCGATCATGTAGCGGCGGGTGCGCTCGATCTCGGCTTCCTCGAGCAGTTCTTCGCGCAGGCGGCCCAGCTGTTCGATCAGACCGGCCCTCGCCTCATCTTCACGTTCGGGTGACGTTCCGATGTAGGCGACGAATGCGCCGGCGCGGCGCCGCGCGATCATGCTCGTGGACACCGCATAGGCGAGGGTGCGGCGGCTGCGCAGCTCTTCGAACAGCGGGCCACCCAGGCCGGCGACCGCGGCAGCCAGGACCCGCAAGGCATCGACATCGGGATGGTTTCGTGGCGGACCGGGATAGCCGAGTACGAGGGCGGTCTGCGCGGTGTCGCGCTCGGCGACGTTCTGTTTTGACACCCTGGGCCATGCCGCCGACTCCGGCTCGGGCGGCAACGCGGGACGCTGCCCAGCTGCGAAGCCGGCCGCGAGCGCGGCGACGCTGTCCGCATCGACGTCGCCCACGATCAGAAGAGTGGACGGACGCGCCCGCACGACGTGGTCGTGCCATGCCGTCACTGCCGGTGTCGCGGTTTCGCGCAACATTGCTTCCGCTGCGACCAGCGGCAGGCCGTACGCATCGCCTTCGAACGCCGCCTCGAAGAAGAGCCGGTGCGGATAGCGGTGCATGTCATCACGCAGCAGGTCGATCTCGCTCAGGGCCGCCTTGCGCTCGCGTTCCAGCTCGACTTCCGGGAACGATGCGTTCAGGGCGACGTCCGTGAGCAGATCCAGGCCGCGCTCGAGATGCCGCGATGGCACGGTGAGCGACCATTCGAGCGCATCGGGTCCGACACCGGGCGAGACGGCGCCACCCAGCGCTTCGACCGCTTCGGCGAGTTGCGCCGCCGTGCGGCCGCGCGTGCCTTTCACCGTCGTCCTCGCCATCAGCGCGGTGAGTCCCGCGCGTGCGGCGTCCTCTTCACTGGCGCCGCCCGCCAGTGCGTACGCGAGCGAAACCAGGGGCACCTCGCGGCGCGACGCGACGACGATGTGCACACCATCCGATTCGAAGAACCGGGCTCCATCGTCGGACCGCCCGGACACAGTGCGCCGGTGGACCGTCGAGGCCGGGCCGGCCGTGTCGACGGTCGCGGCATGTGACCGAGCGGGTCCGGCCGCCGGGCCCGGCTGCCACGTCACGGCTGGCGCCTTGTCGGGCGCGTAAACGAGGACCGTCGCGCAGGCGCCGTCCAGATAGTGCCGCGCCGCAGCACCGAGGTCGTCCGCGCTCACTGACATCACGCGCGACCAGTAGTGTTCGAGCAGGCGCCAGTCACCGAGCGCCTGCCACTCGGCGAGTGTGGCCGCCTGTCCTTCGACGGTCTCGAAGCGACGGATCATGCGCGCTTCCAGGACGTTACGCGCGCGCTCGACTTCGGCATCACGCACACCGTCCGCGCGCAGCGCTTCGACTTCGGCGTACGTCGCGTCGAGAGCGGCATGCGCGTCATCCGGCATGCACACTGCCTCGATGCCGAAGATACCGATGTCACCGGGTGTGTAGTCGGAAGCACTGATGCGTGTGACGAGTCCGGCCTCGCGCACGCCGCGAAACAGCCGTGATGCGCGGCCCTGGCCGAGCACGAGCGCCAGTACGTCTAGCACCGGTGTGTCCGGGTGCAGCGTGCCGGGCGAGTGCCAGCCCCATTCGAGATGCGTCTGCTGGATGTCGCCGCGCGTCTCGCGGAAGCGGAAACCCGTACGCGCGGGCTCGTCCGGCCCGCGCTCGCGCGGCACAGCAGTCGGCGGCATCCCGCCATAGTGCCGTTCGACCTGCGCGAACACGGCGGCAGCGTCGACATCGCCCGCAATGCACAGCACGATGTCGGACGCCGTGTAGCGGTTGCGATAGAAGCGCACCACGTCTTCACGGCCGAGCCGCGAGAGTCCCTCTTCCGTGCCAATGCGCCAGCGGCGGATGCGATGGCGGTCGAACATGGTCTCGAACAGCGTCTCGTGCGCGACGGCGGCCGGCGAATCCAGCTTGCGCTTCGCTTCCTGGATGATCACCCGCAGCTCGCGCTCCAGCTCATCCGTATCGATCACCGAATGGATCAGTGCATCCGCCTGGATGTCCAGCGCTTCTGCAAGTCCCGACGCGGGCACGACCGTGTAGTACGAGGTCCGATCGTAGATCGTACCCGCGTTGAGGTAACCACCGAGCGCTTTCGTCTCGCGTGCCATGTCGCCCGGACCGCGCCGATCCGTGCCCTTGAAGAACATGTGCTCGAGTACGTGGCTGATGCCGACTTCCTCATCGGATTCATCGAAGTAGCCCGCACGCACATGCGTGACGATCGCCACGACCGGTGCGCGACGGTCCTCGCACACCAGCAGCCTCAGTCCGTTCGACAGCCGGTTTTCGTGCACCGGCGATCGCAGCGGGAACCCCGTGTCCGCCATTGCGCTCCCGTTTCCTCCCGTGAATCGTCGAACCTGCCTGCCTGGTGCCCCGGAATGCACGCGTATAATTGCGCCACCATGCAACGCGTGTCCATCACGACCGTCGTGCGGCGTCCGATCGTCGCCACGTACAGCGGGCGCGGCCGGGCCGGTCGGCCACGACGGCTGCAGTTGACGAGCCGACGCCCGCCGCCGCATCCTGATCCCATGATCGTCTATCTCGATGGGTCGTTCATCGACCATGCCGAAGCCCGCGTCCCCGTCGACGACCGCGGCTTCCTCTTCGCCGACGGCCTCTATGAGGTCATCCGCGTGTACGGCGGGCGGCCCTTCCTGGCCGAACCGCACACCGATCGGCTGCGGCGCGGACTCGCTGCCATCCGCATCGATGCCGGCGCTGCCCACGGCCTGATCGACATTGCCCACCGCCTGCTCGAAGAGAACGGGCTGGTCGACGCGGATGCGATCGTCTACATCCAGATCACGCGCGGCGTGGCCCCGCGCAAGCATGCGTTCCCCGAGCCGGGCACACGACCCACGGTGTACGTCACGACCAAACCCCACGCGCGGCCGGCAAACGAATCGTTCACCGATGGTGTGGCGGCCATCACGGTGCCCGACACACGCTGGGGTCGCTGCGACATCAAGTCGATCGCGCTGCTGCCCAATGTGCTGGCCAACCAGCAGGCGAAGGAGGCGGGCGCATTCGAGGCGCTGTTCGTGCGCGAGGGCGTGCTCATTGAAGGGTCGCACTCCAATCTCGCGGCCATCATCGACGGCGAGATCGTGACCTACCCGGAGTGCAATTACATTCTGGGCGGCATCACCCGCCGCTTCGTGCTCGACCTCGCCCGCGAGAGCGGGATTCCCGTACGCGAAGCACCCATCTTCCTTGACCGCATGGATGACGTCGACGAACTGTTCCTGACCGGCACGACCACGGAGGTCATGCCCATCACGCGACTCGATGGACGGCCGCTCGGCGATGGCCGGCCCGGCGCAATCGCACGACGTCTCCAGCTCGCCTACTCCGAGGTCGCCGTCCGCTCCCTCGCGGCGCCGACTTGACCGCCACCGCCATGGACGTGTCCCCGCCGCGACCGTAATTTTACGGCGGATCGCGCGCCCACGGGTGCGCACAGCTCATCCGGTACGACCGCCGCCCGCCTCGCGACGCGGCGCTGAAAGGCGGATTCCACTGTGAGTCGTTCGCTCAACAAGGCCATGCTCATCGGCAACGTCGGCGCCGAACCGGAGATTCGTGTCACCAACTCCGGCGTCAAGGTCGCCAAGGTCTCACTCGCCACCAACCGCTCCTGGACTGACCGGTCCGGCCAGCAGCAGGAAAAGACCGAGTGGCACCGCCTCACGCTCTGGGACCGGCTCGCCGACATCGTCGAGCAGTACGTTCACAAGGGCGACCGCTTGTACGTCGAAGGATCCATCGAATACTCGCAGTCCGAGGATGACCAGGGCCACGTCCGCTACTTCACCGACATTCGCGTCCGTGAAATGGTCATGCTCGGCGGGCAGCCGGGTGGTGCATCAGGCGGCGGCATGGACGCCGGCGCGCCCCGCCGGTCGCGCGGTCCGGCACAGCAGGCCGAGCAGCCCGCATCGCCGTTCGACGCCGACGATGACGACCTGCCGTTCTGATCAGGGTAATGCCGGCCTCAGCTTCGCCGCCTGTCGCTCCGGTGGCAGCGCCACCTCCCCAATGACCTCGAGCTCCGACGGCATGAACACGCGTATGCCGTCATCACCATCGAGGGCGACACCGAGGCGTTTCGTCGCGTAGTCGCTGGTCACGATCACCGTGCCGGTCCGTCCCGCCACGCCCGGCTCGAGCGGGATCATTGTCGCCTTCACACGCACGCGCGTCCCCTCCGGCAGACGCGCCATCTCGATCGCCATCACACCTCCGCTGCGTTTCCCACTGCAACATCCCTTGCCGCCATTTCCGCCGCTTCTATATTGCCGCCCGCGCGTCCCACCCACCCGGAGCACAACCATGGCTGGCGGGCCACCTCAGAATACTGCCGCTCTCGGTGCCGGCTTCGGTATCGGGATCCTCTGGATCATCATGGCCGCCACATCGCTCTGGAGCGCTGCGCGCGGCTTCGCCAACGATCGGTCCGACTGGGGAATCACCTGGGCGCTCGTCGGCATCCTCCTCCTCGCCGCCGGCATCATCGCCATGATCGCGACCTGGCTTCACCTCACTCGCAACGCCCAGGAGCACTGAGGCCTACTGACTCTCCTTCCAGAAGCCAAGCATCTCCTCGTCGTAGTGGGCCGGTGCCCGCCGGTACAATTCCACCCACTCCTCATACGCCGGCAATGCAACCGTGTCCGCCAGCACCTCCGTCACTCGCTCGACCATCGTGCGGAATGTCTCCACATCACCCGACGCCCACTCGGCGCCGGATACAACAGAGGCGCCACGCGAAACCAACGTCGTCTCGCGTGACGCCCGCTGTCCGAGCTCGTAGATCTCGTCCGGTGTCAGCTGCAGAAACCGCTCTGCGATCCGCGCCGAACACCAGTCGAGGTACTTCGCCCGGAGGACCCGATCGTCACCGGCGGATCGTCCACGGGACGCCGCCGAATCCGATGCCGAGCTTATCGCCAACTCCAGGTGACGGTCCGCCGACTGCCCCGGGACGTCCGGCTTCCGTTTCGCGCCGAACGTGACCGCCCCGGGCCCGCCGCTCGAATCAAACCTGTCGCGCCTCGACCTCCACCGTCAAGTTCGCCGCTCCTCACTGCTGCGGTCCCGCTCGTCGCGGGACGCCAGATGATCGAAGATCGTGCGCCGCGTCACCGCGTACATCAGCATCCGGCTCAACATCGCAGGATCGCGGCGCTGCACCTCCGCCACTTCCTCGGCTACCGCCCTCGGAAGCTCCACACGCAACTCAACGGCGCAAGTCTCCCACATAGGCCTTGGCTGGGACCCACGGATAAGGTTTTCGCGAATTTTTCTGGTGAGGTGGGGACGGCTCGCTGCCCGCGTCCGCATCACCGTGCCGTCTGTCGTAAGCGCCGCCCAAGATAGGCCACGCCGGTTCGCGCGTCAAGCATCACCGTAACCGCAACGGCCGCAAACCGTTACACGTATCTTGTTGACATTCAATGATTTAGACGACTGGCCCGGCGAGCGTCGTGACCGGAAAGTGACCGTTTTGGACTGCACCGGAACACATGGTTTCCATGCGCAAAACCGCCGCAGCATCGCACATTCGGCTATGCGGATGCGGAAAAGGAAGCGGTCGTCGATACGCGGATTTCATGAAAAATTGATCATTCCGGGATGTCATCGAAATGCGCTGAAAATGTTCGGCGATGAAGTGCGCGCGGTACGCATCGACGTGCTTGACTGGGCAATGGAGCCGGGTGTAGCGTGGCTCGGTCCAGGACGAGAGAGAGAGAGAGAGCGGGCGTGGAGCCGAGGGGACCGACGAGCGGGTCAGGAATGCCGGGCGTGCGTGGAGTCCGGGGCTTGCGCGCGCGGGGCGAGGAAGGGGTGTACGCGCGAGCGGAGATCCGGAATCGCCCGATGGGAGCAGCCGGTGGAGGCGGAGCGGAGGCAGGCGTTGTGCGAACGCGCTGCCGGTCGTTCTGTTTTCTGGAACGAGAGGGATCGCGGTGGACGGCATTCCTGATCACGTATCAGCGTTCGGAGGGGAGCTGGCGCGGGTATTTCACGTTCCGCTCGGCAGTCGCGGGGACGGCGGCGCTGGCGGAGGTGCGGACGGCGGACCTGTTCGTGGAGCGGTCGGAGGAGGAAGTGGACGCGCGTGCGCGCGGACTGGGGCGGCCGCTGTTGCTGGCGCTTCTGGACTCGGCACTGGACATTGATGAGCGGCGGCGCGGCGATTCGCCGGACGTTCAGCGCTGGTTCCGCGAGATTCTGCGACGACACTCGGAGGAGCGTTCACAATCGGGTGTGGTTGCGCTGCCCGGCAGAGGGCCGCCGGATTCGGCGCCGTCGCTGTCGCATCTGCGGTCGCTCTATCAATCGTACCGGGTGGATCAGGTCGCGCATCTGATTGCGCTGCTCGAGCCGGCGGATTTCGAGGAGCTTGTCGAAATCCGGCTGGCGGGCCGGCGTCTGGATTTCCAATCGCACGACCGGTTCCAGCTTGCGATGACGGTGGTTCAGGATCTGGAGCGGCGGCTTCCGCTGCCGCCGTTCGAGGTGTGGGTGGAGGACTACCTGGCGCATCCGGACGAGTACCGACGCTACACGTTCGCGCTGCACGGCGCGGGCGAGCTACCCTAGAGCGAGCGCGGCCGGCCCACGTGGCGGGGAACGGCACGGGCGTACCGAAGAGCATCCTCGCCCTGCTGGTATTCGCACCGATCGCGCTGCTCCTCGAGTACGTCTTTCATGCCAATGGCCTGCTGATCTTCGCGGCGTCCGCGATCGCCATCATCCCGCTGGCCGGTCTGATGGGTCAGGCGACGGAGGTGCTCGCGGAACGCCTCGGTGAAGGCGTGGGCGGACTGCTGAACGCAACGTTCGGCAATGCCGCCGAGCTGATCATCGCGATCGTCGCACTCAATGCCGGTCTCCATGACCTGGTGAAAGCGTCGATCACCGGCTCGATCATCGGCAACATTCTGCTGGTCTTCGGTGCCGGCGCGCTGTACGGCGGAATCCGCCATCCCGTGCAACGCTTCAATTCGACGGCCGCGTCGCTGGGCGCGACGATGCTGCTGCTCAGTGCGATCGGCCTCGTCGTGCCCGCGATCTTCCACGTGCTCACCCGCAACGTGCCCGATGTTCCGGAGCGCACGCTGAGCCTCGAGATCGCGGTCGTCCTCATGGCCGTCTACATCGCGAGTCTCGCGTTCACGCTGAAGACGCACCGCCACCTCTACCTCGGTGCGGCCGCGGAACGCATGCACCAGCCGCGTCCGCCCGGTCCCGCCGTCCGCAATGCACTGATCCTGCTCGTCGCGGCCACAACCGGTGTCGCCATCATGAGCGAGATGCTGGTCGGCACCGTCGAGACGGCCGCCGAAGCGCTCCGCATGAACGAGGTCTTTGTCGGTGTCATTCTCGTCGCCATCATCGGCAATGCCGCCGAACACTCGACTGCCATCCTGATGGCCCGGCGCAACCGCATGGACACCGCCATCAACATCGCCGTCGGCTCCTCCATCCAGATCGCTCTCTTCGTCGCTCCCCTCCTCGTCTTCCTCAGCTACCTGATCGGCCCTCAGCCGATGGACCTCATCTTCACCACCCTCGAGGTCGTCGCCGTCGCCATCTCGGTCGGCATCATGGCGTTCATCTCGCAGGATGGTGAAAGTCACTGGATGGAAGGCGTGCAGCTGCTCGCCGTCTATCTCATCCTCGGATTGGCGTTCTACTTCCTGCCGGTCTGATCGATCAGGCGGGAGGCCCATCGCAAACGGTATCGGTCGTCCCTTCCGTGACTACCGTGCAGTCTGTGTGACATCGATTCAGCGGAGTCGGATTGCACCGCGCAACACGGCGAGCGCACGCCGTCCCGGCGCGCACCGTCACCTCTGTGACCCCAGGGCTGTCGGCACGATCGAATCGCCGCGGTAGTCATAGAACCCGACCTTTGCCTTGCGCCCGTAGTAGCCGACGGTGACCATGCGCTTGAGGAGTGGCGGCGGTGCGAAGCGTGGCTCACGGAACTCTTCGAACATGATCTCGGCGATGTAGTAGAGTGTGTCGATGCCGACGAAGTCGCAGAGCGTGAAGGGACCCATGGGATAGCCGGTGCCGAGGGTCATGCTCTTGTCGATGTCCTCGAGTGAAGCGAGGCCCTGTTCGAGGCAGCGGATGGCATCGAGCATGTAGGGCACGAGCAGGCGATTGACGATGAAGCCGGAGGTGTCCTTCGCTTCGACGGGCTCCTTGCCGAGCGAACGAGCGAACGCGAATGCGCGCTCGAACGCGTGCTGGCCGGTCGCGATGCTGCGGACGACCTCGACGAGCTTCATGACCGGGACCGGATTGAAGAAGTGGAGTCCGACGAAGCGGTCGACGCGTTGCGTGACAGCCGCCATTTCCGCGATGGTGAGCGAGCTGGTGTTGCTCGCGAAGATCGTGTCCTGGCCGCAGAGCTGATCGAGCGTGCGGAACATGCCGGACTTCAGCTCGAGGTCTTCGGTGACGGCCTCGATGACGATGTCGGCATCCTTCAGGTCATCGAGGCTGGTGGTCACGTGGATCCGTGCGAGTGTGGCGTCACGCGTGTCCGCATCGAGCTTGCCCTTGTCGACGGCGCGATCGAGGCTCTTCCTGATGTTGCTCAGACCTCTGGCTGCGAGGTCATCGTTCAGCTCGCGTACGTGCGTGTCGTAGCCAGCGCGCGCGGCGACTTCGGCGATGCCGCTTCCCATCAGTCCACATCCCAGTACAGCCACCCTGCGGATCTCCGCCATGACACTCCTCCCGTCTCGTTTTTCGTGAATGGATCCGTTCGGTCGATCTTCGCTCAATGGCCGAGCAGCTTCTGCTGCAGCCGCTTGCGCCAGGGCGCGGGTGGTGGCTCGAGGGACTGGCCGTGCTCGGCGCGGTCGAGCAGACCGTCCAGCTCGAACTTCGCGCCGGCGATCTGGCGTCGATACGCAGCGCGGAAGCCGGTCATCAGACTCGCGAGCGTACCGGCGAAACCGGCGGCGAAGCCCGCGATCTGGGATGCGACCTGGAGCGCCGATGGCAGGTCGACGAATGCAAGGCCGACAGCAATGCCACCGCCGACGAAGAGGCCGGCGAACGAGCCGCCGATCCAGCCGCCCTGCATGGCACGCTTGCGCTGTTCACTCAGGTCGAGCGCAATCTGGACGTGTGACGTTTTCTCGTCGATCGGCCGGGCGCTCAGGATGACGCGTCGTGCACGCGAGAGGTAGTAGCGGCTGCTCGGCCGGAGCAGGCCGCGGGCGAGACCGGAGATCGCATCCTCCGCGGGCATGAGGAACGAGCGGTCGGCACGACGGCGGACGACCTGGAGGTATTCGCGTGTGCTGAGGTAGTCCTCGACGCGGCGCAGCAGATCGGTGGAGCGTCCGGGCACGACGCGCATCGCGGTGAGCACGGGCTCGGGAAACCACGCTCCGCGCGCGCTCTCATCGGCATCGATCTCCGGCAGCTCGAAGAGGGCCTGCCGGACGTACCTGTCGGGCAGGCCCAGCTCGGTCGCAATGCGGAGGACTTCCTCTTCGGAGAGCAGGTCGTCGTTGCGTTCGGACTCGGTTGCCGAAAGCTCGGCGGCACGCCGAATGACCGTCTCGAAGTCGCGGCGGGTGATCGCGCGTGGCGCGAGGTCTTTCGGGTCGGTGGCGTTCGAGCCGCCCTGATCGCTGTTCACCGTACGTCAGCGACGCGCTTTCTCGTCGGCTTCGGTCGGGGCGCGCGCAGGCACCGGTTCGTCACGCGCGGTGCCGGCCGCCAGCACGGGTGACGGCGGAGCGGGCGATGGCAGTGCGGGCGCAGCCGTCTGATCGGGCGACGGCGTCGTCGCCTGCGCCGGCTGCGCACCGCTCAGCCGATCGATGAACGGGCGGAACAGATCGATCGGGATCGGGAAGAGCGTCGTCGAATTGTTCTCGGTCGCGATCTCGGCGACGGTCTGCAGGTAGCGCAGCTGAATGGCGGCCGGCTGCGTCTGGAGCACGCTGGCCGCTTGTGCGAGCTTGGCCGATGCCTGCAGCTCACCTTCGGCGTTGATCACCTTGGCGCGCCGTTCACGCTCGGCCTCCGCCTGTCTCGCCATCGCGCGCTGCATCTCCTGCGGCAGATCGATGTCCTTGATCTCGACGGACGTGACGTCGATGCCCCACGGATCCGTCGCTTCATCGATGATGCGGCGGATGACGTCATTGAAGTGCTCGCGCTCGGCCAGCAGCTGGTCCAGCTCGGCCTGGCCGACCACGCTGCGCAGCGTGGTCTGCGCCACTTGACTCGTCGCGAACAGGTAGTCCTGGATCACGACCGTGGCCTTCACCGGGTCGCTGACGCGGAAGTAGATGACCGCGTTGACCTTGACCGACACGTTGTCGCGCGTGATCACGTCCTGGGGCGGCACATCCATCGCGACAATGCGGAGCGGTACCCGGATCATGCGGTCGAGGCCGAAGGGCAGCATTGCAATGAGACCGGGGCCGCGCGGCGCCTGCAGCCGCCCCAGCCGGAACACCACGCCGCGCTCGTACTCGCGCAGCACGCGCAGGCTCGTCATCAGCGCGGCGATCACACCGATCCCGATCGGCGCGAAGACGGGCAGCAGGGCTTCGATCATGCAAACGCCTCCACGATGACAGCCATACCCTGCCCGCCGCCGATACACGCAGCGCCCAGGCCGTAGCGACCGCCACGCCGGCGCAGCTCGTGCAGCAGGTGAACGGTGATGCGCGCGCCGGATGCGGCGAGCGGATGCGTGATCGCGATGGCGCCGCCGTTCACGTTGGTGCGTTCCGCATCGAGACCGAGCTCGCGCGCGACGGCTGCGTACTGCGGCGCGAACGCCTCGTTGATCTCGACGATGTCCATCCGGTCGAGCGTCAGCCCGGCGCGCTCGAGTGCCTTGCGGCTGGCCGGTGCGGGTCCGATGCCCATGATGTCCGGCGCCACACCGACGATGCCCCAGCTGACCAGTCGACCGAGCGGCTGAGCGCCGTTCGTTTCGGCCCACGCCGCACTGGCCAGCACGGTTGCCGCCGCGCCATCGCCGATGCCGCTCGCATTGCCGGCAGTGACCAGGCCATCCTTGCGGAAGTACGGGCGCAGCGCAGCGAGACCCTCGAGTGTCGTGTCGGGTCTCATGTGCTCATCGGTGTTGAAGACGACATCGCCCTTGCGCGTCCTGATCGTGATGGGCGCGACCTCGGCGGCGAAGCGGCCTTCGTCCCATGCCTGTTTCGCGCGCTGCTGCGAGCGCAATGCGATGCAGTCCGCCTCCTCGCGCGTCACGCCGGCCTGGTCCGCGAGCTTCTCTGCGGTCTGCGCCATGGACAGACCGCACTGCGGATCGGTGAGCGCGGCCCACAACAGGTCTTCGAACATTCCACCGGCCTCGCCCAGGCGCAGCTCACCCCAGCGCGTACCGCGGACTACGTGCGGCGCCTGGCTCATCGATTCCGCACCACCGCAGAGAGTAACATCGGCATGGCCGAGCAGGATCTGCTCGGCGCCCGTGACGATTGCCTGGAACCCCGAGCCGCACAGCCGGTTGAGCGTGAGCGCCGGCGATTCGACGGGAACGCCCGCCCGCAGACCGACGTGGCGGGCGAGGTAGATGGCATCGGCCGACGTCTGCAGGGCATTACCGAAGATCACGTGCTGGACGTGGCTGGCGTCGACGCCGGCTGATTCGAGCGCCGCCTGTGCAGCGTGCGCGCCCAGGTCGGTCGCACTGTGGCCGCGCAACGTACCGCCGAACGAGCCGAAGGGCGTGCGCCGGCCGGACAGGAATACCACGTCCCGCGAAGATCTGCCCGGTGCGATCATGGTCGAGTTGTCCGTTCGATCACGTGAAGGTCATGGCCACGCGCGGTGCTGCTCCCGCCTCGTCGAATGCGCGCGGCTGCCGACGTGATACCCCCTGGCGGCCGACGCGCTCCTCGTCAGACGGCTGCACCCCGAGCCATGCGATCGCAGATCCAGTCACCGACAGCCTCGGTCCCGAGCGACCCGCCCAGATCGGCCGTGGTCTGTCCCTGCACGATCGCGTCGCGGACCGCGTCCTCGATGCGAGCCGCCTCATCCGGCCAGCCGAGTTGTTCCAGCATGAGCGCAGTGGTCAGGAATGCGGCCAGCGGATTGGCGCGATCGGTCCCGGCGATGTCGGGCGCGGACCCGTGGACCGGTTCGAAGAGACCGGGCCGGCCCGGATGCAGATTGGCCGAGGGCGCGACGCCGAGTCCGCCGACGAGCGCGGCGGTCAGGTCGCTCAACAGATCACCGAACAGGTTGGGCGCCACAATGACGTCGTAGCCGGACGGCCGGCGGATGAGATCGAGCGCGAGCGCATCGGCGTAGACGGCATCCTGTGCAACGTCCGGATACTCCTGTCCGACTTCCGCGAATGTTCGCCGCCAGAGGCCGCCGGTGTGCGGCATCGCGTTGGCCTTGTCGGTCAGTGTTACGCGCCGCCGGCCGCGAGACCGCGCGTAGTCGAAAGCCGCCCGGATGATCCGTTCCACACCACGCCGCGTGTTGATGTCCTCCTCGATCGCAACTTCCTCCGCAGTGCCCTTGCGCAGGTGACCGCCCATACCGGCGTACACGCCTTCCGTGTTCTCGCGTACGACGACGATGTCGATGTCGCCAGCTTTCACATCGCGCAGCGGCGATAGGCGAGCGTCATAGAGGCGGACCGGCCGCAGGTTGATATACAGATCGAGCCGGAACCGCAGGCCGAGCAGAATCGCGCGCGCATGCGCATGATCGGGTACACGCGGATCGCCGATCGCGCCGAGCAAGATGGCGTCGAAGTCGCGCTCGAGCGTCGCCATTTCATCATCCGTGATGGCGACGCCCGTCTGCAGGTACCGATCGGCCCCGTAGTCGAAACTCGTGATGTCGATGGCCAAGCCACTTTCGCGCAGGCGATCGAGCAGCTTGACCGCCTGCTGCGTCACCTCGACGCCAATCCCATCACCGGGGATCACCGCAATCCGTTTCATGAGCGGAACCTAGGTCGGGTCATCGGACCCGGCCAGACGGTGCTGTCACACGGATCGGCAATGTCTCGTCGTGCGTCAGGCAGCGCGCTCCGTACGATCCGGCCGGCGCATCGGCAAAGCTGACCACCCACGCCGCGCCCTCGGCCAGCAGCGGCAATCCGCGCGATTGTCCGGATACCTCCAGAAAGACAACACCCGCCGGATCCGTCGCAGCCGCGTCGAACACGATGGCATGCGGTCCGCGGTCGACGGCCGTGAATCGAAGTACGTCGCCTTCACGCAGTTCGACGGGCGCCGGCGCGAATTCCGTTGCGCCGGCGCGCACCTCGACATCGATAATGCGCGTACCGGCCCGAAGCACCACCGTGTCGCCCTCCACGATGATGATCGCCGGTGGCGGCCGTTCCCTGAGCTGCGTCTCACCGCATGACGCACAGGCCGGCAGGAAGGACATGAAGCAAGCGAGCCGGCGCACTCGCATTGCGAGCGCGCCGGCCCGGGTACCACTCGTGTCGATCGCGATCAGTGATGGCTGAGCGTGTACACGTACGCAGCAACCGCGCGAACCTGGTCGTCCGTCATGGATGTCGCTGCCCGCGGCATCATCGGCCCCGGATACTGCTGCGGCGTAGGAACGCCGTTCATCACGACGTTCACCATCGCCTCGTAGTCGCGGCCCGGGATGTTCAGCCACTGGTCATCCGTGAGGTCCGGTCCCAGCGTCGTGCCCTTGGCATCAGGGCCATGGCAGATCGTGCACGTGCCCATACCGCTGAACAGTGCCTGCCCTTCCGCCACCATCTCCTGCGTCACGCCCTCCGGCAGGTCGACCGCCATGGCCGCTCCACCCTGCTCGGCGGGGGGCGTCGTCGTTGCGGCCGCGCCCGTTTCCTCCATCCCGTCTTCGGCGGTATCCGCGCCACCACACGCGCCGAGCGCAGCCACTACCGCTACGGCCACGACCGAACCGAATAACCGTCGCATGACACCATCCTCCTGATCGCACGTGTCTTCGCGCAAAGAACCAGCCGTGCGAAAGCACGGCATGCTTGCCCGATCGAGCGGGGATGATACCCCTGCTACGCGAGGACCGTCAAGCGTCGGGGATGGAACTTTGGAGGCCGTGCCCGGCCAGGTCCGCTATGGCTGTCGCGTGCCGCAGGCGATACAGAACTTCCAGCCGGCCTCGAGTGGCTCGCGGCATGTCGAGCACGGTTGCATGGTCTGGTCAGCGCCGCAGAACGGACAGAAATGGATGACGCGGGCGCCCGGCAGACCGTGGTTGCAGAAAGCACACGAACCCATCGCTGGATCGGCGACGGCGGACGCTTTCCTGGATTCGAGCATGGTCGTGGCCTTCGGCTGGTCCGTTGGAGGTGTCATCGAAATGGCGGTTTCCGCCTCGGCCGAAGTATCGGGCGCCTCGACTTCTTCCTC